>JACCEA010917418.1_pt1 | contig 124080 bp, 99 predicted proteins | sample 7449851 | NCBI WGS metagenome assembly JACCEA01 (sample SAMN15323453, study PRJNA562643) | freshwater metagenome | isolation source: river surface water | place: USA:Blue River Watershed | collected 2017-08-18
TGATTTATTGATTCAAAAACTGAACAATAATTTATACGATGCAATTAAGCTTATTTCGCTGTGCATTAGTTACTTACCGATGGAGGTAAAATGCAAAAAATTAATTTCTGTCATGTAGCAAGATTAATCTTAGGACAAACGATAATTAATAGACTTCCTGAATAAGCAATTATTTGGTTCTTAGACTGGGAATAAATTCTTTGAAGCGCGGAATGTACACGAAGTACATGAGCACTGGATAAGTATTTACGACGTATAGGCTAAAGAAGCAGCTTATACCGCAGTCTAATAAATTCTATATCAAGTGTAGGATAGCAATGATTTAAGCTCATAAAAATAGCTAATAGAGGAACCCTATGCTTTTCAATTATAGTGTAATAAACAAAGGGTTACTAGGTAGAAGAAAGATTATTATAAACCCGCAATCAAAGTGTATTTAATGTTAAGGTATTCATCAATCCCGTATTTAGAGCCTTCACGTCCGATGCCTGACTCTTTCACTCCGCCAAATGGAGCAACTTCGTTAGAAATTATTCCGTCATTGATGCCAATCATCCCGACTTCGAGTTGCTCGGCAACTTGAAATGCCAAAGCTAGGTCTTTAGTATAAAAATAAGCCGCAAGTCCAGTTTCACTATTATTTGCCAATTCGAGAGCTTCTTCTGTGGTCTTAAAACGGATGCAAGCGGCAAGCGGCCCAAAGGTTTCCTCTGTATTAAACAGCATACTGCTATTGGCATTCGAAATCAAGGTTGGTTCATAAAAAAGACCACCTAAAGCATGTGGCTTACCGCCATGGACTATTGTAGCACCTTTAAGTTTTGCATCAGCAACATGTGCTGCAACTTTATCAAATGCCATTTGATTAATCAGAGGTCCTTGGGTGGCTCCAGGCATAAATCCATCACCGACTTTTAGTGCTGCAATTTTTGCTGCGAATTTGTCGATAAACTCGTCATAAACTGCATCATGCACGAAAAAGCGATTGACACAGACACAGGTTTGCCCAGTATTTCTAAATTTAGATTGTAATGCACCTTCGGCTGCAGCATCCAGGTCCGCATCAGCAAAAACGATAAATGGTGCATTACCGCCTAACTCAAGGGAGACTTTTTTGACGGTGTCGGCAGCTTGCCTCATCAGTAATTTTCCAGTTTTGGTTGAGCCTGTAAAGGTGATTTTGCGGACTTTATCTGATTTCATCAGTGCATTACCAATCTGTATCGCATCACCTGATACAACGTTTAAGCACCCTTGCGGTACACCAGCAAGTGCACAAATGGTAGCTAGAGCATTAGCCGATAATGGCGTTTCCTCCGATGGTTTCCAGACTAGCGAGCAACCTGCGGCAAATGCTGCTGCAAATTTACGAGCAAACATTGCCAGTGGGAAATTCCATGGTGTAATTGCACCAACTACTCCAATAGCTTCTTTGGTAACCATAATCTTGGTATTTGGTTTGGTAGCGGGTATTATATCGCCATAAATTCGTTTAGCTTCTTCTGCGAACCACTCAAAAAATCCAGCCGAATATATAATTTCGCCTTGTGCCTCAGCATAATTTTTGCCTTGCTCTGTGGTGAGTATTGTAGCTAAATCATCTTTATGCTCAAGCATTAGCGTTGCGATATTACGCAAGATTACGGCACGATCTTTGGCTAACATTTTTTTTAGCGATGCTAATGCTGTATGGGCGGCGTTAATTGCGGCATTACACTCATCCGTGCCACATTTGCTTACCTGAGCAATTTCAACTAATGACACGGGATTTAATACTGCATAGCTTGTAGCGGTTTCAACCCATGAATCATTAATAAATGCTTTGGTTTGCAGTAAGTCTGGATTGTTTAATTTCATTAATTCACTTTCTCATACATGATTTTGGTCAGCATATATACTGAAAGCATATATGTCAGTCTCGTCATTATACATTTGTCCAATAAAAAAATCAGTTTTATTTTGTCAAGCTATCATTATTTGCACCAGCCTAAATTGGATACTATCTAATATAATTTACTGAAAAAAGATACTTTTTATTTCCACGTATCATGTGATAATTTATTTACGAAGATATACATGCATCAAATAGCTTGTATGGTGCCGCGCCTGGTTATGATATTTACGGGACATTAAATTTATATTAACTTATTAATGTTAGCAATCCTTGGACATTAATCGTAAAAAATTTTGTTTCATATACGTATGCAGGCATTGTTAGCATCTCTTGAATTGTAAGTAATCCTTATGGATTATGGAAATATTTATTACGGCGGAAAAATACGAACTTTAAAGGTTGGCAGAGTATTATCATCCAATTTAATTATAGGCTCTAACAGCTATAATTTTATATTAGCTGCATAAATACAACATATTTAGGGTGTAAATTCTTACACCCTTGCGACTTTAAGAGTTTATATTTTAATGTTGTATTTGTGATTGAATATACTGTTATGAAATAATTTAATGTTTTAAATTCAGTGGTGTAAAAATATTTGTGTGTAAATTAGCCCACATGCAAACTGGTATATTGTAGAGTATAATCATGACTGAAATAGTTATTTAAATTAAAAAGGTCATATCATGAGAAAACTCCTTATATTAGCAGCCTTATCTTTAACGACTTCATTCGCGCTTGCTGATGAAATCCAACCCTACGATGGTTCAGCAGCTTATATCAATCTAAACGCAGGCTGGGCAACCCAACAATTTGTGCCAACCGGAGGTTTTGCAGCAACCCTAAACGCAGGTTATAACTTTAACCGAGCTTTTGCACTTGAAGGTGGCTATACCAATATCGCGAGTAGTGAATTCGGAGCAACCCAAACTAATAATATCTTTGATGTTGCAGCTAAGGGAACTTTACCCTTAAGCGAAGTATTTGCATTATATGGGCGTTTGGGAGTTGGTATCAACACAATGAGCTGGGGTGGAACGTCTAATGTAGGTACACCAAGCTGGTATTGCAATAATAACTCAGCAACGAACTTTATCGGTTTAGCAGGTCTGGGAGGTTCATTTGCACTAACGCGTCACTTTGATTTACGAGTAGAAGATACTTTGTATATACCAATGGGTGGCGGTAATGCGACTACTGGACAAATCAATGCAGTATTAGGCGGCGTACAGTATAACTTCTAGAGTTAGGTAAGAGAAGACTCTGCATAACTATAAAACAAGTATAAATCAAGAATAATGGATAGGATTAATCATGAAACCAACAATCTATAAAAACCTAGCATTGGCTAGTTTAACCGCAGCAGTATTAACTGCCTGTAGTAGTGGCGGAACTTGTGGCAGCTGCGCGGTACCAGTACCGGCAGGCAGCAAACTAATTTTTGTAGCACCAAGCATCTTGCCTTCTTTAGCCAATACCACAGGTATTAACTACATGGGTGTCTATAACCCAACAAATACTGCAATTAATAATATCAGCTATAGCTTAGGTCAGATTGTAGGTTCAGGTAGCAGCGTTACTCTTGATCAAAACAGTGCTAAAACTTGTGCGAATATAGCAGCGAAAAGTAGTTGTTTCCTTAAACTCTCAGTACCTGAATCAACTATAGCAGGTGGAGCAGTAGTAACCGCAAGTAATAGTGATGGCACAGAAGCCGCAACCCCGCTAGCCATCGGAGTACAGCAAGTACCTTATGTTGAATCAGCGAATGCCAATGGCGTAGGACTCTACTTCTATCCTAAAGCACAGTATAGCGAAAGCGGGGTACCGTTCATGCTGGCAACAGCAGTAGTACAATCCCCAAATGTGGGCAATATTAATACCATCGAGTTAGTTGATGAAAGTGGTAATCTAATTGCTGGGCAATATGTAACTAGTGGCAACTCTGGAGCAGGAGCAGCAACCCTAACAATGGGCTCAGTAGTACAGATAGTAGTACCATTACCTCAAGGAGTTAATCTCAGTCAAAACTATAAAGTCCGCACTTCATATCAAAGCGCACCATCAACGTTAAGCACGATAGCTGAGAAACTAGGCTTAGCCAACAAACAAACACAAGCTACCAGCAACCAAACTACTGGAACTCAGATTTATACCGTTACCACACAGGGTGATAACATTAACCTACAGCTAACCCCGAATCAGGTATACTTGACCGCAAACAACCCAATTCAATATGGATATCTATACAATATCGGAAATTTGACAGCATCACAAATCCAAGTAAGTAGTTCAAGTCCAAATGTGAGAGTAACCGCTGCAGATGCAATCCTCAATGGACAAAGAGTAATCAAAGTAACCTATGAACTAATCAATACGACAGTAGCACCAGCCACCAACACTGTCACAGTAACAGCACAAAACCCAGCTGGACAAACGCAAACCAGTACTGGAAATACTAATCAGAATGTAAGTCCAGATATAGTACCGACGCCTAGTCCTAAGCCGACACCGAGTCCAACACCTACTCCTCCGGGACCTCCTTCATTGAATGTTACAACTAACGCAGCTGTAATAGCAGGAGCAGAATGTCGTGATGTTACAGTTACAGCGCCATCTTCAGTCACATCAGATACCACCGTGACAGTCACTATAAATCCTGCTTCTGCCAGTTCATATGGTTTTGGATCTGGTCCAAGTGCAGGGTCATTTTCAGATACAGCAACTTGCACCATATTTGCAACTTCCTCTTCTTGTACTATTGGTGATGGGAATGGTTTGTGTGCAGCCACTGGTAGTGCTGGCAGTTCATTTACAGCAATTGCAAGTGCAACTGGTTACAGTAATGGTACTCAGGCTGTAACTGTTGCATCAGCGAAAAATATTTTCGTGACAGATAACTTTAGTGGCGGTGCTGATTTACCAGCTGTGGCTGCAAATCTTAGTTTAGGTTCTTTTACAGATGGTTTTCAAGCCGGAGATGCTATTTGCCAACATTATGCTACAAATAATAGTTTTGCTGGTACTTATAAGGCATTAATAGCTGGCACCAATCGTCAACCTGGCGGTAGTGATTGGGTGATACATCCAAGTACGTTATATGTTCGCGCCAGCGACGGTATTACAGCTATTGGCACGAGTACAGCTGGGGCGCAACTACCCGCTACATTAACTAATACTATAAGTTCGTCAGTTTCTACTCCTGCTCTAAATGGTTTTGCTGTTAATTCAGACCCATGGGTGCTGGATACGACGTATGGTAATTGTAGTAATTGGACATCAGCAACATCGGGTACTTGGGTTTATAATGGGTCACCGACTGCTGCTATTGCTTTTGGTACGGGAGGGCTGCCACCGCAGGGATTAGGGTATTTGGGTGCTCCTGGCCTTCAAATTGGCTGTAATAGTGTAACTTCAGTGTTGTATTGTGTACAACAATAAATTATTACATAGTGTAAGTATTTTCTTTTACATAAAACGCTCTTACTTTTGGTAAGAGCGTTTGTTTATTAGTGGTTTATCTAGTAGCTCACCATCCATATAGCATTTAATTCGCCACATGAAAATTTTTGCTTGCCATAGCTGTAATCCACCAAACAATCAGAGATTTCTATAGTTATCTCAACTGATATAAATAATATGATTCTTCTAGATAATAGCGGTTATTAATTGGTAAATAACCTTGAGCTTCAATCATAATCTCAATAGACAAAATCATCTATTGAATAAGATCAATTTAAATAATATAATCTACCTTGAAAAGTTAGAAACAACCTAAAGTACAATAATGCTTTAGCTAAAATTTAATTTTATGAGTTAAATTTGTTGGAAGTGTTATAAAAAAACCACAGCAATGACTTATGGCAAAACAGCCTGTAGCAGAAAGGAATTAAATTTTCTGTAAGCAATATTTATACGGCAAATTTAAGTAAATAAGTCAGAATGATTTAATGATTAATGTCTTACTTGTTACAATTGTTACCGCAAGATAGCTAAAAAAATAAAATATAAAAATATTACTAGAAATTATTACATATTATTTAAGAGGATGGAACTACAATGAAGAAAAAATCAAATGTGTTAAAAATTCAAACTATTCTGATGAGTGGCATTATTTTGGCTGGATGTGCCAGTGGCAGCTCTAATAATAATGCATCTCCAGTCCAACTTGTTTATACTACAATTTTTGACGCTGGTAGTAGTGGGACTCGCTTATCATTTTATAAAGTTATCCCTGGCAATGGTGGTTATCCGCAAATTAATAAACTTTATGAAAATGAGTTTAATGACAATGGAATTAATGATTTCTTGAATGGTAATGGAACGATTGAATTAAAAGATAAAAAAGGCAAAAATACTCTTCCAGGCGGTGTTCGCCCAGTTAATTGTACTGGTGGCACTGAACAAACAACAGGTAAACAAGTTCAAATTGTTAATTTGGGCGAATCGGATGTTAGCCCTTGTGTTTTGGCTCCGTTATTAGAATCTCAGGATATTGCTCTAGCTGCTAATGGATTGTCACGTTCGCAGGTTAAAACTGAACTTTTTGCAACTGCTGGGATGCGTACTGAAGATACTCGCAATGGTGGAAGCCATAGTACCTTAGATATTGAAAAATATTATCAATCAATGAAATCCTACGTTGCGGGAATGGGATATGTAACTGGAGAATTTAGGACAATAAATGGTAATAGTGAAGAGGGTGTTTGGACATGGACTAATTTGAATGACTACTATTATAATGTCTTTGGAGGTAATACTACAGTTAGTCAAACTATCTTGACTCCTGTCGGTGACTTTGAAGTTGGTGGTTCTTCAATGCAAATTGCTTTCCCTATTAATACAACTCCAAGTGATGAAAGTAATGTTTATCAGGTATCAATTAACGGTAAAACTTTTAATGTTTATAGCAAGACTATATTGGGGTTAGGTGCTGACGATGCACGTAAGTATGTCAGAGCATACAGTTATAGCAGCCAAAATGGTGGTATTGAATGTTTTGCGACAGGGGCAAATACTTCAAATACAGCAGAGAAAAGTGGAATAAGCTTATATCCTTTAACTACTCTAACAACTCCTTATCCTTTCCCAAGTAACACTGTAACTACTGCACCTTGGTTTACTCTAAGTGCTGAATCTTTAAATTTGACGGGAAGTGCAAGTTTTAATTTTGATAGTTGTCAAAACAAATATAACACAATTGAAAGTCAGGTTGTATCTTTAGCAAGAAACGATGACGGCACTTTTAATGAAGGTGATACTGCAACTCTTCAGACATTAAAAACCGTTTTACAAAGCAGTACGAGCTCTTTTATTGGTATTGACAATTTCTATTTTACTGCTCTTGATCTTGGAATGGCTGAATCAACAGGATTTGATCCAATAGCATTTAAAAATGCACTGACAACCAAGTGTGCTTCGGAAATAAAACCTGGTAATAAGCTACTCCAACAAGCTATCTGCCCGAATGGAACATTTATGGATTCTTTCTTATTTGGTGCTAACGGGTTATTTAATGGAAGTACAGCAAATTTTACTGGCGTTTTGTCTCCTAGACAAAATGGAACAACAGTTCTTACTTGGACTCGTGGTTATCTACTATTGAAATATGCTAATTAATGCAGTAAAGATTTATTGATGGCATGAAAGCTGTAATTCCAGCCATGCCTCATTAATCATTATTCGTATTTTAGGTGCATAGTTTTTAAAACTATGCATTTTTTGCATATTAGGTGGGTAAATCCATGGTGTATTCTTGATTGCTGGATCAATTTTTGCCAATGCTGCTTTGTTCATAATACTAGCACCAGTCATATTAGCCAACTCAATTGAACTTTTGGTACTTAACAGATTATTGATTAATTGATAAGCAAGCTTTGTATCACTAACATAAAATGGTATTACCAGATTATCCAGCTCATACATATTACCTTCTTTTTGCAATCTCGCATCAATAGTTACTTCTTGGTGGCTGTCTTTAAGATCTTGAATCGTTTTAAAAATATCTACTGAATAACTCATCGCCAACCAGATATTGCCACGCATCAGACTGCGGTAATAGGTATCGCTATCAAACTTTGCCCAATAGGGCATCGCACGTTCAATAACCGCTCTGGCTTGCTTTAAGTCGTCAATATTACTTGAGTTAGGGTCTTTGCCCAGATAAAGCAAAGCAGCAGCGAATACATTACGTTGAGAGTTAAAGACAGTAACTTTTCCTTTTAGTTTTTTGAGATATTTTGGGTCAAAAATAACCGCCCAGCTATCTGCCACAATTCCCAATCTTTGCAATTCTTTCTTGTTATAAGCCAACATTACATTATCATAGGCATAGGGTACTGAGTAGCGATTATGCGGATCATATGCCTGATTTAGAAACTGAGTGTCAATATTTTTTAAATTTGGCAGACGAGCTAAATTTAATGGTTGGAGTTTATGCATAGAAGCTAGCTGTTCAACTGCATACGCAGTGGGCACTACGACATCATAACCGCTTGCTCCTGCCGCAAATTTAGCTAACATCTCATCATTTTCATTGAAATAATTCTGCAAGAGCTGGCAATTACATTCTGCTTCAAATTGCTGGGCGGTACTATCTGCTAGATAATTGGCAGCAATATAAATATTAATTACTTTGTTAGCATAAGCGAACGAACTAGCCAATAGGGTAACACATAAAAAAACTATCTTCACAGTAGGTATTGATTTCTTTTAATGATTTTATAAATAATATACGCACAAATTGCAGTTGACACTAGTGATAACATGCTACCAATAGCAAACAATCCGCTATAACCTAATAATTTGGCTAAATAACCACTTAGCATCATTCCTGAGCTGTAGATAATAATTTCGGCACAGAGCAAGATAGATATATCAGTTGCAGATTGTTTTAGCTCACAATTCTGCATGAAAAAAGTATATAAGACTACCATTTCCATCGAACGGCAAGCCATATTGGTTACAACTACTCCAAAAATTAAAACTTGTGAGCTTATTGCAAAATAGGCTAAAGCTGCCAGAGCCAAATAGCAAATACTCCGCATTATGCCTAAGATAAGTAGCCAAATATTTTCGCGGTTGTTACTTAAAAAAATACTCACGAGGAATGAGACAATGAGACTTAAACTAAGCCCACTAATTCCTAAAACTTTACCAATCAAACTAATTGCGATTTGTTTATCGACCAGAAATGGTTGCTGCATTCCCATTACTAAGCCTTCACAGCCACGATAAATTAGACATAAGTATAATAAATTACGTGTGTTTTTACGCTTTAGAAAGCTAATTAATGATGGCCTATTCTCTTTACTCTCTTCAATCTGTGCGGCGCGTTCTTGAACCAGGCTTTGTATGACTAACAAAATTAAGTTAACAATAACTAATGTTAAAATTGAATTTTGCCAACCTAGCTGTGGATAAGCAATTAAAAATAATCCACCGCCAGTAAAGCTACCCAATGCGGTACCAACCACTTGTGCGTAATTGCCAAAGCGTAGCTGATCTGAATCAACTTGTTCTAAAATAAACGCGCTGGTTGCCAGATAATGGGTAGCAGCACAAATTAATAAAGCAATTATTATACCAAAGAGTAACTCAGCATGCTGATTTGGTGGAAGATTATAAATAATTATCAGGCAAATTAGCATTAATGCTTGCAAAGGTATCAGCCAGCTTTTGCGTTTACCAAATTTTATGCTGTAGTAGCGATCCAACAATGGCGCCCATAAAAACTTGAATGCCCAAGGGAGCATAAGACTGCCAAATAATCCAATGATGGTGAGCGGGACGCCGTTGCTACGCATAATCGTTGGCAGCGCAACCGTTGCAAAATACAGCGGAGTGGTATTGGCGATTGCCAAAGCAGTAATACTCGCTAGGGTTTTATAATTACGCATTTGAATAGATTTCACTTTTGAAGATTAATTCAGCATGTTGTACTGCCAGCTCCAAAGTTTGAACTGGAATACAGCGAAAAGGCATTCCCTTTGCCATTGCCGGAGAATTTAATTTAGCGATCATTCCTGCATCGTTGGTAACACGAAGCATTCCACGACAATATTTAGCTAATAATGGCTTATGCCGTTTAAACCATGCCATTTCTACTTTTCTGGCTTGTTGTGAGAACTGATACTCACGATCAAAGGTGCTGATAACTACATAGGGTTCTTGGCGTAATAAGATCTCGTCCAATTCCTTTATCCAGCAATTAACCGCTTCATCGCTGGGGAAGCTCGGAAAATGCAGCCTGATAATTGGCCAATTACTTAAATCGCAGGTAATTTCACTTGGATTATATTGGTAAAAATCTTGATTGGTGATGGCATAAAGTATGGCTACTTTTTCTGGTAATTCTAAATTTCCCAGATTACTAAAGCCAAGCTTGCGCTCTAATATGCTGAGTGCGCTAACTTCTATGTTTGGTTCAAGCAAAACGCGCTCTGCCAGATGTTGTGTAAATAAGTAATCACTTAGCCCACGCACGATAAGTGAACTATAACCTTTACCGACTGCATTTTTTTCTCCAATTAGTAGGTGAATGCCAAAATCACCTGCTTGGAGCTGGCAAAATTGAGCTAATCGATCATCTGGTGCATAATAGGTTTCTGCGTAGCCAATTATCTGTCCATTGATTTGTAAAATAAATAATTCCTGATGCTGCATTGCTAATGCTGCTTTAAAATGCGCTAAAAGTTGATCACGGGATAAATTAAACTGCCAAAATTTAGCTACGTGCGGCTGATGCATCCATGTAAATATTTTCTCGAAATCACGATTCAAATCAACATGATAAATATTTAGATGATTTTTACTCTGTCTATCGTTATAGCTGTAATGTGCTTGCTTAAACATTAATCTTAGCTCCATTGTTAATTTTTAATGAAGCATATTTACTCCATATTTCATAGCTTACCGGATTATTCATCATTACTCGCGATTCAACTTTAGGACGTTGATTATAATCGGCATAACCAACTTCGATTAAACGCAGACGATTTAAATTAAGCTTTTTAAATTGAGGTTTAAATAAATTTATCCCTTGGATTTGCGCACTTAATTCAGGGTGGCTTTGATGATACTTTTCGATTTCTGTATTAACTTGTTGCCAAAATTGTGTCTCAGAATATCCCGCATGAGTGAGCAAAATATCAGATAAGTAGCGATATAAAACCACGAATAATCCGGTTTGAATAAATTGTGCCATGTCCTCATTAGATAAGCGATACAGTGTGTTTTGTAATTTAGCGGGTAGCGTATTTAGAAGCTCTACATTCTGCTCACTAAGATTAACATCATCAATAAAATCTTTGAGAACTAAAGCTTTTGGTTGATAGTTTTCATCCATTACAAGCATAGTGTTTTCACCATGAGGTGAGAAAGCTACGCCATATTTATATAACCAATGTAATAATGGCGGTAAGCAAACTGCAAATAATTGCTCCAGCCATTCAGTAATAGTTAGACCAGAGCGTTTGATTAACTCAATAACCAGTGGTTCATTATTATTATCAAGATGAATTAACGCTGCCATGCTCATAACAAACTCTGATTCTTCGAGATAGTTATTAACATTCTCGCGCCAGATTACGCCCAATAACTCTTGGTATTGATATGGAACTCCCTCAACCTGATTATAGATAGGATGGGCATAGCTAATGCTGGCAATTTCACCAAGCATAATTAACCTTGTTTCTTGATGGAAAAAACTGTCTTGTTCATGGATATCTTTTAGCCATTGAGTGAGTAGTGGCGCTAATTCAGTACGTTCATGTGGTAAGCCGCGGTAGACTGCAGTATTAAAGATACTCAGTGGTAGTTTGACCTGAAATTTTCTATAGTCACTTTGATTGTTAAAACTTCTGATTGACTGAGTTGCCAGATAATCATCTGAACCATGCCCCAAATAAACTATATTCTTACGAGCAATATCTTCTGGAAAAAGCTGAATAATTTGTCTTTGCCATTGCCAGTCATGAATCGGCATGAAAAAATATTCCTCGACTACTAAGTTATGTGCGCTTAATAATTGTTGAAATTTATTTAGATCCTCCTCTGTTAATTCTTGAATGATTAATTGCTGGTAATTAAGATCATCAATAGCATTAAATGTAACTTTATTTTTTCTAACGGCAAGCCAAGCTAGCTTTTGGAGGTTTCGCATTTCGGGTGCTGAACTTAGATATTCCTCATAAGAGAATCCCAAGCGTCCTTTATTAATTACAAACCAAGGGTGTCCACGCATATATCCTTCGATTTGCGATGCTTGTCTTATGTTTAATAGATGGCTATTAGTATTGTCAGAAGTACTTAATATATGACAATCTGCAATCAGAGTATGGTTTAACTCCCGAAGCAAATGTCCTAGAGTTAATTCATTAATTCCAATTTTTTGGTAACTATTGCGAATAAATTCACTAACGAGTAATTCATCTTGCTCTATACCTTGACGGTAGTAACTAATTGAATCTTTATCTATCTGCCAATTGCCAAAGATTCTGCTTTCAGCAACAAATCTATATTCAATATTATCGTCTAATTCTAGGCTATGTTGGAATAAGCCAATTTGTAATGGTTCTATTTTTGTCACCAGTAAATCTTCATACATAAACTCAGTAAGAATTTTGGCAACTAAATTTCGATTAACATTTAACCAATTATTTAATGTAATTGTTTGGTTTATTTGTGATAGTGTGTTTTTCATCGCTTTAATTTCCTATTCTAGAAGTGTAAAAGGGATTGTGTAATTCGGAATATATTGATTGTTGTGCTAATGGTGCGGTTAGTTCATCAAGGTCACATAGACGTGTAGTTAGGTTATCTTTGTAGGGTAACGTTTTATTTTTGAGTAAAAACCCAAGATAGTCATATGGTGCGTCATGCCATTTTTGTTGCCATGATTTAAATTTATCTTGAACGTTATTGATTAAGGCTTGTTCATTAACTCCTTGTGACTGAGAAAGTGCATTGATTACACCCAGTAAACTATTGCCGATTAGATAATAGCTAAAATGATGATTAACAAATTCCGTAGTGCCACTCGCAAAAGTGTTGAAAATTTCAGTATGCTCTGGATAACGGAGCATTGCATCTTTGCTAATATAGTAGCCCTGTGAGTCGCGATAGTAGCTGTATATTGGTAATCCTTCAGCATCTAGTTTAACTAATAAGTTTTGCTGATGAGCCTCTAGAGCAATACCGTAGTAGCTAAACATCCATAATAATGGCTCAATACAAGTATGCAGAAATTTATCTAACCATAATTCAGCGGCTTGTTGCTTGCTAAGAGAGTATTTTTGCGATATACTTACAATCAGTGAATCAAAACGATTACCTTGGGATAAGACATTATCGTGACAGAGTGCCGCCAGACAGCTAACATTATTTCCAACTTCCATGAATGGATTATGTCGAAAAAGTACGGCACTTTCTTCAATCAGTTTACCTTCATCATCACGTAAACATAAAAATGCAGGGTCACTAATCGCGCTAAATTGAGGGTAATGTACTTGGATATTTTTAGCAATATCTGATTGCCAAAATTTATCAACAGCAATAGCTCGCTCGAGTTCACGCTCATAATTCATTCGCACTGAATTGGTAATCATTACATTCAGTGACATTTTGAGCATAAATGGTGAATTTTGCGCATAGACACTACGAATTGAGGAGCTGGCGCTAAAGTATTCTCCCTGAATACCTAAATCAATCAGTGTGTTATTTTTAATCATCTGTTGTATTTGTGGTAATTGATATAAATACTTTGCTTGCCAGGGATGAATAGGAATTAGATTTCCAGAATAATCATTATTTGTATTGAGTAAATATTGTTTGATAAGCTCATTGCTATCTTGATCAAGATTTGTTTTGGTATATAAATTGCTACTTTTTACCATAAAATAGTGGAGCTGAAATTGTTGTTTAAATTCAGGATAATACTGGCAAAATTCCTCATCACTAAACCCAGCGCAACTTTTGGGCGTTGGGTGCATCTGGTGCCCCGCAATTAAAGCGCTTTCACTGAGTGCAAAATCAACATTCGTTTGATATAACGGTTTGATTTGCACTTGAGAAATATTGTTCAAACTTAGCTGTAGATTGTAGTCACTATTATTGATTAATTGTTTAACTCTTTCAATCCTATCAGTTGGCAAATTATCGCGCTGAGCCAAGTTTTCCAGCAATATTTTAATTACTTGATTATTATCAAGTAATTCTATTGTTTGATTGATTTTGAGTAATAACACCGGAAACTTAAATTGATAGCGATAGCTCAACGATATATTATCTATCTGCATCCTTAATTTTTCATCTCGATTAAAGAGTGGGATATCAATAAATAAGCAGTTACCTTGTTGTACTGGTTTTAATTGCGGTTGATTAATCAGATAACTATTTAAAAAGTTTTTTAATGAAATGTGGTGTAGTTTACGCATTCGTGACCCTTTTGAGTATTGAAGTTAAAATTTTGAAATACTGTGTTTTTTTGTGAGGTATAATGTTCATAACCTAAAATACTATTCAGGATAATTATATTCCGATGACAACCAAGCCCCAGGTCTGGCGAACCAACCCCGTGAGAATTTAGGCTGTTATTTTGCATAAATATCTTATGTTTATTTAACGTCTTATTTTGGAGGCTAAAGTCTGCGTTTAATGCATATGATTTTGAATCGTTCAGCACTAGTTCTTGATTAAGTGAGTTCAATAACTGAGTGCTTTGCATGGTATACCCAGTTGATAAAATCACCGCATCACACATAAATTGTTCCCTGTTTTTAGTTAACAAGTTATTGGTATGTAGATTTATTTGTTGTGTCGAGCTATTATTATTTACAACTATTTCGTCCAAATTGGTGTTGGCGAGCAAATTTAGGGCTTGTGACTTATTACCAATACTTTGTCGATAGAGTTCGTCAAATATATCGGCAATGGTTTGCTTACTGATACCTTTATACATTAAATTCTGTTTCTCAATTAATAAGCGTTTTGTTGCGCCATCTAACTGGTAAAAATTAGTCATGTAATCCGGACTAAAATGTTCAAGACCTAATTTTGAATACTCCATCGGGAAAAATCCATTGGCTCTAGTTAACCATGTTAGTTGACGTGGGTGTTGATCTTGTTGTTTTAGTAGTTCAAGCACTATTTCTCCAGCACTTTGTCCTGAACCAACTACGCAGACTGATTGCAAATTACGTAGCTTGGCTTCATACTCTAAGAAATTTGCTGAGTGTAAAATATTAGGGTGTGTCATTTTAGCAAGCTCGGCAGGAATATGTGGACTTGTCCCCGTACCCAAGGCGATATGTCTGCTATAAATCATGCTAACGGTTTGATTAGCTAAATCTTGCAGAGAGATTTTATATATCTCATTTTCTGTTTCCGTATTTATAAGCTGAATATCAGTTACCACAGTATTAAATTTTAGGTTATCTAATTGCTGTGCCACCCATTGACAATAGTGATTATATTCTTCACGCAAGATAAAGAAATTTTCATAAAAATAAAATTTATACAATCGGTTATGAGCGTGCAAATAGTTAATAAATGAATACGGACTCTGCGGATCAGCAAAAGTTACCAAATCAGCCATAAATGGCACTTGTAAGGTAGTGTTTGCTAGTAATAAGCCAGGGTGCCAGTTAAAACTTTCATTTTGGTCAATAAAAAGACAGTTAAGCTCTTTTATTGGTTGGCTTAAAGCGGCAAGACCAAGATTAAAGGGTCCAATGCCGATTCCAACTAAATCATAAATTAGTTGATTGTTCTGTATCGTGTTTTTGTTCATATTATATCCTTCAAATTATTGTTGAATTATATTTAAGTGAGATTATTCCTGTAAGTTTACTATCCCATGTCATTTTCATTTAAGTCAAATTTTATAGTTTGTGATACAGTAGAATTAACTGGATTTGTACCATCACTGGCAGGTTTAAATCTTAACTCGCGAAACCATTTAATTGCAGCTTCATCGAGTACCTTATAACCACTTGAAGCAATTACTTCAACGTTACTTATTTTGCCATACATATCAATTTGTGCTTTAATTGATACCTTGCCAATTGCATTTTGTTTGATTGCTTCTGCAGGGTAAGCTAGCGGTGGTGGTGCTGAAACTAATTGTGCTTTATGCGCAATCTGCGGACTAGCTCGCCCACTTGCGGCTGGTGTATTTTCTGCTGTAATGGGCTTTGTATTTTGGGAGCTATCCACTACTTTAGTTGACGAATTTTCAGTAACTACTGGTTTAGCTAGTGGCTTGACAACTGGTTTTTTAGTTTCGGTAACGGTTTTCTTGCTAATTTTCTCTTGGGGTATTTTTTGTGTTGGCTTTGTGGTCTCTACTTTTGTGGCTTGGCTAACAATATTGATATTTTCAATTACACCATCAGTATCCGCTCCAGTTTGTAATTCACTTTGATCTAGTTCCCAGCTATTTTGTTTCTGCCCAAGTTGATGAAAAATAGTAAAATTTATCAAAAGCGATAGTGTTATTGCAAAATATGGCTTAAAAGTATTCATTTATATTACCTTAGTATTTATAGGATGCTTGTGCGTAGATATTTCTGCCTAATGCTGGAAACATGGTATAGCCATTGTAGTTTTGGTAGTTTTGATTAAATACATTATCCACTCCAACCATTGCTTCAATACCTTTGAGATGTTGTTTAGGTTTCCAGTTATAAGCTAATCCTACGATTGCGTAACCAGGAGCTTCAGGCAGTGTTCCGTAAACGGTTGCTGGTGTGCGAGTTTGGGTTAAGGCATAGTTCAAGCTGGTTTGAATCAAGCTATCAATTGGTTTAATTGGAAAGCCTAAACCAATATATCCTTTTGCCTGAGGAATCGGTAATGCCGATCCTGCAGGAATTAGATTATTTGATCCATTATAATAGCTGGATTGTGTACTACCATAGGTGCTGGTAAAGTTTGTATCGAGTATTACCCATGGCGAAGTATAGTTAATCGCCAATGAATAACCATATAATTGCGCTTGGGTAACATTACCCATTTGGGTTACATTAGTTGAGCCACTTTGTCCGACATAGGTCCAAAGTACATAATTAGATACATTGTTTAAAAAGGCATTGGCAGAGAGCATAAAGCTCTGCTCGTCATTAATGTTGGTTTTGTATTTAATCCCGGCGCTGGTATTATGTGCTATCTCGGGTTTTAATTCAGGGTTAGCTTGGTAAATATAACCATTTCCAGGGCTGTACTCATGATAACCACTCATGTAGAGATTAGAGAGGGTCGGCGCTTGAAACCCTTCTGAGTAGCCAACAAAGGCGAGCCATTCAGGAAGAAATTGATAATTTAGACCAACTTGGCTGGTAAATAAACCACCGCCACTATTCCCATCATTAGCGCTTTGATTTTGGTAATTGTTATAACGTGTTCCGGCCGTTAGGTTGATTTTTTTAGTAATGTCCCAGCTATCCTGAAGATATACGCCATAGAGTTGTTGTTGAGAAGTTGGGAAATTTAATACCGTAGGACTGCTATACATATCAGAGCCACTGATATTGGTGGCTTCTACTCCATAGAGCAGTTTTTGTTCTGCAACTAGCGTGGTATTATTTAGTTTAATGCTGCTAGTATTGAGTGTAATATTTTGTGGTGCTTGATTTAGCCCCGGATTAGTATAAATCGGGTTAAGAGCATAGTTACTGCTTTGGTATGATGCTTGCGCTTTGATATCAACATATGGGTTATTGGGATTATAGCGATAATCAAGTGTGGTTTGACTTTGATTAAAATCAAAATTTGCCGGCTGATTAGTAGCATTGGTATTATTGACAATAGTTGCGGGATATTGCCCATGATTTTGCATATTTAGAAAGCTTAGTTTTAAACTTTGACTATCACTAATATCGACGGTTATTTTAGCCAAGCCTTGGAAATTAGTATTGGCAGAATAGGGTAATGTTGTGCCATTGCCTAACTGCATATTGTTGTCATTAGTTCCCACCAGATCAATCAAATAAGCAACCCTTCCGCTACGCGCAGCAAGTGCTGCATTTGAGTTTACTCCTTCTGTTGCCGAATTTCCTCCCAATGTTGCTTGCGTGCTTAATTTGTCACCCTGTAATAAATCCTCAGGATCAAGAGTGGTAAAATTAACTGCACCACCGACGTTACCAGAGCCGATAGTAATATCACTTCCAGTTTGGGTTGCACTTACTTGTTTAAATAAATAAGTGCTTGGAAGTAAGCGGGTATCGTTACCACCAAAGTTAGTAAAGTAATTATTGACTCCATCAATGCCAACTACAATATTATCGCGAGCAAGACCGCCAATACTGATATTTTGTGTTACAGTCTGTGTTCCGCCCACGATGGAGATTCCTGCCATATTATTTAGTTCTTGTGCGGTGGTATGGGCAGTATCTCCTGGTGCCGCAACAGTTACAGCAGGAACAAATGTCGCACTTTCATTTTGTGGACTTAAATTCTGATAGCTTTTAGGTAGTGGCTTATTTTTGGTTGCTACTACTTGTATATCTTCTAAAGTAGTTGAGCTGTTTTCATTGGCGATATCATCAGCAAAAACTGGAGTGCTTAGTGAAAATAAGATTGTTGATAAAATTCGTGGTTTTCTTTGCATTTGGTGATTCTCTTGGTCTTTAATATTATAAATTGATGTTGCTATGGTTCATTATCTACTTGAATATTGGCGGTAGATATTCCTAATGATTTACTAATTGCAAAAACTTTCATTAATACTTCTACTTCGAGTTTTTTATCTGTTGCAATGGTTATTTCAGTTATTTTTGTTGGTTGTGATTTTAAGTATTCTTCTATTTGTGCTACGCTGGTAAAATTTTGTTCACCAATCCGAAAGTTATTTTTATCAATTAAACTAATCAGTACGTTTTTATGATCAATTGCTTTCGAACTGCCAGCTTTTACTTCTGGAACTGGCAACTCAATTGCTTGGCGAATTGGACCAGCTAATAGTACAAACATGATGACTAATACCAGCATAAAATCTAATAGCGGAATCAAATTAGGTTCACTAAGTTGTAATTTGGAGTTATTGCTTTTTATCATGCTAATTTTTTGCCATTAATGAGTTATGATATGTTGCAGCCAATAAAATTTTGTTTAGCCACATTTCACAATTAGCCAAGTAGCTTTCTGTTTTTTGGCGAAGAAAGTAGAGGCTTAACATGCTGATTAAGGCTAGAGTAATTCCAAACGCTGTTGCATACATTGCTTCAGACAAATAAGTTATCATTTGATGCATGCCTTCACTAGTCATTGACTTTGAAATTGAAGCAAACGAACGGCTCATGCTCCAAATAGTTCCAAGTAATCCTAGCATTGGTGAAATTATGGCAAATAAATTTAACCATTCTAGCGGACGTTGCAGATGATTTCTGGTTTGTAGTAGATTTAGGCTTAGTTCATCTTCAGCCTGTTTTTGTGTACTATTTAAAATTATCTTTATCCAATTTTGATAAAGTTGCGGAGTTTTTGTAGTTTCGCTATTCGCTTTCTCTAATTCGCCATTTTTAATATTGGCTGTTATGACTTGCAGACTTTTTAGTGGTAGCTTTGGCTGCAAATAAAACGTAATTAAGCGTTCAATACTAAGGGCAATAATAACTACGCTAGCACTAACAAGTAAGTATGCAATTAGCCCAAATGAGCTAAAAAAATGCTCTAAAACTATCATTTTAAAGTAAGACCTTTCATGATTGATTAAATTAGCGAATGAGAATCATTCTCATTTGTTAAGGTGTGAATTGTAAGCGCTAGTCATGTCAAATGTCAATCCCGTGCTATGTAAAAACACTAAATAGCGTTAGTTTAATGTGCTTGTGTGAGAGGCGTAATGCTACTATATCCATTGCAGGGCAATGGCTTTAAAGATGTTATCTATTTGATGGGGTAAATTTTTGGTAGGTAATTTTTTACGTAAGGTATTTTATGAAGATTTGTACCTGAAAAAAGGTATTGACTCAAAAATAAAATATAAGGTGAGTAATAGTATTTGATTCGAATGATAATACTAGCCGCTCAAAATAAGCGGCTAGTATAAGCTAGGTAGAAAAATTAAGCGTTACAGATTCGCGCCAAATCTTCACTGGCAATGCCAGTTGGACGAAGTTTGAATTTTTCAACCAAAATATTTACCACATTTGGCGTTAGGAATGCTGGTAGAGTAGGACCTAAATGAATGTTTTCAAGACCAAGGTGTAGTAATGTTAATAAAACGGCCGCGGCTTTTTGCTCAAACCATGAGATTATTAATGATAACGGTAATTCATTAACTCCACAATTAAATGCGCCAGCTAAAGCAATCGCAACTTGGATTGCAGAGTAAGCATCGTTACATTGTCCCATATCCAATAGTCGCGGAATACCGCCGATATCACCGAAATCATCTTTGTTAAAACGATATTTACCACAACCTAGTGTTAAAATTATACTATCTTTGGGTGCTTGATGAGCAAACTCAGTATAGTAATTACGTCCGCTTTTAGCACCATCACAACCACCAATCAGGAAGAAGTGTTTGATTGCTCCAGATTTTACTGCTTCAACTACTTGTGGTGCTACACTTAAAACCGTATTACGTGCAAAACCAGTAGTAATGAATTTAGCTTCATCTGCATCTGCGCTAAACCCTGGTGCTGCCAATGCTGCCCTAATTACTGGAGTATAGTCGTGGTTTTCAATATGAGGAATACCAGCCCAACCAACTGCATGAGTAGTAAATAGACGCTGGTTATAACTATTTTGTGGTTGAATCAGACAGTTAGTTGTCATAATAATACTACCCGGAAAAGCTGCAAATTCAGCTTGTTGATCTTGCCAAGCGCCACCATAATTACCCACTAAATGCGGATATTGTTTAAACTTAGGATACGCCAGAGCAGGAAGTAGTTCACCATGAGTGTAAACATTAATTCCTTTATCTGCAGTTTGTTTTAGGATATCTTCTAAATCGTTTAATGCATGCCCACTTACCAAGATACATTTACCTTTAACGGGGGTGATGCGTACTTGTGTTGGTTCTGGATGTCCATAGGTTTCGGTATGAGCTTTGTCTAATAGTTCCATAGTTTGGTAATTGGTAGCACCAACTTTTAGTGCCCATTCCAAATAGGTATTAGCATCACTTGATTCGGTCGCCAGAAATACAAGACAATCATGAATTGAAGCATATATTTGTGGGTCAGTGTGTCCAAGCATTCGCGCATGATCGGTATATGCTGCTAAACCTTTTAGTCCAAATAGAACTAAACCATACAATCCAGTTAAATCTTCGTCTAAATTTAATGAACGCATATCAAAACCAATTGCATCCGCTTGTTCAAGTAAACCATCCAAACTACTATCTGCCTGAAAGTTAGCCGCGGCTAGTGTAGATAGAGTCGGTGTGATTTTTTGTGCTTCACAAGCTGCGATGTAGTGTGCACGTAACTCATCACGCAATCTCACGCTTTGACGAATATAATTTTGCATTCTTTGCTGGTCAAAATTGACATTGGTTAATGTTGAAAATAATGCCTCACCGACAAATGCATCAACTGCCGAGTCAACCACGCCTACCGTCCTAGCGCTTTGTGCATAGATGCTAAGCCCTGATAAGGCGTGAATTAGCAAATCTTGTAAATTAGCAGTCGTATTGTCTTTACCGCAAATTCCTAGAGAATTACATCCTACTCCTGCAGGTGTACGTAAAGTTTGTTCACATTGATAACAAAACATAGTTAATTTCCTTATAATAGTTGAGTGGTTTAATCGGGTATTGTCATTAAATTCTATGTGGGTATTATAGCAATACTTGCATACAAAATGCAACTTTATTGATCGGTAGCGATGAAAATAGCCGATGTTTACAAAGAGTTGGTATAATTGTGGGCTTTGTTTCAAAAAGCGTTTTAGACAAAAGAGAGTAGAGTGTTTAAACAGAATTCAATGTATTATCTATGGCATAATCAATTTTCAACGCCACAACGGAGGATCATCGCAACTTTTTTATTTCAGAGTCTGGTCGAGTACGCTATATTTTTTGTATTGCTAGCTCATCATCATGCGGTTGCAATGATAGTTTTTCAAACTTCTGACTGGTTTCCTTCAACACTTTATTTTGATATTTTATTCAGTGCAATTTTGGCAACATGCTTTATCGCTTTTTTATTGATTTTGCGCTATCAATATGTAATTTACCCTGTGAGTAGACTGGGTATAAGTATCTGTTATGCACAAGTATTATATTTAATATTTTTGACGGTTGGCTTGAATTTTTTAAAACATTATGAGTTCTCTGTCTTGGTGATTTTTATTTTAGTTTCTGTGATATTTGCGATAGGTTATGCCTATGATAAGATTATTACCATTGGTTCGCTTCTCTCTATAATCAATAACCGCTCAGCTTACTTATTTTTAGTGCAATGTTACTTTTTTGCGCTTTCAAGCGGTTTAATTTTTGCCTCAATTTTAAATAAATTGGCTACTGTGGTAGTTACACATTATATCTTTTCAATTAGTCCATTAGTTATCCCGCTATTATTTGCTAGCATTGTTGTGGCACTTTCATCGCACTCATTATCGAAGTTTAAAGCGATTCTTGATGCCAATAGAATGCAGGAAATTTATATGAGTTTATTTAGCTGCAAGAAGGAGCTTATTGCCCGTTTAGGTGTAAATATAGTAATTGGCGCTTTTTTAGTAAAATGGTATTTTGCAATGCCACTTTTTTTGCAATATTCAGAAAATTGGAGTGCTAAGCATATTGCTAACGTAATTTTTCTTGCTGCTTCATTATCTGTGACCGTAAATTGGTTTTTTCTACGTTGGTTTAATCGCTATAATGCGCATAACCTTTTTGCTTGGGTATTGGGATTATTAACCTTCACGGTATTATTTGTTGCCGCAAATTTGTATTTTCATCATTGGGTACTTTTGTGTGTTGTTTTAATGGCGGTGTTTTATAACTCACTACAATCTACAGTAAATAAAATTGTACACTATGATATTATTGCAATTGAGATTAATCTAATCTTACTTGTTATTGGTGGGTTTATTAGTATCATTTTACTCTCCTTTATGGTAAGTGGGATGAGTGTTTTTTTATCTAAACAAGTAGGTATTCATTCGCAGGCACTTGCAATGCCCATTTTATTATTGACTTTTATTATAATCGGTATTTACAGTTTTTTTCGCTTAAAACATCACCGTAAACAACGGGTTGAATTAGAGGGATGAAGTAATGCATGAATTTTCGTTATGTGAGGGTATTGTTAAGCAAGTTTCACGGGCCAATGCCGGGGTTTTGGGTAATGTTAGCCAGATTAAGATCGAAATTGGTAAACTTTCAGGAGTAGATGTGGAGTCGCTCGTATTTTGGTTTCCAGTTGTGGCGGAAAAGCTAGCCTGTGGGCAAATTCAACTGGAGGTTGCAGAAATAGAAGGCTTGGCATTGTGTGCCAAATGCAATCAGCAATTTACCTTAGTTAATCTCTATGATGCCTGTCCGCATTGTCAGAGTTATGGTGATTATCAAATTTTGCAGGGACGTGAATTATTGGTCAAGTCATTTAGCCTTATAAACTAACGCCGCTACTAAACCATGAAAAATTTATGGTTTTTGTGGTATAATATACTCATTAAATAATAGATTTAAAGAGGAGCTCATATGTGTGTAACATGCGGTTGTGGCGGCGATAATAATCACTCTCACGAACACCAACATTCTCATCATAGCAGTGATCATCATCACGAACATACTCACGTAATTAATCTTGAAGCTGAAATTTTAGCCGAAAATAATCAATTCGCAGCGCAAAATCGTGCTTTCTTTAAAAATAAGAAATCATTGGCGTTAAATTTTGTTTCAAGCCCAGGCTCTGGTAAAACTACACTCCTAGAAGAAACAATTAAACGCCTAAGCGGACAACATCCTATTTATGTGGTTGAAGGCGATCAACATACCGAACTAGATGCTAACCGAATTCGTAGTGCTGGAGCAGAAGCTTATCAGATTCAGACAGGTAAAGCTTGTCATTTGGACGGACATATGGTTGGACACGCCTTGGAGCATCTCAATATCGTTGATGATAGTTTTGTTTTTATTGAAAACGTCGGTAATTTAATTTGTCCAGCGTTATTTGATTTGGGTGAACAAGCCAAGGTTGTGCTGATTTCAATAACTGAAGGTGAAGATAAGCCGCTTAAATATCCAGACATGTTCTTTGGTGCAGATTTAGTAATTATTACCAAGTTAGATTTGTTACCATATTTGAAATTTGATCTCGAAGCTTGCGAGGCAAATATTCGCAAAATTAACCCTCGTGGTAAGATTATTCAACTTTCTTCAACGACGGGAACAGGTTTTGATGAATGGATTAAGTGGTTGCACGCAGCAAAAAATTATTTGAGCTAAGATTTGGCTATGCAAATTACTGCTTGTAAGCTGCTAATCAACGGAATTGTTCAGGGGGTTGGCTTTCGACCAACTGTGTATAAGGTGGCAACAACCTTAAACTTGTCTGGTTGGGTAAGAAATACATCACTTGGTGTTGAGGTGGTTTTAGCTACTGAAGATAGTACTGACTTTGTTCAGCAGTTGGAATTATCACTACCTGCATTAGCAAGCCTAGATTCGGTTGATTGTACTAAGATAACACTTGATGAGAAACCGCATGATTTTCAAATTTTAGCTAGTCTCGCTGGAAGTGTTAACGATACGGTTATGCCGCCTGATAGCTACGTTTGTCAAGACTGTTTAACGGAAATTTTTGATCCCAAGAGTAAATATTACCTCTATCCATTTACTAATTGCACCAATTGTGGTCCACGTTACACTGTAATTAAAGGCTTACCTTATGATCGAAGTCTAACTGCCTTAGCTGATTTTCCTTTGTGTGAAAGCTGTGATACAGAATACCGCGATCCACAAAATCGTCGTTATCACGCTCAGGCAACAGCTTGTCCAAAATGTGGACCAAGCTTGAAATTAGACTTAGCTAAAGTTGCAGAATATATTCATGCTGGTAAGATAGTTGCACTAAAAGGTGTCGGCGGCTATGTGCTTTTGGCTGATGCAACTAATGCTGCCACCGTTGCACGTTTGCGCGAACGCAAAGGAAGAGCGGAAAAGCCTTTTGCGGTAATGGCGCTTAATACTAACTCTATCCAGCATAATTTTGCGCACGTTTCGCCTCATGAAGCTGGTGTGCTTGAATCTCCAGCTGCACCAATTGTTATTTTGGCTCGTAAGCGTAATACGCATATTGCAGCAGAAGTTGCTCCGAAGTTAAACACTTTAGGTATGATGCTACCAAATAGCCCATTGTATTATATCTTATTTTATCATTTACTTGGTATACCTAAAGGTACAGAATGGTTGCAACAACACACTTCTCTCGCTTTAATTGTTACCAGTGCTAATTTTTCGGGTGGGGCAATTATAAGTGATAATGATGAGGCTCACCAGCAATTGACTAAAATTGCGGATTATGTGGTGAGTGCTGATCGTGATATCATAATGAAGAGTGATGACTCAGTAATTTCTTGTGTAGGGCAACACAACGTACTTTTGCGCCGTGCGCGAGGAATTGCGCCGAAACCATTTTATTTTCCCTATCAGTTGCCGCAGGTGTTGGGTTTGGGCGCACATTTAAAAAATACATTGACATTTACTCGTGACAATAAAGCATTTACTTCACAATATCTGGGGGATATGGGGTCTGAACACACTATTCGTTATTTCAAACAAGTTTTGGCACATTACCACAATGTATTCAATTTTAAACCTGAGCTTATAATAACTGACTTGCACCCGGATTTTTATGTGCGCAATTTTGCCCGTGAGCTTAATTTACCAGAGTTACAATTACAGCACCATTTTGCACACATGGCATCAGTGATTGCCAATGCGGAAAGTTGCGGCAAAAAAATTGCTAATAAAGTATTAGGCTGTATTTTAGATGGCTATGGTTATGGTTTAGATGGTTCATCTTGGGGTGGTGAATTAATTCAATTCAATAGTCAGGACTTAAGATTTGAGTTAATTTCTCAGTTAACCCCGCTGCAAGTTCCAGGTGGTGACATTGCGGAGAATGAGCCGTGGCGCATTGCGCTGGCTCTTTGTATTGAAAATAATTTGCCGATTCCTGAGCATTTATTAGTTCATCCACAAGCTCTGCAAGTAGTTGAACTATGCAAACGTAAACAATTTGGCACTTCAACCAGCCTCGGGCGTAAATTTTCGGCAGTTGCTGCATTGCTTAATATTGTGACTGAGAGCAAATATGAAGCTCATGCTGCGATGGTAATGGAAAGTATTGTTCACGGACTTGAAGTAGATTTTGATTATGCGCGACTTAATTTGGCGGGTGTACCTGATTTTAACCTACTGATTAAACGAATTTACCAAATTGGGATTATTGAAAAAAACATTCAGCAAGCCATTAATTTATTTTATGGTAACTTAGCAGTTTTGGTTGAAAAATGGATACTCTTTCATTGTTCTACCCGTGGTATTTCACAAGTCGCTATCTCTGGTGGGTGTTGGCAAAGTCGTTATTTATTATCGACTCTGAGTGATAAATTTAAACGTCTAGGCATTGAATTGTTGATACCATATCAATTACCGTTCAATGACGAATGTATTAGTTTTGGGCAAGCGTGGTATGGCGCGCATGCTCTGCAAAAGGGAATATTATGTGTTTAGCAGTACCTACGCAGATTATTAAATTATTGGATAATCAAATGGCTCTGACATCATTGTCCGGAGTTGAAAAGGAAATCTCCCTAGCTCTTTTACAAGAAGAAGTTAAAGAGGGTGATTATGTGATCGTTCATGTAGGCTATGCATTAAGTCGTCTTGATGAAGATGATGCCAAAAAAACTTTAGCCTATTTTGAAGAGTTGCTCGATGAGGAGCGCTATCAATGAAATATATTGATGAATTTAGAAATTCAGCGGTTGCAAAGAAACTGATTGAACAGATTCACGCAACGGTCAGACCTGAACATAACTATCGCTTAATGGAGTTTTGTGGTGGACATACTCATGCCATTCACCGCTACGCAATCAGTCAACTATTACCCAAAAATATCAAATTAATTCATGGGCCAGGTTGTCCAGTATGCGTGCTGCCGATTCCTCGGGTTGATCAAGCAATTTGGTTGGCATCGCAAGAAAATGTGATTTTATGTTCTTATGCGGATATGCTTCGTGTGCCGGGTGACCATCAAGATAGCTTGATTAAAGCTAAATCTCGTGGCGCGGATGTGCGGATTATTTATTCCGTGGGCGATGCGCTTAAGATTGCGCAAAGTAATCCGGATAAAATTATCGTCTTTTTTGCAATTGGCTTTGAAACTACGACACCACCAACGGCACATGCGCTATTAGAAGCTAAACGATTGGAATTAACTAATTTTAAAATTTTCTGTAATCATGTTTTAACTCCAGTCGCAATGGCAGCAATTTTACATACGGATGAGGTTGAGATTGATGGTTTCATTGGTCCATCACATGTTAGCATTGTAATCGGTTCGGATGCTTATAAAAAAGTTTCGGATGATTATCAAAAACCAGTTGTAATTGCTGGATTTGAGCCTCTCGATGTTATTCAATCAATTTTGTATCTGGTTGAATTAATCAATGAGAAGAAAATTGCAATTGTTAATCAATATTCACGAGCAGTTTCAACTAGCGGCAATACCAACGCTCAACAGATGATAGCTGAAGTTCTCGAAGTTCGCGATGAATTTAGCTGGCGTGGTCTTGGCGGTATTCCACATAGTGGTTTGAAAATCAAAGCTGCATATCAAGATTATGATGCGGAGGTTTATTTTAATATCCCTCAATTTAACAGTGATGATGTTAAGGCTTGCGAGTGTCCGCAGATTTTACGTGGACTAAAAGAGCCGCGAGATTGTAAATTATTTGGTAAAGCATGTACACCAGAGCACCCAATGGGAGCTTGTATGGTATCCAGTGAAGGGGCATGTGCTGCAAGCTACCAGTACACTATTTAACTGCTCGGACTATTTCGCAATATCGTCGTTGCAAGGTTCCTCATGTACGTCTCAGTACACTTCGTCACCTTGCGCCTAGATTTTGCTTTATATTCCGGCAGTGCTTAATTTAAAGAAGTAAATATCATGAAACTAAATTTCAAAGAAAATGTTGATTTAACCATAGGTGCTGGTGGACGCGCGATGTATCAGCTTTTGAATCAGCTAATCCTCAAAGAGTTTGATAATGAGTTTTTGGCTCAGCAATCAGACCAAGCGATTTTGCCAGAGCTTAAAGGACGTTTGGCATTTTCAACCGATAGCTACGTTGTTTCCCCCTTGTTTTTTAATGGTGGCGATATTGGTTCAATTGCAGTTAATGGCACAGTTAATGATTTGGCGGTATCTGGAGCAAAACCATTATATATTTCAGTTGGTTTTATTATTGAGGAAGGTTTTCCGCTCAGTGATTTGCGAACAATCGTCCAATCAATGGCAAAAGCTGCCCGCGAAGCAAATGTGCTGATTGTGACCGGAGACACCAAAGTTGTCGAAAAAGGTAAGGGCGATGGTCTGTTTATCAATACCAGTGGCGTTGGGGTAATTAATGAAACAATTAAAATTGCTGCTGAGTTTAAAGTCGGTGATAAAATTATCATCAATGGCTCAATTGCTGATCATGGGATGGCAATTATGTCGCGACGGCAAGGTCTGGATTTTGCCTCTGATATTGCTTCCGATTGTGCGGCTTTAAACGGATTATTGGCAGAGATTTTATCCATAAATCCAGCAATTCGCTGCATGCGTGACCCAACTCGTGGCGGTTTATCTGCAACCATTAATGAATGGGCAAATTTTTATAAATTGGGCATTGATCTTAAAGAAAAACATATCTTGGTACATGATAATGTTAGGGGAATCTGTGAGCTTTTGGGCTTAGATCCGCTCCATGTGGCAAATGAGGGTAAGGTTTTAATTATGTGTGCAGCAGAAGATGCGGAACGCGTCGTTGCTAAAATGCGTGAGCATCCACTAGGCAAGGATGCCGCAATAATCGCAGAAGTTCAGAGTTTAGATGAGAGTTACGTTACAATGACCACCGTTTTTGGTGGTGTACGTAGAGTTGATTGGCTTAGTGGCGAGCAGTTACCACGCATCTGTTGATACACGCTCAGACTAAAGGTTCTGGGGTGTTGTTTAACTCCTTGCTTACGCGAGTAAGCGGCGTCGTTCACGCCTACCAGAACTTTTTATTCTGAGTGTGTCTCATTTAAATCAGTGAAATTATTTTCTGCATATTTTCACCGTTTATTGTAATCTAGTAATGAGTTATTAATTTTTATTTATATAAGGGAAGTAATATGGCAAAAACCACAACAGCAAAAACAATAAAAACAGCTAGCGTAAAGGAAACAGTTACTAAAAAACCAGTTCCAGCTAAAAAAATTATTCAAACTAAAGTAGCTCCTAAAGCACCAGTCGTTAAACCAACTGCTGTGCGTGGTGTTGCATTGGGTGACGTTGCGCCGAATCAATCAACTAAAGCAATTGAAGAATTTCAAGTGGCTAAAGCAACAATTGCGTCAGATAGTTCACATAAGGAAACTATTTCAGCTATTGCAGCTGCAACGACTAACACTGAAGATAAAACTAAATTTGTAGCTTCAATTGAGTCATTTCTAAATGGACTATCACCAGATGAGGCTGATGTAGTTCGCCAGGAATTATTGCAGAAAGTTAGTAATAGTAAGACTGAACGTAAATTACAATCAAATCCGGATGATATTTTAGCTAAAAATTGGCGTGAGGGTGGTTATCCGTATCTAAACCTAATGTCGCGTAAAAATTACGAAAGACAAAAGTATCGTTTGCAAGTTGAGTTACTAAAACTGCAGGCATGGGTAAAAGAAACCGGTCAGAAAGTAGTTATCTTATTTGAAGGTCGTGATGCCGCAGGTAAGGGTGGTACCATCAAACGCATGATGGAACATTTGAATCCACGTGGAGCACGCGTAGTTGCACTTGAAAAACCGACTGAAACTGAAAAAGGTCAATGGTATTTCCAACGCTATGTTCAAAATCTACCAACAGCTGGTGAAATTGTATTATTTGACCGTTCATGGTATAACCGTGCTGGTGTTGAACGCGTTATGGGATTTTGTAGTGATGCAGAATATCAAGAATTTATTCGTCAAGCACCTGAATTTGAGCGGATGTTGACTCGTAGTGGTATCCACTTGATTAAGTTTTGGTTCTCGGTTAGCCAAAAAGAACAACGTCGCCGCTTTAAAGAACGCAAAGTTCACCCTCTAAAACAATGGAAGTTATCTCCAGTCGATGTAGCCTCCTTGGATAAATGGGATGATTATACTAAAGCCAAAGAAGCGATGTTTTTTGCAACAGATACTGCCGATGCGCCATGGACAGTAGTGAAGTCAGATTGTAAAAAACGGGCACGGTTAAATGCCTTACGCTATATGTTACAAAAATTACCATATACAGGTAAAGCAATTGAAAATATTGCTGCGGTTGACCCGTTAATTGTGGGTCGCGCCCAGACTGTTTTTGAGCTCGATGAGGCTTAAAATTTCCGTTAAATAACCCCGTAACTAATTACGGGGTTATTTATTGCAAAAGACATACTAGATTAGTGGGTTAATATCATTGTATTTAGTGTGATTATTCTGCGGTATATCTGGTATAATACGGTATTAAGCTTGTATGTAGTATGGTTTTTGTAATGCACCAAAAACAAGTTAAAATTTTAATTAAATTAGGGAGTAGGCTTTATGAGTCACTATTATTTTTTACCACATCAACGTATTGATGATATGCTTTATCAATTACAGGGTGATGGCTATAAATGTGTAGCACCACGCCACCATGAGAGCGAAATCAATTATGATACGATTACTAAATCTGCGGATTTGCCGTGGGGATTTCACGATGAACAGGCACCTGGGCATTATAAAGTAAATAAAAGTGACCATAAGCACGCATTTGGCTTTGTGTTGCCAACTACTTCAGTTAAACCAATGTTGTTTAAAGCTAAAGAAAATGTTTGGAAGGTTAAACGCAATGACGAAGGGAAGTTAGCGTTTGAACCTATCGTTGAGTTTGAAAAAATTGCCGTATTTGGTGTTCGCCCATGTGATTTACGTGGTATTGAAATTCAAGACCGTGTATTTATGGAAAATTCATACAATGATGTGCGTTATGTAAAGCGTCGTGAAAATCAATTTTTAATTGCAATGAATTGTACTAAATCACACTCTAACTGTTTCTGTGTTGCATTAGGCGATGCACCTCAGGCAGACAAAGGTTTTGATTTGGCAATGACGGAAATTGAGGGTGATGGTTTTGTGGTTGAAATCGGTTCAGATAAAGGTCGTGCCTTACTTGATGCTTTGGATTTAGAAGCTGCTAGCGGTGGGCAAGCGCAAAAAGCGTTGGCTAAAATTGCTTATGCTGTTGATGGACAAAAGAAAACATTACCACCAATTAAAGAAGTAGAAACTAAATTAATGGCTAATCTTGAGCATCCGCAATGGGATGATGTCGCAAGTCGTTGCTTGTCTTGTGGTAGCTGTACCCAAGTGTGTCCAACTTGTTTCTGTCATACTGAACGTGATGAGCCAAATGTACTTGGTACAGAAACTAACCATACCCGCGAATGGGATTCATGCTTCAGCATTGATCATAGTTATACACATGGTGATACTTATCGTGAAGATCCTAAATATCGTTACCGTCAATGGTTGACCCATAAATTCTCTACTTGGCGTGATCAATTCCGTACTAAAGGTTGTGTGGGTTGTGGGCGTTGTGTAACATGGTGTCCGGTTAAGATCGACGTCGTTGACGAAATTAATGCTATTTGTAAGTAAGAGAGATAATTATGTTATATACAGATGATGCTTATACGCCTTATGAGGCGGAAATTGTTGAGTTCATAAAAGAACATCATGATATTTTTACTATTCGTTTAAAATTTACTGATCCTGAGCTTGATAGCAAATATTTCTTCCGTCCAGGACAGTTCAATATGATTTATCTTTATGGTGTTGGCGAAGTTGCGATTTCAATCGTGAATGATCGTAATCATCAACAAGGACGTTTTGAACACACTATTCAAGTAGTAGGTCGGATTACCAAAGGTATGATGAAGTTACAAACTGGTGATAAAGTTGGGATTCGTGGTCCATTTGGTACTGCGTGGCCGATGAATGAAGCCAAAGGTAAAGATGTAATCATCGTAACTGGTGGTTTGGGAAATGCTCCATTAGTTGCCGCAACTGAAGAAGTATTAAAAAATCGTAATCAATACGGCAAATTACGTGTGTTACATGGTATTCGTTCTTCTGATTTATTGATTTATGATGATATGTATACTCGCTGGAATAACTCTCCAGAAACCAAAGTTTATATGGCAACTAGTAACGAGGAGCCTATAGATAATGGTAAATGGACATGGGGTAAAGGCTATGTTACCAATTTTATTCCTGAATTAGGTGTTGATTATGCTAATTCAATTGTGATGACAGTTGGACCAGAACCAATGATGATTGGTGTGGCTAAAGCATTTATCGCTGCTGGGGTTAAACCTGAAAATGTTTATGTGAGTATTGAGCGTAGTATGAAGTGTGCAATCGGTCATTGTGGACATTGCCAGCTTGGTTCTCAGTTTGTATGTAAAGATGGTGCAGTATATCCATATCCTGCCTGTGAACATCTATTAGAAGTGAAAGGACTATAAAATGTCAGCTCATGATAAATTATTAGGCTTATCAGCACGCCCAAAAGTTGCTGTCCATAAATTTAGTTCTTGTGATGGCTGCCAGTTAGCATTTATTAATGATGCAGTATCATTACTTGAATTATCAACTTTGGTTGATGTTGTTCACTTTGCCGAGGCTGGTCCTTTAGATGAATTTGCTGAAGTTGATTTGGCAATTATTGAAGGTTCAGTTAATACTCATCATGATATCCATCGCTTGGAAATGGTTCGTGAAAAAGCAAAATATCTGGTATGTGTTGGAGCTTGTGCGATTACTGGTGGTATTCAAGCATTGCGTAATTACACGGATGATAAAGGCTTGCTAGAATGGCAACATGGAATTTATCCACAAGATACCGATGTGATTATCAAAGAAGATCTCTCAACCGCTAAACCAATTAGTGCCTATGTGCCAGTTGATTTTGAAATTCCTGGTTGTCCGATTACTAGTACACAAATTTTGCATGCGGTGCGTTCAATTTTATTTGGGGTTGAGCCTGAAAAAAATGTTGATTCAGTTTGTACCTCTTGTAAACACGCTGGTATTACTTGTGTAACTGTTGCACGTGGTGAGCCATGTTTAGGTCCAGTAACGGCGAATGGCTGTGAGGCATTATGCCCTTCATTAGGTCGTGGTTGCTATGGCTGTTATGGCGCGTCTAAATATGCTAATATGGGTGCTATGACGGATAAACTAAAAGAAATGGGTTTAAGTGAAATACAAATTAAGCATAAATTCCAGTATATTAACAGCCAAGATGCTGGTTACAAAGGAGAATAATTCATGAGTTTAGCTAAAACTACTAAAATTGAAGTTCCTATTTTGGCTCGGGTTGAGGGTGAGGGTGCTCTTGATCTAGAAATCGAAAATGGTAAAATTAAAAAATGCGAATTACGTATTTATGAGCCACCACGTTATTTTGAGAAATTCCTTGAAGGGCGTGAGCCTAATGCGGTAATTGATGCCGTTGCGCGGATTTGTGGGATTTGCCCATTGGCATATCAAACTGCGGCAGCTGGCGCGATGGAAAAAGTATTCGGTATCGAAACGTCACAATGGGTTAAAGATGCACGTTTACTAATGATGTTGGGTCAATGGATTCAATCACATTATTTACATGTACATTTATTAGCAGCGCCGGATTTCTTGGGTTATCGCTCAGGGATTGAAATGGCTAAAGATTTTCCGAATGAAGTAGTGCGTGGTGTACGCTTACAACATTTAGGTAATGATTTAATGAAATTATTTGGCGGACGTTCAGTGCATCCAAATGGCGTTAAATTAGGTGGTTTCTGGCACTCACCAAAAGAATCAGCAGTTAAAGCTTTTGTGCCACGCTTAAAAGCAGCTTTAGAAGATGCCAAAGGTGTGATTGAGTTTGTGTCAACCTTAAAATTCCCGGATACAACAATTCCGTTTATTCAAGTGAGTTTACGTCATCCAACTGAATATCCGGTAATTGCCAGTGGCGTAATTACTTCACGCGGCGAACAGTTTGATGTGAATGATTGGGAGCAACATTTCCGTGAATTTCATGCACCGCAATCAACAGCATTACATTCAACAACTGTTGAAGGTGATCCGTTATTGCTTGGTCCATTACCACGGATTAATTTGAATTTTGATCGTTTACCAAAACATATTCAAGATTTAGCTAATGCAACTGGGGTTAAATTCCCAAGCAACAATATGTTCCACTCGGTGATTGCGCGTGCGGTTGAGGGCTACTGGGCTCTTGAGCGTGCATTACAATTGTGTGAAGCATATAGCTATACTGATACGCCAAGTGCTCCTGAAAAGGTTGCTGCTGGTTCTGCTTGGTTTGGCGTTGAAGCTCCACGCGGAATTCAAATTGATGAATTTGAGTTTGATGCGGCTGGTTTAGCAAAACATATTCGTATTTCTGCACCAACCTCACAAAATTTACCGTGTATGGAAGCTGATTTACGTATTGCACTAGAGAAATTTGGTTTAGATCGCCCAGATGCTGAAATTCAACTTCATGCGGAGATGGTTATTCGTAACTATGATCCATGTATTTCATGTTCTGCGCATTTCTTAACTTTAAATGTAACGCGTAAATAATATGGCGATACTGGTATTAGGAATAGGTTCTCCTTTTGCCGATGATCAAGCTGGTTGGCTAGTTGCCGACCAGCTTTCTCATGTGGAAGGATTACAAGATAAAATTCAATCTGGTGAATTAATCATTGACGCGGATGATCGACCGGGATTAAATCTCCTTGATTGGCTTGGGCGTGATTATGAGCATATTCATTTGGTTGATATGGTAAAAACTAATCTAGCAGAAACTGGCAATACATACGTTTTGCAAGCTAAAGAGATTATTGGTTTCTCTGGGATGTTGTCATCCCATAATCTGGGGGTTTCTCCGTCTTTGGCTTTGGCAGAGGTCTTGGGTATCAAAATCAGCCATGTGACATTCTGGGGGATAGAGGGTGAACGATATAAGCCTCATGAAGAAATTAGCTCAGAAATGTTGCTTGCCATAACAAAAGTTACTGAGCAGATTCAAGCCCATTTATTAAAATAAAGTAGCCAGTGTTACTTTATTTTTTTACTCGCTGTCGCAAATTCATCAATCACGATTTTAGTTGTTTGTGCAATTACTTGATCGTTAGGTTTAGCATCTTTTTTGTTTTGGGTAAAATAAACCACCAAAAAAATAGGCTTAGCATGTGGTGGCCAAATCACAGCAACATCATTAGTCGTGCCATAGCTGCCAGTTCCAGTCTTATCTCCCACTGTCCAGCCTTTTGGCACACCCGCACGAATGCGTTTATCACCAGTCGTATTGGCTTTGAGCCATTCCTGCAGCTGTAATTGTTGTTTTTTATCTAGTGCTGTTCCCAAGCTTAGTTTTTGTAAACTTAGTGCCATTGCTGTTGGGGTCGTGGTATCACGTTCATCGCTAGGAATAGCTGTATTTAATTGCGGCTCAGTACGAACAAGGTTAAATTTATTATCACCCAAACTTCTGGCATATGATGTTACTGCTTGTGGTCCACCAAGTAATTGTAATAACTGATTCATTGCTCCATTATCGCTATAAGCAATTGCCGCTTGAGATAAACCATTAACACTCATGCCATCTTTAATATGTTGTCCAGTAATTGGTGCATAGCCACTGCTTTCGGTGTCTTGTTTGCTATAGTGAAGCTGACGCTGCATTAATTGCGGATTACTTTCACTGGCTTTCAAAATAGCACCGACAACCATTACCTTACCAGTGCTACAAAAAGGAAACAGTTCATTGCCGCGATATTCTAGTTGTTGATTATTGGCAGTATTGATTGCCATAATCCCCAAGCGGCCATTGGCGCTAGATTCCAACTGGGCAAATTTTGCTTGGTATGTGGTGCTACTCTCGCTTATTAGTTGCATACTACTATTGCTAGCTGCCAATGCCAGAGGCATCGTTGTTGTTGATATCAATGTTAGTAATTTCAATTTATTCCAAGCGCTCATTCTTTACTCCAGTTTTTTTAGGTTTATGAACTTAATTAAGCAAACAGCTGGCGTAATTTTCTCATGAGAACGATAGTTGGAGCAAAAAACATTATACTCACGCCAATCAACCCATAAAGTGCGCTACTATGAAATAAAGCAACTAAGCTAATAGCAATACTAGCACAAGCAAATTGCATTGCTGATGACATGCCTAGTGCTAAAGCGCCACGTTCTTTAAAATGCTCCAATATTTTCACTTGCGCTGGGGCAATAATCAGCGCTGATGCCGCACGCATTATGATTACACCGATTGTCACACTGATAATAATTGCTGATTTATTAACAAATATAACACTACTAATTAGAATAATTAAACCAATTAGGCTGGTGTAAATACCAATATTCATGATTTTGATTGGAGTGAAATGGCGTTTGTTTAAAAGCATCATTAGGGAATTACCAGCAAAATAACCCATCGCAATAATGATAAACAAATAAGAGTATATCAGTGGTGTCATCTGCAGGGTATCAATAAATAAATAGCTGGAGATGCCTATAAATACAAAATAAATAGCAAAAGTAAAGGCATTAAAAACAGTAATATAAACACAAACCTGATCTTTGAGTAAACTAAAATAATCTTTGCTATAATGAAGAAGTGATTTGAGCTGTTTAATTGGAGTCGTGTTAGTTTCCTGAATAATAAAATAGCCAATGATTAGCATTATTATGCCACCGATTCCGCTTAAATCAAAACAACTTCTCCAGCCCCAGTATTCTGCCAATACCGCTCCAATACTTGGTGCTACTGCCGGAGACAAGACTATACCCATGGTTAAAATTCCGGTTGCGTGAACCTGCTCTTTAGCGTTCATAGTATCTTTTAATACCAGACGTGGCACGATTGCAATAAAACCACAACCGATTGCTTGAATAATTCGAAAAAAGATTACCATATAAATGGAATTTGATGCACCAATTAAAAATGAAGCTAGAGTGAAAGCAAGTATTCCAGCTAGTATAGTTTTTTTGCGCCCAAAGCGATTACTTAATATCCCGGTAAATAGCACTGACACTGCCATTGCCAGTGTATAAAATGAAATAGTTAGATTTACCAAGTTGGGGGATGCATTAAAATCTTTTGCCATTTGAGGTAATGATGAAACATAAATATCAGTTGATGATACCCCGAGTAATGTTATTCCTAGTGCAAACCAAACAAATAATGTTGGATTGAATCTTTTATTTACGGAGTTTTGATTAATTTTATTAGTTAGTTGATATGACATGATACACCTATATTCTAAAATATCTTAGCGTTATTGTAGGCTATTTAACTGAAAATATTAACCTTCCAAAATGGATATTTATAATTGGTTTAGATTTAACGCTTATGTATGTTAAAATCTCAGACAGATTCAACTATCAGGAGTACTCATGAAAAATACTGTAATAGCATTACTAATAGCATCGCTCTATACCATAGCTCAAGCACAAGAGATTAAAGTTGCTTCGGTCGAATTTAATCCGCAATTCATGCAATTAGATAGCAATATTACTGGCATTGTTAACGCAATTGTTCCTGCTGCAAAAAATGGTGCCAAATTAATAGTGCTCCCTGAGGCAGCTACTACAGGCTATATTTATAAAGATCGCGCTCAAATTGAACCATATTTGGATACTATTCCAGGGAAAACTACGGCAGCAATTGCCAAACTTAGCAAACAATATCATACTTATGTTGCAGTTGGAATTATTGAGAAAGATCCAGATACTGGTAAGGTTTATAATTCTGCAGCATTGATTGGACCAGATGGGTATATTGGTAAATATCGTAAAAATCAGTTAAATCCCAGCGACAACCTCTATGCATCGCGCGGTAATTTAAGTTTTCCGGTGTTTGATACTGAAATTGGGAAAATTGCGTTGGTTATCTGTTATGATGACATGCATTTGCAGTCATTATTATTACCAGATCTGCGTGGGGCAGATATATTGGCATATATTACTTCGTCGGATATTTTGCCAAAATTTGAGCAGGGTAGTAATAGTAATCATTCTACGATTGGTAATATTTCTTCGGTTTCTGGCTGGATTGGAATGAATATTGTTGCCAGCAATCGCACTGGAAATGAAAGTAATCCCGAAACGGGAGGTGTTACTCATTTTGTTGGTGGGGCTTCTATTTGGAATAATCAAGGTAAACGTTTGGCTGCAGCACCAGTATCAACTTGGACTAATCCAGGAGCTCCGCAGACAATTTATGCAACAATTGACACAGCTAAGAGTAATCCGCAAAAAGATTATTGGTTAAAGCATCGCCGCCATGAACTTTATCAGGATTATAATTACTATCGTTCACCAGTAGATCCAATGGCTAATTTAAAACCACAACAAATATCATCCTTATTAGTTCAATACCAGCCGGGAAATAGTATTGATAAAAATTATGCCAAAATTGAAAAATTAATTAGCCAAAGTCAGGAGGTGTTTAATCTGGTAGTGCTTCCATACAATTCATTGATTGGAAATGTAGAGCTTAATTCAGAGAATATTTCTAAATATGCAGAAACATTAAATGGCTATAGCTATAATCTGGCAGCCAAGCTAGCTAAGCAGTACAAAACGTTTTTATTATTCAGTATGCCAGAAGCCGATGGTAGTAAGTACTATGAGACTGCAATATTATTTGATTATAATGGTAAGCAGGTGGGTATATATCGCAAAGCTCATCTAAATGATACAGAGCAACTTTGGGCTAGTGCTGGTAATGATTTGCCTATTTTTAAGACTGAGCTTGGCAGGGTTGCAGTAATGCTCAATGATGAAACTAGGATTCCTGAACTTGCTGACATTTATGCGCTTAAACGTGCCGATATGATTTTGGTTCCAGCTAGTTATAATGGTAAAGATTATGGTGGAAAAATTGATATTCCAAGAGGTTTAGTGCCAGACAGTAGTAATCATGGAATGTTTGTTTGGTATGATATTGCCAAGTATTCGCAAGCATATACATTGATAGCAAATTATATTGATGGGACACACGATGACAGCGGTCAAAGTGCAGTTTATTCACTCGTCCCAGAAGACGGTTATTATCCACCACAAATAGCACCGCAAAAACCAATTGCCTATTTTGCGAGCTTTACTACCCATGCTAACCCAACTTTATGGCAAAATCAGGAACGCTTAATTGCTGGACGGCGTGATGATTTGGCAGCACCGTTAACATTGGACGAAAATAGCACGTGTTTTAAAGAGTGGCAGCAAAATAGTGCTAGTAGCAATTTATGTAAAAATCAACACTAATCATATTTTGGATGCTTGAAACTATTAACTTTCCAAAATGGATATTACTCGGATTTAGTGATCTTATGTGCTAAACAACGTAAAAAAGTTTCATCATTATAAAGTTCAACAATTCGATAACCTAACAAGCTTGGTGGGAAATAGTACTGTAGCCCAATTTTGCGTGCTGAGTCTAACAACTCTGTAATGTTAGGCGGATTAATATTTAATTTGCTGCAAAGCTTTTCATTCATGGTTTTTTGTACTGTTCCTCGTGCAATATGCAGAAACTCAGCAATTTCATATTGTGAAAAATCATAGAGGAGTAAAAATAATATCTGATGTTCGCGCTTACTTAGTTGCAGTGGTTGAAAATCTTTATCTGATGGTGGTAACTTCCCGTTAGGTGTACAAAAGTTATTTTGAAAATAGTTTAGAAAATTTAGCGGATTGGCAAACCATGAAAGAGTGTAAGTACCCAGCAGCTCACCATCTGCAGCAATCAGGGGGAAAACATTAACCAAACGAATAAATTCCTGCTTGTCATTATTGCAAGAATAGGCAAAAAAGCTTTTACGTTGCCGATTCTGCATCACATTCATGTAAAGACTATTATATTCAACCAGATAATCATCATGATAATGATGCTTAAGCTCATTAAGAAACTCTAAAATAGTCTTACCTAAAGCTTTTTTATGATTAATTATGATATCTTGAGTATCAAAGTAATCATTGTGAAAAACATAACGAGATTCAATGTCATTTACCTGACAAAAAACATTCTGCCCATTAAATGAAACAAAAAAAGTATCAATTAATGATTTTAGTTTTGGATTTAATTCTTGCATAGTCCTAACACCGATTACTTTGTTGGTTCAGGAGCCATTATAGCTGAGTATTAATTGCTTAGGAGTGATTTATAAATCTTACTTCAGAGTATGCCTTAAACCTCTTAATTATGATAGAATAATAGGCGTTTTGTCATATGCTTTTGTGGTTATGTGGTGCTGTTATTGTTGCTTTTATTTATGTGTAAATATAACAGTATGATAGGCGTGGTTATAGAGCGTGGATGTGGTTTGCTGTATATAAATTATGATTAATTTGCATTGTAAATAATTTTCTAGTGTAGGAGTTTAGAACATGTTTCAAGAATTAAGTGAATTGGATGAATATTTGTTCCATGAGGGTAAACACCATCATGCCTACAAGTTTTTGGGCGCTCATGCAGCCGAAGAAAATGGTGAAGCTGGTGTTCGATTTACGACTTGGGCTCCTAATGCAAGTAAAATTGTTCTAGTCGGTGATTTTAGTTATTGGCAGCCTGATGATCGCTATGCCTTAAAGCGCTTAAGTCATGGCGGTTTGTGGAGCGTTTTTGTACCTGGGCTACGTAGTGGAATGCCATATAAATTTGCAATAACCAACGGTGCTATGAACAATACAGTTTATAAATGTGATCCTTATGGAATAACATCTGAGTTACGCCCCAAAACCGCCTCGGTGATTAATCTAGATACCGAATATACTTGGAATGATTCAGCATGGCTTGAAGAGCGCTCTAAGCGTAATCATTTTAATAGCGCAATGAATACTTATGAGTTACATCTAGCATCGTGGAAAACTAAAGACGGTAATTTCATGACTTATGATGAACTTAGTGAAATATTACCTGAATATGTACGTGATATGAATTTTACCCATGTTGAGTTAATGCCGCTAAGTGAACATCCACTAGATGCATCATGGGGCTATCAAACTACAGGTTATTATTCTGTTACTAGTCGACATGGTGATTTGCGTGGTTTGAAGAAACTTATTGATCGTCTACATGGGTTTAATATTGGTGTACTCTTAGACTGGGTACCTGGGCATTTTTGTAAAGATGAGCATGGGTTGGTAAACTTTGACGGCAGTGCAACCTATGAATATCCTTTCTTTTGGAAAACGGACAATAAAGGGTGGGGAACACATAATTTTGATTTAGGACGCAATGAAGTTCGTTGTTTTTTGATTTCAAATGCAATTTATTGGATTGAGGAATTTCATTTTGATGGTTTGCGGGTTGATGCGGTATCAAATATTTTATATCTAAGCTATGGTCGGAATGATGGTGAATGGCATCCAAACTATTTTGGCAGCAATGAAAACCTAGAGGGAATTAATTTTCTTAAAGAGTTTAATTATGCTGTTAAACACGAGTGTCCGGGGGTTATTACTATTGCTGAAGAATCCTCAGCATGGCCACAAATAACTACGCCAGTGGAATATGGTGGTCTGGGTTTTGATTTTAAATGGAATATGGGCTGGATGAATGATACATTACGTTATGTCGAGCTAGATCCGGTTTATCGTAAATATCACCATAATTTGATTAATTTTGCGATGATCTATCATTATTCAGAAAAATTTGTTTTACCCATTTCGCATGATGAAGTTGTGCATGGTAAAAAAGCGCTGATTGATAAAATGTGGGGCGATTTATGGAATAAATATGCAGGTTTGCGCTTGTATTCAACATTTATGATTGGTCATCCGGGTAAGAAATTATTATTTATGGGTACTGAGTTTGGGCAGTTTGTTGAGTGGCGCGAATATGAGCAATTACAATGGCACGTTCTTGATGAGTATCATACTCACCGTGAAACGCAACATTTTTTCCGCGAACTAAATAAACTCTATAAATCTGAGCCTGCACTTTGGGCTTTAGACTATGACCATCGTGGCTTTCGCTGGATTGATGCGGATAATGATCAGCAAAGTGTATTGTCGTTTGTGCGTAATAGCGAGAATCCTGAAGATACTCTGGTTATTATTTGTAATTTTACACCAATGGTTTATCATGATTATCTAATTGGTGTGCCTCATGCTGGCACTTACCGCGAAATATTCAATAGCGATAATTTAGCATATGGTGGATCTGGGCAAATTCATAGTGATGATTTAATCAGTAATGATATTGGATTTAAGGATTTGGAGCACTCAATTAAAGTAAAAATTCCTCCAATGGCGGCATTAATTCTCAAGAAAATTTAACGAACAAAAAAGGTAAACAATGACGATGTGGGCAAAAAATAGCCTAGGGCAATATCTGGAAATTAAAGCAGAATATACGATAAAAATCAGTCCAGAATCAAATAGTATTCGGATTAAGGCTAATTTTGAAGGGTTTTTATGTGCGTACGTGATTGGGGATTTTAACGATTGGAAAAAAGACGAAAATTACAAATTAATTTGGAAGCCTGACCCTAATGATGGGCGACTCAAGATGATAAAAGATTTTCTTTTTATTGAGGGTATGCCTGATGGAGTTGTCGAGTACAGCTTTATATTAATCGATATGGACGGTAATGAATTAACTTTGTCCGCGCATAAGGAAAGAGTTGAACACTTTAAATTTATTTGGCATCAGTTTGACGGCGGTTTACAGATCAAATCTTCGGAAAACATAGTTACTCGAGGTATTGGATTAGATTTGGTTGCGATCAAATCTTCTATTCATGATTGTAACGAAGTGGTAGATGTCAAGTGGAGTGTATTTCCTAAACATGCAGGAATCATTTTAAATGACGATAGTTTACTGGTTGCTGATGGCGTTGATGATATCGATGAAATATTGGTTGAAGCTTATTATCAGGCAGATGATTTGAGCGCCAGCCGTCGTTATCAGATAGTAGAAAATAATCATGTGCCGGGAACAATGGTTCATTTTATTAAGTTAAATAAACATTATAGCGGAAATGATTTTATCTGGAATCTATGGGCATACGATTCTGCTGGCGTTGGGCATGAAGAAAATTTTACGGCTGAAGATGATTTTGGTAAAGTTGCTTTTGTTCAAGATCGCCATGTTATTGCGCGTAAAAAAACATGGGGTAGCGATTGGCATAATGATTGGTCAAAGCAAACATTATCTTTTGAAATTCCTGCGAATTTGCGTAATTGTTACATTATCAGCGGTGATGACAAATTATACACTGATTTACGTACCGTAGTTGCCAAAACTAATCCTCGGGTTGATTATGCGGTAATGGATGAGCGTAATAAAATTAGTGCGTATTTATCACACGAACCATTGATCGGTACTGAGTTTTATTTATACATTAATGCGGAACGGCAAAATAATGTCAATACTCTAATCAAAGATGAAAAACGTCAGGTGGTATTTACTAATTTACCGGATAATATCAAACCTAATGATTTAGTTGAAATTCGTTCAAATACTCGATTCTTGCCATACAAAGTTCAAATGCGTAATTATCTCAATAGTTTTGTTTATAATGCAAATGATTTGGGAATTACATTTAATGATGAAACTATTTCTGCTAAACTTTGGGCACCAACAGCACTTCGCGTTGAGCTCTTAGTCTATGATGCGTGGAATGATGCGGTTGATAATCCACATAGTGCATTAATTATGCACGTTGATGAGTCTAGTGGTGTGCATAGTTTAACTATGTTCCGTAAGCACCACGAAAATAAATATTATCTTTATCGACTATATTTTAATGAGATTGACCGTGATGGTGAACAATATACCAAGATTACTTATGCGGTAGATCCTTACGCAACGGTTATAGGCTTAAATGGTGATAAAGGTGTACTTGCTGATATTTGTACCTCAGCTATGTATCCTAAAGGTTGGGAAAGCACGCCTAGACCTTTGCAAGTAAATAAAGAGGATGCTGTGATTTATGAGTTACATTTACGTGATTTTACAATTCATGAGTCGGGAGGAATCAGTCGGTCTACGCGTGGTAAATATGTTGGCGCTGTTGAAGCTGGTAGTTTTTATCAGGATGCAGAAGGCAATAAATTTACAACGGGCATTGATAGCTTGGTTGAATTAGGTATTACCCACGTTCATATTTTACCATTTTTTGATTTTGCGACAGTTGATGAAACTAGATTGGATGATCCACATAATCGTAATTGGGGCTATGACCCTAAAAATTATAACGCTCCAGACGGTAGCTATTCAGTAAACCCTTATGATCCTCTTTTACGAATTATTGAAACACGAACCATGATTATGGAATTTCATAAGCGTGGAATTCGTGTGGTAATGGATATGGTATACAACCATATGTCTGATACATCTAATCTCGATAATATTGTGCCGGGGTATTATTTCCGCAGTGATAGTTTGGGGCGTTTTACTAATGGTTCTGGCTGTGGTAATGAATTAGCAACTGAACGCCCAATGGTTGGCAAGTTTATCTTGGATTCAATTCGTCATTGGCTGATACACTATCAGATTGATGGCTTGCGGCTGGATTTGATGGAACTAATGGATCTAAATACCATGAAATTAATTGTTAATTTAGCTGGTGAAATTGATCCATCAATTATTGTTTATGGTGAACCGTGGCGTGGTGGCGATACACCATTAGTAAATGGTACTCACCGTGGAGCGCAGCGCGATCAAGAGTTTGCTATCTTTAATGACGCTTTTCGGGATGTTCTTCGTGGTAATAATTCTCCAGCAACAGGCTTTGTTAATGGTGATCAGCATAATTCGCTTCTAGGTTGGGGCGTGATTGAAGGGGTAAAAGGGTCAATAAATACGCTGACTTCAAAACCACGCGAAACAATTAATTATGTTGATGCTCATGATAATTATACCTTATGGGATCATATAGAAAAAAGTCAGTATCCTGAAACGCTTGTTGGTGAGTATCGCAGGAATATTCCTGATAATCCGTTTGATTCCAAACTGGTGCGGCAAAATATGCTGGCGTTGGGGATAATCCTAACGGCGCAGGGAATTCCGTTTATGCAAGGCGGGGTAGAGATTCTGCGTACTAAAAATGGTGATCATAATAGTTACCGTAGTGGTGATGATGTTAACGCGTTTCATTGGCAAGATAAGGCAAAATTCAAGCCCGTATTTGACTATGTGCGCGGTTTGATTGAGTTAAGGCGTAAGCATCCTGCATTTAGAATGACTAACCGTCACGATATTGATGAATCGATGACAGTAAATGCGCTGCATAATAATGAGAAATCTGGTGTAATTTATACGCTATATCGTAATCATGCCAATGGTGATGCGTGGAAAACGATTATTGTGATTTACAATGCTACTGCCATTGATAACTATAATGTTAATGACTCATTACCTGCATCGGAAAGTGGAGTCTGGAATATTGTGGTTAATCATGAACATGCCGGAATTGATTCGTTGGCAGTAGTAGAAAATGGACATATTCCACCATTGAAATCACATTCAATGATGGTGTTATATGCGTGATTTTTTGTTAATCAGTTAAATATTTACCCTGAGTTTATGGCGTTGTAATACAATCCTGTGTAATTGCACCGCGATATACTCAATTAGATTCATCATGCTGGGGCGTTACTAGGCTCCCCACTTACTCGCTGTAGGCTTCGTTGCTTGTACCCTGCCAGTATTTCGAATCAGTTTGAGTATGGGCTGTTTTACTGTATGATTTTTGTGTTTTGATGATGTGTTGAGGTGAGTTAGAATGACTAATTATTTGTCGATAGAAGAAGCTACTGAGTTATCAGGTATCCCAAGTACTATTTTCAATGAAAAATACCTAAACGGTGGAATTATTAGCGTTAAAGTTGAAGATGGGAAAAAAACTATCGAAATGTCGGAGTTTTTGCGGGTGTTTCCTAACGCTAAAATAGAAAAAAATAAATCACATACTGATATTGTCATAGATAATCAACTAAAGCAGATGAAAATAGAAAATCTGGAGTATCAGGTAGCAAATTTACAGCGTCAACTTGAGAAGCATAGTGAAGAATATGACTGGTTACGTGGTAAATTTGATAATACAACTTTGCTGTTAGAGCAAAAATTAGATAATTCAGAAGTGGATAAATATAAACAGGAGATTCGTCAATTAACTCATCAGGCAATGCAATGGGAAAAGAAATATAATACCCTATTAGCCGCGAATGAGCTAAAAAACCTACTTAAAGAAAATATGGAACTTAAACAAAAATTAGAAACTTCTGCTCCACAAGCTGCGCCAGCTAAGCCGGTTCAGCCTTCACCACAAATTGCATCACCGGCAGTTCCTCCTCAAACGATTTTACCTCAACAAACTATACCTCCCCAGCAACAACCCACTAATCAGTCCGATGCCATAAAAGCACAACCAAAGCCTCGGCGTCGTAAGATTTTTGGGTTATTTTAGAAGCGTAGCACAAATTTGTGTAGTTAGCAAATTAGAAAATAAACTGATTTGCATAAAATGAAATTCTAATGCAGGAGCGTATATGAAGCTTGTAAATACATTTAAAACGCGAATACTATCATTTTTTGATAATCGCTTTACTCGGCGCAGCCAGTTTACTGGAGATGCAAATCTTCTTGATGAAAATTATGATTTTAATGGAAGTAATGCTCCACGGACAATTACCGCAAATTTAATTCATCATGCTTATCTTTCTAATGCTGAATCACTGCTAACCCTCGGTTCTGATTTAGATGGATTAACCCCGCGCGAAGTTGAAGAAAAAATTTCCCGCTTTGGTTATAATGAAATTGATAAACATGAGGAACTTAGCTGGTATAAACACTTATGGCTCAGTTATAAAAATCCATTTAATCTTCTGTTGACTATTTTAGCATTAGTATCATTCTTTACCGATGATATGAAAGGTACGGTTGTAATTGGTGGTATGGTAGTTATTTCAACGGTATTACGTTTTGTTCAGGAACGCCGTTCAAACAATGCTGCAGATAAATTAAAAGCGATGGTAAGCACTACCGCAACAGTTATTCGTCAGGATGATGAAGATGATGAAGATGATGAAGATGATGAACAAATTGCCGAACTCGAAAAGCAGATTATTGGTACAAATCCAATGCAAATGGCAAATCGTCATGAGATAACAATACGAAGTCTTGTACCAGGTGATATGATTACTTTATCGGCTGGAGATATGATCCCCGCGGATGTACGGATGTTAACCGCTAAAGATTTATTTGTATCACAAGCGGCACTGACTGGTGAATCACTACCTGTTGAGAAATTTACTAAACAATCTAAAGCTGATGTTAATGAGGCCTTGGAACTTGAAAATATTGGCTTTATGGGGTCAAATATCGTTAGCGGATCAGCATTGGCGGTCGTTGTTTCGACTGGGAAAAATACATTTTTTGGCGCTTTGGCTGATAAGGTAGTTGCGCAGAATGTAGTTGAGACATCGTTCCAAAAAGGGGTTAATCGGGTTAGTTGGTTGCTGATTTATTTTATGTTAATTATGTCCCCAATTGTATTTATTATCAATGGTATTAGTACTCATGCATGGCGTGATGCTGCATTATTTGCTTTGTCAGTTGCGGTTGGATTAACACCTGAAATGCTGCCAATGATTGTTACTTCGACGCTTGCTAAAGGTGCAGTTGCGATGTCACGACGCAAGGTGATCGTTAAGCGTTTAGATGCGATTCAAAATTTTGGTGCAATGGATATTTTATGTACCGATAAGACTGGAACTTTAACACAAGATAAAATTTGTTTAGAAAAACATACTGACATATTTGGTAATGATTATGATGATGTATTAGAATATGCATATTTAAATAGTTATTACCAAACTGGTCTAAAAAACTTGTTGGATGTTGCTGTATTGGAGCGTGGTAACTTTGGTGATATTCCTTTACTTATCAAGAAATATACTAAAGTTGATGAAGTACCATTTGATTTTCAACGGCGTAGAATGTCGGTAGTAGTTGCTGATTCCGCAGGTGAACAAGTTTTAATCTGTAAAGGCGCGGTTGAGGAAATGATGAAGAGCTGTAAATATGCAGCTCACGATAATCAGGTTATGCCGTTGACAGAAGAATTACTGGAAAAACTGCGTTCAGTTACTGCAGAACTAAATTCGGATGGTCTACGTGTAGTGGCTGTTGCCAAGAAGAATTATCCTACTCCTAAGGTTAGCTATAGTGTTGAAGATGAGCAGGAAATGATTTTGGTTGGTTATGTTGCCTTTTTAGATCCGCCAAAAGAAACCACTCGTCCAGCAATTGAAGCATTAAATAAATTAGGGATTGAAGTTAAGATATTGACTGGTGATAATGATTTGGTAACAGCTAAAGTTTGCCGTGAGGTTGGACTGAATGTTGAAGGATTACTACTTGGGTCTGAAGTAGATAAACTATCTGATGAAGAATTGACTGTAATCGCTAAAAATACTACGGTCTTTGCTAAACTAACCCCTGCACATAAAGAGCGGATTGTTGAGCTTTTAAGAGCTGGCGGGCATGTAGTTGGCTTTATGGGTGATGGAATCAATGATGCACCAGCACTTAGAGCTGCTGATATCGGGATTTCAGTTGATACTGCCGTTGACATTTCCAAAGAAGCTGCTGATATTATATTACTTGAGAAGAGCTTAATGGTGCTGGAGCAGGGCGTTGAAGAAGGTCGTAAGACTTTTGCCAATATGCTCAAATATATCAAAATGACGGCAAGTTCTAATTTCGGTAATGTGTTCTCGGTGTTGATTGCATCGGCATTTATTCCGTTTTTACCGATGTTGCCTGTGCAGCTACTTTTGCAAAATCTGATTTATGATATCTCGCAAACGGTAATTCCTTTTGATAATGTTGATGCTGAGTTTGTCGAGAAACCTCAACGTTGGGACCCTGCAGATTTGCGTAGATTTATGATTTTCTTTGGTCCTATCAGTTCTATCTTTGATGTGCTTACCTTCTTTGTAATGTGGCATGTTTTTGGCGCCAATAGTGCCGAGCATCAGACGTTGTTCCAAAGTGGCTGGTTTGTCGAAGGGCTTTTGACCCAGACGCTAATTGTGCATATGATTAGAACGCGTAAGATTCCATTTATCCAAAGTGTGGCAGCATGGCCTATGGTGGTAATGACCAGCTGTGCGGTAGCAATCGGAATAATTTTACCAATGTCGCCATTGGCTCATATGGTTGGAATGCAAGCGCTACCAGCAGGGTATTTCGTATTTTTAATCGTTGCAGTAGCTGGTTATATGGTACTTACTCAGTCATTAAAAGGGATTTATGTACGGAAGTTTGGCTGGCAGTAAATATTGTTGAAATTATTCTAGTTTATGTAAAAGAAGAGCACGGTTAAAACCGTGCTCTTCTTTTACATAAACCGTTATGGTATTACTTATTTTAGTTGCTCTAAAATTGCTGGGTTTTCCAAGGTTGAAATATCTTGAGTGATTGTTTCCCCTTTGGCCAGACTGCGCAAAATGCGACGCATGATTTTTCCCGAACGCGTTTTGGGTAAATTCTCTCCAAAACGAATTTCATCAGGCTTAGCCAAGTTTCCAATCTCCTTGCCTACCCACTCACGTAATTCAGCAATTAGCCGAGCTTTATCATCACCCAGTGGTAGCTCACCTTTAGGCACTACGAATGCAACAATTGATTCACCTTTAATATCATGTGGACGACCAACAACGGCTGCCTCAGCAACTTTAGGGTTTGAACCTAATGCTGATTCAATTTCCATTGTTCCTAAACGATGTCCCGACACATTTAACACATCATCAATCCGACCTAGTATATGATAATAACCATTTTCATCACGATGTGCTGAATCACCAGCAATATAATATTTACCTTCACCAATATCTTCTGGATAATATGATTTAATAAAACGTTCTGGATTATTCCAAATTGTTCTAATTTGAGATGGGAATGGTTTTTTAATTACTAAGTATCCGCCACCATTATCGTTAACACTATGTCCATTTTCATCAATAATATCAACAAAAATCCCCGGGATTGAACGAGTACAAGATCCAGGAATTAATGGTGTAATGCCTGGCATAGGTGCTAAAATATTTGAACCTGTTTCAGTTTGCCACCAAGTATCAACAATTGGACAGCGTCCACCACCAATTTCATTGAAGTACCACATCCACGCCTCTGGATTAATTGGTTCACCAACTGACCCGAGTAAGCGCAATGAACTAAGATCGTAATTTTTAGGTAAATCACCACCGGCTTTGATGAGGGCTCGAATTGCAGTTGGTGCTGTATAGAAAATATTTACTTTATGCTCTTGTATCATACGCCAGAATCGATCTGGATAGGGATAAGTAGGAACACCTTCAAAAATAATTTGGGTAGTTCCAACAGCTAGAGGACCATAGCAGAGATAGGTATGACCAGTAATCCAACCGACATCCGCGGTTGACCAAAAAATATCACTTGGTTTAATATCAAAAACCCAGCGCATAGTTGTGATTGCGCCTAGTAAATATCCCCCGCTAGCGTGTTGCACACCTTTAGGGGTACCTGTTGAGCCTGAAGTATAAAGGATAAATAAGGGGTGTTCTGCATCTACCCATTCTGGTTCGCATGAATCTGACTGGTTACGAACGACATCGTGCCACCAGATATCTCGTCCTTCAACCCAATTATGTTCTTCACCGGTGCGTTTATGAACGATAACTTTTTCGATTGAAGTGTCTTCAGATAATTTGAGCGCTTGATTAACATCATCTTTAAGTGGAAATATTTTTCCGCCACGTTTTTGAGCATCGGCGGTAATTAAAATTTTAGCTTGTGCATCGTGAATCCGCTCATGTATTGCTTTAGCTGAGAACCCACCAAATACAACAGAATGTATTGCACCAATTCGAGCGCATGATTGCATAGCAACGACGGCTTCAATGCTATTCGGCATATAAATTACTACGCGATCGCCTTTTTTTACTCCAAGAGATTTTAAACCATTGGCAAAGCGACAAACTTTGTTATGAAGTTCTTTATAGGTTACAGTTTCAACATGCCCCGAATCAGATTCGAAAATAATTGCAGTTTTATGTGGGTGAGTTAAGAGATGACGATCTAAACAATTGTAGGAGACATTAAGCGTTCCTTCCTCAAACCATTTGTAAAATGGTGCGTTAGTTTGATTTAATACTGTGCTAAATGGAGTATTCCAATCAATGTATTGACGCGCTAGATCCCCCCAATAACCTTCATAGTCAGATTCTGCTTGTTCAATCATGTTGCGATATTGCTGCTCGCTACGAATATTAGCCTGCGCTGCAAAATCAGGGTTTACCGGAAACATTTTTTGCTGTGATGAAACGGATTGAATATTGGACATATCTCTCACTCTTTACATAAATTGTGTTTAACCTGAAATTATTGCTGGTCCTTCGTTTGTATGTTTAGTAACGGACATTAAAACTCGTTGAAATACAGCCAAACAACACAAGACCGACTCTCGCTTATAGGTTGATAGTATAGCAAAAACCTAAGGTTTTAGTACGCCTTTGGATGCTGCAGCGCACACTAACCTGAGTAAATTTTAATAGTGCGATCAATGTCTTTTATTTAACGCTCACTTGAATAACACCAGGATTAATTAACATAGCTCCACAGTTTACCGAGCTAAATTCTGTATCATCGCTAATCAAAGCAATCTGTTGAAAAATTTCGCGCATATTCCCGGCAATAGTTAAGTTGTCAGTAAAATGGCTGATTTCACCATTGATTACGACTAAAGCTGAAGCGCCCACCGAATAATCGCCAGTTACCATGTTTAAGCCATGACCAATCGTTTCAATGACAATCAAACCATTCTGCATTTCACGCGCGAGAGATTCCAAATTACCATGATGATTGGGCGTGACGTAGATATTATGGCTTCCTCCCGCATTCCCTGTTGAACGCATATTCATTTTGCGAGCCGTATAACTGGATAAAAAATAACCTTGTACTTTACCAGATTCAATCACGGTTCTTCGAGCGACAGTACTACCTTCGTTATCAAAATAACAGCTAGCAAGTCCACTGATTACAAATGGGTCTTCATACATGTTAAACCAGCTTGGTAAAATCTGCTGTCCAAGACTATCATTTAAAAAACTTAGCCGACGGTAGAGGCTTCCGCCACTTAGCGCGCCAATTAAACTGCCGATTATTGACTTGGCTATGGTGCTTTCAAAAATCACGGCTGGTTTTCCTGCTGTATAACTACCACTATTTAAACGTCTTTTTACGCGACTGACAGTACTTTTTGCCAGTTCATTATTGGCGCTCAAATTTGTAAAAATACGGTTAGAACTATACCAATAATCAGTTTGCATTCCTTGTGTGTTTTTACCAATTAAACTAAGCGATTTAGAGTAACGTGAAGTTTGATAGCCATGATTTAGACCGTGAGAATTGGCAGTTACAAAATTGTAGCGGGTGAGTGTAGTTGATGCGCCATCAGATGCGCTAATCAGTGGTTCTATGTCTAAAGCTATTTGTTCAAGTTCTTTGGTTTGTGTGATTAATTCAGCATTATTAACTGGGTATGGAGCATAAAGTTGTAAATCATCATGTAACGAAGTTACAACATATTCTTTTTCGAGTAGACCATTAGCGTTATCTTCTTCAGTGTACTTAGCGATATCTAATGCTTGCCTAATGATCTCTCGGCTATTTTCTAGTTTAATACTACTAATTCCAATATGACCTTTTTTATGTCCCATATAGACAGTAAGAAGTAATTGATTTTCATGGCTAGTTTCAAAATTTTCGATTTCTTGATTTAAAACTTCAATATCAGTAGAAATGCTTTCGCTGAGCTCAACTTGAGCGTCTGATGCTCCTTCTTGCTGAGCTTGATGAATTATTTCGTTGGCAATCTCGTTTAATTGGGTTTGTGTATAAAGGAAATCTAGATTAGTCATAACATTCTTTCAGGTGAAATTTAGTACAGGTGGATATTTTAACTCATAATCATCTGCTAAAATATAGTAAGATTACGCCTAATACTATATATTTAAGTGATAAAAATTAAACGATGAATAACAATCTGCATAGTGATAACGAAGAAGAAGTAATCCTTAGCCGTACCAAACGTAAAGAACAAGTGGAGGCGCTTCAGGATTTGGGAATTGAATTAGTTAAAACCTCTAAAGAAAAGCTGATAAAACTTGATCTACCCGCGAGCTTATTCGAAGCAATCAAAATGGCTCAAAAAATTACAGCCAATGGAGCAATCCGTCGCCAATATCAATACATTGGCAAGTTAATGCGTCAGGTTGACGCAGAAGCAATTAAAAGTCGGTTGGAGTACCTTAATGGTGATGATATTAAATCAACTCAGGTTTTTCATTTGGCTGAAAAATGGCGTGATGATCTGCTTAGTTCTGGCGATGAAGCTCTCGATCGTTTTAGTGCCACATATTCTAACTTTGATATCAGTGAATTAAGAAGTTTGCTGCGAGCTGTCCGCAAAGAGCGAGAACTTCAGCAAAATCGTAATTTTACCAAGTTATTTCGCCTAATTCGAACTATTATAGAGGGTAACAATTAATGAATCAGATTCAAATTGCAATTATTGGTGTTGTCGCGTGTGTTGTCTTGATAATTATTGGATATTATATTTATCAGGAAAATAAATTCAAAAAAATGATTGAAAATAATTTCAATCAAGCAACTGGTGATGCTTTAAACGATACTCAAGGAGTTGTTTTTGAAAAGCAGGTAGAGAGTAAACGGAGTAGTTTTGAAACTTCGCATAAAGATCTAGAGTTAAAACAGATTGAAACCAAGCTTGAACAAAAAGAAATTAATTTTGATCCATTACTAGACACACCGTCTACTGATAATATTCAACAAAATGTTATTTTTGATAAATTTGATCAGATGGAATTTCCTTTTGTTGACAAAATTAGTTTAAACTTGGACCACGTAGTTGATATTTGTTTTGAAAATATAGCAAAAATTAAAGTACTGCCAGATATTAGTCAGTTTACTGCCAAAAACGCAAGTTATTATGTATTAGAGAAAAATTTACAGTGGGGTTTATTTGAGCGTGGTAAAAAATACGCTGCAATCGGGGTTCGTTTAGTCGTTAACCTAGTTGATTCTGAAGGTGTAATGTCAGAACTGCAGTTAATCAATATATTTAATGAGCTTGCTAAATTTGCTCTACATCATGAAGGACATATTCGTCAGACTGATTCTGAATTAGAATTACGTAAGATTCAACAACAACTTAAACAAGTTGCAAATAGTGAACTTGAGTTAGGGCTTTATATGCTAAATAAAGATGCCGTTGAGTTTCGTCATCTAAGTAAGTATTTTATGAGTAATGGTTTTAAAAGTAATAATGGTATTTTTGAATATGTTATCGATGGCAAGGTTTATTTTGATATTCGCGATGACAATGGTAAACCTCTCAACGAGTTGGGTAACTATCGGACGTTCTCAATTAATTCCAAATTACACCATCATGCTAATCCAATGGATGCAATTGATAAAATCTTTGATTTTGCCGAAAACTATATGCAATATTTTGAGTCAAGATTACTTACTACCAATAAATTAGTTATGGCAGAAAAAGATTTCATGGCACTTGAAAAACAGGTTACCAATTATATCAATACTTGCAAGCGTCAAAATATTCAGCTTGGGTCAGAACTTATTTTACGGGTTTTGCCGTAACCACTGTTTAATGACAATTCCTCATCCTTAAGGTGAGGTTTTTTATTTGGAGATTGTTATGAACAACAGCACTATAAATAATGAACTTTCTAATTATTGGCTGGATGTTTACCAACGCAGTATTCTATTTATGGATGTAATGCGTCGCCGTGGAAACGATATGGTGGCGATGACTAGTCAAAACTCAAGTACTGTTTTGACGTTTGAGATTGAAAAAATTCTTGATGGTGCTAGTTTTACTCCGCCGATTAATTATTGGTTGGCTCGAGTAATTCCCTTGCATCACCCGACAGATATGAATAAACGTCCATATGTTGTTCAAGATCCGCGTGCTGGTCGTGGTCCTGGGATTGCTGGATTTAAAAAAGATAGTGAAATTGGCGCGGCGCTAAAACAAGGGCACCCAGTTTATTTTATTGGTTTTGATGCTGAACCAATTGGTGAACAAAGCTATGAAGACGTTATTCGTGGACAAATCAAGTTTTATCGGGAAGTAGCCAGATTACATCCAAATGCTCCTAAATTATGTGCGATAGGTAATTGTGCTGCTGGATATCTAACTATGTTTAGCGCCATGCAAGAGCCAGAACTATTTGGACCAGTATTAATTGCTGGTTCACCATTATCATATTGGAATGGTGAACGTGGGCGTAATCCGATGCGCTATATAGGGGGGATGCTTGGCGGGTCGTGGCTGGTATCTCTACTTGGCGATATTGGTGGCGGACGATTTGATGGCACTAATCTGGTAATGAATTTCAATGTTTTAAATTTTGATAATTTCTTATGGGGCAAGCAGTATGATTTGTTTGCTAATATAGATCAAGCTAGTGAAAGATTTTTACAGTTTGAGCGGTGGCTAGGGTCATTTGGTGAATTAAATCGCAGTGAAATTAAATGGATTGTAGATAAATTCTTTGTGGGCAATCAATTAACAACTGGAATGCTAACAACTACTGATGGAATTAAGCTAGATCCGCGTGAAATCAGCTCTCCGATTGTTACTTTTATTTCTGATGGTGATAATATTAGCCCACCTGCACAGTCAGCGGGATGGATTGCTGATTTATATCAGGATGTTGATGAAATTATTGCTCGCGGTAAAACTATTATCTATTGTCTCAATCATAAAGTTGGGCATTTGGCACTTTTTACAGGTAGTAAGGTCGCAAAGCGTGAAAATCAACTTTTTGTTGAAAATATGGACACAATTGATCTACTACCGCCTGGATTATATGAGCTAGTTTTGGAAACTCCCGAAGGTGCTGAAGATGGTACGCCATTGCATGCCAGATATGTTGCACGAACTATCGAGGATATAAAAGCTCTTGGTTACAATAGCGAAGAAGATGATCGTGCTTTTGCTACCGTTGATAAGTGCTCTCAGGCATTAAATGGTTTTTATGAAAGCTTTATCCATCCATTATTTAGGATGTATCATAATCCATTAGTTGCACGAATGGCAAAAGACATGCAACCTTTACGTTGGAATTATTGGCTGTTTTCTGAAAAATATAATCCAGCAATGAAGACTTTTGCTACGTTGGCTGAACAGGTTAAAAAAGATCGGAAACAAGTAGCGGAAGATAATCAATGGTTGATTTGGCAGGATACTCAGGCTAAATTTATTGCCAGTTATTTGCATAATTTGCAAGATCTACGTGATAACTTGATGGAACAAATATTTTTTGATTTATGGGGTAATCCGGCCGTGCAGAAATATTGGAATACTTATACTGGTGTTCCACGTTATACGCCAAGCCTAACGCAGCTTGAACGTGATAAATTAATGGCAAATTATACAGCTGAGACTTTGCAAAAAATGCCAGTTACTTCACGGTTAGGTGCGATCTTTCGTGTTGTTGCGTTGCTGTTGGTTGGTCGTCGCGAGATTAAAGCATCCAATGCTGCAATATTAATCAACTGGGCTAAAAATAATTATCCGCAAATGAGTGACGATGAATTAAGACACGTTATTAGCTCTCAGGTAACGGTTGTGTGGCAAGATGAGGATAATGCATTGAACGAGCTGCGTAAATTTGTTATGTCTAAAGATGAAGCAGAGCAGCTAATTCTTGCAGTTGAGGATATTTTGACTCAAATAGGCGATGTACCAGCGCGAATGATTGTTGCATTACATGAGTTAGCACAAAAATTAAATATTATTGATTGAGTATCTATGTCAGATTTATTTTCACCGGGCAATCCACAAGAACAGGAAATTATTTCTCTTACAAACGAATTAAATCATCATAATCAGCTTTATCATAGCCATGATGCGCCAATAATCACTGATGAAGAATATGATCGTTTATTTAGACGTCTGTTGGAATTAGAGGCGAGCTATCCTCAATACAAACAAAATAATAGTCCAACACAGCGGATTGGTGGGGCTGTATTGAGTGAGTTTAATCAATATCCACATCAGATTCCAATGCTATCCTTAAACAATGTTTTTTTGGATACTGAACCAGAGGAGTCACTTTTACGCCATCATGAATTATTTCAATTTACGGCTAGAGTTGCCAAAGAGTTGACGTTAGATGAGAGCGAATTGGAATTTATTGCTTCTCCAAAATATGATGGCGTGGCTATTAGTTTGATTTATGAAAATGGCATATTGATCCGTGCACTTACCCGCGGTGATGGTTTTACTGGTGAAGACGTGACTGCTAATGTTAAAACTATTCGCAATATACCGCTTAATATATCCAGCGATTTACTAGCTCCAGAAGTTGTTGAAGTACGTGGTGAAATTTTAATTCTAAATTCGGACTTTGTTAGTCTAAATCAAAAACAAAATGAAAATGGTGGAAAACTTTATGCCAACCCGCGTAATCTGGCAGCTGGTAGTATTCGTCAGTTAGATAGCGGAATTACGGCTTCTCGCCCTTTACGTTTTTATGCATATGCGTTGGCGCAATATAGTGGTGGAGAATTTGCTTCATTTAGCCAAGAGTTAGAGTTTTTAAAGTCTGCGGGCTTTACTATTGCCAGCGAATGCAGCCTGTTACAAGGTAATTTACAGCTAAGTGCCTATTATGAGCAGATGATGACGAAGCGTAATGATTTATCTTTTGGCATTGATGGTGTAGTTTATAAATTAAATTCAATAGCTGGACAGAAGAAACTTGGTTTTGTTGCTCGCGCACCACGCTTTGCGATTGCGTATAAATTTCCAGCGCTGGAGGTTGAGTCTGAGATATTGGCGATTGATGTTCAAGTTGGGCGAACTGGTGCGTTAACTCCAGTTGCGCGAATCAGGCCTGTGAATGTAGCTGGCGTGGTAGTAACTAATGCTACCTTGCACAATCAGGATGAGATTCGGCGTAAAGATGTTCGCGTCGGCGATATCGTGTTGGTTCGTCGTGCAGGTGATGTTATCCCAGAAATTTCTCGGTCGCTAATTGAGCGCAGAACTTCTTCACTTGAAGAGTTTAGCATGCCAAAGGAATGTCCGGTATGTGGTTCACATGTTATTCAGGAACAAGACGAAACAATTATGCGTTGCTCGGGTGGATTATATTGTATTGCACAAAAAAAACAGGCGATTACCCATTTCTGCAGTAAGCTGGCATTGAATATTGATGGCTTGGGCGAAAAGAGTGTCGAGCAACTGGTTGATGCTGGGCTAATTAATAATGTTGCGGATATTTTTCGTTTGCAAGTAGAGCCGTTGTTAGAGCTAGAACGCTTTGCTGAGAAGAGCGCTACCAATCTAATCGCTGCGATTGAGAAAAGTAAGGCTACGACTTTGCCTAGGCTTATTTATGCTTTAGGAATTCGTCATGTCGGAGAGAGCTCAGCTAAAGATTTGGCGCGCGCTTTTGGTAATCTGGATGCATTGATGTCTGCAAATAAAGAACAGCTGTTACAGGTAAGAGATGTCGGCGAAGTTGTCGCTGCGTCAATTATTAATTTTTTTAGTGAAGTACACAATTGCAAAATTATAGAAGAATTATTGGCATTGGGTGTTAATTATCCATCTTTGATTGCCGATAACTTATACCATCCTGAGGTTAGCGGTAAGACCTTTGTTATTACAGGTAGTTTTGCTAATATTAAACGTGATGAAATTAAAGCTATTCTTGAGGATTTTGGTGCAAAAGTTGCAGGTAGCGTTTCCAAAAAAACTGATTATGTAATAGTTGGCAGCGATGCAGGCAGTAAGCTTGATAAAGCCAATGAGCTCGGGATTAAGTTAATTGACGAAGCAGGATTAGCGGTATTATTAGCGGAGTTGAATAACAGTGAAGCAAGCAACAATAATTCGTAAAGTAGTGTCCAGCGATGAGCTGGAACTAATAAAGCTAATTGAGCAACTTGGATATTCAATAACTTTATCTGAACTGCAGGCAAACATTGAGTTATGCTTGAGAGATAAACATTATAGTATTTTTGTTGCAGAATTCCAAGATAAAATTTGTGGTTTTATTGGAGTTGTTATTGCAAGGTGGCTGCATCGTAGTGGTAGTTGGGCTAAAGTTTTAGCTTTGGTAGTTGACGAACAGCAGCGAGGTACAAAGATTGGCACCCGACTACTTAATTTTGCAGAAAATTATGCTAGAGCTCAAGGGTGTGATAAAATAGAACTTACTAGTGGTTTACATCGCCGTCAAACTGGTGCTCATAAATTTTATCTTAGTCATGATTATCAGGGCGATTTAACTCAATATTTTGTAAAGAAATTATCCTAGGAAGCAGCCCTATGTACTTATGTATTGATATTGGTAATTCACAGATACACAGTGGTGTGTTTGATGTAAACGGTGAGATTTTAGTTCAATTTCGCCATAATACTAGTCATGTTGGCTCATCAGACCAATTTGCATTATTTATCTTGCAGGTGTTGCGTGAAAATAGCATTGATCCCACACAAATTAAACGGGTAGCAATTGCTTCGGTCGTTCCTTCTGTTGATTACAGCGTTACTTCTGCGTTTATTAAGTACTTTAGGATAACACCATTGTTTCTTAAGCCAGGAGTTAAAACTGGAGTTAAGATAGCTTCAAATAACCCTGGGGAAATTGGTGCAGATTTAATCGCTGGTGCTGTTGGGGGAATTAGTAAATATCCTAATAAGCATTTATTAATTTTTGATTTTGGTACTGCAACCACGGTAATTTATATTACGCCTCAAGCTGAGTTTGTTGGTGGTGCGGTGCTTCCAGGTATTCGTCTGATGATGGAAAGTTTGCAGCACAATACTGCTAAATTATTTACGGTAAATATTTCAGCTCCTAAGCAGGCAATTTCCAAAGATACTCGTATGGCGATTCAGTCTGGATTATATTACAGCCAAACTGGAGCAGTAAAAGAATTAATCGCACAAGTTATTCATGAGTATGCTATTGAACGTCGTGATTTGATTGTCATTGGTACTGGTGGTTTTGCAACCTTGTTAAACACTTCCAGCGTATTTGATGATATCGTGCCGGATTTATTGTTGCTAGGGCTTAAAGAAATTTTAAATATTAATGAGTAGGAATTAAATGTCATCTGATATGATAGTAGTTATTGGTTTAATTTTAGCAAATGCATTATTTACTATTTCCGATATGTCGGTTATAGCCTCGAAAAAAACTCGTTTGCAGACCTTGATTGATAATGGTAGTAAAAATGCTGTTCGAGCATTGAAGTTAGCTGAAAATCCGACGCATATAATTGCAACAACCCAAATAGGTTTGACTGTTGTCACTTTGTTGGAGGGGGCTTTTGTTGAGGCTTCATTGTCAGGTAAAGTTGCGTCATACTTTATTCAAATGGGATACTTTCATGGGCAGGAAGCACATATTGCTTCAGTTTCTGTTTTTGTTGTAGTGACTTTTTTATTGATTCTTTTTGGTGACATTTTACCTAAACGAATCGCGATATTATATCCCGAAGCAGTAGCAGTTACGCTTGCTCCAGTTACTACTTTTGTGATTAAATTATTGTTACCAATTGTAACTAGTTTTGCGTTTCTAAGCGATTCCATCTTGCGTTTATTTGGCTTATCGACCAAACGTAATGACGAAGTTTCTGAAGAAGATATTGAAACAATGTTTGAAGCTGGTGCCCAATCAGGGGTTTTAATTCAGGCTGAAAAAGATTTATTTGATAATGTCTGGCGGTTGGATGAAAGTAAGGTTGGCTCGCTAATGACACCGCGTTCGGATATCGTTTTTATTGATGTAATGGCACCATCGATAGATAATGTAGGGAAAATTTTGAATAATCCGTCGCAAAATTTATTAATTTGTAAGGGAAGTTTAGATCATGTTTTGGGCTATATTCCAGCAGTTAAGGTAATTAAGGAAATAGTTCAACAGTTTCATGAACACGTTGCTAAAGCGCAGATGAACTGGACTGAGGGTTTAAAACCAATTCATAACATTCCTAATAGTTTAACTTTAATTGAGATTTTGGAGTCATTTCGCTCTTTTAAAACTCATATTGCATTAGTCTATAACGAGTTTGGACATGTTGAAGGTTTAATTACTTTAGGTGATTTGGTTACCGCTGTAATTGGTGATATTCCAAGCGTTAATAATGAGAGTATCCAGTTGATCGAAAAAGATCCCTCTGGTAAATGGTTGGTAGATGGTTTAGCTTCAATTAATGATTTGTTGGATGAGTTGGAAATTGATGACTTACCCGAAGGTGATGCTGGTAGTTACCAAACTGCTGCTGGTTTTGTGATTTCAATTATTGGTCGTGAACATGGCAGATTACCTAAGGTTTTTGATAAATTTGAGTTTGCTGATTATATCTTTGAAATTGTTGATATTGATCGTGATGGTGGATACCGGGTCGATAAAATTATGGTACGTAGATGTGAAACGTCGGATAATGAGTTTACTGAATAAAGTTATTAAGACTGTAAGGGCTATTGTTAAATGACAACTAATCATTATAAGGCGGTAATTTTTGATTTAGATGGTACATTGCTGGACACTGTACAGGATATCGCCAATGCTATGAATAATGTGCTTGAGCGACATGGTTTTCCAATGCATGATATTGCGAGCTATCGGCATTTTATCGGAAATGGGATTCCTAAATTAGTTTATCGTTCCTTGCCTTTGGAGATTAGCGAAAGTGTTCATTACCAAAAGATAGTCTCAGAGGTTTTAGACGAATATTCAAAGCATCTTGACGGTTATACCAAACTATACGCAGGTATTGATGAATTATTGACTGAATTAATGAAAAGAGGCATTCGTTTGGCAATTCTTTCTAACAAAGATGACAGTTTTATGGATGAGGTAATTGATAGTTATTTCCCCAAATGGAAATTTGAAGTGGTTTTTGGTGCTCGGGCAAACACTCCTGTAAAACCAGATCCATATTCTGCGCTGGAAATTGCTGAAATTATGGGGTTGCAACCTGCTGAGTTTATCTTTTTGGGTGATACCAGTGTTGATATGCATACTGCGCAAAATGCAGGTATGTATGCATTGGGTGCGGCATGGGGATTTCGTGGTCGTGAAGAATTATACGCTAGTGGTGCAGCACTGGTTATTGATTCTCCAACTGATTTACTCCAGCTTTTGTAGTAAATTGCTTATAATTATGTCTAATTTGCTTTCATTATATGAGGTAAAATACAGGATTAAGTATATTTTAGGCAGGTATAATGCGTAAGCTCATTTCGTGGTCACGTTTCGTGATGTGTGTTCTTTTGATGTGCTATATTGTGGGTACATCATATCTATGTTATCCTTTTATTCCAATGAGTTGGTGGCGGCGTTTCTTTCATAAACCGTGGGCACGGGCAATGGTTTGGGCGATTGGTGCCAAATTTGAAGTAACTGGTTCAATTGGTGATGATTATATCCAGCCAAATACAATGTTTGTCCAAAACCACGTCTCTTGGTTAGATACTTTGGTTATGTCCTGTGTTTATTGTACGAACTATGTTGGTAAAGTTGAGATGTTGCGTTGGGCTTTACTCAGAAATATTATTAAATCGGGTGGTACGGTATTTATAGATCGTAAAAACAAACGAGATTTAGTCATGGCAAATAAAAAAATAGCTAAGGTTATGCAGGATGGTTGGGCTATGGGCTTATTTCCAGAAGGTACAACCAGCGATGGTATGACGATACTACCTTTTCATGCTTCAATTTTTGAATCAGCGATGATTGCTAAAAGTCGGGTTGTTCCTGTTGTTTTGCGTTATCGTAATGCTGATGGTTCACCATCTACTGAGGTTACGTTCTCAAAGAAAAGATGGATGGAATCGGTGTGGAGTACTTTGCGTCTCAAAGGGTTAGTAATTAAGATCGATATTCTGGAAGCGGTAAACGCGACTGATTTTCCTAATCGAGAAGCTTTATCCCAGTATATGTATGAAAAAATTAGTACTCTCTACCATAGTGATTTAGGTAGTGAACCTGCGGTTTACTAGTATAGTTGAAAATAATATGAAATAAGTGAGAGTTCAAATATGCCAAATAATAAATCTTTAATCTTGGATGCCTATCGTTGGCGCCATGCATGTAAAGAATTTGATGTCAATAAAAAAATTTCCGAAGAAGATTTTGATTTTTTATTGCAGGTTATAAGTCTATCACCGTCTTCATTTGGTTTGCAACCTTATGAGGTTTTTGTTTTGAAAAATCCAAAGTTACTACAAGAATTACATCCACATATGTGGGGAGCACAAAAACAATTGCCCACTGCAAGTCATATACTTATGTTTGCTTCTAAGAAAGATATTACGGTAAATGATGCCTATTTCGATCATATACTTCAAGATGTTCAGCAAACTCCTGTAGAAATGCAGGAGATGCGGCGTAATCTAATCCAAAACCATCAGCTAAATGAGATTCAACTAAAAAAAGACTCTCGTTATCTCAATGACTGGGCAGCGAAACAGGCGTATATTGCATTGGGTAATGTCATGAGTGCTGCAGCCCAAATTGGTATTGATTCTTGTCCTGTAGAAGGGTTTGTCAGTCAAAAAGTAACGAATATTTTAGTTCAGCATAAAGTCTTTGATCCAGAACTTTATCAAGCTGTGGTTTTTTGTTTTTTGGGTTACCGCCTAAGTCCGCCAGTACGTGAGAAAACTCGCAAACCATTGGCTGAATTAGTGCATATTGTTTGATTTTTGTGATAAGAATATAAAAGGGTTATCATTGAAAAAAGTTCTAATGTTATTAATGTTGTCGATATCATGTATGGTATATAGTGACGATGGTGTTAATACGCCTTACTCAAGTAACCCATTAGAATCTTCTGTAGGCACATCAAAACAACTGTTTAAATCTGGTTGGTATGGACATTCTGACGATGTGACTTATATTAAATTAATTCAGATTGGTAAAAATATGGGGCTAAGTATTTTATTTAGCTCTACTGGCTATTTTTGCCCGATTGATCAATATCTACCATTTAATGCAGATGGCAAAATCGCCAATACCTATAATTATAATGTTGGTAATGGTTGCTTGGCAACAATTACCATGAATACCAAAAATAATACATTTAAACTAACGGTAAATAGTCGCTCGAAATGTTTCGAAGAGCCAACTTATCAAGAGTTCTGTAATGGCAATCTGGATGTTCATATGACAGATGAACGTGCATCTACATTGTTCGTCAATAAAGTATTTACTTATCAGAAAAAACAAAATGATGATGACTATGATTGGAATGATGATTGATTACATAATAAGCGTTATAACAGTTTGAGTACAGATTATTGAGAATTTAAAAATGAGGGAATTTAAAAAATGAAAATATTAATTATCGGTAAAGGTGGACGAGAGCACGCTTTAGCTTGGAAATTTAGCCAAAATTCACAAATTGATAAAATATTTGTCGCGGAAGGTAATCCAGGGTGTGAATTGTTACCACGCGTTAGTAATGTGAAGTTAAACAAAATTGATGAGCTACTTGAATTTGCCAAAGTACAACAAATTGATTTAACGATTGTCGGAAGTGAAGAGCTGTTAGTTGAGGGAATTGTTGATAAATTTGAAGCTGTTGGCCTTACTATTTTTGGACCGAATAAGCAGGCTGCACAACTTGAGGGCAGTAAAGCCTTTGCCAAAGAATTTATGAATAAATATGGTATCAAAACTGCTCATCATGAAAGTTTTACTGATTATGCCGCAGCATTAAAATATCTGGATAAAGTCAGTTACCCGATTGTAATTAAAGCTAGCGGTTTGGCTGCTGGTAAAGGTGTTGTTATTGCTGAAGATAATGACCAAGCGGAAGCGGCTTTAGCTTCAATGCTTTTGGATCAAGTATTTGGTGAATCAGGTTCGGAAGTGGTAATCGAAGAATATTTAGTTGGAGTTGAAGCATCTATTTTATCTTTCACTGATAGTGAAACTATAATCCCGTTAATTAGTGCCAAAGATCACAAAAAAATTGGTGATGGTGAAACTGGACTAAATACCGGAGGCATGGGTGTTATTGCACCAAATCCATATGTTACTGCTGAAGTTAATCAGGCGTTTATTAGTGATATCTTAGAGCCTACTTTGCGCGGTATCAAAGCAGAGAAAATGGATTTTGCTGGAGTAATATTTTTTGGTTTAATGATTACCAAACATGGTGTTTATTTACTTGAGTATAATATGCGATTAGGTGACCCGGAGACTCAGGCGGTGTTGCCATTACTTAAATCAGATTTATTGTCTGTGATTAATGCGGCATTGAATAAGAAATTAGATACGATACAACTAGAATGGCAAAGTGGTGCAACTTGCTGTGTGGTGTTGGCATCAGGAGGTTACCCAGAGGCTTATCATAATGGTCGTCTAATTCAAGGAGTTAAAGAGTTTCAACATGATCATGCTCAACTATTTTTAGCTGGAGTATCATCTAATGGTGATGAGCTTGTAACTGCAGGTGGAAGAGTGTTGAATGTAGTAGCACATGGTAAAGATTTAGCTACTGCGCGACAAAATACATATAAATTGCTTGATTCTGTCCATTTTAAAGATTGCTATTATCGTAAAGATATTGGTGAAATTAATTCATGAGTGAGCAGCAGATAGTTCACAATTTTACTAACCGCCAGATAAGTATTATGGCGGTTTGTGCATTTCTCATTATCCCTATGTCAGGGTTAGCTGTTGATATTTATGTTCCATCACTTCCTACGGTGGCTAAGTATTTTCATATTAGCGAGGCACTTACACAGGTTACAGTAACGATTTTTTTAATTGCTTATGCACTTAGCCAGTTTATTGCTGGGAATATTGTTGATGCGTATGGTCGGCGTAAAATCACGATTATTTCGTTACTTGCATTTAGTCTGTTTAGCTTTTGCATTCCACAAATTGATAGCATCGGAATGCTGCTCCTGCTACGCTTTCTCCAAGGATTATGCGTTGGATTTTTTATGGTTTCTAAGCGTGCAATTATTGTTGATATTTATAGCGGAATTAAATTGCAGTCAATGTTGATTTATACCACAATTGCCTGGTCATTAGGTCCGATTGTTGCTCCAGGAATTGGCGGATATCTGCAAAGTTTCTTTGGTTGGAAATCATGTTTTTATTTTTTAGCTGCTTATTCCTTTGCTTTAGCTCTTGCCGAATTGATTTTGGTGCCAGAAACGATAAAAAATAAAACTGCCTTAAATTTTGCTAATATTAAATCTGCGTATAGTGAGATATTGAGTAATGGTAGATTTAATCTTGGTGTTTTAAGCTTAGGTTTTTCCTATGCAATGGTAATGTTATTTAACCTTCTAGGATCTTTTTTAGTTCAAGTAACACTTGGCTATACTCCAATTGAATATGGACATTATGCTTTGATAATGGGATTTGCCTGGATGTGCGGAGGATTAGTTAATCGGCGTTTGCTGAGTTTCGCATTAATGCCCAAAATGCGCGGAGCAATTATAGGTGCTATGTCTCTTGCCTTTATCATGTTTTTGATCGGTTTAAAGAGTGAAAATATCTATACCATTTTGATTCCTGCTTTTTTAATGCACTGTTTAGCAGGATTTATTTTTAATAATTACTTTGCTTACTGTTTATCAATGTTTCCTCGTTATGCCGGAACAGCTGGTGGGATTGCTGGTAGTGGAGCATATGTCGTGACTTTTGTTACTAGTTCGATTCTGGCAGGGGTATTACCCAGCAGTGCTGTAACATCATTAGCTGCGGGGTATTTTGTTTTGGCGGCTGCTTGCTGGGTACTTTATAAAATGATTAATAGTCGAATAACTATTTGATTTTTTGTATACTGGAACAGATTTATCACACTGGGTCGTTGCTAAGCTCCTTACGTACTAGCTGTAAGCTTCGTCGCTTATATCGCCTACCAGTATTTCGAATCTGTTCCTGTATAATAAAAGGTAATTGCTCACCCATATAACTTTGTTATGTATTTTGATTGCCTTTTAGTATACTAAATACCTCGTGGTGATTATATTTTTCTGCTAGGTCAAGAGCACTCATTTCATCATAGTCGCGGTGCTGTAAATTTGCTCCGGCAGCGATTAATACTTCAACTACCTGAGTTTTACCTTGACGAGCGGCCATTAATAATGGGGTGCGTGAATCAAGATCGTTGTGTTCTAAATTGGCGCCAACACTAAGTAGTAATTTAACCAGATTTGCTTTACCGAGTAATGCTGCCATGCTTAGTGCAGTTCTACCTGCAACATTAACATGCTCAAGATTAGCCCCAGCAGCAAGTAAAATTCGCATAATATTTGATTTGCCATGTTCTGCCGCAAGCATAAGTGGTGTTTCTCCGTTTTCATCTTGGTGTTCAATTTTTGCACCAGCGGCAAGTAGTGAACGCACCACATTTGATTTACCATGAATCGCTGCAAGAGACAATGCGCTTTGCCCAAAACGATTAGTTATTTCCAAATCTTTAGCATGATGCTGTATCATATTTTTTACTTGTTTAGCTGTACCACTAACTACTGCACTTAGTAGGGTATGGTCGTTTGTAAGAGTAGGTTGTTGTTTTTTGGCTTGGGTAGTAAATTTAGCTGGGTTACGTAATAACTCTGCTAAATTCTTATGTTTATTTGATTCAGCTAAGAGCAATGCGCTATTATCTTCATCATCACGCAGATTGAGATTGGCATTGTAAGTTAATAAAATTTTGGCTGGTTCTAAATTACCGCGTTCAGCAGCAATTAGCAAAGCACTACGATGATGTTGTTCTGTGTGTTCAATATTAGCACCATGAGTAATAAGTAATTCTAATACTTGTGGTTGATTATACCAAGCTGCAAATATCAGTGGACTCCAGCCATATTCATCAAAATCTTCAAGATTAGCACCATGCTCAAGTAAAACCTTTACAATTTCAATATGACCGGCTCTAATTGCATACATTAAGGGTGTCCAATATGATTTATTGCAATAATCAATATTTGCTCCTGCGTTTAGTAATAGTTCAACGGCTTCAATTTTGCCAGCGCTAGTAGCCCAAATTAGAGTTTTACCACAATCTGCATTGCGTTTACCCATGCTGGCTCCAGCACGTACTAAACACAGAACAGCATCATGAAAAAACTTATCTTCAGCAATATCTAATGCACTCATTCCGTAATCATCGAGATGCTCAATATTTGCTCCAGAGGCAATTAAAATATCTAATGATTCTTGGCGGTTGTACAGTGCGGCAATAGATAGTGGCGAACGCCCATATTCATCAAGATGTTCGAGATTGGCACCTAGTTCAATTAATAACTTAATCATTTCCAAGTTGCCATTACGCACGGCATAGTGCAATGGACTCCAACCGTAAATATCATAACATTCAAGATTGGCACCGCAGCGAATCAACGTTTTAACTGCTTCAGTTTGAGTTTTGAGTACTGCAAAAAATAATGCATTCCAACCAATTTTATCGCAGCGGTTAAGATTGATACCAGCCTCAAAAAGGGCAATGATTGATTGGCAGTTTCCATCACGAGCTGCATAAATTAATGGAGTATTGCCGCTTTCGTCAGTTTGTTCAATAGGCATACCATGTTTAGCTAAGAGTTTGATAACTTCGGCCTGATTTTTCCAGCTTGCAAAAAATAGGGCTGTCCAACCTAGTTTATCACTATAGCGATAATCACATTGATGCTCTAATAAAAATTCACAAATTGAAAATCTACCATCGCGAGCAGCATAGATCAAAGGCGTACATCCAGTATTATCTATCTTGTTTAAATCAGCTCCATTATTAGCAAGGAGTTCGACTGTATCAAGATGATTTTCTTTAATCGCGAAAAATACCGCGCTCCAACCATAGCGATCGCTGTGTTCAATGTAGCTCTTAGCATTGATTAGCTCACTAATTACCTCAGTAAAGCCATCACGTGCAGCATAAAGTAGTGGCGTTCTACCGTAATCATCTTGCGCATCAGGATTAGCTCCACGTAATAGTAGTTGTTTTACGATTTGTGGTTGATTTTGCCAAGTAGCAAAAAAAAGTGCTGTCCAACCATAATTATCTGTTAGTTCGAGATTAGCGCCAGCATTGAGTAATAGATTTATAATTTCAAAATCAGCACCCAGTGCCGCAGCGTTTAATGCGCTCCATCCATTTGAAGCTAGTTGATTAACATTTGCACCACGATTGAGGCTGCTAATGACTAGCTCACTATTGTTGGTTTCTATTGCGTAAAATAAACTATTTACGTTTTCATTGATTTCATTTTGGTTTTGTTGGCGATTTGCCTCGATTAAATCATGTAATTTATTAGCAATTTCATTATGCCCAAAGAGTTCGGCTGCGCTTTGTGCCGTGGTTCCAAATTTGTTGGCTAATTCAAGATTGGCACCAGCTTGGAGCAGTATTTCAACAGCGCTCCAATTTCCCGAGCTTGCGGCTTGAATTAGTGGGGTAACTCCATGAGAATTGACCTGATTAACTTCCACGCCGTCATTAATTAAACTAACTAATTTGAATAAATTATTATTGCGTGCTGCTTCGATTAACTGGTCAATGATTTGCATTTAATTTCCTTAAAAATACGTGCGAATTTTACCATATTTTTAGGGTAATATCGAATGCTATCTAAGGGAAATATTCTATTATTAATTGCTTTAGGTTTTTGTTTGCTAAAAATCATCTTTACGTAGTGATTTTTCCAAAATTTGTTTACCATAGTAGACCGCAGCTAAAATTACCCCAATACCAAGTATTTGCATGGCATGCAAGGTCTCGTGAAAAATAACATAGGCATAAACTGCGGCAAAAATAGGCGAGAGCAGAAGAAAAATTGAGGTTAGTTGAAGTGGAATATATTTAACTGAATAAGCTAGTAAAGTTTGTCCAAGAACCTGACCATTAAACGCAACAAAGACTAAGACTATCCAACCAGTATGCGTCAGTGGAATCACTACTTCGTGTTTGTAAATTGCAAGGAGCATTAATAAAACTCCGCCGACAATACAGACCATAATCATTACCATACTGGCAGGGTAAGACTCCCGGGCAGTTTTTATGCTAGTAAGAAAAAGTGCATAAAATACTGCGGATAATAAAGCTAACCAATCTCCAGTAAGATGCCTAGCAGAAAGACTATTATCAGACATTAGAAAATAAAGCCCAATGATAGCTAGTATTACAGTGACTAAAAATTTAAGCGGGATTTTTTCTTTAAACCAAAAAATTGAAATTGGTGCAATTACGAACGGTACCATATTGGTTAATAGAGTTGATTCTGCCAACGAAGTGTAGATGATAGAAACATTAAATACCGCCAAATCCAAGGCAAAAAACAATCCAGCACAACATGAAGAAACAACAATTGGCATGGTTAATTTTTGTTGGAAATTACGCTTATTGCTACCATTCATGGCAAGAAGCATAGGAATAGTCAGTAATAAACGATATGCACCTGATGCAACAGGACCAGTTTCACAAAAGCGAATTAAAACACTCGAAAAGACGATATTGGCGATTGCAAATAGCACAAAGAAGATATGTTTATTCATTTGTAAATTAATTTTCTGGGTATAATAAATATTTTTTACGAATTAGTTTAAATTTAGTTAGATCAGGCTGCCAACTGGCACGAATGGCACTTTCACTTAAACCTGATTCAACTTGTTGTCGTAACAAAGCAGTTCCAGCTAGTTTGTAAAAAAATGGTGTAAAAAAATGTGCTTTATCTGGAAACTCTTGATAAGCTTGTAATAAGTATTTTAGCTGAATCTGTCCATTAATTTGTGCAAGAATAGTGCTTTCTGGTAGTTGTAGATTCCAGCCAAAGCATTGTTTACCTTTAAATGGAGGATTTAGTGCACCTGTTACAGCTTGTGGTGTGAAACTAAAATTGCTTTGATAGTCAGGGTGTCCAAGCACCTGAAAGGGCATAGTTGTACCACGCCCAACGCTGAGCTGAGTTCCTTCAAACCAACCCAATGATGGATACCAGTAAATCGCGCTCATATTGGGTAAATTTGGCGATGGCCGCACAGTCAGCTGAATTTTGCTTTGATGCGTATAGTTAGCCAATGGTATTACCGTTAATTCGAGTAGTTGTGCTTTTTGACGAGGTTGTAAATCAAGCCACTGTTCACCTTGTAACATTTTGGCATATTCACCAATAGTCATCCCATAAACCACTGGGATATTTTGCATGCCAACAAACGATTTATATTTACTTTGTAAAACTGGTCCATCAACATAGAAACCATTGGGATTAGCGCGATCCAATATAATCAGATGCTTATTATTTTCTGCTGCCGCTTCCATTAGTCTTTGTAATGATGAGATGTAAGTATAATAACGTACGCCAACATCCTGAATATCAAAGACAATAACATCCACATCAGCTAAGTCCTGTGTATCTGGACGATCTTTTTTACCGTATAATGAAACGATTTTAATTCCGCTTTCGGTCGTACTGGCAACCGATGCACCTGCGTCACTTAGACCGCTAAAACCATGTTCAGGAGTAAATATTTTGACAATATTTATTTTTTTTGTGCGCAAAAAACTGATGATATTTTGACTTTCAACGACGGATGCATTATTGGCAAAAACTGCGACACGTTTTTGGCTAATCATCGACTCATACAGTTCAAACCGAGCATCAGCATTGACTACTTCTTGAGCATTACTATTTGTTGCGATTAATAATGATAAAATACTGGCTATCGTGAAAGTGAATAGATGTTTCATTGAATTTACTTAAGCGTTAAAAGAATTAATTTTAACATTATTTACCAACTACTTTCACATTGAATTCAATTGTAATAAACAAGCTTTTGTTGTGTGAGAATTGAAATCAAGTGATTGTTTGTGGTGTATGTTAAAATAAAGTGGTTGATAACTGATAAAGCATGGAGTACTATAACTTGCAACAATTTACAAAAGCTGCACTAGATGCAGTTATTCTTTATTTTAAACAGAACAAATTAATCGAGCATAAACCTGAAATATTGATTGATGAAGCTAACAAGTTGTGGAATCAAATAACTCAGATTGATAGTGGCGATGAGAAATCAAATGGGTCTTACCGTGAGTTTTTATGGACTAATGTTATCGCAACTAATCCTGATTTGGAAGATGCTGTTGTATTGGAGCAATTAGTTCCACTGTGGAGTGCATCGCGTGGCGTTGAGTTTGCGACTGATAAACCAATTGATGAATTTTATATGGAATTTGAGTTAAGCTGGTTGTGGTTTTTGTTAGCGTCATGCGCCTCTGAAGATAATTTTGACCATGTAAGAGTGGCAAAAATGCGGGCAATAATCAGACGTTACAGTAATTTACCGCAAATTTGGCTGTATCTGTGTCAACTTGATGGCAATGCAATTAAAACTGCTTATACTTTTTAATGAGGTAGTCTGTGCGTTATATACAAGATAATATTGCTGCGATTGCTAGTGGCTCAGGGCAAGCTGGAGTAGGGGTAATTCGTATTTCAGGGAATAATTTAGGTGAGTTAGCGCATGCTTTAAGCGGAAAACAAAATTTGAAACCACGCTTTGCACACTATGCTGAATTTGTTGATGCAAGTGGGGAGATAATTGATTCTGGTTTAATTCTTTGGTTTGATACGCCACGTTCGTTTACTGGTGAAGATGTTTTGGAACTACAGGGACACGGTAGCCCAGTCGTTTTAAATATGTTGCTTAAACGTTGTTTGGAACTTGGTTGTCGTTTGGCTGAGGCTGGAGAATTTACCAAGCGCGCCTACCTGAATGGTAAATTAGACCTAGTCCAAGCAGAGAGTATTGCGGATTTGATTCATGCTGAGAGCGAAGCTACTGCTAAAGGTGCGCTAAAATCGCTAAAAGGGGAGTTTTCACGACATATAGATATTATCAATGAGCAGCTGATTAATCTACGGATGTTTGTTGAAGCGACTTTGGATTTTCCTGAAGAAGATATTGAGTTTATTGCTAATGCCAAAATTAAGCAAAAATTAGAAGTTTTACGTGAACAAATCCATCAACTACTGTCAAGTACACAACAAGGTGTTATCTTAAATAATGGTGCGAATATCGTAATCATTGGGCGTCCGAATGTCGGGAAATCAAGCCTTCTAAATGCCTTAGCCAATGAAGAAGTTGCAATAGTTACTTCAATTGCTGGAACGACTCGCGATATAGTGAGGCAAAAAATTATTGTTGGTGGTGTACCGTTTAATATCATAGATACGGCTGGTATTCGTGAAACACAGGATGTTGTTGAACGAATTGGAATCGAACGAGCCCTCTTAGCTGTAAAAAATGCTGATCTGGCTTTAATCTTGATTGATGATAGTGTTGGCATGAGCGAAGAGGATACGCAAATACTCAATAAGCTGCCCGCAGAATTACCACGTATTTTTGTTCATAATAAAATCGATTTATCGTCTGGAACAGCTTCTGTCATAGAGGGTGAAAGCGGTGCTCAGGTATATATCTCTGCTAAACTTAATCTGGGGATTGAGTTACTTCGTCAGAAACTGTTGTCTTTGATTGGTTGGGAAAATTCTGCCGGTGATGTATTTTTAGCGCGTACTCGTCATTTGGATGCAATGCGCATAGCTGTAACTCATATTGATAATGCGTTTAGTAATTGGCAATCACTGGAGATATTGGCGGAGGAGTTACGCTACTCACATACTGCACTTAGTAGTATAACTGGTGAATTTAGCGCGGATGATTTACTTGGGGAGATATTTAGTAAATTTTGTATCGGAAAGTAAATCTGTTATCTATGATTATCTGCTATTGCCCATTCTTTGAATTACAGCAAGATGTGTGTAATTACCTGTAATTACTTATTGATTTAAGATGATGAATGGTGCCATGTACTGATTCGTAGGAGCTCATGATTTGGTGGTAGGTAGTTTTCAAGCTAAAGCTGCCAAGAGTAGCATAAATTCATGCTAAAATATTGCCAAAATAAATTTGTTTATAAAGGATTGTATTGTGGCAGGTCATAGTAAGTGGGCAAATATTAAGCATCGTAAAGCAGCATCTGATGCCAAGAAAAGTAAAATAACGACACGCATGGTTAAAGAAATCACGATTGCAGCTAAGATGGGCGGTAGTGATTTAAGTTCTAATCCGCGTCTGCGCCTAGCAGTTGAAAAAGCACGCGAAAATAATGTGCCTAAGGATAATGTAGAACGTGCAATCAAACGAGGCTCTGGTGAGCTGGAGGGGGTTGATTATGTTGAGCTACGCTTTGAAGGTTATGGTATTGCCGGGGCGGGAATTATTGTTGATTGCCTGACAGATAATAATACTCGCACGGTTGCAGAAGTTCGCCATGCCTTTAATAAATATCATGGAAATATGGGAACAGATGGCTGCGTATCATTTCAATTCAAACATTGTGGTCAATTACTTTTTGCACCAGGTACAAACGAAGATGCTCTAATGGAAGCGGCTTTGGATTTTGGCGCAGAAGATGTGATTACCAATGATGATGGTAGCTTGGAAGTGATAACTGCTCCGCATGATTATGTTGAAGTTAAAAATGCTCTTGAAGCAAAAGGTTTTAGTGCAGAATTAGCTGAAGTTACCATGAAGCCAAATGTAGAAACGGAACTGACTGGTGAGGATGCCAAGAAAATGCAACGTCTATTAGATGCTCTTGAAGAACTTGATGACGTGCAAGATGTCTACACTAACGCCGTAATGAATGAAGAAGAATAGTTTTTACCCACCATTTAACGGTGGGTTTGTTTTATGGAATAGTATTGAATGAATTCAAGTTATTTACAAAAATTTATTTTTGAAAGTTTACCTGTCAAAGGCTCTTTAGTGGTATTGGATGATGCATGGTTAACAATTGCAGAGCAAAAAATATACCCAAATGGCTTAAAACAGTTATTGGGTGAATTATTAGCAGCAAACGTTTTGCTAACTAGCAACCTCAAATTGGATGGGAAAGTTATTTGCCAGATTCAGGATAACCCGCATTTTAATTTAGTTGTTAGTGAATGTAGTAATCAATATCATATCCGCGCAACGGCTAAATTTACTGCCAAAGATGAGGCTATGCTTGATTATTCGAGTTATTTGCAGGAAGGTAGGCTAGTTGTAAGTATTGATTCAAAGAGCGAGGGTAATTTATATCAAAGTATTATAGCTTTTAACGGTTCGGAAGTTGGTGAAATTTTAAATAATTACATGATACAATCAGAGCAACTCAAAAGCTGGTTTTTCTTGGCATATCAAGAAAATAAAGTCGTTGGCTTTATGTTACAACAATTACCAGATACCCATCAATTACATTTAAACGAAATTGAAAGAATCTTCATGCTTGCCAATACGCTTACCGCTCATGAATTATTAAATGATAACTTAGAGCGTATTATTACTAAGCTATTTAATGAAGACAATGTGGTTATAATGCCTAAACACCCAGTAATCTTTGCTTGTAGCTGCAGTCGGCAGCGCGTGAGTGAGATTTTACGTAATTTAGGTAAGGATGAATTAAACACTCTGATTAATGAACAGGGAAATATTTCAGTAGACTGTGATTATTGTAATACGGAGTATCGCTTTACTGAATATGAACTGTCTCAGTTTGTTCTTCAACTATCGATTGAGGATTTAGCACCAATATCCAGTCAAATTAATTAATTGCGTTATTTACCAAACTTTTTAATTGTTTCATCATGCCGTGAGTCAGCCTCGGTATGCTGGTATTTCATAGTTGTCTCTAGCATACTGTGGCGTAGGTTTTCCTTTACTACCCGTATGTCAATCCCAGCGTCTACCTGATGCGTTGCAGAAGTGTGACGCATCCAATGGGTTGATACCCGCGCAATCACAAATGCACTAGCTGGATCATCTGCTTTTAGCTGATCTGCCAGATTATTACAGGTGGTTTTGATAATTTTATATAACATAGAATCACTAATTGGCTTTAGTTTACCGTATTTGCTATAGATTAAGGGTAATTCAGTCTCCAGCGGATTAGGGTATTCTGCTAAACCAAGTGATTTACGATAACGAATCAGTGCACCGAGCAATTCATTTGGGACAGGTATTTCGCCGTACTTATTACCTTTACCAACAACCTTTAGCCACCATTGGCTACGTTTACTCACAAAATCTGACATGCGTGCATTGATTACTTCGCTACGTCTACAACCCGTCAAATACAGTAGGCTAAATATCCATTTTGTTCGTTCATACTCAAATTTATTCTTTGCATTATCTTGTGGTAAAGTTTCAATAAATTCACGTAAATAATCCCATTCACGAACGGTTAAAAAACGTTCAACCCCATGCGGAACTTTGATTTTTTGGCGAATTAGACGAAATGGATTACGGGTTAGATATCCTGCATCAATTAAGTATTGATAAAGACTTCCTAAAATCTGCAGATTTAATTTAACACTGGAGTTAGACAAACCTTTTACAAATGGCTTCCATTCCGGATGAGTACGAGGCTTCGCTGGTCCACACCAAAAGTCATGAGGAGTCGGCATTTGTAAAAAATCCTGATATTCCTGAATTGCTTCCCGGGTAACTTGTCGTAAGCTGAGATTTTCACGCATTAGCCACATTAAAAACCGTTCAGAGCTTTGTCGATATGAAGTAAATGTATGTGGACTATGACGAAATTCCAACAGCCAAGTCCGAACTGCCTCAATGTCATTTGTTGCATTTATGCTACTATTTTGTGCGTCTAAATTAGTGTTGTCTAATTGGTTAATTACATCGCTAATAATCAGGTTATTCCCAGTATTCATAAGTGTTTCATGCCTGTTTTGGTTCTGCTAATCATATTTTATCATTAACTCAAAGTTATATGAAAATATATATTGTCTCCAAAAAAGGACAACTATATGAGTCATTTTAACCCATAATTACTACCTGTAAAATAAACTTCCAATTAATTAAACAATAATTGAATTTCCCATAACATATCATACTATTACTATGAGATACACCGTGAATAAAATACTTTATTCGTTATTATTTACCGCGATAGCACCACTGACATTTGCGGATGATTTTGAATCTACTGTTGTTACTAACTCTCAGGCTAAGGCAGTTGAATCAGCTAATCAGGTTCAGCCATCCCCACCTACTAATCCTAATGCTGGATTTATAGGACGTTATAATTATTTCCAAAATCCCTACAATTGGATGATGTCAGGTGGCGGAACACTAAAATTAACTGAAAGCCAAATTGAATCACAAACTGTAGCACAAAAGCTATTTGAGGGTGGTACTTATAATGTATTTGGTGGTGGAACCTATAATCAATGGGATTCGCAACGTTACCCAGCTGGTATATCATATGGTGGTAATATTTTTGGACAAACAGGACAAATTGCAGGATTTTCTGCTGGTGGCGTCTTATCTATAATGAATCCATTTTCCAGCCTAAATAGCCAGATTAATGGTGGACGTAGTTATTCTCAATATATTCCAACTTTTACGCAAATAACTCTATCTGAAGCATTTATTGAGTACCAGTACCAAAATATCGTTAATGCTGATATAGGTTATATCGCTTTTGATAATAGTCCATGGCTGGCGGGAAATATGTATACCAATATGCTAACTGTTCCAACTACCTATCAGGGAGTTGGCGTTAATATTTATACTGGCGGCGGCTGGCTGTTATCGGCATTGGCATTTAATGGAGCTCAGTTTGGAGCTGCGCCTGGTTATACTGGTCAAACTAACTATAGCAGTTGGCTGCAAACCCGAGATGGATACTCAACGAATTCTGCTGGCACCGCTGCAATGGGGGCTAATTATGCAAGCAATGATGGCGCTTATAATTTACGCTTGTGGGGATATCAATTTGATAACTACGGTACCTTGCTCTACGGTGATAGTAGTGTGAGTATTCCGGTTAGCAGTCATCAATCATTTAATATTTCAGCGCAATTTGGTAGTGATCAGCAATGGTTTCAAAGCGTAAATGCGATCAGTCAGTCAACCAGCGGGGGTGCAATTCAAAGCTATATAGCGGGTGCTAAAATTGGCTGGAGTTATGATGAGTTCTCTCTTAATGCGAGTGCAAATACAATGTGGGGTCCTAGTGGTGCTTATGGTAATGGGGCATTTGTATCGCCTTACACCCAAAGCTTGCAAGTTGATCCACTATATTCGGAAGCTTGGTCTTATAATATGGTTACGCAGGGCATTCCTGGCAATATGTATAAATTAGGTGGTCAGTTTGCTTTAGGTTCTTGGGGGACTAATCTGATTTTCCAACCGTCATATGTGTATGTTGCTTCAGATAATACTAATGTTGATGGTTTGCAAGAAATGGATTTGGTTCTTAATTACCCAATTCCGCAAGTTCGTGGTTTATATCTTTTTGGTGTTTATGCTCAACAGTGGTATAATCAACAGGCAACTAATGTATCAAATAATCTTTATCAACAGTATGAAATACAATCCGGTATTTATTATACTTGGTAGACTTTATCTATGTTAGCGAAATAACTATAATTTATAGATATCCATGTTGGGTTCTTGTGTTAGTTTATGTAGTAAAATGTTATAATAATGTGCAAATATAAAATTAGAGGGAGAATTAATATGAGGATTAAATTACTATATTCAGCGTTATTTATAGTTGGTGGTCTTAGCCTGATTGGCTGTGCTTCGGGAACGAATAGTTCAAGCACGCCACCGGCAACAAATGTTGGTCAGCTTTCGCTTAATTTAAAGGCAATTCCCGCAAGTCAGTCAACTAAACAGGTATCGACTGCATCTCTAAGTAGTGCTATTTGTCAAAATGGAACTTGTACTTGGAGTAATAGCGCGAATAGTAACATAACCCAAGGTGAGAGTGATAACGCGTTTTGTACCGGAACCAATTCAACTCGTGCCGGAACGGGCGTTGTCTTGGAGAGCGGTGCGTATAACATGACTCTGCCAAGCGGAATCGCTACAGCTGCAACTGGTTATAATAATACCGATGTAATTTTGGAGTTATTTAATACACCATATGCCAGTATCACTCCAGCAATGCTTAAACAATACTATGATATGGGTTATACTTCGGTGTGGGTATCACCACCGCAAAATAGCGCATATGTGACATATTCTGGTAACTATGCTGCGGATAATATTCCAGCTTGGTATGGTGCTTATCAACCGATGAATTTTGGAGAAATTGGTAATTCAAGTAATGTGATGTCATATGGTACTGCCAGTGATTTAGCTACGTTGGTAACAAATGCACATAGTGCTGGTTTACGACTGATCGTTGATGTAGCAATCCATCAATTTGCGCAACCAGGTGTTAATAATACTACATATTATACTAATTACTCTGGACAAACTTATTCATTTGCATCAGGAAATATGTCGGCACTGCAACAATTTTGGTGGCCACAGACTAAAGTTTCTGGATATATTCCTTTTGGTAATACTGCGACAAGTTGTGCTTCGTTTGCAAATAATACCAATGGAATAATTGCGCTATGGGCAAATAATCCTAATGGTTCTACCTACAACGCTTCATTTAGTAGCACAACACCATGGGATGCTGACTTCTCCGCTTCAGAGGGATGGTTTGATGGTGTTTTGCCTTCTGCATCTAATTCGTCATCAGGTTGGTCAGGAGCTGCTTCTTGTGGTACTCAGTCAATTTTTGATGGTTATTCAGCTTGGCTTTTGGGTTATAACAATGGTAGTGGCTCAATGACTGCTGCAGCTAGTAGCACTACTGGCTTTAATATTGATGGCTTCCGGATTGATGACGTAAGTGGACAATCCCCGACCTTCTTTAATCAATTATTTAGTGATACTGCGGCATACAATAAGAGTAGCAATATTTTCTTTGGCGAATATCCGACTAATTCAGCAAATGATTATACCAATTATATCAGCATCAAAACCGCCACAGGTAATAACTCTTCAGGCAATACGATGAAGATGCTAAATTTCCCGCTGCTTGCTGGTCTTAATGGTGCTTTTGCTTATGGTGCAAGCTTGCAGGCTTCGCTTACTTCAATGATAACTAGTAGCGATGCTTATACTTCTTCAACTAATGGTACCTTGCCTGGGGTCAATGCAATTAATCTGGTAATGGATCAAGATACTGTGCCAGATAGTATTGCATCACGTGCAATGTGCCCATGGACTGGTACTCAGTCGCCTAATTTTGTAATGAATTACTATAATGCTCCATTAGCTTATGGTGTGATTATGGCGATGGAAGCAGGTACTCCGTATGTATTCGCTGATTTACAGGCTCAAGCAGGTACTGGTTTAACTTCCAGTGGAACATCTACTGCTGCTAATGCTAATGGTAGCGTGTCATACTGGAATGAAAATGAAGTTATTGCCGGAGTTTACTTCCATAATCAGACTTTGGGCAAAACAATGAACTGGGCGACAGTAAATGCTTCTGATGCTGATAATGTTGCGGCACTGACTCGTGGTACTAACTATGCCTTTATTGTAAATAAATCAACTACGGTTTATGAAATGACTAGTTCGGCATCCAATCTAAGTGCCGGCTGTTATATTGATTTGATGTCACATCAAATTGTTAATGTTAATAGCAGCGGTGTGTTTAATCAGCTAATTGTACCAGCACAATCAGTTATGTATTTTGTACCATATACTGGAAGTGTACCGTCAACTGCTGGATTCAGTTGTTCTTAAATTATCTTAAAAAGCCTTGTTTATCAAGGCTTTTTACTTATCTTTTATTGGAGCGAGGGGAAATAAAACATGTCATTGATGCAAAATAAATTAAGTAACTTTTTCTATATCATCTTAGGTCTTCCATCAACTGCAATGGGATTTGCATTATGTATTCAAATCTCTGCGCTTAGCTGGATTTTAAGTACAAAATATGGACTGAAAATCGATGAAATTGGTTTGGTGTGGGCAGCAGGTCCGATTGCCGGAATTTTAGGCCAGGTTATTATTGGTTTGATTAGTGATAATGTATGGCTATGGAGTGGTCGCCGCCGCCCATTTATTATCATTGGCGGAATACTTTGCTCATTAATGTTGTTGGCATTACCTAATTTGGATATTATTGCTGCAGCATTGGGGCTACATAGTATTTTGGGAGTTGCAATTGCGGTAGCTTTACTTCTTGATCTTTCGATCAATGTTAGTTTTAACCCAACTCGGTCAATTATTGCTGATGTTACACCTGAAGGCAAAGAGCGTACTCGTGGATATACATGGATGCAAACAATTTCTGGTTTTTTTGGAGTTGGCGCATATGTAATTGGAGCCTTTTTAGATAATTATGTGTTAATCTATGTTGGCGTGGTGTTGGTGTTTTTACTTTCAACCATTCCAGTTTTTTTTATTACTGAGCCTCGTGAATTAAAGCAAAATTTGGTAGCCATAGCTAAAACCAAATCAGATGCATCCTTTAAAAAAATCTTGATGGATATTCAACCACTATGGGGTTTTTTATTATATGGCGTGTATGCGATTGTAGAGCGTTTAAGTGGAGCAGAAAGTCATACCTACTATGTTGAATTTATTTGCTTACTTATTACACTATTTTTTATCTTTCAAGCGTTACTGCAAAAAGAAGCAGGCAAGTCAAAAGAAGAAGCAGGTATTTTGGGGTTTAAAAAAATTCTTGCAGCTCACTCGTTTACCTGGATTGGTATTCAGACTATGTTTGTTTACATGTTTGCGTATGTTCAATATAAAATGCCTGATCTCAGCGCTCTAAAAATGGGACAGGTTGTATCAATTTCATTTTTAATCTTAAATGTTACAGGTGCGATACTTCCTGTAGCAATTTTGGAACCTTTGACTAGAAAAATAGGCAGTACTAAAACTCATGCAATTTGTATCGGTTCAATGGCACTTGGTTATTTGGGAATGTTGTTTATCGGAGCTAGTCCATTTATGGTTTATGCTTTAATGGCATTTATTGGGATTGGTTGGGCGGCGACAATTAGTTTACCTTTTGCCATCATGACGCAAAAAGTTGGCAATTCAAAAATAGGTTTGTATATGGGCTTGTTTAATTTGTCAGTAGTTTTACCACAATTGGTTGCCAGCCTCGGTGTTGGTCATGCAATCAGCATCGTTGCCAATAAAAACTTAATTTTTATGATTTGCGCATTAACATTAGCAATTTCTTCGCTTCTTTGGTTTAGTATCAAAGATAGCAATAACCCGGAAAAAATTCAGCTCAAATCGAGCTCTTCACACTAAAATAAACCAGCCGAAATACTTTCATTTCGGCTGGTTTATTTTTTAATAGCAGACTTTCTAATACAGACCAGTCGTAAAATAAAAACCAATCACAAAAAATACAGCGAGAGTTTTAATGCAGGTAATCGCAAAGACATCTTTATAAGCCTGCTTATGGCTAAGCCCTGTTACAGCCAATAAGGTAATTACCGCGCCGTTGTGAGGTAAGGTATCCATGCCTCCGGATGCCATGGCTGCAACGCGGTGTAGTACATCCATTGGAATATTCATTGTATGCGCTAGTTCTATAAAATGATTAGACATAGTTGCCAGTGCAATGCTTAAACCGCCAGATGCTGATCCAGTTATTCCAGCTAAAGCCGTAACCGTAATTGCTTCATTTATTAATGGATTAGGGATGTGCTGTAAACCTGCAGCTACGACCATAAACCCCGGCATGGCAGCAATTACACCACCAAAACCATATTCGGAAGCTGTGTTTAGTGATGCGAGTAACGCACCAGATACAGCCGCTTTACTACCATCTGCAAAGTGACGCATTACTGGGCGAAAAGCGAAGATTATCACACATAAAATACCTAGAATTAAAGCAGCTTCAACTGCCCAAATTGCAGTTAATTTACTCACATCAACCGTAACGCTTTTTCCACCCAACGCAAAAATAAATTCTTTACCATAGCTTAATGGAATCATGCGGGTAAAAACTAGGTTACCAATACCAACTACAAATAATGGTAAAACAGCAATTAGTGGATTAGCTAGTTTTCCATGCTCAAAATTAGCTGGTTCATTCAGTAGATTTGTTCCATAACCTTCTTTATTTTTAAGTGCCTTTTTGCGACAGTATTCCAGATATGTAACCCCGACGATTAAAATAAACAAGCTCCCAACAATACCTAAGATTGGTGCTGACCAAGTATTCGTCTGGAAAAAAGTGCTGGGAATGATATTTTGGATCTGTGGTGTTCCGGGCATTGAATCCATTGTAAAGCTAAATGCACCTAGTGCAATGGTACCTGGAATTAGGCGTTTGGGTATATCACCAGCACGAAATAATTCGGCTGCGAATGGATAAACTGCAAATACCACCACAAATAATGATACACCACCATAAGTCAATACCGCACAAACTAATACGATTGCCAGTATCGCTCGTTGTCTCCCAATTAGCTTAATCACTGCTGCGACAATTGATTTGGAGAATCCTGAAAGCTCAATTACTTTACCAAAAATTGCTCCGAGCATGAATACTGGAAAGTATAACTTGATGAAATCAACCATCTTTACCATAAAGACTTGGGAGAACATTGGTGCGACTAACCGTGGATCAGTTAAAAATACTGCAAGCAGTGCCGCGATTGGAGCAAAGAGAATTACACTGTGACCTTTATATGCCACATACATTAAAAATGCTAGTGCTAAAATTACGATTAGGACACTCATTTGCTTACCTTCTTAAAATGTTTGAGCTTAATCTTTTATTATAGCAGCTTAATCTGGATGTTTTATAGCTTTAAATGTTGCAATTGCACAGTATGAAGGCTTTTCAGAAGCTAACTTGTATAGCACATTTAGCACTATACAAGTTAATGTTGAGTTTAGTTACAATAATTTTTCAACTTCAGTTTTAACTAGATGAACTTGAACACCATAGACTATTTGCAAATTAGCCGCATCAAGCTTGATAATACCTAGCGAACCAGTTGTTTTGATTTTATCTTCATTAATTAAGCTCATATCTTTCACTACTATTCTGAGTCGAGTAATACAATTATCTAGTGATAGAATATTCTCACGACCACCAAGTGCGGCGACGATGGTCTGAGCTCGTTCATTCTTTGTTAGAATGATTGGGGTTGCTGCGCTTGAAGCCTCACCACTTTGATTATCTTCTTGCCGCCCAGGAGTATGGAGATTAAATTTAAGGATTGCAAATTTGAAGGTAAAGTAATACAATGCAAACCATACCAAGCCTAATGGTAGTATCAAGTACCATTTAGTTTTTGTACCTTGCAAAATCCCAAAAACCACCAAATCGATTAAATTACCATCAGTATTACCAATGGTTACATGTAATAATGATACTGCTAAGAAACCTAAACCAGTATAAACTGCATGAATAAGGTACAGATATGGCGCAGTAAATAAGAAAAGAAATTCTAGTGGTTCGGTTATTCCGGCAATTACGCAGGCAATTACACCACTAATTAACACGCCTTTGATTTGTGGGCGATTTTCAGGTTTGGCACAATGATAAATAGCTAAAGCTGCACCCGGCAAACCAAATAAGAACGTCGGCATTTTACCTTGCGATAAAAATTGTGTAGCCTGTGGATTAAAATTTTGCGTAAGTGGATCTGCTAATTGAGCGTAGAAGATATTGAGCGCACCATAAACCTGATGTCCATTGACCAGCATTTCACCGCCAGCTGGTGTAAAACGAATAAGTGCCACTAAAATATGATGTAAACCAAAAGGCAGCAATAAACGCTCACCCGTTCCAAATAAGAATGGCGCAAAAACTCCAGTGGCTACCAGCGATTGACCAGCACTATTGATTAGATGAGCAACAAACGGCCAACTAAGCGGCAGAACTAGCCCGACTAGACTCATTACGACGGTAGTAATAATTGGAACGAAGCGCGCGCCTGAGAAAAATGATAATGCATCGGGTAATTGAATATTATAAAAACGTTGATGAAGTTTGGCAACAATTATCCCTGAAATAATCCCGCCCAATACACCCATGTCGATGCTTTGGATACCAAAGACGATAGTTTGACCATTATTAACTAAATCACCACTGATTGCTAACATTCCAAGCTTGGTTAACATGAAATTAGCTGCGCTATGCATGATATAGAAACCAACAAAACCAGCAAAACCAGCGACACCTTTTTCGGCTTTAACCAATGCAATTGGAATTGCGATAGCAAATAGTGCTGGTAAGTTTTGAAAACCAAATGCGCCAATCGTTGTCATGTAGTTGGCAATAAAGCTAACGATAGGATTTTTTAGCCAGGGTAATAGCTGTACTAATTGTGGTGTGGTTAATGCCGAGCCAATCCCAAGTAACATGCCCAAAGCTGACAACAGGGCAACTGGCAGCATGAATGCTTTACCTAAATTTTGAAAAAAATCCATTGAGATAAATTTACGCATCATCTGTTCCTATCTGATTTAATGCTTGTTCTAAATCCTGAATAATTGTTTTAGCATCAAGAAGCCCAAGTGAAAAGCGGATAATCACTTCATCACTGGCTGCTTTGCGGAGTTCATTAATATCTTTCACCATTACTAAACTTTCAAACCCACCCCAGCTGACTGCGATATTAAATGTTTTTAATCTATTGATAAAATTACGAATTTGCTTAGTGTTATTGATTGCGAGCTTAATTGAAAATAATCCGGCATAACCACTCGTTTGTTTTTGGTAGATGTTTTTTTGTTCACCACAATAACTAAGAGGGTGGTAAATGGTTTTAATTTGTGGATGTTCACTCAAATAATCAATGACCTGAGTAGTGGTTTGTGCCAGAGCTTCTAAACGTAAGGGGAGCGTCCGTAATCCACGTAAGAGTAAAAATGCATCATTAGGACTCAATACCGAACCAGATAATTTGTAACCATATTTATCAATATTTGTCATAAGCTGCTGCGAAGTAACTACCGCACCAGCAATAACATCACTATGTCCGCCGGTGTATTTAGATAATGAATATACAGCGATATCTATTCCGAGCGTCAGGGGCTTTTGCAGAAGTGGTGTAAGGCAGGTATTATCAATAACTGTAATAATCTCTTGTGCTTTGGCAAATTGTGCCAGTTTAATTAAATCTATAGTTTCGAAAGTCATAGTTGCTGGTGACTCGGTATAAATCACCTTGGTATTTATTTTCATTAACTGTTCAAGCTGGCTAATTTCTCCAACTGTGACAACATCAAAACTGATTCCATAGCGTTCCATAAATTTTAAATAATCTAAGGTTGGTCCATAGATAGTATTTAAAACTAAAACATGATCTCCATTTTTTAGTACCGAGAACAAAGCAGCTGAAATAGCACCCATCCCGGATGAAAAGACCCGACATTGCTCAGCATGATCTAATGCCGCCAGCTTTTGTTCTAAAATTTTACAAGTTGGATTATTACCACGAGTATAACAATAAGCTTGATTTAATTTATCTTTATAGTCAATATAATCTTCGATAGTATTAAAACTAAAGATTGAACTTTGAAAAATTGGCGGATTCACTGCAGAAAGTGGATGTTCGTGATCGGTTAAACAAATTAGTTTGTCTTGTTCACTAATTTTTTGCTGCATGAGAATGTCCTTTATAACTGAACAATTTAATTATTATTGTGCAATTTTTGCCATTGGGCAATTTTTTGTTTAATTAGTGGCATCTGTACCATTGCTGCCTTATAACCAATATCAATCGCCTCTTGTTTTTTATCAAAGCTAAAGCTGGATAGACTAGTTATATCTGGATGAATTACGACATCCGCCTGTTTTAATTGTTCTGCTAAAAGTTTTACGCTCAAAATATTAATGGTCTGATCAAAGTTGGATAAATATCCACTACGTCCTTGTTCTGGTTTAGCACTAATGTCAACCGCGATTATAAAGTTGGCACCTTCTTTTTTTGCATAACTAACAGGAACTGGTGCAGATAAACCACCATCAACATAGCGATGATTATTCATTTGTACAGGCATAAATACATTTGGGATTGAGCAAGATGCACGCACTGCAATACCAGTATCTCCATTATTAAAGCCAATACTTTGACCAGTATCTAAGTCAGTCGCAACCGCAGTAAATTTGGTTTTTAATTTTTGCAGAGGGGTGTTTTTTACTCTGGCATCAACAAACTGCTGTAATCGCGTTCCCTTAATAACGCCATCACGGCTAAAAGTAAAATCTGCTAAATTCAACTCATCCATTTGATAAGAGATTTTCTGTAGCTGTAAAGGTGTATAACCATAAGCATAAAGACTACCAACTAAAGAACCTGCAGATGTTCCAGTAATAACTTGTGCTTTGATGTGATTTTCTTCCAGAGCCTTGATCACACCAATGTGCGCGAATCCTTTAGCCGCACCACCTCCAAGAGCGAGTCCAATAACTAATGGTTCTGGAGCTTTTTTTACAACAACTGTTATCGGTGAAGGTTCTACGTCAATGAAGTTTCTGCTACTATCATTTGCAAGTGTGCTAATAATATCACTTTCTACAGATGATTCTGCATTCTCCTCTGCATAGACCAAATTTGCGGATAATCCGATTATTAACAAAATTATTTTTAAACGTGACATAAGATTCCTACTTATACTTAAGATTGACATTGTGGGCAATAAAAACTATTACGTTGCCCAAGTCTTATTTCTTGAATTATACTACTACAAGTAAGGCAAGGTTTTTTTGCTTTACCATAAACATTGTGGCTTTGCTGAAAATATCCCAGCTCACCTTGTGCATTTTTATAATCACGCAGTGAACTACCACCAGCTGCAATCGCTTCCTGTAATACTTTTTTGATATTTTGTACTAGAGTTTGGCATTCAGATAAGCTAACATCTTGCCCGTTGCGCAATGGACTTACTTTACTTAAAAACAATGATTCGCAGGCGTAGATATTCCCGACACCGACCACAATCGTATTATCCATGATTAATTGCTTAATTGGTGTTTTACGAGTTTTAATCTTTTGGTATAAATAATCATGAGTAAAATCCTGCTCAAGCGGTTCTGGACCAAGTTTACCTAGAATTGGGTTATTCTCTAATTCGGTAATATATATAATACAACCAAAACGCCGTGGGTCGTTGTACCGTAAAATAAAATCATCGCATATGATATCTACGTGATCATGTTTTTGTAGCGGAACATTTTGTTTTAATAAAGTTATTCTTCCCGACATCCCAAGGTGAATAAGTAAATATCCTTGCTCTAAATGGATGATGACATATTTTGCACGACGGCTAATTTGAAGAATTTTGCTGCCAGTTTCTTGGTTGAGTTGTATCGTATCTAATGGGTAACGTAAACGAGGAAAACGAGTAATTACAGCCTTGAGTGTTGTTCCGCATAATTCTTGAAGTCCATTCTTAACCGTCTCAACTTCTGGTAATTCTGGCATAAAAAAAAGTCCTCTATATTAAAAGATGGTAAAATCTCACGGTTGTATACTCAATCAGATTTACCATCCTAGGTCGTTGATTCACTCTTCGCTTACAGATAGTAAGTATCGTCGTAAATCGCCTACTAGTATTTCCACACTCGTGTGTTCGAATCAGTTTGAGTATATATACATTGATTGCAAATTGCAATACAATTGATTGGCTTACGATATTATAAGAAATAATGAGGGTTAGGAATGAAAAAATTAATTAGTATATTTATTGCTGCAGGTATTATAAGTGCGTGTTCTAGTTCAACACCACCTTACTCACAGCAGCAGTTTATCACTGAAAACTATCAGGAAAATGTCATAAATGCAATTGAGTATGCTGATAATTTTGTTGATTTTGATCAAAATAAACTTCCTAAAGCATCGTTAGAGACTGATGATCTGGCAACTTTATTAAAAGCTGATATGGCATTTAATCAAGGAAATTATGCAGTTGCAGCTGAAGGTTATTATCTGTTATCCAACAAATATAATGACCCGCGAATTATTTATAAAGCTATTGTTTGTTATGAACACAGCAGTAATTCTCAACAATCACTTGATCGTTTGAGTGAATTAGTTAATCACTTAGTAAAGGTTGCACCTGATTCAAATGTCGCACATTTATTTGGTATTCGTATTGCACTGGAACAAAATAATCTTGACTTAGCCAAGAGCGATCTAAAAAAAGTGATTAAAGTTGATCCAACAAAGACGCGTTCGGTATTACTTTTTTTATCAACAATAGTTAGTAATGATGTCAAACCTGAAACAGAGGATAGTTTGGCGAAATTTGCCAAATATGTAGCCAATAAATATTCTGCATACCCTGAAGCTGATTTATTTGCTCTAGTTGCATATAGCATTACAGAGCAGGAGTCCGAATTACTGGCAACTATAACAAAGATCAATCAGGAGTATCCTAATTGGGAAGTACCAATTTTTTGGTCTGCAGGAATTTTAGCTAAAGAAAATAATTTTCCACTACTATTAACGATGATGCGACATGAAATGGCGACTTTGCCAAAACCATCACCGACGCTAGTAAATCTTTATGTTGCAACATTGATTCGTACTGGAAATTTGGATGATGCCAGTCAATATATTGAGTCAGCGCAAAAAGTAACTCCATATAATGGCAATTTATTGGTTGATTCTGCCATAGTTAATTTCAAACAAGGCAAAACTAATCGTGCAATTGATGCACTACAAACCGCGTTAAGTCATAATTATAGTCTTGATGGTACCGTTAACTTGGCATTAGGAAGCCTTTATGATAGTGAGTCACAAAGTGAGAGCGCTATTAGTAATTATCGTGCTGCAGCAAGTGCCAACCCGATTCTTGAACCTGCGGCAAATGTTGGGATGTTACGCTCTTACATTAGGCAGGGGAATTACTCGGCTGCGAATGGCTTTATAGATACTATGGCAAAAGCTGGTAAATTCAGTAGTCATGATAGTACTATATTAAAGTTATCCATATATACTGAATTAGGCAACTATAATGAGGCATATAAAATTGCAGCTAAAAATATTAAATATTATAGCAACGATAAAACATTTGTGTACTATTATGCATCATTATCAGCAATGACTAATCGTAATGAGCAGGCGATTACCTGGTACAATAAATACATTAAACTGAATCCAAGTGATCCGGTTGGCTATAATGATTTAGCATTTTTGTTAGCAGATAAAACCACAAATTACGTGAAAGCTTATTCTTTAGCTGAAAAAGCTTATAAAATGTCTCCTAATGATCCAGCTATTTTAGATACTATTGGCTGGGCTTCGTTTAAATTGGGTGAGTACGCACGAGCAGAAAGCTATTTAACTCGTGCATATAAAGCTACGCAAGATCGTGATACTGCGCTTCATTTACGTCAAGTTTATTTGGCTGAAGGTAAAAAAGATTTGGCAGACAAAATAGTTGTAATTTCTCCTGAGGTACAGCAAATGCAATTACAAAAGTCCTTAACTGAGCAATCAATGTTGATTTTAATGTATTATCAGTTTGGTTTGGACTTTTCTAAGCAATGAGAAAACTTCCAATAATGTTTGCTGTAGTTGGTTTGAGTTCATGTGCTAGCTGGTATGACGTCAAAGTCGATCAACCAGCAGCATATCACGTACCAACTCAAATTGATAACAATTATAATATTGATGGGCGCTTTACCATTCGTACTGCGTCCAAAGATTATTATGGTAATTTTAACTGGCAGCATGAATCAGGTAATGATGTCTTAGCCTTCATGTCGCCTTTGGGTAGCACGGTTGCTAAAATAGTTGTTGAAAGTAATGTCGCTACTTTGACTACTGAGGATAATGAATCTTACAGTGGTTCTGATCTAGATCAGATGATGAATAAGCAGCTTGGCTTTAGCTTGCCACTACAGTATCTTCATTATTGGATTCAGGGCATTCCACTACCTAATTATTCCGTTAGTAATCGTTTAAGCTCTGGGTTTGAACAATTAGACTGGAAAATTGAATACCTTCGCTGGCAAGATGATAATCACCCGCAAATCGTTCAGGTTAGTAAATCTGATTTACGAATTAAGCTTTTGATAAACTGGTAGAAAATTTCATCTCAGCGTATTTTATAAAAGAATATTGATAAATGAATCACCAAAAAATTGATTTTGATCGTGAGTTAATTGAGCGTTGTCAGACTAATGCGCCTCGTTATACATCATATCCAACTGCTGATCGCTTTAGCCTTGACTTCGGTATTAGTGAGCAGCTTAGTCAAATTAACAAAGTTTTCACTCCTGAGTTTGATCAGGCGGTTTCGCTATATATTCATATTCCATTTTGTAATACCTTATGCTTGTATTGTGGTTGTAATAAGATTATTACCAATAATCGGAATAAAATTACTGAATATCTTGAGTATTTAGCAAAAGAATTTGCCCTTTACCATCAGTTAATTGGCAAAAAACTGCCAGTAGTACAGTTGCATTTTGGTGGTGGCTCACCGTCTTGGCTATCAATAGACGAAGTGCATCAGGTAATGGAATTAGTTAGAAGCTATTTTGATTTAAGTAATGCTGCAGAAATTGCGATGGAACTTGATCCGCGTCATGTTACCGATGAATTTATGGAAGCTCTCCATAATGAAGGATTTAATCGGGTATCACTAGGCGTACAAGACTTTGATCCAGATGTGCAAAAAGCGGTTAATCGGATTCAACCTCTTGCTGATACCAAACGGGTATTAGATAAGGCTGCTGAGCTGGGATTTAATTCAACGAGTATTGATTTGATTTATGGACTGCCATTACAAAATCTGCAAAGCTATGCCAAAACGATTGATATCGTAATTAATCAGCTAAAACCTGCACGGATTGCTTTGTTTAATTATGCACATTTACCGCATATTTTTATGCCGCAAACCCGAATTAATGAGGCAGATCTACCGAGCGCCACTGAGAAATTAAATATTTTGCAGATGTGCGTAGAACGTTTGGCTGATGCTGGTTATGTCTTTATTGGTATGGATCATTTTGCGCGTCCAGAAGATGAGTTGGCAATTGCGCTGAATAATGGCACGTTGCAACGTAATTTTCAGGGCTATTCTACTTTTGCCGATACCCACATGCTGGCTTTCGGTGTTTCTTCAATCGGTTTTGTGGGTAATAGTTATTATCAAAGTGCAAAAGACCTCGATAGTTATTATAACTTTATTAATAACAATCAGCTCCCGATTTTGCGTGGTATGATGCTTGATCAGGATGATGTAATTCGTCGCGATATAATTCAGCAGATTATGTGCCAGTTTAGATTAGATTTTAACCAAATTGCCAATAAGTATGAGCTTAATTTTGCGGAGTATTTTGTGACTGAATTAGCTGATTTACCTGCGCTTGTTGAATTGGGGTTAATCACACTTAATGCAACTAGTCTGGAAGTTAGTAGCAAAGGTCGTTTCTTAATTAGAAATATAGCGGTGGTTTTTGATAAATATTTGCGTCAAAGGCAAGACAATAAACGTTATTCAAAAGTTATTTAGTTATTTAAAATAAAGTTAATATCTGATAAACTTGATATGATATACTCAAGCACTGTTGCTCTATTACCTATCAAGTTTTTTAGGATGTTAATTGTGTATCATAAGCAATTCTTTAATTTATCTTTGGCTGTTGGCTGTTGTGTTTCATTAGCTGCTTGCGCTAGTGGATCTTCGTCGTCAACTCCAGCACCTACACCTACAATAGCACCTACGCCGAGTCCTACACCATCACCTTCTCCTAGTCCAGCACCGACGTTTTGTGAATTAAATGTAGGCAATTTTACTGCAGTAGAAAGTGTAAGTTTATATTCTGCATCAGACATTGGGTTTAGTCCGATTTGGGGTCCCCAATTACTTACATTAGCATTTCCAAGCAATCTTTACAGCTGTCAGAATAGCACGAGTTGGCAGCAGCAACGCGTTGTACAGGCGTTGTTATATTGGGTTGGTAAGAAAGTTAACTACTGTCATCACCACGTTCCAACGTGGTATCCAGAATTTACGCCAAGTGGCTTGCCGAATCTAGGAGCTAAAGCCAGCTTTGAATCTTGCAGTATGAGTACGGATGTTATGCCACCGATTCCAACTGAAGGCTTAATTCGCTGGAATTATTCTGGTACAGGCACTGAAACTGCTGCTAATTGGTATAACATTAACTCTGGTAAAAATTATCCTACAGGAAATTATGGTTATGGTTTGGATTGTAGTGATTATACTAAATTAGTTTATGATTTTGCCGAGTCAATTATGTTTAATAGCGGTATTCAACAACAAGCAGGACAAAATACAGCGCAATCTAATTTAGCACCAAATATGAGTGGCTTTGTTGACGATGCTGCTGGTAATGCAAATGGAACTGCTGCTGGTAGTTTAGTTTGTGCCGATGGTAGCCTTGCGCCAGCCAGTGGTGCAACTAATACCAGTTGTAATGCGCATGGTGGTTACATTTCTGTGTTTACTAGTAGTGGTGGTTATAACGCCAATGGCGTCACCGATGCAATGTTAAATAACCTACAACCTGGTGATCTATTATTTATTGCTGGATTAGCATATGATTATTCAACTACAGCAATTAATCCTCAAGTTACGCATGTGGTTGTATGGACTGGGCAAAAAATAGGTTCAAGTTCATTAATTGGTGAAAGCATGATTGCACCTGAGACTGATATTGATAGTTGGGGTTATCATAATCACGAATGTAATGGGGATTTCTGGAGCGCTAACAACAATATCGGTAATTGGATTATATCCGATAGTCATTATCAAGGACCAGATTTCCGTGCCTTTACCAGTTGTTTTTACCGTAATCAGATTTGGGGGGTACGCCGAGTTCTTAGTAATTAAATATACCTTGTGAATATATTTAATCTTACATTTATTTTTGAGGAGCAGTTTAAATTGCTCCTTTTTTATTTTCAATTAAGAATGTTTTGCTATAATACATGACTTAAACACTCAACTATTATAGAACATAATTTACTATGAAAATTAATTTAAACCCACAATTTGCCAGACTAGGTGAGAGCTTTTTTAGTTACATACAACCAACACCATTGCTTAGAAATCCACACCTCGCACACGTAAATTCAACTTTACTGGGTGAGCTTGAATTAAGTTTATCTTCTGCCCAATTAATCAAAATCTTAAGTGGAGCGGAAACCATTGATGGATATCAGGCACTAGCATCCGTATATATGGGACATCAATTTGGTGTTCCTGTACCACGCTTAGGCGATGGGAGGGCAATATTAGTAGCGGAACATCAAACTAGTAATAGAGGAAGCTGGGAGCTACAATTAAAAGGTGCAGGTCAAACACCATATTCGCGGATGGGTGATGGTCGGGCAGTGCTTCGTTCTTCTATTCGTGAGTATCTGGCATCGCATGCAATGACTAAACTAGGCATACCTACTACATTAGCCGCGGCAATTTTGCATAGTCACGATCCCATTTTTCGCGAAGAGGTTGAGACGGCAGCAGTAGTTTTGCGTGTGGCACCAAGCTTTATTCGGTTTGGACATTTTGAGTATTTTGCTCGCCAGAAACAAACTAAGCAATTAGAAACTTTAGTACAGTTTGTCTGCAAAAATTATTTCCCTGAAATTAACCTATCTGATTCCGATTATATTGTTCTGTTTCTGAAAGAAGTTGTTAAGCGAACGGCTGAAATGATTGCTCATTGGCAAAGCATTGGTTTTGTCCATGGGGTAATGAATAGTGATAATATGTCAATTTTAGGGCTAACAATTGATTATGGCCCATTTTCATTTATGGATAAATTTAATCCTGAGCAAATTTTTAATCATTCCGATAGTGAAGGGCGTTATACCTATGCCAAACAACCATATATTGGCTGGTGGAATTTATATCGTTTAGCCGAAGCATTAAGTTCCATATATGCAAAAACTGATAATCTCGAACAAGCACTTAGCAAATACTCTGATTTTTATAATCAGAAATATATCTCATTAATGGCAGCAAAGCTTGGGCTAAGTGAGTTTACAGATGAAGATGGAAAACGTTTAGACGAATTATTGCAAATTATGCAGCAAGAGAAGATTGACTGGACTTATTTTTGGCGGCAACTTAGCTATGGTTTAACTGGACAGCAGCAATTGCAACGTGACTACCCATCCTTGGCTTTGAGCAATTGGTATCTACAGTTAGAAAGGCGCTATCAGCAGCAAGAGCTAAGTCCTGAAGCCAGACAAAAGCTTATGCTTAGTAATAATCCAGCTTTAATTTTACGCAATCATCTACTGCAAATGGTAATTGAGCGTGCTAAAATTGGCGACTATAACGAAATTAGTCGTTTATTCGATGCGCTTAGCAATCCATTTACAGAATCTGCTATTTATCGGGAATACTATCAAGCAGCACCGAGTGATGCTGCAGAAATTATCTTAAGCTGCTCTTCTTAGTAATTGAAATATCTAATAGAGGAAAAATAATCATGTTAAAAACTTCAAGTTTAACGCCACTACAACACGCGATTCTTATCAATAAATCAACAGAACACCCATTCAGTGGTGAATACACAGATAATGAGCAAATGGGAAGTTATTTATGCCGTAACTGTGGTTTAGCATTATTTCGAGCTAGCAGTAAATTTCATTCTGCTTGTGGTTGGCCAAGCTTTGATGGCGATATTGATGACGCGGTAAAATCATTGCCTGATGCAGATGGTCGAAGAACTGAGATTGTCTGCTCACGTTGTGCTGGACATTTAGGGCATGTATTTCATGGTGAGCAATTCACAGTCAAAAATACTCGCCATTGCGTTAATTCGGCATCTTTAGATTTTGTTGCGGATACTCAAGTTATTGATAGCGAGGAAATTATTTTAGCTGCTGGATGCTTTTGGGGTGTTGAATATTATTTACAGAAATTACCGGGAGTTTTGTTAACTCAAGTTGGTTATTGCGGTGGGCATAAATCAAATCCGACCTATCAGGAAGTGTGTACTAAAACTACTGGACACTTAGAAGTAGTACGTGTAGTATTTGATCCAACACGAATAAACCTTGAGCAAATTCTTAAATGTTTTTTTGAAATTCACGATCCAGAGCAACAGGATGGTCAAGGTCCGGATATTGGAAATCAATATCTAAGTGCGATATTTTATTACAATGAAGAGCAGCATGTCGTTGCAGAAAAACTGCTTGAAGAACTGGTCAAACGAGGCTATCAACCAGCGACTAAATTATTGCCAATGGCAACTTTTTGGATTGCTGAAGAATATCATCGTGATTATTATGATAATAAGGGGACTTTACCATATTGTCATGGCTATACGAAACGCTTCTAAATTTGATTTTAAGCGTTGATATGTTATAATCTACGGCTTTATTAAATGGTATTTTAATAATCATTTGAATATAAATAATATATTTTCATAAAGGCTATAAATGAAGTCAACCGAACTTTTGCGCGCGATTTATAATGATAAAGAAGTGCTAAAAAAAATACGTAAATCAATCGATGAGTATGCTATTAACCAAAAATCAATGGATCAACTTAAATCAGATTCAAAAGAAATTGAAAAATACGTTAAAGAGACATATCAACTAACTCCAACTATGTTCAAAAAACTTGTTAAGGCAACACTTAGTGTAAACGATAATGTTGATGAAATAATTGATGAAATGCAATTAATTCGTGATATTGCTAAAGAACAATAAAAAACGTGGGACGATTCATAGTTGATGAGTCGTTCAATTTTTTTATTTTATATAATTCACTATTATGTTACTAATAGAGAATTGTATAAATTTTTGTAACAGTTTAAAAAACAAGATTACAACGTTTAAGCATGATTTTAAAATTAATATTTATTTGAGTAATTACTTATCTATAAACTGCTAGAATATGTTGTAAAAACCAGAAACAAGGCAACACCGACTGCATAAGAAATACATAGGAGGCCTTGTGACGACGTTATTAGAGCATATGGTGAGTAGTTGCGTTTTTTGTGTATTTAGCTACCTCTAGTAAGCTCTCTGCATGGTAAAATACTATAATATGATCTGATTCTAAGTCAATCAATTTTATTCGTATTCTTCTAATAACCAGTCAAAATTAGTTGGAGTAACTATGAGTATAAAAACTATCGCCACACAACCATTCTCAGGGCAAGCGCCTGGAACTTCAGGGTTACGCAAAAAAGTCACTATTTTCAAACAATCTAACTACTTAGAAAATTTCGTTCAAGCAATTTTTGACTCATTAGACGGACTCTCTGGTAAGACACTAGTTCTTGGGGGTGATGGTCGTTATTATAATCGTGTTGCTATTCAAACTATCTTACGCATGGCGGCGGCAGCTGGGGTTGGCAAAGTTTTGGTCGGGCAGTGTGGTATTTTATCTACGCCAGCTGTGAGCTGTATTATCCGTAAGTATCAAGCTTTTGGTGGAATTATTTTATCTGCTAGCCATAATCCAGGTGGTCCGGATGGTGATTTTGGGATCAAGTATAATATTAGCAATGGCGGTCCAGCACCAGAGAAAATTACGGATGCTATCTATGCAAAAACACAAACTATTCAAGAATACAAAATTAGTGATGCACCTGAGAGTCAGGTTGATTTAAATACGATAGGGCACTATACCATTGAAAACATGGCAGTTGAAGTTATTGATTCGGTAGATGATTATGCAGAGCTTATGCAGCAGATTTTTGATTTTGATAAAATTCGCACGCTATTTGCAAGCGGTTTCAAAATGCGCTTTGATGGAATGAGTGCGGTATCTGGTCCTTATGCTAAACGAATTTTAGAACAAATGCTTGGGGCTCCGGTCGGAACTGTAGTAAACAGTGAACCTCTAGAAGATTTTGGACATCATCATCCAGATCCCAATCCAGTCAATGCAGCGGAATTAATCGCTCATATGAGTGGTAAAGATGCGCCTGATTTTGGTGCTGCTTCCGATGGTGATGCTGATCGTAATATGGTGGTTGGACGCGATTTTGTAGTAACCCCTTCAGATAGTCTGGCTATTATGGCAGCTAATGCGCAGTTAATTCCTGCTTATCGTAATGGAATCAGTGGGATTGCCAGATCAATGCCAACTTCTATGGCAGCAGATTTAGTTGCCAAAGCATTAAATGTGCCAGCATATGAGACACCAACGGGTTGGAAATTCTTTGGTAATTTATTAGATGCGGGTAAGGTTACACTTTGTGGTGAAGAGAGCTACGGCACTGGTTCAGATCATATTCGTGAAAAAGATGGAGTTTGGGCGGTATTGTTTTGGCTAAACTTGCAAGCGGCAACCGGAAAATTAGTTCCGCAAATTGTTAACGAACATTGGCAACGTTTTGGGCGTAATTTTTACTCACGTCATGATTATGAAGCGATTGATAGCACTGTTGCCAAGGGGTTAATGGCTAATTTGCAAGATAAACTTGCAGGATTGATTGGACGACAATTTAATAGCTATACAATTGCAACGGCTGATAATTTTAGCTATACTGATCCTGTTGATGGTTCATTGTCAACTAATCAAGGTGTGCGTTTGATTTTTAGTGATGGCTCACGAATTGTTTTCCGCTTATCTGGCACAGGTACTGAGGGTGCTACTTTGCGCGTATATATAGAGAAATACGAGGCAAATCCTAATAATTTCAATGTGCCAACCCAGCAGGCATTAGCGGAATTAATTGTAATTGCTAATGAGGTTGCTGAAATTGCAGCAAGAACTGGAATGAACCAGCCAACTGTCGCAACCTAAAAATGTACTCTTCGTTTTTGAAACTTGGATTATGAGTATATACTCAAAAAATTCGTTGTTTTTTGAACTAATTATTGATTTGATTTCTGTGCGTGAATTTTAATTTTTATTGTGGAGAAATAATATGCCTCATTCTATGGAAGATTTAAATTTAACCCGTCAGTTACCTAAACGTGCCATGGCATTAGTTCTTGCTGGTGGTCGTGGTTCCCGTTTGTATCAGTTAACAGATAAACGCGCCAAGCCAGCCGTTTATTTTGGTGGTAAATACCGAATTATTGATTTTGCCTTATCAAATTGTCTTAATTCTGGAATTAGCCGGATTGGGGTAGTTACGCAATATAAATCACACTCTTTATTGCGCCATTTACAACGCGGTTGGAGCTTTTTGCGCGGTGAATTGAATGAGTTTATTGATTTATTGCCAGCTCAACAACGAGTAGATGAAGAGCATTGGTATCGTGGAACTGCGGATGCAGTTTATCAAAATATTGATATTTTGCACTCTTACGATCCAGAATATATTGTTGTGTTGGCTGGAGATCATATCTATAAAATGGATTACTCCATTATGCTGCAAGATCACGTTAATCATGGACAAGGTTGTACGGTTGGTTGTATTGAAGTACCTAAGGCTGAAGCTTTTGCTTTTGGAGTGATGGGGGTTGATACTGAGCGGAAGATTACTAGTTTTGTTGAAAAACCACAAGATCCGCCGACTATGCCTGGTAATCCAGATGTCTCTTTAGCTAGTATGGGTATTTATATCTTTAATGCTAAGTACTTGTATCAATTATTGGAAGAAGATATTGTTAATCCTGAGTCCAGCCACGATTTTGGTAAAGACATTATTCCTCGGGTAGTGAGTGAAGGGCGTGCTTATGCTCATCCATTTGGTATGTCATGTGTTCCGCGTAATAAACCAGATATTAAACCATATTGGCGTGATGTTGGAACAGTAGATGCTTTTTGGTCTGCAAATATGGACTTGGCATCAAATATGCCTGAACTTAATCTTTATGATAAAGATTGGCCAATTTGGACATACCAACAACAACTTCCTTCGGCCAAATTTGTACCGGATAATAATGGTGTAAATGGTGTATCACGTAATACATTGGTATCTGGTGGTTGCATTGTATGTGGTTCAGCAATTTCTCATGCAGTAATGTTCTCAAATGTTAAAGTTGCATCGTTCTGTATTTTAGATCAAGCGGTTATTTTACCGGATGTTGAGATTGGCGAAGGTTGCCGCTTGAGTAAAGTGGTGATTGACCATGGTTGCGTGATTCCTGCGGGAACAGTAATTGGTGAAAATGCACAGCTTGATGCGGAACGTTTTTTCCGTACTGACAGTGGTGTTGTTTTAGTAACTAGTCAGATGTTGGCTAAGCTTTAGGATAAATGTTGTTATGCGTGTTTTACATGTTTGTAGTGAGTTATTTCCACTATTAAAGACTGGTGGATTAGCAGATGTGACTGGTGCATTGCCTCCTGCATTGGCTGAATTTGGTTGTGATAGCAGAGTATTGGTGCCGGGTTTTCCGGCATTTATGAGTAACGTCATTGATAAAGAATTAGTTACTGAATTAGGTTCTAAATTTGGTGCTGGAGATGCACGACTTTATCGGGCAAAAACGCCAGATAGTTCAATAACATTGTACGTCATCGATGCACCAGATTTATTTAACCGCCCAGGAAATCCTTATGCGGATGCCAATAATCAAGCTTATGCTGATAATTATCGGCGCTTTGCTTTACTTGGTTGGGTTGCCGCACAACTAGCTGGTAGTCTTGATTCAGAGTGGTCGGCTGAAGTTGTTCATGGGCATGATTGGCATGCTGGTTTAGCGCCTGCTTATTTGAAAGCAGAAGAGATTAGAACTGGTCAAAAATTAGCGGCATCAATTTTCACTGTACATAATTTAGCTTATCAGGGAGTTTTTCCTTATCGTGTTTTGGCTGAAATTGATTTACCAATCTGGTTCTTTAATATTCATGGTCTTGAATTTCATGGTCAGGTATCATTTCTTAAAGCCGGATTATTTTTTGCGGACAAGATAACTACGGTAAGTCCTACTTACTCACGTGAAATTCAGGGTGAAGAGCAAGGTTGTGGTTTACATGGTTTATTACAGGCGCGCTCACGTGATTTAAGCGGAGTATTAAATGGCGTTGATCCTGCAGTATGGAGTCCAGTGACAGATTCATTGATTGCAGCTAATTATAATACTCGTTCAGTAGCTGGAAAATTAGCCTGCCGCAGTGCGTTACAAGAATATTGTGGATTAGCTAAACAGGATGAGAAACCAATTTTTGCTATCGTTAGCCGTCTAACTGAGCAAAAAGGTCTAAATCTGGTTTTAGCTGGAATTGATGAAATATTGAGCAGTGGTGGTCAATTGGTAATTTTAGGTAGTGGCGATGCGGCGCTTGAGGCGGCATTTAGTGAACGAGCTGCAGCCAATCCAGAGTTAATGGCAGTACAGCTTGGCTATGATGAGGTGCACGCTCATCGGATTATCGCTGGCAGTGATGTAATTATGGTTCCTTCTCGTTTTGAGCCATGTGGTTTAACTCAGTTGTATGGTCTGAGTTATGGTACGTTGCCATTGGTGCGTAAAGTAGGTGGTTTGGCGGATACTGTAACTGATAGTTCTCTGGAAAATTTAGCGGATGGTACTGCTAGTGGCTTTGTTTTCGATGGCTTTAATGTTGCTGAGTTTGGTGCTGCTGTGCGCCGTGCATTTGCTCTACATGCGCGCAAAGCTGAATGGAAGCGTGTGCAAAAGTATGCTATGCAGCAACAACTTGGCTGGGATGCTGCTGCCAAAGTTTACTATGAATTATACCAAATGGTAGTCAACTAAACAAATTAAATAAATTTGTCCGATGGGGTTTGGTTTTGCTATTTACGTTAGTTTATAGCATTCAAACCCTATTTTAGTTTTTAGTTAGGAAAGAATAAAATGCAGAGAAAGTTACGGAATTTAACTTTATGTTTGTGTTTAAGTATTGCGACAAGTGTATTTGCTGAAGAAGCGTTAGTTTTGCAAACTGATTTTGGTTTGAAAGATGGTGCGGTTTCAGCAATGAAAGGCGTTGCTTTTGGCGTAGATAAACAACTTAAGATTTATGATCTAACACATGAAATTCCTGCGTATAATATTTGGGAAGCATCATATCGTTTATATCAAACCGCAGAATACTGGCCGCAAGGTACGGTTTTTGTAAGTGTGGTAGATCCAGGCGTTGGCACCGATCGTAAATCAGTAGTTTTGAAAACTAAAACTGGACAGTATTTTGTCTCACCAGATAATGGTACTTTGACTTTAGTTGCACAGAAATTTGGAATTGATAGTGTACGACAAATTGATGAAAAAGTTAATCGTCTCAAAGGTTCAGAAAAATCATATACCTTTCATGGGCGAGATGTTTATGCTTATACTGGGGCGCGACTTGCTGCTGGAGTAATTGATTATGCTCAAGTTGGGCCGCTGTTAGAGTCAAAAGTTGTAATGATTCCATATCAAGCACCAGAATTAAAAAATGGTGAATTAAACGGTAATATTCCAATTTTAGATATTCAATACGGAAATGTTTGGAGTAATATCGATTCCGGTTTATTTACGCAATTGAATGTAAAAGATGGCGATACCTTATGTATCAAAATTAAGCATGGTCAAGATTTAAAATACAGTGGTAAAGCACCATATGTTGCAAGTTTTGGTGATGTTCCTGATGGTAAGCCTTTGGTTTATCTTAATAGTTTGCTAAATGTGTCAGTTGCTTTGAATATGGCTAATTTTTCTACTAAATATGATGTACACTCAGGGCCGGATTGGTCAATTAGTTTGAAAAAGTGTAAATAATATGTTTAACGGTCTTTTAAACTTGAGTTTAAAGACCGTTATTATTTATTATCTAATAAATTAGATAAAGGATTTACCGAAAGCCAGTTTTGGTAAATTTAGATGACTGGCAATTGTTTGCCCGATATCCGAGAAAATTTCACGTACACCGATATTTAACTCCTTGCCTTGATAGTAACCAATAACTGGAATATGTTCGCGGGTATGATCTGAACCATGCCAAGTTGGATCACAGCCATGATCCGCCGTAAAGAGTAAAATATCATTAGCTTGTAAACTAGCGATTAGTTCAGGGATTCGCGTATCAAAATACTCCAACGCTTCTTTATAGCCAACTACGTCACGACGATGTCCAAAATTCATATCAAAATCAACTAAGTTGGTCATGATATAGGTTGGTTTATCCGTTGCATAAGTTTTAATTGCATCTAGTGTTTTATCGGTTAATTCTGGCAAACCACTAGCCTTAATTTCAACTGTAGTACCTTGATGAGCATAAATATCGCCAATTTTACCAATCGCGACAACTTCACCACCATTTTCTTTGCATACATCAAGAATAGTAGGTGCACTAGGTAATAGTGAATAGTCTTTACGATTTTTAGTCCGCGCAAAATTCGCGGAAGAATTGCCATCAAATGGACGAGCAATTACCCGCGCAATATTATATGGCTCGAGTTCCTCACGAACAATTTGACAAAGTTCATAAAGCTTGTCTAAACCATATGCTTCTTCGTGGCAAGCAATCTGGAATACAGAATCTGCGGAGGTGTAGAAAATTGGTTTTCCGCTTTTGATATGCTCTTCGCCTAATTCAGCAATAATCGTTGTGCCTGAAGCATGACAATTGCCCAAATAACCAGGTAACTTAGCTCGTGTAACAATCTTATCCAGCAATTCTGGTGGGAAACTATTATCATGAGAGCTAAAATATCCCCAGTCAAACTGCACTGGACAACCACCGATTTCCCAGTGTCCGCTGGTTGTATCTTTACCAGAGCTTAGTTCACGTGCTGCACCGTAAAAACCATTCACGGTATAATCACCAGTATCTGCATGAAGTATTTTGCCATTAACTAACTGATAAGCTTTACCTAAACCAAGTTTTAATAAATTAGGAATTTTAAATCCCAGATTATGTTCCTTAGCATATTGATCGATATGACCTAATGTGTCACTGCCACTATCACCAAATTTGGCTGCATCGGGTAGATTGCCAATTCCAAAAGAGTCCAAAACCATTACAATTACACGTTTTTGCATAATGCACCTCTGCTCTTAATATAAGTTGTTATTAATAACACTTTCACGATCGTTTAGGATATTTAATACATCGGTTAGGATGCTGGATGCGCCAAAACGGAAATTATTAGCATTAATCCAATCTTTACCCATAATCCGCGCAGTTAATTCTAGGTATTCTTTAGCTTCAGCTACTGAGCGAATGCCTCCTGCTGCTTTAAAGCCGCATGGTTTATTATTTTTTTTAATTGAATTTAACATAATCTCAGTTGCTTCTAAAGTGGCATTAACTGCTACTTTACCAGTTGAGGTTTTGATGAAATCAGCCCCATTTGCAATTGAAATATCACTTGCTAATTCAATTAATTTTGGATCGTTTAAAACACCGCTTTCAATAATTACTTTTAGTGTCTTATTACCACAAATTTGTTTGGCTTTTTTGATCATTTCAGCGCCGATTGCGGTATCTCCGTTCATTAATGCTTTATAAGGAAAGACGATATCAACTTCATCTGCACCAAGATCAATAGCTTCCTGCGTTTCTTTTAATGCTAGTTCCAGATCAGTGCCACCATGTGGAAAATTAGTAACCGTAGCAATTTTAATATTTAATTTGTTTTGTTGGAAATATTCTTTCGCTGCGGGAATAAATTGACGGAAAATGCAAATTGCAGGAACTGAACCAAATTCAGTGCTGGCTTTTTTGCATAATTCAACTACAATCTCATTGGTATCATTATCATTTAATGTAGTTAAATCAATAAGACCTAAAGTTTGTTGTGCTACAGATTTTAAAGACATAATGTTTCCTCTCAAATTAGAATAATTACGGTAGTATTGTACCATAATTTGCGGTAGTTTAAGTAAAGCCTTTTTTAAATTGCGGTTATTTCCAACGAAACCAGCATGTCCACCAGAGTTTAGCTTAACAAACCTGACTGCAGGGCTTAATTGTTCCGCAGTTGGCCAACTAGATATTGGAATCATCGGATCGTTTATAGCTTGGATCAATAATGTAGGCACCGTAATGTTTTTTAAAAATTTAATTGAGCTTGACTGTGCATAATATTCCATTGCATTTTTAAAATTATACATTTGAGTGATGTATAGTTCATTAAATTCATCCATGGTTTTTACTTCTGGGCGTAGGCTAAAATTTTCTGGAAATTTCTCGGCATATAACTTCATTTTAGGAAGTAAGCTATTCATAAAATATGGAACATATAAGCGTTGATTTAATCCATTATTCATATGTTTTGAAGCTAAATCAAGGTCAAAAGGTACCGAGATTGCACAAGCTGCATTTATCATTGCCGATGCTGGATTATCTTCACCCAGAAATTTTAGCATCGCATTACCGCCAAGCGATATGCCAACAATAAAAAGTTGCTTTGGAGTGACTTTCTTAACTGTTTCAACGACTAGTTGAATATCACTGGTAAGTCCGGCATGATACGAACTTAATGTAGCATTTAATTCTCCACTACAGCCTCGTGCATGAGCAACACAACCACGCCAGCCAACTGCTTGCAGATGATACATGATCCGTCTGGCATAATGACTTTGCGAGTTTCCCTCCATCCCGTGAAATAAAATTACTGTCGGTTGGCTAATTTCTCCTGGGTTAATCCAGTCTAAATCAATAAAATCGGCATCAGGAGTATAAATTCGCTGGCGCTGATAATCCAGATTGAGTAGACGATTGGTCAAATAGCGTGGCCAAATTGTTTGCCAATGACCATTATTACTTAGAGATTGTAATTTTTGGTTGGAGAGAATTCTCTTTAGCATAATTAAAGCTTAACTGCAATCATTCTAAGCCGAACATAATCTGCATACCATTTTCCATCGCGGTAGAGAGATTTTCTTCCATTGTTATCTACCTGTTTGAGAAACTCTTGTTGTTGCTCCTTTGGAATTGAGCTTATCACGTTATTTCTAAACATTCGTACCCAGTTTTGTAATCCTTGCTCACCATCAAGCAGAGTTGGGCGTTCAAATAAAATAGCAAAGGTTACTTTAAAGCCATTACGTTCTAAAAGCAAACTGTATTCACTAATCTTTGGATAGTAATTGATTAATTCTAATTCACCTAGATCAAAACTATAAGCAGCAGATTGAATTGCATTTAGTACTTGTGCAACATTGCCATGACCACCCATTTCAAAGACAAAACGACCATTAGGTTTTAAGCTTGCCGCAATATTTTTAATTACAGCTTCGGCATTCATCATCCAATGTAGTGCCGCATTGGAGAATACTGCATCAAATTTCTCGGTAAATGGAAAAGGTTGTTCTGCATTATGCTGTAAAAAATTAATAGTAGGGTAATCTTGTTGTGCTTTGGCAATCATCTCAGTAGAGAAGTCAATACCATAACATTTGCTGGCAATTTCAGCAATTTTGGCGGTTAACCCACCGCTACCACAGCCTAAATCCAAAATCGCTTCATTGGCTTGTGGGTTTAGTAGTTCAACTACATTATTACCGTAGTTAGTTACAAAATTATGCTTGCCATTATAAAAATCTGCATTCCATTGATTGGTTGCCATGTTATTCCCTATGAAAAACCTTGATTATTTTTTGACTGATTTCTTAAGTACCGGAGCTAAATATTTACCGGTATAGCCTTTGTTTAGTTTCACAATTTGTTCAGGAGTGCCAGTTGCAATAATTTTACCGCCGCCTTCACCACCCTCCGGACCAAGGTCTATTACCCAGTCTGCAGTTTTGATTACATCCAAATTATGTTCAATAACCACGACAGTATTACCATGATCAGCAAATTTATGTAATACTTTTAACAGTAAATCAATATCATGGAAATGTAAGCCAGTTGTTGGCTCATCCAGAATATACATGGTTCGTCCAGTATCACGCTTAGATAACTCAAGAGCAAGCTTAACCCGTTGTGCTTCACCGCCAGAGAGGGTTGTTGCTGACTGACCGAGACGGATATAGCCTAAACCAACATCAATCAGTGTTTTTAATTTGCGCGCAATTACCGGGATTGCATTAAAAAACTCCAATGACTCCTCTACCGTCATTTCGAGTACTTCGTGAATATTTTTGCCTTTATACAGCACTTCTAGGGTTTCACGGTTATAACGCTTGCCTTTACAGGTATCACATAAGACATAGATATCTGGCAAAAAATGCATTTCAACTTTGATTAAGCCATCACCCTGACAGGCTTCGCAGCGTCCACCTTTGACATTGAAAGAAAATCTTCCTGGTCCATAACCACGTTCACGAGCTACTGTTACTTGTGTAAATAGTTCACGGATTGGTGTAAATAAACCAGTATAGGTGGCCGGATTAGAACGAGGTGTTCGTCCAATTGGGCTTTGATCAACATTAATTACTTTATCAAAGTGTTCAAGCCCATTGATTTGTTTGAATACATCAGGCGATTGGCTACTATCATAAAGGTGTTGTGCCAGCGCCCGATAGAGTGTGTCATTGATTAAAGTTGATTTACCTGACCCTGATACACCAGTTATGCAGACTAAATTAGCTACGGGGATTTCCAGATTAACTTTTTTAAGATTGTTTCCACTTGCTTCGGTTAAAGTTAGATAACCTTTATCTTGTTTGCGTCGTTTTGCTGGGATCGCAATTTGCTTAGCTCCCGAAAGATATTGTCCAGTAATAGAGTTGGGGCATTTACGAATTTCGGGAGGTAAACCAGCAAAAATAACTTCTCCACCATGTTCGCCAGCACCAGGACCAATATCAACTAGGTAATCAGCATGTAAAATTGCATCCTCATCGTGTTCAACTACAATTACGGTATTACCTAAGTCGCGTAACTTGGTAAGCGTACCGATTAGACGATCATTATCTCGTTGATGAAGCCCAATTGATGGTTCATCCAGTACATACATCACGCCAGTCAGTCCTGAGCCAATTTGACTAGCTAAACGAATTCGCTGTGCTTCACCGCCTGACAAGGTATCTGCAGAACGATTTAATGTTAGATAATCCAAACCAACATCAATTAAAAAGCCAAGGCGCGTATTAATTTCTTTAACGATTTTAGTTGCGATTTCTTGTTTGTGACCTTCTAAATGTAAATCACTAAAATACTCGTGGCATTTTTTGAGTTGCCAAGCGCTAATTGCTGATAAATTATATTGTCCAACAGTCACACATTGCGCTTCTTTACGTAGGCGTGAGCCGTGACACTCTGGACATTCACGATTATTTTGATATTTTGCTAATTCTTCTTTAATATGTGAGCTATCAGTTTCAAAATAACGCCGTTCAAGTGTATTAACTACACCTTCAAAAGTTTGTTTGCTACTACGATAACCACCGCGTTCGTTGAGAATATTAAAGTTAATTAATTCATCTCCTGAACCGTATAATAGAATTTGCTGAATTTTTTTATCTAATTCATTCCATGGCTTTTCAATATCAAACTTATAGTGTTTGGCTAGTGACAACAACATCTGGTAGGTATATTGATTGCGTTTATCCCAGCCTTTAATTGCACCATCACCAATCGATAATTCCGGACCAGTTATAACTTTATTTGGATCAAAGAATGTAATATGTCCTAAACCATCACATTGTGGACAGGCACCAATTGGATTATTGAATGAAAAAATCCGTGGTTCTAATTCAGGAATTGAGTAATCGCATTCTGGGCAGGCAAACTTACTGGAAAACCATTTTTCGCTATTATCTTCCAGATTAACTAATTTAATTTTACTTTCACCATGATTAAGTCCTGTTTCAACCGAATCTGTCAGGCGTTGTTTGATATCTTCACGCACCTTTAAGCGATCAACGACGATTTCAATAGTATGCTTTTTATTTTTATCTAATTGCGGTGTTTCACCAAGATTGTAAAGAGTATTATCAATTCGTACTTTGGTAAAACCAAGTGCTTGAATATGATTAAGTAAATCAATGTGTTCACCTTTACGGTTTACCATAAGTGGTGCAAGTAACATGATTTTAGTATCTACCGGTAACTCAAGAATAGTATCAACGATTTGTCCAACTGACTGAGTTTGTAAAGCGTTTTTATGAGTAGGGCAGAACGGTGTACCTGCGCGGGCAAACAGCAAGCGCAAATAATCATAGATTTCAGTAACAGTACCAACTGTAGAGCGCGGATTATGTGAAGTAGCCTTTTGCTCAATTGAGATCGCTGGGGATAATCCTTCAATCAAATCAACTTCAGGCTTGTCCATTTGCTGTAGAAATTGTCGTGCGTAAGCGGACAATGATTCAACATAGCGCCGCTGCCCCTCAGCATAAAGGGTATCAAACGCCAATGACGATTTTCCCGAACCAGACAGTCCTGTAATTACAACTAGTTTGTTTTTAGGAATATCCAGATCTATATTTTTCAGGTTATGGGTGCGTGCACCGCGAATGACAATTGTATCTAGCATTCTGATCTATCTCTTTTAAAAAGGATACTAATTATATCATAAATTAGCCCATAAACTTAGCTTGCAAAAATACGCTCCGTGTTTAGTTTTATTGCTAGTGCATATTATCTGCATTTAGACATTATCTTCTAGGTAATTAAGCTAATTTGTTGCAAAAAGCTTCTTTTTTGCGCTGCAACAATTAAAAAATTATGTGATTGTTTTTTGATTATTTTGGAAGGTGCTGATATGAAAGGGTTTATTTAAAATGGTTTTATTTGTATGTGTTGATTGCTTTTTGTTGCTATGTTAAACTAACGTATAGGTGATAAATCTGTTGCTTTAGTATAATTTTTTATAAGATATGGGGACAATGTTATGGCTAGAGGATCTGTGAATAAAGTAATTCTGATCGGTAACCTTGGTGGAGATCCAGAAGTACGTTATATGATGAATAATGAGCCAGTAACTAGTTTTAGTTTGGCAACTACAGAGGCATGGCGAGATAAATCCTCCGGTGAGAAAAAAGAACAAACTGAATGGCATCGTGTGGTTGTTTACGGTAAACTAGCTGAGATTATTGGTAAATTTGCACAAAAAGGTAGTCATATGTATGTTGAGGGACGTTTGCGGACACGCAAGTGGCAAGATCAGCAAAATAATAATCGTTTCACAACTGAAATTGTAGCTAATGAAGTGCATATTTTGGCGAACCGTACTAATTCAGTTACGGATGGTGACGTGGCTGAAGAATATCATTTTAATCAAGATTATTCTACTGGTTATGAATCTAGTTTTTAATTAATACTTGGATGTGCAGGGTCTATTGCATAATAGCTGATCAAATCTGAAAAAATTTTGGCAAAAATGTGATGCTTATCTTATAATAGCGCCTGTATTTTTCATCAGGAAAAGTGTCTGAGTGGCCGAAGGTACTCCCTTGGAAAGGGAGCAGACGGTAAAACGTCTCGCGGGTTCGAATCCCGCCTTTTCCGCCAATAATTCAATACAAAAATAATGAAAATATTCAATTAAATCAAATACCAACATAACATGTAAAGCATCTTAAAATTAACTCGACCTGTCTTGAAATGTCCAGAATTGTCACGGATCCGTCACGTAGTTGACACGTAAAAAGTATAACATTAACCATTTGTGCTTTTATACATTTACCAAAAAATGCCCGAATTAGGGCATTTTATCAATTTATTACAATTTGATTTTCTGTTTCAATTATTTTACTTCCATAATCCTTTCTAATCTGCTTCATTGATTTTGAGCCTCTTTTAAAGATTGTTATATTAATTGTCGGGCTCCAATACCATGACTTTTTAGCACCAGAATATTTAAAGCCTAAATTGCTGATAATTTCTTTGTGTGGGTAGGTATTACCAGATAACCACACCCAGTAGCCACAAACTTCAATTTTTATTCCAGCCATTGTTTTGAGTGTATCCAAAAAACTAAAATCAAAAGTTGGTGCTGTTTCTTGATCTTGATTAATATCAAGTGTTGCGTTATTCTCAAAATATTTGCATAGTTCACTAAATGCAGTATTAATCAATTGCATAGTCTCAGTATTCCCACCTTTATCAGGATGATTGGCACTAGCTAATTTTCTATAAGCTTGTTTAATGTCATTAATTGTATATTGTCCGTTTTCCAATCCAAAGATAACAATTGCATTTTGTAATTTATCCATTTCCAACTACTCCATAAAAACACATCTTGATTTAGCGCCAACGAGCGCCACCGCTATTTATTAAAGCCACCCTACAACTATTTTTCCCCGGAGGGGCTTATGAAGAAGTTGAAACACAGAAAAAAACGATGTCAATAGCAAAATAAAATTGTGTAAAAAGTTTTTAAATTTGTGAAGTATGAAGAAATTGAAAAAGTTTTTTAGCGTGCTAAATAATTTTCATTTTGTGCACTTTACTTTTGACAGCAAAGTTTTTGAATGTGTTGAAATCTGTAAATAAGCCCACTCGTGGAAAAAATAGAAAAAAGTATCATTCTTCCCAAATTATCCCATTTTGGGAAAATCTCGACCTATCTCATTGAAATGCTTAATGAAATGAGAAATAAAAAATATTTTAATATTTTTTTGCTCTTTTTTTGACATTTTACTGAAAATCAGTAAAATTATTATATAGCCAAGCCCTCGGCAGAGTTCGGCGAAAGCCCACACCCTTATCTTTTTGTCAAAAAAGATAAGGAGCTAGTGTGTTAGCCCCTTGGAGGGAAAGGAGATTAATAATAATATAGGGAGATACAGAGATGAGAATAATTGCAATATATAGACAAGCAAAGTTAAACCAAAAATCAAGTTTGAGCCATTTACTAGCAGTAAATGAAATAACAAACCAAGATGCAGAACTTAACCCCAATCATTTGGAAAATGATATTTTAATCACCATTAACAATGATAATCAACAACCTCAATTTATGGAATATTCCCGAAATTCAGGAGATGATAATAATCATTTGGTAAAACTAATTGAAGATAAAGAAATCCAGTTATACAGTGAGGCACAAGCAGATTATGAAAATCACAAAAAATTAGAAAAGTTGACTAATCCAACTAAAAAAATCAGGACTAAACTGCAACCCAAAATTGACACACTTAGAAAAGAATTCATAATTGGCTTTGGTAATCAGTTTGGAAATTTAAACCGATCTGAATTATTGGCTCATTTCAATAATGATAAACAGCAATTAACTAAATCACTCATTGATGGTGCTATTGCTTGCTTAGAACATAAACAACTATCAGCCAAGAATATTTTAGGTATTACCATACATTTTTCTGAAAAGGGCTTGCCACACGCCCACATTGTCTACCAAGATTATAGTTTTAGCCAGCATACAACAGGCAACCAGTTAGATAAAAAAATTGATCCATCTGCTGATAAAAAAACAGCATATAAAAATAAAATCCAGCACTTTGCTAAGTATCAAGATATTTTAGCTGATACCATGAATTTAAGCAGAGGGCAACGCAATAGCCGAACTAAAAACCAGTCAATTAGGGAATTTGAAAAGGCAATGGAAGTTGAACGCAAAAATGAAAGCCTGGCACAAATAAAACTAAATGAGCAAATAGCACTATCTCAAATAGAAATATTTAAGCAACAGCAAAACCAAAAATTAAAAGTCATTGATAATGAAATTACTGAAAAGCAAAGCCAGCTTGATAATCTAAGCGATAAAATTAATATTAATAAATATCTTGCAAAAGCCCCATTTGAACTTAATGCAATCAGTAAAGCATTTGATAATTTACATAGCATTTATGGAATTGAGCGAAACGAACTAATAAACAATTTTAAATCTGGATATAACCAAAATGCATTAATTTCATTTGATGATGTTATTAAGCAAACAAAAGAAAAGCAAAAAGAATTAGACCAACAAAAGTTATCTGATGGTAAATTAAATAAACTGATTAATAGTTTAACCATTAATCAGCGAATAAGAAAATAAAATTTTCTTTTTTGCTATTTTCTTGACATTTTTTTAATAATGTCATAATATCAAATAACAATAAAATATAACAATCTAGGGGGAATTATGAAAAACAAAATAGAGTTAAGAGCCAATAAGTTTTTAGAAAATCGCTACTATTATGAAGGCAAGAGCAAACTAAACTTTTTTAGTCCAGTTGTTGAAGATTATAAAGATATGTTTACCCGTTATTTAGTCCTGCTGGCACTTTATCAACAAAAAAAAGGATACATACTAAATCGATATGAATTTATTAACTTTTGCAATGAAATACAAAAAACTGAACGGGCACAAATAATCAGGGTTATTGTTAGATTTAAGCTATTTAAAATAATTAATCTGCAAAATAATGAAATTATAGATTTGTCTTTTTTATTTGATGATGATGGCGATATTAGAGAGGGGGGAGGGCATCGATTTATTAAGCCTCAGCCAAAACCTGAGGAAAAACCTAAAAAACCCGCTCCACCCCCAAAACCTATAATTAAAAAATCACGCAAAAATGATGAGTGGGAACGCTGATTTTTAACTGTCAATTTTTTAAATAAAAAAGGTTAGATTTAAATCTAACCTTTATTTTTGCTTAAATAATATTGTCAACTACAGGAACTAACTGAGCTAATCCAGTTGCTCCTTGCTGTATCAATTTTACTGCAAAGAATGTATTTTGAAATCCGATATACATAATTTGATCATTTGGTTGTGGAACATCTTCATTAAAAACAATCCAATTACCAGAAAAACTATTTTTAACTAAACCACGAAGTTTATTAGTTCTAACATCACTACCAGCAATTTGACAATTACTATAAACCATCACATATTGTTGATCTTCCCAAATTTGATTATTACTACATAAACTATTTACACCTCCATCAGTTTGAGGTAATTCTGGTAAATATGAATTCACATATGCATTCCAAGATGCTTGTCCCATTCCATTACTTTGACCAATATAATCTGACCAATTACCTTGTCTATAAACACCTAACCACTGTCCTGAAATATACATTGTTCCTGAATCACCAACACCCCAAGAAAAAGCTGCTCCCCAAGTTTGTTGAGGTTTATCACCAGTAAACCCACCCATATCAGGATCAATAACATTATTTTCCCAAGCTGTATTCATATTTCCATTAATTGAAACAAAATGGATACCTGTCCCACCTCCAAAATAGATTTTTCCATTTTTTGCAGTAAATGAACTACCTGTATAGTAAGGAGGGTAAACACATGCTACATTAGCTGGATCATAATGAGTTGGATTTTGACAAGTATGTAAAGTTTGCCCAATTTGATTTCCATTTGTATCAGTAATATAAACATCAGTTTGAACTTGACCTTCACCATTCCAATTATCTGGGTTATATGCAGCAACAGATTTCACAAGAAAAACATTACCATTTTCATCAACAGTATACCCCATTGTATTCCCACTATCACAACGAACATTAGACCAATTATTAGTTCCATATGGTGTTTTACTTAAACACATTTGATTGCTTCCACGTTTCCAAGATACACCATAAGAATAATTATTTTGAATAACAACATTAATAATATTATCCACATTACCACCACCAATCCCAGCAGCATTCCAACTACTACCACTAGAACTACCTCCACCACCATTACAAGCAGATAAAGAAATAACTGCGGCTGTCAGAAATGCAGTTTTAGTTAATTTTTTTAAATTTTTCATATTTCTCCTAACTATATATATACTGGTTTATAATAAACATTAATGATTATAGCACTTTATACCTTAATTAAGATCATTAAATAGCCAAATTATACAATATATATATTGTCAATATAAGTGTTGTAGATATATATGTGGTAATTTTATACAATACGGTATGAAAAATTTACCAACTCAGCGCCCAAAGAATAATGACCCGAGTAAATCTCAGGCTATATTAGTAATTTCAAAAAATATCAAACATTTCAGAATGCAAATTGGAATTAGTCAGGAATTATTGGCTGAATTATCAGGCTTACACCGCAATTACATTGGTCAGTGTGAGCGTGGTGAAGTAAATATTTCAGTGCTAAATTTAGAAGCAATTGCAAAAGCATTAAATATTAAAATTTATGATTTAGTTCGGCGAAATAGTGTTGTAAATTACAACGAGTAATGCCTGTATTTTTCTTTTTATCTTTTTTCACTCTTTTTTTGACATTTTAAAAAAACTACGATAAACTAAATTTATAATAAGATTTATCAGGGGAGTATTAAAATGTTTTCAGTATCACCACTATCAAAGAATGAAGTTATTAATCTTGCAACTAACTTTATCTTACAACGACAATCACAGATTAATAAATTACAGCAATTGATTGCACAGGTTAAGCAATCTAACAGTTCAATCTTTGAACTTGAAACACTATTAACCAGTCCAGAATATTGGCGGATTTTTCGGGGTCATCTGCCATATACCCAAAAAATCATGGAAATTACCGAATTTGAAGATTTTGAAAATCAAATATTGTAATTTGGGGGGTGTATGAGAAAGATTAACCAACATAATCAAAAAAATGCGATTGAAGCAGAAAATAAAATCCGCTCATTTGTTGAAAATGCAGATATTTATAAATTATTGACTACCAAAAAAGTTGAGTTGGCTAGACAAATCGGAGTAAATTTTATTACTCTAAATAAATACCTCACCAAGTTAGCCCATTAAAGAAAGCCCAGTTGGGCTTTTCTTTAAAATGGTAAATCAGTGTTTTTGTATTGCTTATCCTGCCATCCCCAATTTGTAGTATTGATTGAGGGTAGTTCTTTATCTACTAAATAATAAACCCCTGCCGAATTTCTGCCTTTGCTAATTCCTTGTTGTTCTATTTTTTCAGCAAATTTGTTATTTCCTAATGGTTTAAAATTATTTTCTTGGCAATAATCATTATATAATTCAAATAATCGTTTGGCTTTTACTTTTATGTTTCCTGATTGTAATTCATAATCCTGACAAAACCCCAAAACATTGTTAGTGGCAGTGTTTATTTTTTGTAATAGTTTTGTTGAATTAGTTGAGAACCTAATTTTATATTGATAACTCAATGCACACCGAATAAGAAAATTAAAAAATAACTCTAAATTTTCATGTTTAAATAAAGTATCCTTAATTTCTTGCCTAGGTGTAAATTTCTGTGCAAACTGTATCACTGCTAATCTTCTAAGCAAAGCATCATTATTTAATGTTGATGCTGAAATAATTTCATTAGTTGAAGTTAAAAATTTAGCATAGTTTTCAATTGTGATTTGGTTTTCATACAATGATCTGGCTGAAATTGGCTGACCTGATACCAGGGTTTTAAAATTCTGCAAATCCCGATTGTTTAATTGCCCAGAAAATTCAGAACTCAATGCTACCAGTTTATTTTGTAATCTAATCCGAGTATTTTCATTATGTAGTGCTTCATCCAGTGAAATATCAACAGCAACATTATCCAATGCTTTTTTTATTAGTTCCATCAATAATGATTTACCATTTGCCCCTGAGCCATAAAGACTAACTAAATACTCCTGATTATTTTTAGTCAGCAAAAACCCAAGACAATCACATAACATGGTGTAATCTTCACTATCTGGTAGTGTGCTAGTTAAAAACTTTTTGACTGGGTTATTGCTATCATTAAATAACTGGTTATATTGCTCATCACTATAATAGTTAAAATCTACATAATTGACACTAGCAATAAAATAATTATTAACTTGTTTATTTATCAGATCAATACTGCCATTCTTAAAATTCATACTTAAATCAAAATTGATTTTGGGTGCAATTGCTTTTAATTTGGCTAATAAGTTATCAACAACTTTTTGAAAACTTAGATTATGCAGATTAATTAGTTCTATGCAATTAATCACAAAATTATTGATTATGTGTAAATCTAATAGCTCATAAGTCATGGTTTTACAATTGACAATATATAACTGATTATTTGATACTACAAATTTAAACAATTCTAAATTTTTTTTGACTTCTCTATAAATCAGGATATTAAAATTATTTAACAGTTCTTTTTTGTTGTCAGCCATCTCGAATAATTCTAGTTGCAGTGCTTGATTGATTACTATCCCAGCATTATTGAAAAAACTATCAATTTTAGCTTTAAGGGCTTTTTTATCTTTGAAATACATATCACTAAAATCAGCATTTTCAATATCTGAAATTATGTGATAGTTAATGATGTGTTTATCTGATAGATATTGTTTAACTTGCTGATAAGCATTAATACCAGCCTCATCATTATCAACCAGACTAATTACTGTTTTGGTTATTGGGGTAATCTCCAAAATGCTTTTAAGGGCATTTAGATAGTTAGTTGCTCCCAGTGTTGAGATATATACAATATTATCCAATTTATTATTGTAGAGTTCAGCAAATGATAAAACATTAGCAACACTTTCAGCAATAATAATTATTTCACAATGTGATAAATCAGTTTGTTTTGTGTAATAGTAAAAATTACCAGCAAATTCACCATTTTTAATTTTTTTGAATTCACTGGCTGATACATCCCAATAAATCCGTTCTTCTCCTACTACTGCCAATTCTTTATTAAAAATTGGAATAATAAAATTGTGCCGATCATTTAAGATAATATTTGAATAGTTTGAGATTTCAATTTTTTTATTCTGAAAATACCGATTTACAAATCCACCTGATTTTTCAGTTTTAAATGAATGAGTAAAAACATCATCATTTTTATGGCTCTTCAAAACCAGTTTATCACTATCACAAAAGTAGTTAAGTGAATATCCATCAGTGTGTATTACTGCCTGATTATTCATCATTTCTTTTAGTTCATAAGCAGCTAAATCAAACTCCTGATTATTTGTAATTGATGCGAATTTTTCTTTTATTTTTTGCATGTTCTCCCCTTTAAATTTTGGTTATAATATAATTATACTCAAATTAACTAATAAGTCAAAAAAAGAGCAAAAAAAATCAAAAATAATTTAGTGTAGCCTGAATGTAGTGTTTTTTATCAGGTCTGCATCTAAATAATCAATAACCAATATGACTTTTTTTGTTTAGTGTAGGGTATGTAGGCTTTGGGGTTAAAACTTTATATTTTATGTTAACCAAGTTATTTTTATATTTTACCTTTTTACTATCTAAACCCTACACACCCTACATTAATTCAATATTATCTAATACTACCAATATGTTTTATAGTGTAGCCCTGATTACATTATGCCTACATTTGGCTACACTTAAAATTTTAATAATGTTTCAGAGAAACAAAAAGTTATTCAAATTTATGCAGCCAAATTATCTTCTGTGACTAACTCATCAAGGTAGTATGTAAATAGCAGAAGTAAACTTTCTATTTTGTAGGTTATAACTGATTGATTTTTATACTTTCTGTGAGAGTGTAATTTGATTTCAGTAGTATCAAAATTTAGAATATCATTAAGTTTAGTTAATTCAGGTTTAATGATATGCTCACATAAATATTGAATTGATAGATATAAAGTTTTTAATGATATTTTTCTGTCTAGATACATCCTTTCATCCAAAGCCAGCTCTTGATTTTTTGCAACTGTTTTATTCCATACTATTAAATCAAGTATTCTTAATTTTGTATAGGATTTACTGCTATTCTCATTCTTTTTGAGATCTAAATAAATATTAGCCAATTTCATTAGTCCATCTGGATTAATATTTATCATCATTTTTGTGCTTAATCTTTCACATAACTCAACCAATCCTCTGTAAGTAACTTCTTGGGGCAAATTTGCCAACTTTTGAGGTTTAACCAATATAGTTTCTTTGGCTATATTGTTTAGTTGTAATTCATGAAAAATTGCAAATTGGATAGTTCGATAAAACATTTTTAAATGAATATTCCCATTTAATAACATTCTTTGTTGAGCCTTATTATCCTCACGAATTTTTTTTAATGTAGTATTACATTTCTTCCATTGTGTTTTTCTGAAATCAAGATAATTATAAAAAAGACCAAGATTTAATTTTTGACCAAAAGTTTCTTGTTGTTTTTTATATACACTTAATAATGTATTTAAATTCATTTTTTTCATATAGGAACTCCTAATAAAATAATATTTTGATAAGAACCTCTCTTATCATTCAGAGCAATACTTTATCACTACATCAATCATTTGTCAAGTAAAATACAGTTGTATATCAGTATGTTATTGTGGTTTTATAGCTGTCTAGACAGGTGCAGACATATCTATACATTTCTAGACAGAACACAAAAATAATTTATATTTTTTGAATTTTTAGGTTTTTTTTAGATAATATTGGATTTTTATGCTTATATTTAATTGATTAAAGTTAAAGTGATAGATCTGCAAAAATAGTATTTAAGAATGTTATTAGTTGCAAAAATGGCTCAATTTATTTAATTGATAGTGTTTTTGGGGGATGTATTCAGGAAACATAGCTAAAATCTGACGATTGTCGAGTTTCATCAATACAATAACATTATATAATGATATTCTTGATTATTGTAAGAAAAACAATATAAAATATTGTAGTCAAAAAACTTTTGGTTCAAAAATGATTTCAAATAAATTTCAAAAATTTCGCCAATATTGGAAACAACATTTATGACATTTTTGAACGTACCACAAATAGTTAGAAACCGATATTTTTGCACAATTTGTGCTTGGTTATTTATTGTTTAACTTATGGAGATATGTATATGAGTAATAACGAAGATAATTATAATGATGATTTCACAGATGAAGATGAAGATGATGAATATGAATATGATATTCTTCCCCCATTTCCTGAGTATGATAAAAATGATGATCTTGCTGATGATGATGGTTTATATATTCCATCTACTCGGTTGCATGATTTATTATCTATTGAGCAAGATGCGCCATTAAAGCCACGAGTTAAAATAAATATAGATGGTTCAAATTTTGAAGAAGAATTTCGAAAAAATCCAGATTTAGATGTTAGTATGCTTTATCAGCGAGACGATGACGTGTTAACAATATTTGATTGTGCTAGCGTGTCAGGCATTCATCTGTATTTTGAAAATTTGAGGAAATCCATACGACCTGAACCATCACCACTGCCAAAACAAAAATTAGTCTTGACACAAAATATCGCGGATGTAATGTTAATATTATCGCAAAATTTAAAAAGAGTGCAGATTATTAAACATGAATTTGATAGGGCTTTTGCTAAATTAGAAAAATTAGCGAATGAGGATGCTTGCAATAATTATCACTGGGAGTATTGCTTGATACAAATACAGAGATATGTTATTGAAATATTAACAAGCTTTCCAATGTTACGAGATATATTAAAAGGTAAACTTACGGGACATGATGGTGGTGGGCTTCATAGAGATTTTTCAGCAATTAAAAATAGACATAAGCAAATACAGAAAGAAACCATTAATAGGTATAAGGGATTAGCTAAAATTACACAAGAATTGCGAAATTATTTTTTACATCATAATTTACCTGAACTAAATATAATTTCAATTCAACATGATGGATACAAGAGGATACCATCATTCATTAATATTTATTTAACATTAGCTAAGCCATTAGGGAGTAAACAATTTGCTGATGATGAGTGGTGTATCATTGCAGATAAATATTTTTTTGATGTAGATTATGTTAGGTTAAGGAGTGAAAGAAAACAATTTTTTAATACAAACTTAATAAATCGACTAATTAAACGATGTCCTAAGGTAGCATCACACTATTCATCTGTAATTCAATGTATATTTAAAGAAGTATTACCAAAGACCTTAACGAAGTTAAAAAATTCTGGTGATCTGATAAATGATGAAGTAATTATAAACGCACTTAATGGAAATATATCGTCCGATATTGAGACATTAGAGAAATGTTATAACATTTTTAAACCTTTGCAAACAGTATACGCCCGTTATTTTATTTCTAAATTAAATAACGATATATCTTGTTTTCTAACATATTTACATCAGATATATGGTTTTCATGATTACAACACATCTTCAACTGATGAAAGAAATGATCGTGCTAAAAATAGAAGACCAAAAGGTGATGGTTTATTTGATTTTAGTCGAGCATTTGAGGATATTTACACATTACACTGTGAATACTATCAACGCATTTACCATTTAATTTATGAAAATTATGTTGTAAATTCTAGAAGCAAAAAATATAAAAGAGGCTACAACTACAACTGTAATATAGATAAATTTTATGATATTATAGATAAAAAATAGCCATTTTGATGGATAAGTTATGTTAAAATATTCGACGGTTAGTTTTTGTTTGTTTTTTATATTCTTTTAAAGACCAGAAGTGCGACCCACTTTGTTAAAAATTTAAAAAGGAATAAAAATGACAAATACCAACCAAATCATTACAATAGAAGTAAATGCCAATTGGGTTACGCTTGAAAAGTATTGCAAAATGACTGGCGAAACACCAAACGCAGTATACTGCCGGGTTTCAAAGGGAATTTGGAAGCGAGGAGTTATTGTTAAAACAATTAATCGCAGAATTCGAGTTAATATGATTGAGTATGACAAATATTGTAATGAATACAACGAAAAGCTGGCAGCATAAGCGCCAGCTTTTTTTGTTTATAGCAAATAACAATTGCCAAAATATATCAGTTCTGATATAATTCAACTTATAACCAACATTAAAACAAAAGAAATTTATAGATGAAAAAATTGAGATTTGTAGGTTCATCAAAAGAAGATTTAAGCTCAATGCCTGATGACGTTAAACAAGATTTCGGTTATCACTTATTCAAAGCTCAAACAGGTGAATTTCCTGCTACCGCAAAGCCCTTGAAAGGTTTTAGCGGTGCAAGTGTGATTGAACTACGTGAGAATTGGCACGGAGATACTTACAGAGCTGTTTATACAGTGCAATTCAGAGATTGTATTTATGTATTGCATTGTTTTAAAAAGAAGAGCAGCAGTGGCATATCTACCCCAAAACCGGATATAGAATTAATAAAACAAAGATTAAAAGACGTTATTAAATATGAAAACCAAAAAGGAGAGACAAAATGACTGAAAATGCAATTATAGAAAGTAGTGGAAATATTTTTGAAGATATTGGGCTACAAAATCCAGATGAGATGTTAATAAAAGCAAAAATTGTGCAAAAAATTGAAAAAGAAATTAAACAAAGAGGATTAACACAAGCTCAAGCTTCAAAATTAATGGATATACCACAACCGAGAGTATCACAAATTGTAAACGGTCGATTTCATGATATTTCTGAAAGTAAGCTAATTCATTGTTTAAGCAAACTTGGGTATAACGTTAATATTATGGTGGAGCCAGAAAACAAAAACTCAGTAGGGCATATAACATTATCATTTGCATAAGGTAATATAAAAATGGCTAATGAATTACCACAGGGCGTTTCAATTAGGAAATTCAAAAATCATTCTGTAATCCAAATAGACTTTATTTACAATGGTGTTAGATGTCGGGAAGTCATAAGGGAAGAACCAACAATTAAAAACATAAAGTCAGCAGAAAGATTAAGAAATACTGTAGTTTCGGAAATAGACAGAAAAGGCAAATTTTTTAACTATGCTGACTATTTCCCAAACTCGTCAAAAGTTAAACTATTCTGTGATGTCGAAACAATAAAAGAAAAACACTTATTGTCGTCTTTATGCAAACAATATCTGACCCACACAAAAAATATGGTTGAGAATAAAAAACTCTCACCCTCAACCTATACAAATAACCGAAAGATTGTTGATAATAATCTTATACCTAATTTAGGGCATATTTTTGTTGAAGATTTAAAAGTTAAGGATATAAAAGCTTGGTTGATTGCACAAGGTGGTGTAGTTAAGACTTTAAAAAATAAACTAAGTGTATTACGGATCATACTAAATGAAGCAAAAAATGATGAACTAATTCCTAAAAATCCTATTGAACAAATTGCAATTAGTCGATTTTTAAATGGTATTGCCAGTGAAAGTGAATATGAAGTTGAACCATTTACAGATGAAGAAAAACAAAAAATAATTGATACAGCACAGGGGCAATTTAAAAATTTGATAAAATTTTGCTTCTGGTCAGGTTTACGAACATCTGAATTAATTGCTTTAAGATGGTCAGATATTGACTTTGACAATAATCAAATATGTGTAAGTCAAGCAAAAATTGAAAACGTTATTAAAACAACAAAGACCAAGGCAGGAACGAGAAAAATATTAATGCTACCGAGAGCAAGAGAGGCATTGTTAGAACAGCTAAAATATACTGAAAACTGTGAAATTGTTTTTAATAATCCAAATACTAATAAACCATATTCTGACAGCAATATTGTTGGTAATGCGTGGCGGAGGCTTTTGGCTGAAATTGATATTAAATATCGTAATCCTTACCAAATGCGCCACACTTACGCAAGCACTTTGTTAAGTAATGGTGAAAACGTCTGGTGGCTTTGCTCACAAATGGGACACGAAACAGTTGAAATGCTATTTAAACATTATGGTAAGTGGATACCACAAGGGGCACAAAATGGTTATAAATTGGTCGGGGGGTATGTCTAAATCCCGTCTTGCCACCAAAATGACACGTAAATTTTCAACATTAAATAATAACAATATACAACAGTTTGTTATGTTGGTGGCGACAGGTATTCGAATCCCGCCTTTTCCGCCAGTACCTTTTTACCAATCCCAATAATATCAATTTTTTCATAATCAAACCCTTTAAAATCAAAGCTTTCAGAACATCTTCAAATTGTTGGCAATTGTATTTAATTGTCAGGAATTGCTTGTAATTATATCCAAAATTGACCTAAAATTGACCTAAAATATTTTGAGTATTTTTTTACCTACCTCCTGCTTTATAAAGCGTGCATAATTTTTATAAATCATCTCACTATTAGTATGACCAACCATTTTATATAATACCAGTGGACTATTTGCAAATTGCAACATCATACTAATAAAAGTGTGACGCATTTGATAGGGATTGCGATATTTGATATTGGCTGCAGATAATGCCGTTCTCCAGTATCGACCTAAATTATCCAGCTTACTCCAAATTTTGCCAGTTGGGATTAAAAATATCCGTTCTTTATTTACAGTTAATTTGCTTTGTGCTAATAAAGCCTCCTTTGCTGCAAGTGTCATTTCAACCAAATTTACGGCTTAAATAATTACTTCTTAAATACTGGTGGTATGCCACCATTTGCCATATGTGGTCTCACATTATTATACATCCAGAGCCACTGAGTGGATTGTTGTTTAACTTGTTAAATGCTCTCAA
>JACCEA012543333.1_pt1 | contig 123087 bp, 143 predicted proteins | sample 7449851 | NCBI WGS metagenome assembly JACCEA01 (sample SAMN15323453, study PRJNA562643) | freshwater metagenome | isolation source: river surface water | place: USA:Blue River Watershed | collected 2017-08-18
GAACTTCAAAAGATATTGACACAGATGGGTGGAGATATCGGTAATTTCAATAAAGAGACTGGGGAGCTTGAGTTTGATGCTGTTGATGCAGACAGACTTCAAATGGTTGCTGATGCCACTGGTCAAACAGTTGACTCAATACAGAAGGGACTTCAAAAGGCGGCAGCGGATAATCAAAAAGTAGACCTGCTTGGTTTAGATTCTTCAATAGGTGAGGACGCTCAGAACTTTTTAACAGATATGACTACGATGAAGGATGGTCAGATTAGTGTTAGTCCAGAACTTTCTGACCTTGCTTCAGGAGCTGGTATTGATATAGCAAATGTTGATGACCTTAAAAATTTAAGTCAAGAAGATACTGAAAAATTAATGAAAGCAAGAGAAAAAACTCTTGAAGAACAAGCTCTTGCAAATCAATCATTTAGCGAGAGTATGACAGCTCTTAAAGATTCTGTAATGAGTTTATTTATGATATTTGAACCAATAGTGAATAAAATAACTGAATTTATACAATTTCTATCTAAGAGCCCAATAATAACTGGCCTTATAGCAGCTATGGTTGGATTGGTCGCATTTGGTCCAAAATTAGTCGGTGCATTTACAGGCTTTAAAGATAGTGCCTATTCTATGGTAGATGGAATTAAAAGCATTAAAGAAAAAGGGTTGGGCGGAAGCATTAAGAGTATGTTTGGAAGAAGTGAAGAAAAAGAAAAGCTTGAAGGTGCTAATAGTAAAGATGCAACTCCTAAGGGCGGAGGAGGACTTCAATCGCTTGCTGAGGGACTTAAGGCGATGGGTGACCCTAAAGTATTTGCTGGTATTGGAGCCGTTGCTCTTGCTGCTCCAGCTCTTGTTTTAATGCTTGCTGGAATTCCAACTATTATGCTTATGGCAGGAGTTGGAGCTCTTGGAAAGCTTGTTGAAGCTGGATTCAAGGCAACGGCAAGTGGTATATCAGCAATGGGTGAAGCCAAAGGGATTCTTAAGGGAGCTGCTGCTATGGTTATTGTTGGAGCATCACTTATTCCATTTGCTTTTGCACTTCAGATGATGTCTGAGGTTGGCTGGGGAACGGTTCTTATGGCTATTACAATGATGGGGGCTGGAGTTTTAGCTCTTATGGTAATTGGAGCAATGGTTACTGGTCCTGGTGGTATAGCACTTCTAATGGGAGCGCTTGCTCTTGTTGCGGTTGGTGTTGCTCTAATGGCTTTTGGAGCCTCTCTTATGATATTTGCAACAGCCGCTGGAATGATGCAGGGTATGGAATTTGGATGGCTTGGAGACCTTGGTTGGAACCTTCTTATTGCATCTCCAGGATTATTACTTGGAGGTCTTGCTCTTATGGTTGCAGCTCCAGCTCTTTTATTTGGTTCAATGGGATTAATGGCTCTTGGGGTTGCAGCTCAAGCTTTATCAGGTATTGATTGGACTGCTTTTGCAGCAATAGGAGATGCACTTTTAAGCATTGTCCCAGGACTCCTTGGATTCTCTCTTGCTGGGCTTATGTTTGTAAATCCTATAACCTTGCTTGGAATGCTCTTAATGATTGGAAATCTTGGAATGCTTGCAGCGGTAATGGCTCCATTATCTCAGTCATTAAATACTGGAGCAGATGGTCTTGATAGATTTTCTGAAGGGCTTACAAAACTTCAGGCTGCAGCAAATAGTCTTGACTTCGAAAGACTTGAGGCGCTTAAGGAGCTTTCTGTTGGAATGGCAACATCTGGAGCTGGAGGTGGAATGGGTGACCAAATACAAAAGATTGCAGATGCACTTGCAGCCCTTACTAAGGGTGGTGGCGGAAGCGGTGGCGGAGGCAATAAGAAGATTGAGATTAATTTGAAGCTAAATGGTCGTCAATTACAAGAGATAATTGTGGACGATACATCAATTGTTTCATAAATTTACTAATTTTATTGCTCTATTTTTTTTATGCTATTATTTATAAGAAACAATAATTGATGGAAGACGGTTTTCCTTTATTTGACCCTAATGACGATGCTGAAAGACAAGAGCAGAGGTTAAGAGAATATTACGAAGAATTCTCTGCTAATGCAAGGCAAAGGCTTCTTGCAAAGACAATTGTCAGACCAACCACAGTCTATGATGTGCTGTATCCAAGCACAAGGGAAACTTTATTGTCTAAAAATACACCATTTAACACAGACCTTGAGGAAGATGCAAAAATTATAAGAGATAGGCTTATTGCTAAGATTATAACAAATGAGACTGACCTTGAGAAAATTTCTTCTAATTTTAGAAACTCACTTCTTGCGAGAGCAAAAATACAAGATGACAGAGCGAAATTAATGGAGGATGGAGATTTGTTCAGAAAACAAATGATTTCTAAGAATGTCCCAAGTTCAAATAATATTGAGAAAGATTCTGGATTAATTAGAACAAGTAATGTTTCTAAAAATAAGCCAAATCCATCTGCTGAAGATAGTATAGAAAAAAATAGTCCTACATTCAGGGGAATGAATATTTCTAAGAATGTTCCTAAGAAGCAGGATTTGCTTATAGATTCTGAACAAGCAAGAAATCAGTTTAGAAAAAATGATATTAATAAGAATGTTCCTAATAATTCAGATATTGAAAAAAACTCAGAAGAATTTAGGAGAAATAATTTAAGTAAGAACTCAAATTCAAAAATTACTGATATTGAAGAAAATTCAGTAATTAAAAGACAGTCTGAGCTTGCAAAGAACTTTTCAAAAAATTCTAATCTTGAAGATTCATCTGAATTATTTAGAAAAGGTGATGTTTCTAAGAATGTTCCTAAGGAACAAGATTTGCTTATAGATTCTGAGGAAATAAGAAATCAATTCAGAAAAAATGACCTTAATAAGAATGTTCCAAATAATTCTGATATTGAGAGAGATAACGATTTCTTTAGGAGAAATAATTTATCTAAGAATATTCCAGGAAAAAATGATTTTGATGGTGATTCTGAAATTTATAGAAATGCAAATATCTCAAAAGATGCTAAGAATATTCCAATAAATATTGATGAAATTTCTGAGCAAAAGAGAATGGATAGTTTATCTAAGAATAATCCAAACACAAGTGACTTGGAGCAAGGTTCTATTGAATATAGAAAGGATGATTTATCTAAAAACACCACAAATAATAGCAATCTTGAAAAAGATTCTGAATTATTTAGAAAAGACGATTTATCTTTAAATAAGCCAAAAATTACAGACCTTGAATCTGAATCAAATCAATATAGAATTGATGACTTATCTTTAAATAAGCCTAAGTTTACAAATTTAGAAACCGACTCAGTTCCATTTAGGGACAGTGACCTTTCTGTAAATAAGTCAAATGAAACAAATTTAGAAGTTGACTCAATTCAATATAGGGTTGATGATTTATCTGCAAATAAGCCAAAAATTACAGACCTTGAAAAAGACTCTGTTTTATTTAGACAAGATGATTTATCTTTAAATAAACCTAAGTTTACAAATTTAGAAACCGACTCAGTTCCATTTAGGGACAGTGACTTGTCTTTTAATAAACCAAAATTTACAAATTTAGAAATTGACTCAGTTCCATTTAGGGACAGTGACTTGTCTTTTAATAAACCAAAATTTACAAATTTAGAAATTGACTCAATTGACTATAGAAATGAAGATTTGTCTAGAAACACTCCTAATACAAGTAATTTAGAGATTGACTCAATTCCTTTTAGGGAGGATGATTTATCTGCAAATGTACCAAATATAAGTGATTTAGCAACAGATTCAACTCCATTTCTTTATAATAACCTTTCTTCTAATGTACCGAATACAAGTGATTTAGAGATTGACTCAATTCCTTTTAGAGAGGATGACTTGTCTGCAAATTTGCCAAGTAATTTTAACTTATTTAATTATTCTGAAGATTTTAGAGATGACAATTTATCATCAAATGTTCCAATTACAAGTAATTTATTAATAGATTCAGCTCCATTTAGAGCATCAGACCTTGCCGCAAATGTTCCAGTGAACTCAAACATTGCATCTGACTCAGTTGATTTTAGGGAAGACGCTCTTTCTAAGAATACCCCTTTTAATACGGACCTACTATCTGATTCATCGTCATTTAGAAATGACTTAATGGCAAAAAATGCTGGATTCGGATTGCTTGGTGTCAATGTTCAAGGTGCAGGAACAAATGCTTTCTTAGGAATATCAAGAGTATTCACTCAGGGTATACTTATTAGACAACTATTATTTTCTAAGAACCATTCAAAAAATACAAACTTACTATTAGACTCGGAGGCATTTAGGGATAATAATAAATTTCCAAATAAATGGCAAGTCACCAACAATGAATATACATCAAGTAGTGAAAACTATAAGCTTGCTCCTCTTATGCAGGGCGAGGTTGATAATGACCAGTATAATCAGTATGGCTCAATATTTTCAATTGTAGGAGGAAGTCCTATAAGTTATGGTGTATTCTCAACAGATGCCTATAGAAAGAACTTTTCAAGAAATCTTCAACAAATATATGGAACATCTGTTGGAGATGAATTTCCAAGTGGAAGAGTTGATATTAGATTAAATACAGCGTATTACTCAACGGATACAATAAGTCCTAATGGTGGTGCCTTCACAAATTCAAGCTACAACTTGGATAGTTACATTTCTTATGGAAGTGGATATTTAACATACACTATAAAGAATTATAACCTAGAAAGAAACGCATTTAACCTAAATCAGCTTCAACCTGGAAATCCAGACACACTTTCTACACTTCAGGAATATGATATACCTGGATTCCAAGATTTAATTAGCAAGACAATTGGGTCATTTAGCGGAAAGTTTCAAGCTAGAACCTTAACAACTCCATCTGATGTAATTTCAAAAAATGGAGGCTCTTACTATAAGGGTGGAAATATAGATACAGATTTATTGAGACCTGATGCGGTGAATGCGGAGCTTGGCTCAGCAGAATCAATGATGGCTAAGACAACTGTTGGAAATCCATTTCAGGATGAAGATTTCTTTAGAGGTAGAAGAGGTGTTAGGCATATTGTAAACACAATCAAGAACAGCGATAACCCTCTTGCTGCTAACTTTGACCCACAGAATAACAAGGTTTATATAGTTGGTAAAAATGAAGATGGCTCAAATAAGGTATCAAGACAAAAGTTTACAATAGCTAATCCGTATGCTCCTGGGAAGGCTCAGAAGCTTATATTTTCTATCAAGAATTATTCAAATAACCAGAGATTTCATTTTCCTCCATACATCAAGAGTATATCTAATACTGAAAATGCAAGTTGGAATGCAACAAATTTCCTTGGTAGACCAGAGGCTGTTTATACGTATAATAATTCAAGCAGAGATGCTTCTATTTCATTTTATGTATTAACTGACTATGCACAAAAAGTTGATATTGGTACGGATTGGAATTCAGACGGACTAGAGACACTAGGCATAAGCTCAGATGAAAAAAGGTTTACTGAATCTGATATTACAGAAAATGAAAATGATAACTTAGAGCTTGGAAATCTACAAAAAGAAAGAGACGATAAGGTAAAGGAGTTAGCAGATTTAGAAGCAAAAATACAAGAAAATTCACCTCCATCAGTTGTTGTACCAACTAATCAACCAGTTATAGAGGCAACAGTATCAAATACTGGTCAGACCATGACAGAGCAAATGAATGCTCAAGTTACTGAGGTAAAGGAACAGGAGAAAAATCAACAAAATCAGGGTTCTGCAGATAAATCAGAAGTTTCAGCATTGCTTGAACAAAAGGCAAGACTTTTATCTGAGATTGGAAAAATAGATGAAACAATTGAGCAAAAGCGTTTGGATTTTGATAAAAAAGTAGAATATCATGTAACAAATAATGTTACCACAAACGTATATGACTTCAATACAAGTCTAGTTGATAGAGAGACGGGGGAAATATCAAGTAAGCCTGGAAATACACTTGAGAGAATAAATGATATGAAAAAAAATCTTATGTTTCAGCCTGCATTTTTCTCTGGAGACAAGGTTGACTTTGTTAGAAAAATGGAATTTTTATCGAAGCTCACAAGGCCATCAGCAAATAATGACGGTTCAAATACTGGATTTTCTTTTATAAATCCACCTGTATGCCATATCCATCTTGGTGATTGGTGGCATCACGACATCATAGTTAATAGTGTAAGTTTCGATTATGCAGATGCTCCTTGGACTCTTGATGGAGGAAGTGTTCAGCCTATGTGGGCATTAGTTACAATTAGCTTTAATATAATTGGCTCATTTGGAGGAACTTCTCGTCCACCACTATCAACTGATAAAGGAGGAATGTATAGCCATAGGTCATAAGAACCAAAAAACTTGTTTTTATATTTTTAATTATTTATATTTATATAAAAACAATTGATATGCCATACGATTTCTATAGTCTACTTAAAAAAAATGATGTTTTATTAAACATGCCTTCTATAACTATACAAAAAAGGATTACAGATAAGTCGGTTACATATAATAAAGAAAAAAATAGGCTTGATACAATTGCTGGAATAATCTATCAAGATGAAACCTACTGGAAGCTTATATTATGGGCAAATAAAGAATATTTTATGGAATTTGATATTCCAGATAATACTGTGATTAGAGTGCCATACCCACTTCAAGATGTTATTGAAGAGGTTCAATCTCAAATAGAATCAAAAAAAGATAGAGCATAATGGGAAGAGAATATCCGAAACCATTTCACATGAAGGATTTATTCATTGATGTTAAGCTTGAGGCTATCGTCAATGGAAATACCTTCGACTTTCTTGGAAGGAAAATATTTACTGCAGAGTTTTTTAGACAAGGCGTTGGCTTTGGCATCATTAATATAGATATAGAGGTAAACACATCTCTTCAACCACTTGTTGTTGTTACTTTTAAGGACCTTTATGGCTTAACTGTATTCGGGGGACAAGAAAGAAGACCACCTGGATATGATGGGGATAAATATTTTTCTCATGACTTCAGTGTAATATTTGACTGGCCACCACCAAAGTTTCTTTTTTCATTTAAGGGATATCTTGGTAAGCCTGTAAGTTGGGTTTTAAATTTAAAGAAAACATCGACATCATTTAATTCAAGTGATGGTAGCTATGAGCTTAAGTGTGAGTTTGTACCAAATCAATGGGGAATATTTGCGGATTTGCCCATGTTATTTTTGCTTGCATCAAAAGCTCTTAGAAGGGAAAGATATGGTTCAAATCCAACTCCAGAACAACAGAAGTTGATTACGAGTGTTTTTGACCTTATCAAAATAGGTAAGCAAGTGGAGGTAAAGACAAAGGAAACTACTAAAGAATTTGATGACCTCATTAAGCAGCTTGGCTCTCTTAAGTCTAATATATCTAATACTTTGGTCGATTCAAGGATATTAAAATTTGGCTCTATAATAGATGGGGTGGTTAATAATATAAAAGTAAAAGATTTTGTTCCAATAGCAATTCCAGCACTTGCTGGCCTTTCTCCTGTTGATACCGAAGAGAAGATGAATCTTAAAATTTCAAATGTATCATCTACTGCGAAGTTAAATACATTTTTATTATTGAAACTAACCTTTGATGGGAAAGTTCCATACGATTCAAAAGAAACTGGCTCTGTTGATTATAATAGTCTCAATGTGAATAATGACAAAATAGACAAAGCAAAGAATCAAGTAATAGAGGCAATAAACAAAAATATAAGATTTGTTGAAGATGAAATAAAAAGAAGAGTCTATAATTCTTCAAAGAGTAAGTTACAAAAAATAACTATTTCACAAATTTTCAGTCAGTTAGGAAGGGATGCTGCTTTTATAATTGGAAGCATATTAGAAGTTGGTTTGGAGGGTTATAAAAAATTCCCAAATAGAGATGATTATCCAGGTAGGCTTATTGGTCAATCATTTCCTTTGGTTATTAAAGATGGAGAGGAAGTTCCAGCTACAACTGCAAATTTCAGTGTAGACATTGGTGTTGATGAAAACGAAATGAATTTTGTTAGAAAATTCATTAATGCTATAAGTGAAGGTATTGCTAAAGATTTATTGAAAGATGATGCATCGAATTTATCAGAAGACAATACTCTTAAAAATAGAGTAAATAATGCGGAAATAGCTAAAGGAAATCCATACAAGCCATTTTATAAAGATATTGCCACAAACATACTTGTAAGAGGCGGTATTGTTGGCCACGTAACAAGGGGCTCCGACCCAAATAGACCAGGAGACTATGGTAACACAACAATTTGGGATAATGATAGTCCTGGAGATATAATTGAATTAGCTAAGAGGGAAATACAAAATATAAAACCTAAATTAAGTCAACTATCAGATACCGATTTATATTTGTTAAGAAGATTTTGTAGATTTATCATCAAATTTTATGGACCGACTGGCGAAAATTTATTAAAAGATGATGGAACTGGTAAGTTGGTAAAAGGTGAGTTGATAAATAGTCCAGACCAAGCTGAAGAGCCAGTTGAAGTAGAAGAGGGCGTTAAAACAACTTTTGCTCAATTATTTAAAGAATTATCAAATGATAATGTGCCGATAAATGAAGTACCAGTTAGTGATGATTCAGTTTCTGAAGACCAGTCTATAATTTCAAAGCAAGCACTTTCATTTATTAGCGAAACAAGTTATACAGCACAAAAAATAATAAATAATGGCATTGCCTATACAATTACTCTAAATACAGAAGATGATTATTATATGATTGTATTTGAGGGTGAGGATAATAAAAAAGCTCAAGAAGCAAATAGTTCTCCAACAGATATTGAGTATAGAGATGAGGAAAAGGATGACCCAGATTTTGGACAAGATGAGCCTCTTGGGTATGTGGCAATTAATCAGGTAAAAGATGTAGAAGATGAAAGCGAGGATGCGGGTAGAGTTAAAACAATTTATAAAAAAGCAAAGCAGTTCAAAGCTATAGACTATTCTAAGTTAAAAAATCCACTCTCATCGTTTTATGATAACTCTGTAAGCTCTGGATTTAATAATTATTTATGGGATAAAACAATATATGATAGTAAAGAAGAGGCGTTAGCTGCGAATGCTGAGCCAGATTCTTATGCTATCGCTGGAGATGTAGGATATACTATTCTTTCAAATTTTAATGGTGAGGGACAAAATGTTTTTGATATGTTTTCAGCAGAAGCTCCAGGTATAAATCAAAGAGTTTTTATTTGGAGAGCTTGTAAAGATACTTTAGATGAAATTGGAAAGCTTCAAGAAGAGAAAAACCAAGTAGTAGGAGCTGTTCTTGGAAAGGCTGCAGAACAAGAGGTTGGTTTATATAAGCAAATGCATACATTATTCCATCAATGGCAATCACTTGTATATAGTAGTAATCAAAGTTTTGTTGAGGAAAAAGGATTAATAGAAAGACTTGAGAGCGCATATGGCGGAAGCCATGATAATTTAAAAGAATCTCCTAAAGGCAAATTAGTAGATAAAGATGGAAACGGTATTCCAGATGGAGCCTTTGTATATGACTTTCCTCTTCAGAGGATAAATGGTGAAGGTAAGGGTAAACCTGTTCAGGTAAAAAACTCTATAATAAACCTTGAACCATTGTATAAGATAAATGGTGAAACATCTGTTTTAAATATAATTCAACAGGTATGTACAAAGAATAATTTCTTGTTTGTGCCAATACCTGGTAATGCCACTTATTTAAGTGTTGATGATTTATATTCACCAAGTCAATTGACAGCTGGGATTGATGTTAAAAATTTCTTTCATGTACTATTTACCCCTACACCAGAATCAAGGTCTAAGAATAGAAATGGTGGAACTTCACTTTCTCTCAGTAAGAATCATAAGGAATATAGTACAAATTCATTTGTGATTAGATATGGACATCCAGATAATGAAATTGTGAGCAATGTTCAAATAGACACTGATGAAGTTAAGAACACAGCTGAGAGCATTGTAAACCTTCAGAGGCTTGTGGATAATGAAAATCAAAATAAAGTAGTTACAACAGATTGTTCAACTTTGCCTGTACTTCAGGGACGCTCATATAAAATGACAGTAGATATGCTTGGTAATGCTCAAGTTTATCCTATGCAGTTCATGTTTCTTGAAAATTCGCCAATGTTTGGAGGTTTATATCAAGTTATGAGTGTTAAGCACTCTATAACACCAAATGATATGAAGACATCTGTGGGTGGGATTAGAATGAGGTTTGCTGGTGACTACGGTGGAATATACCCAGTTACACTTGATACATTTGAAAATCTTGGTAGCGTACTTGCTCCAGAAGCATTTACTAAAGATGAAAAAGAAAAGATAAAAAATTATAATCAAAGTCCAAATGGTATTAAAGGAAGTATTAAAGAGGTTAAAGATTGGTCTAATTCTAAATCTTCTGGTACTGGAGTTAGTAAAAAAGGTAAGTTAATTGATGGTATTTCATGTCCAAGAATAGATTTTAAATTAAGCAATCCGAGCAAGAAAACACTTGATTTTGATGCAGTTAGCATAGCTAAGCGAGTATTTCCAGAGTTATCTTTAAAAGCAATTTCTGCTATATTAGGGCATATATCTGTCGAATCAACTTTAAACCCAACAGCTTATAATAATACACAAGGAGGTTGTGGGGCGCTTGGTATTGCACAATGGAGAGGTGATAGGCTGAGTAATTTAGCTGAATTTGCTAAGAAAAAAAATAAAAATCTTGATGATTTTGAGACTCAGCTATTATTCATGAAGAAAGAATTAACAAGTGAATATCTCAATGTTTATTCAATCCTTCAAAAACCAAAACTATCAATTATTCAATATTTATCAGTAATACATATGAGTTATGGTTTAGGTAATTCAAACCCCTATGAATATTATAAAAAAATTGATTCATTAGAAGTGTATATTCCTATATATGTTGATAAAGGTGGTCGTGCTGTTGATGTTATACCTAAAAGACTTGGTAATTCGAATCATTTTTATGAAGTTGCAATAGGGTGATAATTTATAGGTTAAACAATTAAATAAATTTGCTTTAATAATTATATTTTGCTAATTTTGCAATGAATGTTTAGAATTTGCAAAATAATAGTTGAAACAGTTGAGGCATCCAATTCCTTAAAGGAATACTTGGGTGGCTACCCTGTTGAGATAATTTATAGTTTCCCAGAAGAAGATTACTTTGAGGTTCCAACGCTCGTAGTTGGGTGGAACTCTTTAAAAAATAGATTTCCACTCCAGAAGATACATGACAGTAAAGTTGTCGATAATCTTGAGTGGACATATAGTGAATCTGAGTGTAAAGAAATAAAGGGAGAGAGTTTTCATAAGAACATAGAAGCTTTTGTCAACATCAACCTTCAATCATGGCTTCCATCTGATTTTATATTACACGATTCTTTAATGCATGGTGATTTTTCTAAATTTATAGAAAATAACATCAATAAACATAAGCTGACTTACATTCACTTTAATAATGGGGCTATTTACATGAGAAATGAAGATAGTAATTATATTGTTAATGTAAAGAGCCTCTGGATGACTGAAGAGAGCTATAGAAACAAGATAACGGAGGTAATAAATGACATGAATTGTATGATTTATTCATATGATGGAATTGAAGAATATACAAATCTTGATACTCTTATAAATATTAGGGCTCTTGATATTATAAGGTGGATTAAATATGGAGTTGAGACTCCAATAAAATACTTTCAAATAATTCCAGGCATTGATATAAGTAAGTACGTACCATTCTTGATGAGCAAAATACCTCTTGTAACATTTTTGTTAGATGAAGAGGAGGAGGTTTATTTTGAAAGAATGTGTCAGAGAGATAAAATAACAAGATGGATGTCTAATAGATTTATCTCTTTTTCATATGACTTCAAGAAAAATTTGAGTTTCATCTATAGAGATAATGCTAAGCTCGCAAAAATAAATTATTCAAGTAAGAGAACTTTAACTGGAAGAATCACATCAAGCGATAAGTATAATCCTCAAAATCTATCAAAGAGTAATGAGGATAGGTCGATGATTATTTCTAGATTCAGGGCAGGTCAGGTATATCAATTTGACTATACATCTTTTGAGTCAAAAATAGCCCTATATTCAACAAGTGATGAGGATTTTATAGAAAATTATTATGACAAGGATTTACATGGAGAAACAGCAAAAATAATATTTGATACAGATGATTTTTCTGCTGAACAAAGAGAATTAGCTAAGAGTGCAAATATGGCTATTATAAATGGTTCAAGCGATTCTGCTGCTATTAAAATTCTTGAAAAATACCTAGAACCACATGAAAAACTTAGTAAAATAAAAGAATTCTTGAGGCCAATATTTAAAAAATCGGAAGATGTTATTAATGAGGTAAAGGCAAATGGTTATTTCATTAATAAATGGGGCTCTATAATTAAACCAGAGAAAGATTTTGCAGCATTTAATAACTACCTTCAATCAACTGCTGCAGAAATAGTTGTTGACAAAGTTATTGAAGTTAAATCATTGCTTGTAGGATACAGAAGTCAATTTATGTTTCAAGTACATGATTCATTTGTGTTTGATATTCACCCAGAAGAGTTTGAAATTATTCAAGAATTAAATAAATTGTTATCATATCATAAGGGTATGTTTTTTTCTGTTGATATAAAACATGGAATTAATTACAAAGATTTATCTTGATTTTTAAATTCTTGTTCATTCATTCTGTTTTTACTTGAATTAATCCTCTTCTTGGTAATACAAAAATTTTCATATTTAGATAGTTCTTCTGGAGTCATATTATTTTGAAAACCATACAAAATAGAAATTTTATGGTCTATTGTTGGGAAATTTGGGTGATTATGATGAAGTTTAACAAAATCTCTGATGTATTCATTATCATAAAAATCATATCCGTCCCAATTAGAGAATAATTCTTTTCTTTTTTTGTTTTTTAAGTTTATGCATTTATTTCTGAAAGATTCAAATTCTGAAATTAATTCTACTGGTCTTTGATAGCCCCTTTCTTCTCTTGTTTTTCTCATTTTATCCATAACTCCTTCTATTTTAGTATTATGAGTAACTCCATATTTATTTAATAATGTTTTTTTTGTTTTTTCCTTGGTATTTGGTATTTCTTGAGAATTAGTTGTGCCATATAGTTTTAACATAGTGTCATCTTTATTTTCTTTTGCTCCAGGAACTAAAAAAGAATTATCTACTCCATATTTTTCTAATAAAGTTTTTTTATTGCTAATAGTAGCTTTTTTAGAAATATCTTTATTTTGAAGAGGATAGTCGACTCCATACTTCGTTTGCATGGTTTTCTTTTTTTTATTTTTAAATTCATCAAGTTTCATTGGACTTGTTACTCCATATTTTTCTAAAAATATATTTTCTCTAACTTTAGAAAAACATTGTTTACAGCAATAGTTTCCTATTTCACCCTTTTCTATTGACCTTATATAAGCATCATATCTAACTTCTTTTATTTCTTGGCATGCACCATAACATTGTACTTTTATTTTAAATGAACTATTTTTAGGGAGGTGCTCAACAGGTATTTCTATTTCTTTGTTTGTTATAAATTCATAACCTAATGCCTCGTAGTGTTTTTTAGTTATTGGAGCAAGTTTAATTTTGATTGTTTTTGTAATTAACATAATTTTATTTTTTTATATAAATAGTTTAAAAATTTAAAAACAAGAATTGCGCTATATATATGTGATTATAAATCTGGCTCTAATTTTAAGGATTTATCTTCTGAATCCGTTTATTTCTAACTTAATTTATTTTTCTTAAAAAAACTTTCACTTTTTTCATTTTTTTACTTGATTTTTATATCACTAATTCTTATTATTTAATATAATAATTTGAATAAAATAAAAAAGAAAAATCATGGGAAATTTTAAGATGAAAATCGAGAAAAAAGTAGGTAAGAGAAACTACGAATTTACTGTAGAAGGGGAGAACCTTCACGAGGCAGTAATGGAATCAAAAAAACTTTCTTTCTATGACGTACACAAGTGCGGTTGTTGTGGTAGCGATGACCTTGTGCTTGATGCTCACGTTGCTAAGGGAAAATTTAAGTACACAACCATTAAGTGTAACAAGTGTAGAGCTTCTGTTAATTTCGGACAACAACAAGAGGATTCAAATATCTTCTATCTTAGAACAAGAGATAAAGTTGATGGAACTGGAAAAGAAGTAGACTGGAATGTAGCTCCTGCTGATGGAAGCGCTCCTGCTCAACAAGTTGCTCAACAACAGGTTAATAATTATGCTCAACCAGGTCAACCAAGACAATAATTGAAGTTACTTAAATTTTTATAGGCATGGCAAAGAAAAAAAGCACCCTTCCAGAGGGGTTTGAGGAAGTGGATGGTAAAATCATTCACTCCGCATCTGGAGAAGAATACATTAAAGAAGGAAACGATTTAGTGTGTATCTCAACTGGAGAAGTTTTTGAAGAATCAAAAGGAGATTCTAAAGACGAAACTCCTAAGTTAAAGAAAAAATTTACTAAGCTTGGTGATTACAAGGCTAAGATTAATTTTAAGGATGTGAAATATAAACCACAAGAGTGGATTGAAATGTCACAAGCCTTTAAGGAAGTTACAAGACTTCAGGGAATTCCAACTGGTCACGTAATCATGAACTACGGTAAATCAGATACTGGTAAATCAACAATGGGGCTTGAGGCGGCAGCATATGCTCAAAAACAAGGGATACTTCCAGTATTTATCATCACTGAGAACAAGTTTAGCTTTGAGAGAGGTGAGACTATGGGAATTGATTTTGAAGAAGCTATTGTTCACAATGGTGTTGCAACAATCGAAGAAGGTTGTAAATATGTTAAGGAGACACTTGAGGCTCAAGAAAAAGGAGACCTGCCTTATGACCTTCTTTTTATCTGGGATTCAATTGGTGGTACACCTTCAGAGAAAGAGCTTGGAAAAATGGAAGATGGCTCAGGCGGTGGTGGAATGATGGTAACCGCAAGGGTTATTAGAGAGGAAATCACAAGATACCTTGGTCCAAAAATCAATGCTACAAGGAATGAAACTTTTCCTTATACCTCAACATTGATGTTCATTAACCACGCTTACACTGCGCCTCCTAAGATGCCAACAGGACCTTCATCATTGGAGCCTTACGGTGGGGATGGAATATTCTACGTATCAACACTTGTGTTTAGAACTGGTGGAATATTGGGTAGGTCAAGAAAAGTTAAGGCAACTTACAAGAAAATTGAATATGCCTATGCTCTTGAGACAGACCTTGTGGTTGTTAAGAATCACATCACGAATGTATCTGCTAGTGGTGGCAAGATTCTTTGTACTGACTATGGGTTCCTTGAAAACAACAAGGACCAGATTGACACTTACAAAAAAGAACATTGCCACGAGTGGGGAATGGTGTATGATGAGTTCATGAAGGATGAGTTTACAGAGATTTAAAATTTATTTTAATAAGTAAAATAAAATTTATACTTTTGCTGTAAAGATTAAATCGGATAATTATGTTATCCGATTTTTTTTTCTAAAATAAAAAATAAATTAGAATGAAAACTATATTAGTAGATGGAAATTGGAATCTTAAGAGGAATTATCTTCCTCCTCACAGAAAGATTTTGACAGGCAATAATGGTAAACTTTGCGGAGGTACATATGGATTTTTGGATAGCACAAAGGCTGTGATGAACAAAATACTTCCAGATAGAGTTGTTGTTGCTTGGGATGGTTTTCATGCTGGAAAAATGAGATACAACCTCTATAAGGGGTATAAGGCAAAGCGTGAGAAAGATTGGGAGAGTGAGACAAGAATTATAGCGACTGAGGGCCTTGGAAACTCTGAAGATGCTGACAAGTTTCAGATGCTGGTTCAAAAAATGGAAGTTCAAACATATCTTGAAGAGCTTTTTGTTAGACAAATGGAAACTGACTATGTTGAGGCCGATGACTTAATTGCCTACTACATAATGGAGAGTAAAAATCCAGATGAGCATATTTATATCTTCAGTAGAGACCAGGACTTTCATCAGTTAATATCAGAAAGAGTCTCAATTATAAGTCCAGACAGCTTTGAGATAATAACAATACACAACTTCAAGGAAAAAATGGGATTTTGTGTTGATAACGCTCTTTTAATGAAGTGTATTGAGGGGGATGATAGTGATGAAATTACTGGAGTTGGAGGAGTAAAGAGGGCTACACTACTGGAGCACTTCCCAGCGATGGCAGATGAGAAATATACATACAGAAGACTCATTGATGAGGCCTGTGCAATTCAAGATGCAAGAGTAAACGGAAAGCCAAAGAAAAAAAGACTTTCTAAGTTGGATACCATTATAGAATCAGAAACTATTGTGTACAGAAATGCGGCTCTTATGAATCTTAAGAAGCCTTTCTTAAATCAAGAAGCAATAGAGCTTGTTAAGTCGGTAATTACTCAGCCTCTCGATTCAGATAGAAGTATAGAGACAGCAATGGAAATGTTTATGAAGGACGGGTTTAATAAATTTGTTGGAGACAATAATATGAACTACTTCTTTGGTCCATTCTATAACTTGAAGGTTAAGGAGAAGGAATACGAAATGAAAGTTATCTGATTTGTTAAAAAAATTTTTCTTATTTCAGTTTTTATCTTACATTTGCACCAAGAGAAATAAATATGACAGATTTTAATAATAATGCTTTTAATTCTTTTCTGCAAGAAGATGAAGGAGACAAAGACCTTGGAGTTCACTATCAAAATAAGTTGATTCATGTTTTTTGTGATGATAGGTCTGGATTTTCCGAACAAATAATAGATGTTCTCAATAGTGACTATTTTGACACATATCAAAAAATACTTGTTGAACATGCCTTGAGATACTATAGAGATAGAGGAACAATAATTAGGTTTGATACACTAAGAGATAGGGTTTCTTTTAATGAGAAAGGTATAGTTAAGGAGCATCTCCTTGGTTTAATTGATAAGATTGAGGAAATAAAAATTGAAGATAAAGTTGAGGTCCAAGAAACGTCTACGGAATTCTTTGTTAAGAGAAACATGCGTGAGGCCATTCTTAGGGCAGCTGCTAATTGGAAAAAAAATAAGTGGGATAGCATTCTTAAGGATTTTGAGGATGCTCTAAAGGCTGGTCAACCTAAAGATACTGGTCATGACTATTTCAGGGATGTAAATAAGAGGCTTGCTAAGGACTTCAGGATACCAATCCCTTGTATGCCTGGACTTGATGAATTAATTGGTGGAGGATTATCTCCAGGAGAGCTTGGGGTTGTTATTGCTCCGCCAGGAGGAGGTAAGTCTATGGCTCTCGTTAAATTCGCCTCAACAGCATTGCTTGCTGGTAAGAAAGTTGTTTACTATACACTTGAGTTATCAGAGGAAGTAGTTGGACAAAGATTTGATGCTTGCATAAATGATATAGGTCTTAAGCATGTTTGGGATTATCCAGAGCATATATCAGAAAAGCTATCAGACCTTGCTAAACTTGGTGGTGGATTAAAGATTAAAGAATTTCTTGAGGGAGGTGTCACTGTCAATACTATAAAAGCACATCTAAAGACTCTTGAGATAGAGGGATTTGTTCCTGATGCTATATTTGTTGACTACCTTGGCTTAATGAAGCCACTTGGCTCATACGCTGAGAAAAGACACGCACTAACCGATATAGCTGAGGGTCTTAGAAATATTGCAAATAACATGAGGGTTCCTATTTGGTCTGCTCACCAGACAAATAGAACAGCAATACAGGAAGAAAGAATTAATACTTCTCACATTGGAGAATCACTTGGTATCATAGCTACTGTTGACCTTGCTCTTGGTATTGGTAGACCAGATGAAATGAAGGAGGATAATCAAGCTATGCTTGGAATTATAAAAAATAGGCTTGGACAAGATGGTATTTATAGGCTTCTAATCTTTGATACAAGAAGGGTTTTCCTTGAGTTTGCAAACGAAAACGAGAGTGGAATTATACAGAGCAGAGCCTCCAGTCAAGAGGAGCCAGGGTTAAGTGATATTAGTCTATTTATGGGATAAAAATTTGACTAAAAATTGGCTAAATTTTAAGAGTCTTGGGATTGTGAAAAACTAATTTCAACCTTTTATTGAATTATGAAATTTGTGGTTTATTTATTAAAAAGAAAAAAATTATGACTAAATTGATTAAAGAAAAACAGAGCCAAATTCTATCAGAAGTTGCTCTAAATTTAATTCAGTCTATTTCTTTTAATTCAAATAATTTACGTCCAAAACCAAAAAAGAAGCTTGGCATGAGGCTTTAAAGTCAGTGCTGGTATTTGTTTTATTCGGTGTATCATTTTATACTGAAGGAGGAATTGTCGGCTAAAATAAAAATAAAAAAAATAAAAAAGTAAAATGGAAGAAGAAAAAAAAGTGGAATTTGTAGAACCAATATTGAAGCCAAATGATGGCAGATTCGTTCTATTTCCAATTGAGCATGATGACATCTGGCAGTTCTATAAAAAATCAGAGGCGAGCTTTTGGACTGCAGAAGAGATTGACTTACAGCAGGACTTAATTGACTGGGAAACACTTAATGAAAATGAAAAGTTTTTTATTAAGAATGTACTTGCATTTTTTGCAGCATCTGATGGTATTGTGAATGAGAATCTTGCGGAAAATTTTGTTAGTGAGGTTCAGTATACAGAGGCTAAGTTTTTCTATGGATTTCAGATAATGATGGAAAACATTCACTCTGAGACATATTCGCTTTTGATTGACACTTATGTTGCGAAAGATAAGGTGGAGAAAGATAGATTGTTTAATGCTATAGAAACAATACCTGCTGTTAAGAAAAAGGCTGAGTGGGCTCTTAACTGGATTGATTCAGATAGCTTTGCTGAAAGACTTATTGCATTTGCAGCAGTTGAGGGAATTTTCTTTTCTGGCTCATTCTGTTCTATTTTCTGGCTCAAGAAAAGAGGGCTTATGCCAGGCTTAAGCTTCTCTAATGAGCTTATCTCAAGAGATGAAGGGCTACATTGTGACTTTGCTGTTCACTTGCACAACAACCATCTTGTAAATAAGGTACCAGAATCAAGAATTAGAGAGATAATAGAGTCTGCTCTTGAGATTGAAAAAGAGTTTATCACAGAATCCTTGCCAGTAAGTCTTATTGGAATGAACTCTAAGTTGATGTCAGACTACCTTGAGTATGTTGCTGACAGACTTATGATTGACTTGAAGTGCGCTCCTATATATAAAACTGAAAATCCTTTTGACTTTATGTCAAACATTGCTCTTGAAAATAAGACTAACTTCTTTGAGAAGAGAGTTGCTGAGTATGCTAAGTCTGGAGTTGGAAGAAGTGTGGAGGATAATAAGCTATCTTTTGATGGTGATGATGATGATTTTTAATCTAAAAAACAATAAAAAAAAATGAAAGTAATTAAGAGAGACGGCTCTGAAGAGAGTGTGAAATTTGACAAGATTTCAGCGAGAATAAAAAAACAAACTTACGGATTAGATGCTGAATTTGTAGACTACCTTGAGGTATCTAAGAAGGTTATTTCTGGTGTATACGATGGTGTTACATCTAAGGAGCTTGACAATCTTGCGGCTGAGACAGCTGCAGCTATGACAAGAATCCACCCAGACTACTCAATACTTGCAGCAAGAATTGCAATATCCTCGCTAAAGAAAGAAACAAAGAAGAGCTTCAAGGAGACAATAGAAGACTTGTACAACAATGTTAGCAAGGAAACAAATCAACATGCTCCGATGGTGTCTGAGGATTTATACAACTTAGTTCAAAATCACCACAAGAAAATAGAATCAATGATTGTTCATGATAGGGATTTTGACTTTGAGTACTTTGGCTATAAGACTCTTGAGAGGTCTTACCTATTGAAGATAGATGGTAAAATAGTGGAAACTCCACAGCACTTATATTTAAGAGTAGCTCTTGGGATATGGGGAGATAACTTTGAGCAAGCTCAAAAGACTTATGAGCTTTTATCAACTGGAGAGTTTACTCATGCGACTCCGACTTTATTTAATTCTGGAACAAAGACCCCACAATTATCTTCATGTTTTCTTATAGCTAATAAGGGTGACGATATTGATGGCTTATTTGATACAATTAAGGATGTTGCAAAGATTTCTAAGTGGGCAGGTGGAATTGGACTTCACGTACATGATGTAAGAGCTAAGGGTTCATATATTAAGGGTACAGGAGGTAAATCAGATGGACTTTTGCCCATGCTTAAGACATACAATGAAGTTGCTAAGTGGATAAACCAAGGAGGGAAGCGTAAGGGTTCTTTTGCTATATATCTTGAGCCATGGCATGCAGATGTTGAGCAATTTATTGACCTTAGAAAAAATCATGGAAAAGAAGAAGTTAGAGCCAGAGATTTATTCTTAGCTCTTTGGATTCCAGACTTATTCATGAAGAGAGTTCAAGATGACTTAGACTGGACCCTAATGTGTCCTAATGAGTGCCCTGGCCTTTCTGATGTGTTCGATGTTTGTCCTGAATATGATGAGAATGGAGAAGTAACCAATGACTTTGAGGTAAACCTAGCATTTACTGAGTTGTATGAAAAATATGAGTCAGAAGGTAGAGGTAGAAAGACTATGAAGGCAAGAGAGCTTTGGGCTAAGATACTTGATGCTCAGATTGAGACTGGAACCCCATATGTATTGTATAAGGATGCTGCAAATAAAAAGAGCAATCAAAAAAACATAGGAACCATCAAGTCTTCAAACTTATGTACAGAAATCATGGAAGTCTCAACTCCAGACGAACAAGCTGTATGTAACCTGGCTTCAATTGCTCTTCCTAAGATGGTTGTCATCCCTCAAGGAAAGATTAAGTCAAGAGACAAGTCACTTAGAGGATATGACTTCCAAAGACTATATGATGTAGCATATCAAACAGCAATTAATCTTAATAGAGTAATTGATGTTAACTGGTATCCAACAGAGGAGACAAGAAGGTCAAATATGAGACACAGACCTATTGGGATAGGTGTTCAGGGCTTGGCTGATACATTTGCTATGCTTGGGTTGCCTTTTGAGTCTGATGCCGCTAAAAAGCTTAATAAGGATATTTTTGAGACGATTTATTTTGCAGCTATGACAGCTTCAAATGATATGGCTAAGAAATCATATAAGGCCGAGTCAGCTTCTACTGAAGATGTTAGCCTAACAGTTGGAGCATACTCAACTTTCATTGGCTCTCCGTTATCTGAAGGAAAGTTCCAGTTTGACATGTGGGGAATTGATGAGTCAAAGCTTTCTGGTCTTTGGGATTGGTCTAAACTTAGAAAATCTGTAGTTAAGTATGGTGTGAAGAACTCACTATTGCTTGCTCCAATGCCAACAGCATCTACGGCTCAAATTCTTGGAAACAATGAGTGCTTCGAGCCATATACAAATAACATCTATAAGAGAAATACTCTTTCTGGAGAATTTGTTGTAGTAAACAGACACTTAGTTGAAGACTTAATAAACATTGACCTATGGAATGATGAGATAAGAATCAAAATCATTCAAAACAATGGCTCTATTCAAACTATCACTGATATTCCTGCAGAAATACGTGAGGCCTACAAGACAGTTTGGGAGATGAAGGCAAGTAACTTAATTGATATGGCTGCAGATAGAGGAGCATTCATTTGTCAATCTCAGTCCATGAACTTGTTCATTAGAGATGCGAATGTAGCTAAGCTAAATAAAGCTTTGTTCTATGCTTGGTCTAAGGGTCTTAAGACTGGAATGTACTATCTTAGAAGTAATGCTCAATCTGAAGCTAAAAAATCTCTTGGAGAAAATATTACATCAGAAGCAGTTGAGTCAAATACTACTGAGTCAGTGGCTCCTATGATGATTCAAGCGATGGTATCCAATATTATTGAGACACCTTCAGTAGAACTATCAAGTGCCGAGTCTGAGGCGATGCGAGGGTTAACCTGCAGTTTGGATTCACCTGAAAATTGTGACTCATGCGGTGCGTAGCTTGTAGATTATAACTTTAAGCCTGTTTAAGTTGTGGTTTTTAAAAATTCCATACTATTTATAATAAAATATAAAGGTATGGAATTTTTTGTTTATGTATATTTAGACCCAAGAAAAGAAGGTGAATATAATTTTGAAAATATAACAATGGCTAATGAGCCTTTTTATGTAGGTATAGGAAAAGGAAATAGACATTTGTCTCATTTAAAAGAAAACAAATTAAATACAAGTAATAGACTGAAGTTTAATAAAATTCAAAAAATAATATCAGAAGGACATATTCCTATTGTGATTAAGGTTTTTGAAAATATTGAAAGAGATTTTGCTTGTGAAATTGAAAAGAGACTTGTATCCTATTTTGGTAAAATAAAAGATGGAGGCATCTTAACAAATATTACAGATGGAGGAGATGGCGGGATAACTTGGGTTGGCGAACATTATTTAAAAAATAAAACTTTTGAAGAATTTCATGGGACAGATAGAGCTTTGAAAATTAAGAAAAAAATTTCAGATAAAGCTAAGCTTAAAGTTGGTAATCTAAATTCTAATTTTGGAAAAGGAGAAAAAATAAGAGGTGAAAATCATCCTAATTTCAAAGGGAAATTAATGACTGAAGAAGTTAGGGAACATATAAGTAATTCTCTTAAAAATCATTTTAAAAATATGAGTGAAGAAGCAAGGGGAGAGCTTATTAAAAAACAAAGACATTGGTTTGACTCTATTACAGAAGAAGAAAAAGAAAATTATAGAAATAAAATATCCGATTCCCTTAAAGGAAAGTTCATGTCTGAATTACATAAGAAAAAATTAAGTGAAACGAGTTTTAAAGCAAAGCACAAAGGCTCTGATATATTAAAGTTATCAGAAGAAACTAAGAAAAAAATATCAGATTCAACAAAAGGAAAAAAGCTTTCTCAAGACCATATAAATAAATTAAGAAAGGGTTATACATATGAAGAATGGAAAGATAAGATTTCAAATTTTATAATTGAAAATAAAATTGAGTCTATAACTGATTACAGAAATAGATGTAGAGATTTAGATGAAAAAATGCCTAAATCTCCAGAAGGAGCATTTAAGAGACATGACTGGAAAGGTTGGGATAAATATAGAAATTTATTTTAAAAATTATAGCTCTTGATTTATTCAAATAAGTTTCTTATATTTTTCTAAAATTAGAAATCATGAGAAAACCAAAGAGTAAAGTAAAGCAAATGGCTCAGCACAAGAGAGGCCTTAAGAGAAGCAATAGACTTAAAGAGTCTCGCAAGAAAGTTGCAGCAAGAAAAATGTCTATTATAGCTAAGAAAAAAGCTGAAAAGGAGAAATTCTTAGAATTTATTAAAAAGATGCAAGAGGCAAGAATTGCTGGTAAGTTGTAATAAGATTTTTATAAAAAAGGTGTTTGAAATTGCTCAAACACCTTTTTTTTGTACTATTTATAATAAATAGTTTTCTGGAATGGAAGAGTTAAGAGAAGAAATAGCAATTATTTTAAAAGAAACTTTGTTGAACGAAGAGTTTCCTCCGTCACATTTGGAGCCAAAACAACAAGTCTCAGCAAAGCCTCAGGCGGTTAGGTTTAATCCTGGTCTTGAGAATGAGTATATTGTTACTTTCTCTGAGAGAGGATTTTTGATTGATGACACAAGACTGAGCTTTGAGGAAATAGAAAACGCATTATCTAAAGAATATATAATTACACTAAAGTCTGGAACTGTCGTTGACGGAGTTAAGATGCAACAGATTTTGAAGTATAAGGATAAGTATTGATTATGGATATTAGAAGCGAGATAAAAAATATTTTAAAAGAAGTATTTTCTGAAGCAGCTCCATCAATACACTTTGGAGACAGAATTCACGATAGATTAACAAGTACTTTATATACAAGGCCAGCCTTCGATTATAATGAAATTGATAAGCAGATTAACATCATCAAGAATACAAACTTTGACCCAGAAGAATCATTTGCTGTATTCTTAAAAAGATTTCCAGTTACTTATGTATCGAAAGACCCGTTTACTGGAACACCATCAATTGGAGATGAGGTTTGGGCTGTTGTAAGAAACAATGTAATTACTACTATCTTCTTTAGAAACTCAAGTCAAAGAAATACACCAGTAAAGGATGTGGATAATACCCTAGATATAAAGGCTCTGTTTAAGAACTATACGGATGGGGAAAAGAATCCAGATGGAACTGTAGATTTTTCTGTTAATACATCAAGCTCATCAGGAAGAAAAGGTCCAGGAAGAAAGAGGTTAGAATTGAATTTGCCAATTGTTGACCTTGATGGCTCTAAGTGGTATATTGACCAAGAAAATGAAAAGATAATATTTGCAAAAAACATAAAAAAAGAATTATCTTTTGATGACCTTAAGGAGGAATATCTTGAGAAAATAATAGATGCTGTTACTATGTAAAAAAAATAAAAAAAAATAAATCTATTTTTTTTGAAAAAAGAGGGCCTGTAAGTTGCATGGCACTCTTTTTTTGTCTATATTTGTATGTAATATAAATTATTTAATAATGGATAATAATGAAATAAACCCAAATACTGGGGCAAAAGGCGTATTTCCTGGCACCAACCAGGTAGCTAGTCCTATTGGTCCAAATACACCTGGGACAGGAAATCCTGCTCCTATAATTCAAGAGCAAGCAGCTCTTGCGCCTGCAGCAGCTCCAAGTGATACAAAAACATATATCAGATTAGAGACAAAAAACTCTGATGGTGAATTATCTGGGGTTCTTGAGATTGACTTAATAAGCTTTAGAGAGAGAGGGCAGGAAAGCAGATATTTGTCAATAAACGCAATTGGCGCTGGAAGCTCTGGAGAGCAGAGTGACACTACTTTATCCATAGATAATGAGGCTGACTTTAATAGATTTAAAAAGTTTATTTCAGAATTAAACTGGAATGACTAATTAGGGAGATACAATTATGAGAGGAGAGGAAAATATATATAAAGACAGCGTTTCTTTGAAGAATTACTTCAAGGAAGTAAGGAAGCTTGAAATGCTTGGAGCCAAGGAGCAGACTGACTTAGCAATTAAGGCTAAGGATGGTGACCAGAGAGCAATGAAAAAATTGGTTGAAAGTAATTTGAGATTCGTACTTAAGGTAGCTAAGGAATATTCATACACAGGACTTCCGCTTGAAGACTTAATTCAAGAAGGAAATCTTGGTATCATTAAGGCTGTTGAGAGATTTGATGAGACTAAGGGATTTAATTTCATTTCCTATGCTGTATGGTGGATTCGACAGTCAATAATGCAATCTGCATATGACAATGGAAATTCTGTAAGACTACCTGTAAACAGAATTAACACCATAAACAAGGTTATTAGAGCAAATGAGTCACTTTCTAAGGAGCTTGGTAGAGAACCATCACCTGAGGAAATTGTTGAATACTACAAGAGCATAGATACTGGTGCATCAGTATTAACTGAAAAGGATGTTAGAAACGCATACACAGATAATAATCATGAGGTTTCATTAAACTCTACATTTTCAGAAGAATCTGGGGCAATAGAATTGCATGAATTGATTGAGGGAAGCGGCTTAGATGAAATGGAGAATGACATGAACAAGGATTCTCTTAGATTTGAAATTGATGAGGTTCTTGATGAGCTTACAGCTAGAGAATCGACAATACTTAAAATGTATTTTGGTATTGGAGATAATCAAGAGATGACATTGGCTGAAATTGGAGAAAAAATAGGTCTTACAAATGAGAGAGTAAGGCAGATTAAGGAGTTCGCATTAAAAAAATTGAGAACATACAATAATAGCTCCAAGTTGAAGGAATTTTTAAGTTGTGATATTAGATAATGGATATACAAATTGATTATTATAAATTATCCTCTGAAAAGAAGATGGGTGATGGTAATGTAATTCCAAAAAACCAAGAATTAATTCTAATAAAGGAGGATATTAGTGATGGGACACTATTCTTTGAGACTCACAATGATGATTGTAAAAAATTGTTCTGGGCCAGCAGTGGAGAAGTAGAATTCATAGGCTCATATTCAGAAAATTGGAGCGAAGAAAAAATAAATAAAAGAAATTGTTATATCAATGGTGAGTTTTTGTAAAAAATTACTATCTTTGCCAAAATAACTAAAAAAACATACAACATGAGTTTAAATTTGAATTTGAATCTTAAGAAGCCATTGGTATTCTTAAAAGTAGCTACCACTGGAATGGAGCCTATTGATAAAAAAGATAAGCCAGGAGATAGAATCGTTGAGATTTCGATTACAAGAATCGAGGCAGACAGAATGACAGTTAAGACTGGAACAAGACTTGTAAACCCTGGTTTCCCAATTCCAGCTGAAGCAACATTAATTAATGGTATTACAGACGCTGATGTTGCTAATATGCCAAAGTTTGCAGATATTGCACAAAACCTTTATTCATTCATTGGTGATGCAGACTTCGCTGGATTTAGTCTTACAAACTTCGACCTTAGGTTTTTAACTGAGGAATTTAACAGAGTAGGAATTCCATTTACGGTTTATGGGAGAAAAATTATCGACCTAAGCTCAATTTATAATCAAATGGATAAAAGAGACTTTAGAGCTGCAGCATCTAAATTTGCAGGTCAAGAATTATCTGATTCCCCAATTTCTTCTGAGACAGCAAACATCACATCAATTAATATTCTTAATGGGATGGTGGCAAATTATTCTAGTGATGAAAGATTTATAAATGCAAATCCAGATATGCTGGATGAAACATTTAATAAAAACAAAAACACTCTTGATATTCAAAATAACATTATTCTTAATAAAGATAAGAAGCCAGTACTTAATTTTGGTAAATACAAGGGGTTATTAGTTGCTGACATGATGATGAGTGACCCAGGATATTGTGACTGGTGTATTAATGTATCTGACATGCCATCAGACACTAAACTTATTCTTAAGAGAATAATAGAAAAAGCTAAGAACGCTCAACAAAACGCTTAATAACTTATGGCTAAAAAGAATATAGCTCCAGTTAATACTGGTCAGCTTGATATGCTTGAAGCTTTAGGTCAAACAAAATCTGTAAATTACACTGAGGAACAGGAGAGGTTCATTCATCATAATGAGCCTACTTCTGTTATTCTAGCTGCAACTGCAGGTTCTGGAAAGACATTTTCATGCGTTCAAAGGCTTAAGGCTCTTGTTGAGAGAGGGGTTGACCCAAATAAGATTATTTTCTTCAGCTTTACTAAGGCTGCTACAGAGGAGCTTAGAGAAAGAGTTGAATCTGCTGGTATTCTCGTGAGAGATAAGGTCTCACAGGGAGAAGGTGTAACTATAACAACCATCCACGCATTTGCTAACAGTTTGCTTGCAAGAATGGGTAAGTTCAAGGAGGTTGCTAGTTTTTATGAATTCTTGAATTGGTTTAAGGTGGAGCACAAGCCGAGCAGTCATGCTACCAGAGAGGTTAAGGAGGCATATCATGAGCTTATTGCAAATATGTATGAAGATGCTGACCAAATCTCTTCTGCAATTGGAGCCTTTAAGCTTCAGGTGGCAGATAATATTAAGGCACCTCTCCCTCAGTTTTACAATGACTACAAGCAGTTTCTAAGAGATAAGAAGAAAAGGGATTTCTCCGATATGCTTATTGAGGTTCGTGACCTTCTTCGTGAAAATACTTGGCTTAAGAAATTCAGAGGTCAATATGATTATATTTTCATTGACGAGTATCAAGATACAAGTACTATACAGCTTCAGACACTATTGTCTCTTAATGCTAAGTATTACTATATGATTGGTGACCGTAACCAAAGTATTTATGGCTACTCTGGAGCAAACTGTAGAAAGCTTGAGGAAATGCTTAAGAAGAGGCGAGATGTTAAGGAAATGAGCTTGTCTGTAAACTTTAGAAGTGACGAGGCTATTGTGGAAAACTCCAACAAATATTCTTCCCTTATGGCTGTTGCAAATAGTAAGGAGCTTGGTTCTGTTAACAAGAGAATTATGCTTAGACTTGATGAGCTAATAGAATTACTTAGGCAGCCAGGAGAGGTTGTTGTTCTTGTTCGAACAAATGATATTATTAGAAAGCTTGAAAAGGAGCTCTTGAAGAGAAAGGTTCCGATGAGATACTTTAACTTCATAACTGATGATGACATCAAGGCGTTTAAGAAGGGTGAAGTGAGTGCTTACTTGAGAGGTAAGCTGAATAACTTTAAGACATATTTTGATAATGATGCTCAAACAATTGCTTTCATAGAGCAATATAAGAAGTCTCCTAAATTTGTGACAACAATACACAAGAGCAAGGGTCGTGAGTTTGATGAGTGTGTTGTAATTAATTCAATATCTCCAGAAGTTTTGATTGAGTGCGGCATCTATGATAAGCTTGGAAAAAAGAGGCTTGAGAGAGTTTCATTTACAGATAAAGATGAGGAGTCAAGAAACATTCACTATGTCGCTGTATCAAGAAGCAAGCATAAGTTACACTTTATGATTTATGAGTAATTTTATAAGAGCAAGCAAATGCGTTATTGGAGAGACTTATTATCTCTCTGGAGATTGTTATGAATATAATTTAATTCCAATTTCAGAACCTCCTTATGTTGTCTCTAAAAATAATATTCCATTAATTAATACGCCAGTTATATTTGTTGGAAAAGTACATGAAAAATCTGGTTCTTATAATGGAAAACACAGATTTGAATTTTCAGATGGTTCTGGGAGATATGTTCAAACTTATGCTCATACAGATTTCTTAATAGAACCAATAGAGAATCCAGAAATATTAAATACGGATTGATTAATAAATTTATTTTTACTATATTTCATCATGGATGATAAAGAATTTCATGATAAGGTAGATAATATGTTCGAGTCAAGGCTTAAGAGATATATCATTAGAATCAAAGATTTGGCAAATGACAAAATTTTGACAGATAAGGATATGAATTACGATAAGGTCCTGTTCGACTCTAACCTTAACATATATAAAGTGGTTGAAGGAGTTCCTACTCTGGTTGAGAATGAAAACTTCAAGGCTTTACTGCTATAAAACAAAAAAGAGGCTCAAGGCCTCTTTTCTAATTTTATAAATTTTGATTATTTCATAATTCTCTTATAAACTCTTTCCATAAGTTTATCCATACTAAACCCTTCGAACATCTCTCCAGATTTTTCTTCTTCTTCAGGAGATGAAGGTAGTACAGGCTCGAATTGTTGATACTTACCTTGAGCCTTAGCTCTTTCTGTAACTCTTTCTAATTCTTCGTCAGCATTAAGAATAGCTTCTAACTCATCTGTCATACCTTTTGATTGAAGGTCAGCAATAACCTGCTCCTTGTTTTTTGTGCTACTGAATTGAGGCAACTTAAGTCCTACTACAGCAAGGGCATTTGAAAGTTCGCTTTGAGCAGCTTCCATTTCTGGAGTTGCCTGTCTTATCATCTTTGAGAAACCTCCAAATTCAGGATTCATAGAAGATGTTTGCTTAAGTTTCTTAGGGTCAACATTAGCTAGATTAAAATTAATTCCATAGATATGAGAAATCATATCACTAATTTCTTGTGCCTCAGCACTATTCACAAGTCTTGAAAATTCTTGTGTTACCAAGCGAGGTTCTTTGAAGTATTCTGGATAATCACTAACTATATCCTCTGCAGAGTCACCAGCCATAAGCCCTTTAAAAGCAGCCATTCTTCTCTTGCCCATTTCATTGCCCTCTTCATCAAACTTATTATCAAGCCACTGAGTTACATCCTTTATTATCTGTCTTTGTGTAGCTAATTTTTCTTCTTGTGAAAACCCCTTTTCAAGAGCTGTTTCAGGGCTTATTCCCATTGAAGATGCAATTTTATCTCCAAAAGTAGATTCTCCACTATCACCAAAAGGCTTATCAAGACTAAGTGCTTTTTGACCTCCACCAACAGCATCAAGACTTCCACCTCCAGCTCCAGTTCCTCTATATCCTCCCACAATGTAGTTATAGACTTTATTTCTCATATCACTTGTCATCAATGCACCAAGCCCACGAGTTCCAACTTTATATGCACTAGCAATTTTATCAAAGTTGTTTATAGCAACTTGTTCATAAGCTGAAGCGGCAGCATCCTCAAGTTCTGGATTTCCAATAAATTTAGAACCTACAGAGCGAAGCATTTTAGAACCAGGTGATGGATAGAAAGAAGCTTGAATAGCTTCTCTTGACTTAGGATTTCCAGTTTTCTTGTAATCATCCATAAGAGCATCAATGATTGTATCAAAGTTTGTTCTACTTTTAACATCCTCAGAAGTAAATTTATTTGGAACCGCAGTCCCTCTTTTCATTGAATTTTGTATAATAGAATTAACTTCATTATCAAGTATTTTTGTTCTCATCATAGTCTGAGGGGCTTCATTTACCATCTCTTGATATAATTCTTCGAATGCCTCAGATATTAGGCTTTTAATGTCTTTATTCATATTCTTACTAATTGTTAATGAGTTGTTTCTAATAAATACTAAAAAAAACTGAAAATAAATTTGCACAATAGATATAATAGTGATAAATTTGCTTTAGTTAATTATTAAATAACAAACTAAAATTTAAAAAAATGAGTGGATACAATCGAGTTATCTTGAAAGGAACCGTAGGAGCAGACGCAGAAGTTAAGGCTCTTGAAAGCGGTAACAATGTTGCAACTGTTTCAATTGCAGTAAACGAGTCTTACACTGATAAGAACACAAATGAAAAAAAGTCTAAAGTAGAGTGGTTCAGAGTTGAAGCATGGAGAGGATTGGCTACATTCCTTGGTACTTATGGAAAAAAAGGTACTGAATTCTTAATTGAAGGTAAACTTAAGAATGAATCTTGGGAGAAAGATGGTCAAACACAGCGTTCTACAAAAATAGTTGCTGAAAATATCGTTTTCTCTGGCACTAAGAGCACTTCAACAGCTCCAGCTCAGTCAGCGGCTCCAGCAGCAGCTCCACAGGCTCCAGCTCAAGCAGCGGCTCCAGCGGCAGCTCCTGCACAAGCAGTATCAAGCTCAGAATTTATGGGTGGGATGCAGAATGGTGCTGATGATGACATGCCTTTCTAATAGAATATATAAAAAGCAAAAGGCCAGAATATTCTGGCCTTTTTTATTTTAAGTAATTTTTGATTTAAGATTCGGAAATACTATCAAATATAGTATCTAGGTTTTTCTTTATTTTTGACAAGGCTCTTTTTTCACGAGTATCTATCTTTCGAATAATCTTTGCATCAAACTTTTCAGTGATGTTATTCATTGTGGTATCGTCAACAAATACATTATCAGTAAGAGCATCATTGGCAATGAATATATGATTCTTGGTCATAGAAATATAATTATCCCCATTTTCAATGATTCTACGACCAAGTGTATCATACATTAAGTCACTATCCTTGTCGTTTATCATTTTAATAGCAATATTATAGGCTTTCTGTTGAACCTCATCCAATTCCAGTTTTTTCTTGCCTAAACCCTTAAGCTTAACTCTAAATCTCTTAAGTTTATATTTTATATTCATACTCTAATATACGTTAGAAATAGAAAAAAGTTTCATTTTTTTATGTATTTTTTAATAACAAACACATATTTATTACCTTTTTTTAGACTATTTATATAAAATATTTTACCCATGGATGAACTTAGAAACCTTATAAGAGAGGGAATTTCTGAAGTTTTTAATGAAGAAATCTTCCAGGAGGAGAGAATTTCTAATAAGGACGCTGCAGAAGAAGTGAGAAACAAAAGAAATTTTGTTGGCTCTCACACTTATGGAGAAGACCTTGGTGACCTTGGTCAAATGTATGCTGCCTATTCTTATGGGGAACAACACCCTCTTTATGTGTGGGATGGGCAAAGGTGGTATCACAATAATGAGCAATACATACTTCCAGATGGAAGACCTAATAAGTGGACTATGAGACATCTTGATAGTCTTAGACCTAATAATGAAACTCAGGGTAGACCAACTTCATTTCTTATAAAGCTTCTTACAAACTTTAAGAGACAACATGGTATTGGAGATAATTCTCATACCGACCTTGCTCCAGGCGAAAAATAAACTCTTTTATTTGATTTTTAAGCTAAAAAACATTAAATTTATATATGAAAAAATTATTCAAAAAATACTTTTGGACAGCCATAATAGTCTTTTCTGCTCTGGGTCTTGCTGGTTCTGCGGCATATTTTTCTATTAGTGGTCTATCTAAGTTATTTGCAGGGGCCTCTACTCAAATTATAATAATGGCCTCATTTATTGAGCTTGCAAAGATAATAACAACTGCAGCGCTTCATAGATATTGGGACGGAATTAATAGAGTCTTAAAGTGGGTTCTCTCCTTTATGGTTGTTGTAGTTATGTTGATTACAAGCTCTGGTATTTACGGATTCTTGGCTGATGCATATACGAAAACATCAACACAGCTTGATAAGATAGATGGACAGGTTGCTCTTATAGAAAAGAAGAAGGAACAGAAGAAGTCTCAAATAATTAGCTTGCAGAGTGTAAAAGATTCTAAGGACAAGAGGATTAACTCATTAATAAGCATTAGAGGTCAGCAGGAGTCAAGAATTGATGCCTTGTATGAAAAAAACAGAGGTACCAAGGGTGCTCAAACAATGATTCAGCAATCTAACCTGGAAATAAAATCCCTCCAAGTTGAAGTTGATACATTGGTTGCTAAGATTGATAGAGTTAACTCTGAGATAGGTCAGATGGATACGGAAATACTTGAGCTACAGAGTTCAGATGTTGCCTCAGAGATAGGTCCGCTTAAGTATATGTCAAATGTGGTTGGTAGCCCAATGGAAAATATAATCAACTGGTTTATTATGATGATTATATTTGTATTTGACCCTCTTGCGATTCTATTAATTATTCTAGCCAATAATGTTTATGATAAATCTATTGAAGCCTATAAGAAGGAGGAAGAAGAAAATAAAGAAAAGGACACATCAAAAGAGTCTGTTGAGCCAGAGGTGGTTGAAGAGCCAGAGGCGGAAGTGATTGAAGAGCCAGAGCCAGAGGCGGAAGTGATTGAAGAGCCAGAGCCAGAGGCGGAAGTGATTGAAGAGCCAGAGGTTGATGATAAAGAAAATTATGCAAGTGTAATTGATGCTGTAAACAATATTGAGCCAGATACTCATGATTTTTCTTATGACTTTATATCACAAGAGAAGGGTGATGAGGTCGTAGAATATATAGAAGGAGAAGATGGAAAATTTGAAAAAAGTGATGAGGGAAGAGAAAGTATTTCATCAATAATAAAAGGTATTGACTCAAATCCACTATATCTTCAATTGCTTGATATATTCTTCATTAATGGACAGCGAAAGGCTGGAGATGTTATACCGCCTTATGATGTTTTCTTGAAGGATGTAAGAAATAAAGGGATTGATTGTCCTGAGAAAATAATAAAGAATTTCTTGACAATTTCTAATCTACTCGGAATCGTTAATATGGCCGACAAGAACAATGTCGTTATAATTAAGGACTATGAATCATCTAAGCAAATTATATCATTGGTTTCTAAATAATAAAGAGGCAGACAATTAAGTCTGCCTTTTTTGTTTCATATAGTTAAGTTTATAATTATTGACCATATTTATAGTTATGAATAAGAATCAAATAAGACAGGAAGTAAGAGCTATTTTGCGTGAGATGCAATTTGGTCGTTCAGTATATTCTTCTGGAGGCGGATTAAATAAGTTCCCTAAGGAGGAAGAGGATGGCTTTGTTGGTTTACCAGAAGATATAGATACAAAGGAAGATTACTTGGTTAACTGGGAAGGTGTTTCTGGAAATCATGATTTATACAACTTCCCAATAGAAGAGTTTAAAAAAGGAATAGAAGTAGAGAGAGCAAAAAATAACATATTCAATATACTTGATATAGCAGAAATAGTTATTAACAATTTGGAAGAAAATCCTCGTTTTTATTCAAATTTAGGCATCTAAGAAATTTGAGCTTTTTTTCATTGTGATTTATAATTTTCTTTTAATTATTTATAATAAACTTAGAAGTTATGAAGTTAGTATCTAAAACCATGGAAAAAATAGTTATTGAGTTAACTACAAATGAAATAGAAAGCAATGGCTTTGAACATTGGTGGGATAAGATTAGAAGAACATACAAAGCTGAAGACTATGATGTTGATTCTATTGGTGCGTCTCACAATAATGATAAAATCATTTTTATAGAGTTAATATCTAAGAGGCCACGAAAATAAATCTGCTCATTTTCGCTTTTCACGGCTCTTTGTCTTTTATTTTTGGAAAAAAATTATTAAATTTGCCAAGAGACAAATAAAAAGAAAAGAATAAAATGGATAGAAGAGCGTTTGGCCCAGAAGATGAAGATGAATCAAACATCGACAAAGTTAAAAAAAACAATAAGAGTGAAACTCCTATTCTTGACCACTATGGTAAAGATTTAACTGAGCTTGCAAAGAAGGGTGTTTTGGACCCAGTGGTTGGCCGAGATATTGAGGTTGACAAGATGATTCAAATCCTTAATAAAAGGAAGAAAAATAATCCAGTTCTTGTCGGAGAAGCTGGTGTAGGAAAAACTGCTATCGCAGAAGGTCTTGCACTAAGAATTGCTAATAGACAGGTTGATAGATGGCTCTTCAATAAGAGAATAATAGAACTTAACTTTACTACAATTGTATCTGGTACAAAGTATAGAGGTGAGTTTGAGCAGCGAATGGAAGACATTCTTAAGGAAGCTAAGAAGAGTCCAGATGTAATAATCTTTATTGATGAGTTACATAATGTTGTTGGAGCGGGTGGTGCATCAGGCTCAATGGATGCATCAAATATAATTAAGCCAGCTCTTGCCAGAGGTGAAATTAAAGTAATTGGAGCAACCACTGTTGATGAATATAAGAAAATCATCGAGAGTGATAGCGCTCTTGAGAGAAGGTTTCAAAAAATCTATGTAAACGTACCAGACAAGGTAGAGACACTTCAAATTCTTAAGCAACTAAGAGAAAGGTATGAGGATTATCATAACGTAACATATAGTGATGAGGTTCTTGAGAAGTGTGTTGAATTAACAGATAGATACATCAACTATAGAAATTTCCCAGACAAGGCAATTGATGCAATGGATGAGGTAGGCTCCAGAGTTAAGTTGAATAATACTTCAGTTCCAGATAGTATAAAGAAGCTTGAGAAAGAGCTTGATGGAATTATCTCCAATAAAAAAGATGCTGCTAAAATTCAGAAGTATGAAGATGCGGCTAAGTTTAGAGATAAGGAAAGGGAAATAAACAGAAGAATTGAAGAGGAAAAAATAAAGTGGGAAGAGGGCTTGAAAAAAAATAAGACTTCAGTAACTACACAGAATGTTGCAGAAGTAATCTCAAATCACACAGGAATTCCGCTAAGCAAGTTAACTGATGATGAGAATCAAAAGCTTGTGAGCATGCAGGAGTTTCTTTCTAAGAAAGTAATTGGTCAAGAGGAAGCAGTGATTAAAGTATGTGAGGCAATTCAGCGCTCAAGACTAGGACTTCAAGACCCGAATAAGCCAATTGCATCATTTTTATTACTTGGTTCAACAGGTGTAGGTAAAACGCACCTCGCAAAACAGCTTGCTAAGTTCATGTTCCATAAGGAGGATGCATTCATAAGATTTGACATGAGTGAATATATGGAGAAATTTACTATTTCTAAGTTGATTGGCTCCCCTCCAGGATATGTTGGATTTGAAGATAAGGGATTGCTCACTGAGGCAGTAAAAAATAAGCCATACTCAATATTATTATTTGATGAAATTGAGAAAGCACATCCAGACGTATTTAATATATTCCTCCAGATTCTTGATGATGGTATATTAACTGACTCAGTTGGTAGGGAGATTAATTTCAAGAATTGTATTATAATTATGACCTCAAATATAGGTACAGAAAGAATAATGGGCAAGAGAACTCTTGGTTTTGGAACAGGCACTGATGAACATGCTGATATTTCTTCAATTGTTGGAGATGAACTTAAAAAACACTTAAGACCAGAGTTAATTAATAGAATTGATGAGAAGATAGTTTTTAAGCCACTTAGTGAGGCTGATATTGCTAAAATTGTTGATTTAGAGCTTGATAGGACAATTAGTAGAATATCTGAGAAGGGTTATGACATTTCTGTTGCAAAGAGTGTAAGAGATTATCTTGCTGAAATTGGATATGACAGAGAATATGGGGCAAGACCGCTTAAGAGAGCTATTACCTCGCATGTGGAAAATGTTATTTCTCAATGCATTCTTAAGAATGGCGTAAAAGAAGGTGATAAGATTAAGTTATCTTATGATAAAAAACTTGATAAAGTTATAGCAAAAATATGAGAACCCTAAGAATAGAGAGGGGCGGAAGAATTATTATTGACGATTCTCCAGTTGACATAAATCAGCTGGAGAATAAGTCAGAGTTCCTAGCAAGCATATTAACCCTGGACATTGAACTTGCTGATGACATTAATGTTACTGACATCATACACTTTTTTTACGATACTAAGGATTTAATCAAGAGCATACTATCTGAAGAGTATGAGGCTGTTAGAGCCGTTGTGACTTCAGCAATCTTGCCGAGGAACTATAAGATGGTTAGGGTGTATAAGTCTTTTAAAATAGAGACAGAGATAATTGAGGGGAATCAGGATTTCATCTATTTAATTCCAGAAATTGAAATGGTTCCATGTGAGCCATTTGAGGATGGTGTTAAAAATATTGGCTCATTGCCGATTGTGATTGATGAAGATATAGTTCTTATCAAGGAGGATTTTAATACTGGTGAAAAAATAACAATTAAGTCAAAGACAAAGTTAAGTCTCTTTGACTTGATGACATGTGTATTTGATGAGCTCCCAGCCCTAATAAAAGAAGGTTTAATACTATCTCACTAAGCTTATTTGTGAAACTTCTTAATCTGAACTAAGAAGGCTTTTTTTACAGCCTCATCAAGTTCACTAGGAATATTACATCTTGACTTTGGCTCATAAGAAGTTCCAGCCTTCCATTCATCACCTTCATCGAGAGTAGGAGCTCCCGTTACTTCATAATAATCCAGAATTGCACCAGTCAAATATCCTATATCTAAGACATTGTTAGCTGTATCTTGTGTATTTGTAACAAATCCACTTAGTTCTTCTGATTCGTCATAATTTTTTGACTTTTTACCTTTACCAGATTTCTTAGACATACTATTTGATTTTATGTTTATACTTATAAATAGTAAGCATTTTTTTCTAAGTTTCCAATTATAATAAATTTTTTTTTATATTTTTTTTAAGTCACAAACACCAGTGTTTATAAGGTTTTGTAAAAAAAATGAAAAAAAAATGAAAAAAAACTTGCATTAATAGATTAAGTTTTGTATTTTTGTTTCATATTTATATTATCAGGGTGGCCAAAATCTACTTTGATTAAGTTCTTTTACTTATTGGTTTTGGAAAAAGCAGCGTAAATCTGTAGCGAAGATTAGAGATACTTCGATTCTTGATATACAAAGCAGAATGGGTGTAGAGGAGGCCAAATTGCCTATGATACTTCACCTAAAAACAGCGGAGCCCTGTCGGCTTCAAAAACAAAGAGGGTAAGACTCTAAAGCCCAGCTAAAGCTCAGAAATGAGCACGGAGGTAGAGTGGAATTGAGAAATTTCCTAAAAGTCTCAACCTTGTGAGTTAAGGATTAACTCGATGTAGTTCAATGCGAATTGAACATAAAAAATACATGTCGCTCTGTCTGATTTTCTCGGATGCAGTTTGACCAAAATCAAAAATATAATTGAGGGGTGTTTAAAGCCCCCTCAATTTGTTTAAAATAAAATTAAAACAAGGTCTTTGATTTTGTTTGATTAAAATATAAAGCTATTAAAAAATTAGTAGTGGCGAGAGGTTGAGTTACTTCGAAATCTGAAATTCAAAAAACACTCACTTCACTTATCCCTACTGAAAAAACTCTTGATAGAATTTGGAAGTCACTAGTCCTCAGTACGCTGGGGAATTTTGGAGCCTTAATCTATCGAGATAAAATTCAGTTGGTATCAATCTTATTGACATCATTTGTGCAGGACCAATTCTATAGGTCTGCTGGTGATACTATGAATAAAATTTCAGACCTATTAGGAAAAGTTAATCCTAAATTTGCTGCTAAGGCTGCAGTTTATGCGAGAAACGAATTTAAGATGAGGTCTATTACTCATGTACTTGCTGGTGAGCTTGCTAAGTATGTATCAGGTCAAGAATGGGCTAAGAATTTCTATAAGGAAATTGCAAGAAGGCCAGATGACATGACTGAAATCGTATCTTACTACCTTTCAAAGGGTAATAAGAAATTGCCTAACTCCTTAAAGAAAGGATTTGCTAAGGCATTTGATAACTTCGATGCTTACCAGCTTGCTAAGTACAGACAAGAAGGGAAGGATGTGTCTCTTGTTGACCTTGTGAATATGGTTCACCCAGTTCCAGTTGAAAAGAACGCCAAGGCTCTTGAAGACCTTGTTAACGGTGTGCTTAAGTCTACTGATACTTGGGAGGCTAAGATGACTAAGGCTGGTCAAGATGCTACATCTGAAAAAGATAAGGCTGAAAATAAGGCTCAAGCTTGGTTTGAACTTCTTTCTGAAAAGAAATTAGGAGCTATGGCACTTGTGAGAAACTTGAGAAACATTCTTGAGCAATCACCAGAGTCAATAGACCTTGCAATTGCAGCTCTTAAGAATGAGAACTACATCAAGAACTCTATGATGTTGCCATTCAGGTTCATCGCTGCTATCAACGAGCTTGAAAAAGTGAACTTTAGCAGAACTGGTGAAGTTATTGCAGCTCTTAATGTTTCTCTTGACCTATCATTGTCAAATGTTCCTGTATTCCCAGGAAGAACTCTTGTAGTTCTTGATGACTCTGGTTCTATGACATGGACTGCAACTGGTGACTATAAGAATCCAATGCAAATTGGTTCTTTGTTCGCTGCAGTTCTTATGAAGTCCAACAAGTGTGACTTCATGATGTTCAACTCCACTGCGAGATACATCAATAACATGAACTTCGGTGATTCAGTTGGAACTTTGACTAAGAATATCATGAGTAAGGCCACTTCTGGTGGTACAAACTTCCCAAGCATCTTTCAGACAGCTAACAAGGCTTATGATAGAGTTATCATCCTTTCAGATATGCAAGGATGGCAGAAGAGCGCTGGGTACGGAAGTTCACTTCCAACTGGAGCCTTTGCTGACTATAAGAAGAGAACTGGAGCAAACCCAAGGGTTTATTCATTCGACCTTCAAAACTATGGTACAATGCAGTTCCCAGAACAAAATGTATTTGCTATAGCTGGTTTCTCAGAGAAAGTGTTTGAAATCATGGAAATGCTTGAACAAGATAAGAAGGCACTTATAAAGACTATCGAGAACTACACACAGTTCGAAGATTAAAATATGGGCAACCATAATGAACCCTTCTCGAATAACGAGAGGGGTTTTTTTATGTATTTATGAATATGGATATAAGACTTATAGTTAAGGAGGAGTTGATGAAAATGAATAAAGATATAATCATTACTATTCCTAAGGCAATCAATTGGGATGAATACCAGAAGGAGCTTGACGTTGTTAAGGATGGTTCATCTGTTATGAACTTTAAGGTGAACCATTTTCCTAAGACAGACATTGGAAGTAGGTGTTATCTCTTATATGATGGCGCAATTAGAGGATGGATGGAAATAGTTGGTCTATCTGAAGATGATTTCACATGTTCTACAACAGGCAGAAAGTGGAAAGGCAAGTTTATACAAAGGTCTGGACCATTTCATAAAATAGAGCCAATACCAATGAAGGGATTTCAGGGATTTAGGTATTTTGATATTTAACATTTTTTTATTTGCACATAGTTATAAACAAAAAAATTATGTTTGCAAAAGAATTACAAGAACTTAAGGGAATTACAAAGGCGTATATCCAGACAATTGATGGAGAATATGTAAATGATGGCTCATTCTTCTTCAAGAATGGATGCGACCTATTGAGAATAGAAACAGAGAAATTTGAAGACTTTGACTCATTAGATGTTAAGGAGGGTGAAATGGTATATGCTGGAGTTAAGGTTATGATTCAGGCTTTTGAGAAGCTTGGTGGATTAATGCCAGCACCTCTTGATGTTCCAGAATGTCTAATTCCATTTTGTAAGAGGGAAATTAAGATTAGCACACTTGAAGAATTAGCTAACTCAGCAAAGTTTCCAATATTTGTTAAGCCAGCGGATACTGGAAAATTATTTGCTGGTCAAGTAGTTGGCTGCAGAGAGGAGCTTGAACTATTTCAATATGTAGACAAGATTTGCGGTTTTCAGACAAAAGTATTCTCATCAGAAGTGGTTAAAATAGTTTCTGAGTTCAGATGCTTTGTCATCAGGGGTGAAATTTATGACTGCAGAAAGTATAAGGGAGAGTTTTCAGCAACTCCAGACTTCAAGTTTATACAAGAGTGTGTTGATGCCTATAAGGATTCTCCAGTTGCATATGGAATAGACTTTGGTGTAACTGATAAGGGGGAGACGATTCTTATTGAGGCAAATGATGGATATAGTCTTGGAACCTATGGATTTGATTGCTATAACTATTCCAGAATGATGATTCTAAGATGGAAGGAGCTTATGAGACTTGATTAATATAAGTTTTTTGCTTATATTTTTTCATGAAGTATGTGTATTTGTTTAATGTAGAGGGAACTAATGTCTATAAGATTGGAAACTCAAAGCAGGTAGATAAAAGGAGAATGGAAATTCAGACTAGTTGTCCTTTTAAAGTAATAGAAGTAGCGAGGTTCAAGAGCAAATATCCGACTCAGGTTGAGACGGCACTCCATAGAAAATTTGGATTTCAAAAGGAAGATGAACATGGTCGAGAACTTCAGGGAGAATTTTTTGCCTTATCAATTGAAGATAGGAAAAAATTTCTTGAGCACTGTGAGAATTCTGAAAGTATTTTTCTAATTTTAGAAAAAAATACTTATTTGCAAGACAAAAAAAAGACTTGATTTCTCAAGTCTCATTTTTTCATCCAATTATTTCTTTATTTTCACCACCTTCTGTAGAAGTGTCCTCAATTGGTGTTGTGGGCATATCTCTTGCATTAAGTTGATTTAGTGATTTCATCTTATCTTGAACAGCCTGTTCAATCTTAGTCTCCGAATTCTTGTTAATACCTAGGAGTGCGAGATGATGAGCAAGTGTCATACCATAAAGTACTATATGATTTGTTGGAACCTCATAAAAACCTTTATTAATAAATCCTATTATAGCATTGGTAATATCAATTCCTATAAATACAGCAGCGCATGTAAGTATTGCTCCAAGAATAAAATATGAAGAAAGTCGTCCAGAAGATACCTTTCCATTTTTATCTAAAATAGATAAATTAATTAATTTAAATATTTCTTTAATTAAGTTGGTTTTCATTTTTTTATTTATAAATAGTTATTAAAAACAAATAGATATTTATTTTTAATAATAAAATATTTATTTTTAATATAAAATTATGAAAAAAAGAAATTTTATTATTGACCTATACAATAGGCTATTTAATAATTCAAGTGAAAAAAAATCTGTAAGAAGATTGAGTCAAAACCCTAAGACTGGAGAACTGTATTGGAGTGAAGGCGAAAAGTCATTCGCAGAAGACCCAAAAAATTTAGAAGTAAAAACGTTTCACCTCGAAGATTCAAAAAAAACAAGAACAGCTCATCTCACAGTTCCAGCCTTTATATCATCGGAACCTTTCTGGAAGAATAGATTTTATGTTGAATTTCCTGGAATATCAGGACATCACTTTAATGCATATAGCTATGATGGTAAGGACACTGCAGGCGATTCAAAATTATTAACATCAACAAGACCTGTGGTAAAAAATCACTACTCTACATTTAGAGTTTTGCTTACAATGACTGAAATTTGCGATAAATTATTGGAGCTTGAGTCTGAATCATCAGTTGGAGATGTTAAGATAAACATGCTTGACCCAACTGGCGAAACTGTTAAGACAATATTACTTCCAGATTGTGAGGTTGTTGAAGTTAAATATTTTGATGAATTATCTTATGGAGGACCAGGAGAAAAAAGCGATGTTATACTCTATGGAGAAATAATAGTCAAGCACAATAAGAGAAGGGTAATATAAAAAATGAGAGAGCTAAGTTCTCTCATTTTTTTTACTTTAGTTTTTTAATTTTTAACTGCGTTGATGTAATTGTTTTTTGATTTAATTTGTTATTATTAAATCCATATGCCTCGCAATGTGATTGTTTTTTTGATTTACATGAATTAATAAAAATTGATAATAAAATAAGAATTAAGATTATTTTTTTCATTTAATTGTTTTTTTTGTTTTTATAAATATAATTAATTTATAGCAATGTACAAAAAAATAGTTTTTATGTATTTTTTTTTATATATTTGATGCATAAAAAGCTTAATATAGCTGTTTTATAAGAACAAATTATGAAGGTATATGAAGTAGTTAGAACTGTTGGTCTTGGTGACCAAGGTGGTCCAAGACAAACATCTGAAAGAACTGGGTTTATCTATATTGATAAAATGCTTGCTGATGAAAAGGCTAATGAGATGTGGCTATCAGAAACAACAGAAAAAGAAAGAGACTCTTGGTGCTCCATTCATTTTAATGTACGTGAAGTTGAAGTTATTAACAAGAAGAGTAAGCCAACGGTATATGTAGATATGGACGACACAGCATGTGACTTTACATCTCAGATGAGATTATACAAAAAGATGTATCCTAGCTATCAATATCCACAGTCAATCATTGGATTCTTCTCAAATATGAAGCCTATGCTAGGATTCTTGGATGCTTGGAAAACTTTAGGCGAGCACTATGATATGAGATTCCTATCAAGACCTTCTCCTTATAATTTAGGCTCATATACAGAGAAGGCTGTTTGGGTTAGAGATAACATGGGTGGCATCGAGTGTCTTGAAAAGCTTAATCTTAATCCAGATAAGTCAATTGTTGGAGAAGCGGGGGATTATCTTGTTGATGACTGGGATATTCATGGTCAAACTGAGTTTAAGGGGGAGTTTATTCACTTTGGAAAGCAAGAAGGGCGCAGAAATTGGAAAGAAGTGACAGATTATTTACTACAAAAAGCTGGAGTGATATGAGTGGAGTGATTGATAAGGTGCTTAAGTTGACTATTAAGGCAAATTCTACTGAATAAGCTGATACTAAGGCTAAGTCTCAACAAAGAGTCAAGAATATATTAAAATCTGAACTAACAACTCAAATTTTTGAGGTTACAGTGATTCAGGAATGGTATGGAAAGTATAATCTTGGGTATTGTAAGCGCTGTGGAACTGACCTCTGCTGTAGAGCTGAGTTTATGAGTATAAGGACAATTTTTATAAGGTGTTCTTAAAAGTCTTAGGTGGAGAAATCTATCGTGTAAAAATCAAAATGAACTCAGGAAAAGTGGATGTTATAATCACAGAGTTGAACGTCAAAACAAAGAATGAATTCGGAATGTTGAAGAATTATTGTTTCCCGCAAAATGTTAATCACAAGTCTGTTAGGCAAAGTCCAGAGACTAAGATTAAGATGGATATTGTTAAAAAGTTCATAGAATCAAGTGAGGATATTGAATCACTGAAGTCTGAGATAGTAAAAATTCTAAATTAAAATTTTAAATCCTGGTTAAATCAACCAGGATTTTTTTGCTTATTAATTTATAATGCATTATATTTGTATCGAGATAAATAAAGATAAAGCAATGAAGGTTTCAAAGGAAGATAAAGAAGAATTTTTTAGAAGAAGGGATGTATTGGATGCGGCCAAAATAGAGCTGAAAAAAGAATTTGTTGGTCTCAATGATATTATTGATGAGATGATTGACTTAATTGAACCATGGTATTTATTTCCATCTGGACAGATAAGACCAACTATTATAAACCTGTTCGGTATGACAGGTGTTGGAAAAACTTCCTTAATTAAGAAGCTATTTGAATTAATAAATCTTCAAGATAATTTATATAAGTTTGATGTTGGGGATTATGCTACACAAGATAATACAAAGCTTTCGTATTCTTTTTCTGAAAAACTTAGAAATAGAGAAAAGCAACAAATAGGACTCATATTTGACGAATTCCAACTTGGGAGAACAATTGATGAACAAGGTGTGGAGCTTGAGAAATCTGGACTGAGAGCTATGTGGGACTTATTAGATAGTGGTAAAATATCCATTCTTCAATCATCATATTGCGGAAGCAAGGTATATCAACTTACACTTAAGCTTGAAGACTGTGTTAACAATGGTAGTGTTGAGGTTAAAGATGGCAAGGTGTCAAAGAATAAATCTTATCATGAAAAATTCTTTAAGAAAGATAGCGAAGAATTGGAATTAGATTTGCCAATAAAAAAGAAGAAAAAGAAAAATAAGAAGAGCGATAAGGATGAAGTAAGTTCGTCTGATGGTAGCTTATTTATTCCAGAAGATTTCTATTGGTATATTCAAGATATTTGGGAAAACAGATTTTTAACAGAAAGAGAGTTAAGTGAATACTTGAAGACACTTAATCATGACTCTTCAATAGAATTCTTGAACGAGACAATGAATAAGGCATTCAAGCCTATGGAGTTTGACTACTCTACGTCTTGTATATTTGTCATAGGAAATATTGATGAGGCCTATAGAATGGCTAAAAATATTGACCCAGACTCAGATGCTGATAGATTCTATCAACACTCACTTAAGATTACACTTCCACAAATTAAGTCAGCTCTTCAAAAGAGATTTAGAGCAGAGCAGATTGCCAGACTTGGAAATAATCACATTATATATCCAGCCTTCAGCTCTAAGGTATATCAAGAATTGATTGCTCTTGAACTTGGAAAGTCTGTAATGAAAATCAAAGAAAAATTTGACATAGATGTTAAATTTGATAAGTCAGTTAATGAGATAATATATAAGGAGGGTGTTTTTCCGACTCAAGGAGCAAGACCAGTATTTACAACAATTACTTCTCTTGTAGAATCTTATGTTGGAAAGATAATTAGAGATATTCTTGACTTAGATGAGCCTATCTCTTCTATTGGGTGGGAATTTTCTGGAAAAAATCACACAGTGTACCTATTCAATGAGAGTAAGATGGTGAAGGAGCTATCATATCCAGTTAGACTCAAGGTTGAGAGCCTTAGAGAAAGTGAAAATAGTGAACTTCAAGCACAAGTTGCAATTCATGAGTCTGGTCATGCTGTTGCTGCTATATATGCGGCTAACACACTTCCAATTGAAATTGTCAGTAGAAGTGCTAATATGTCAGAGGGCCACTGTGCTGTTGAAGTACCTTCAACTGGAATTCATACAAAGGAGGAATTAGAAAAGGATATTATAATATCTCTTGGTGGATATGTTGCTGAAAAATTAATTTTTGGAGAAAACAAGGTTGGTAATGGAACCAGTGGTGACTTCGAGAGAGCCACTTCTATTGCTCTTGAGATGGCTAAGAGCTACGGAATGCTTGGAGATGCTCCAATGCTATATGGACATAAGAGTGCGAATACAAATTCTCATTGGAACTCAGAGAAGGTAGATTATTTAGATAAGTTGGCTGAGGAAATAATTATTGACTCTGAGGAGAAGTGCTTAAAAATTCTTAAGGAAAATAAGTATCTTCTTCTTAAACTTGGAGAACATCTATCAAATAACTCAAGGATAGAGTCTTCTGAGATAAGTGATTTTATATCTAAATATGGGAATCCAGTGGAGATTAAGGATAAGGAAAATTACCATAATTTTAAATCAATAATTGCTGATGAACTTGTTGAAGAAGAAAAGGGTTTTAGGCCAAAAAGAAATGCTGCAAGCAGAGTTGGTGTTAAAGCAAAATAATATAATATATGACAAAGATTGAGATATTTGATAAGATGATGGAAATAGCAAGGAAAAATGGCTATTCAAGTAGTGACTATAGACAGCATCATGGATTTATAACTGAGGGACAAAATATTAGCTCATTAATGTTTGATAGTACATTCAACGTAACTTTATTTAAAGATGCTGATGAGCGAGCATTATTTCTTAATAGGTTATCTCTGGCAGATGATAAGTGGAAATTTATTGAGTCTAATTTTAACTTATTCCATATATTTAATTAAAATTTATAGTTATTTATAATAAAAGAAAATGGAAAGTATTGAGTTTACATATTGGCTCCAGGGAGCGATTGAGATGAATCCAGAGATGCTTGAGAAGGGTATGTCACCACAGCAGGTTAAGACTATTCAAGACCATCTTGACTTAGTTTTTAATAAGATTACTCCAGATAGATTTAAAAATCATGTAGTTGATTATAACTCAAGTGGAAATACGCCACCAGAGCATCCTGGTTCAACTTGTGTTGCTGACGTAACTGGGGAGTTATTTTGTCAGACAGTTAATTTACTTGGCATACCTAAAAAGCGTAAGAGTTTAATGACACTTTGCAGAGAAGAAGGTAGCAGTCCATCTACAGGTGGCATAATTTGTTAAGTCATGAGAATAAGAGGCAAGTCAAATATTGAAGCTGAGGATATATTGTTTTACAATTGTGTTGCAAGTGTAGCAAGAGACGTTAGTAAGAGAATTGCTGATGAACTGACACCATCTTTTATTGTTCACGAGGCTATGTCGTATTTTTCAGATAGAGAAGAGTTTGAAATTTGTCAAATAATAAAAAAGTTTTATGACGAGAATCCAGCGTTTTTTATAGACATTTCAAGGGCTGAGTGGTTTGGAACAATTATAATAAACAAAAAAAAATAAAAAAATATTTGATTTATTGAAACATTTGTTTTAGATTTGCGTATACAAAAACAATAGTGATGGCAAAATCGAGTTCAAAACAAAAAATGGAATGCCTTGAAGGTTGGCTTAGACAAGTTAAATCTGCTGAAAAAGGAAAAAAAATAACAAAAAAAGTTGAAAATTAATTTTTTCACAATATTTAAAATAAAAGAAATGAAAACAGTTAACACAAATAGATGGTCAAGTAGATGGTCGAGAAGTATTCTCGAAGGGGCCTCGGTTTGTCTAATTGTTGGATAACTTTTTTTAGTTATTTAAGATATTTGAAAACCCTGGCTCTTGAGTCAGGGTTTTTTTGTTAATAAAAATTTGGAGGGGCAAGCAGAAAGCAGACGACTGCACTGGCTTTGAACCCCAGCGAGCCGAAAGGCCTTGAGGGTTTGACCCCCTCTCCCTCCACAAGAAAATAACTTATGCAACCAGTACATGCATAAATGAAAAATGGAAAGTGAACAGTACATTGGAGTACGCCTTGTCTTGAAAACAAGTGGCACCTAAGGGTGTGGGGGTCGGGTCCTCCACTTTCCGCTGAATATTATATATTTAAACGTTCTTTGATAATATTATTTATGATGTCAAGGTATTTTTGAGAAGTAGATTCTTTAAAGTATTTTTGTCCGCTTGTGTCGATGGTACATAAGTCAATCTTAGCTTCATGGCAAGCCTTAGACTTGGAGATGTCGTTCTCTTGAATCTGTTGGAGCTTGTTGATTCCGTATATAGGCTCATAGTGAAATATGCCGTTGAGCTCAAATGCAAGATTAAGACTTGGAATGTATATGTCCAACTCAGAATTTATCGCAACCTTTTGATTGAAGTGAAACTCAAGATTAGGATACAATAGGGGAAGTTCCTCTTCAAGCCAGGCCTCAAGTTTTGACCGTCTGGTTCCATGAGCCTTGTTTTTATTGTTGTATGTTGCAGCGCAAGATTTGGAGCAAAAATGATTGTTTGATTTTTTAATTTGATTTGGTAGTTTTTTAAATTCAATGTCACAATTAGAACAGTTTACTTTTACTTTGTTTTTACGACATTCTGTGGAACAAAATTTTGTTTTATGCTCTGTGTTTGATTTTAAGCTTTTTTGAATATCGTATTTTATTTTATAAAAACTTTTTTTACAAACATAGCATTCACAAGGTAATTTATCTCTTGATTTAGCGTCATTGAATTGTTTTTGAGAATATAGTGGTTTCATAATTAAATTTTATAATAAATAGTTTAAATTTTTATTTTCTAAACTTACTACTTCCGCAGTGGTTTTAAATAAAAGTTATCTGGAAGTTAAAGTGACAAGGTGTCGTCCTCGCCTGCTAAGCGAAGGGTTCCGCAAGGAATGGGTTTCGAGTACCCTGGCTTCCTCAAATACACCACTGGGGTCTCTCATGTAATATTGAGGCGTGTCTAACCCAGAATCAGCGGAGCGAAGGCTAAGAAGTTGATGAGAAATGGTGTTTTTTTTGGTGAAATGTCCGAGTGGCTTAAGGAGCATGCCTGGAAAGTATGTGTACTGGGAAACTGGTACCGATGGTTCGAATCCATCTTTCACCGCAAAAAATGCGGCAAATAAAATGGCCCCGTGGCGCAACTGGATAGCGCAACTGCCTTCTAAGCAGTCGGTTACATGTTCGAATCATGTCGGGGTCACAAATGCACCTATAGCTCAACTGGAAGAGCAAGGTCCTTCTAAGGCCAAGGTTGGGGGTTCGAGTCCCTTTAGGTGTTCAAATATGGCCTTGTGGCGCAACTGGATAGCGCAGCTCTTTCCTAAAGAGTCGGTTGGAAGTTCGAATCTTCTCAAGGTCACAAATAATAATATGCAGGTGAGCGCTGGTTTAGTCGGCAGGATTCCAACCCCTCGCTGTTAGAGTTCGAATCTCTACTCCTGCGCAACGAGTGAGCGACACACTCCCAGAAAAGTCGCAATATACGTCTGTAGCTCAATTGGTAGAGTAGCGGTCTCCAAAACCGAAGGTTGCAGGTTCGATTCCTGCCAGGCGTGCAAATAAAAGGGGTTTGATTAAGTTCGAACCTTTTTTTATTATATTTATTTAAAAAGAAAATGGATATAAGACAAATCATAAGAGAAGAGATTTCTAATCTAATGCTAGAAGGTGATAAAGTAAATCTCAAAAGCAAGTCTGATAAGGGAAATAGAATATTTGATATGCTAAAGACAGGTAAGTTTCAGCATTATGATATGCCAAAAGGAGAGTTGGTTCAATTTAGTTATGGAGAAGAAGATAGAAAAAGACTTGTATCTAAATTGAGTAAAGAAGATAAAAAATTATATAAATCATGGCTTAGTACTACAGAAGGAGAAAACTCTATGAAAATTTGGGATGCAATAACTAATTCTTGGAATAAAAAGTTTCCTGATTCTAAAAGAAATAAGTAAATTTAATCTATTTATATTAAACCTAAAAATAAATTATTATGAGAGAGTTTATTATGACACCAAAGAGAATGCATAGACTACCTAGAAGATGTAAGAGCGGATGTTAGCTTTGCTTGAATTTATATTTTCAACAGTAGGTCTTACTATGATTGTAACTCAATCTAGGTTATTCGGACCAATTAGAGACCTTTGTGGAAAAATCCACAAAGGTCTTGGTTATTTAATGGGATGTCCTATGTGCTTTGGTCTTTGGGCGGGAATTTTAGTATATTTTTTGCAAGTATATAATATAGATTTTATTTTACATGGGTTTATGGGGAGTATAACATCTTATATTTTTTATTTAATTCTTTCACCTCTTATGAAAAAATATGATTAAATATAGATTTTATAGAAATTTACATAAGGGAAACTTTTCAGTTCAATTTTATATTCAAGAGAAGAAGGGATATCGTGTAATAGATAGAGTAAATTCAGCAATTCTTGAGGATTGTACATTTAGAGTTTATGAGGTTGGTAGGCAAAAGGTTCTGCGAGAGAAGAGAAAGAATGTGCATGCATACGTAGAACCAAAATCTTATAAGCATATTCAAGGTGAGGTTGACGTTACAAATCTTAGAGAGATTTACTACAATCCATATGAGTATGATTCTTTTGTTTATAAGGACACTAAGAAAGCCGTGCTGAGTGTAAGTAGGATTTTGACGTATAATAATAAGCTTTATGATGTTAGCAATGTGCTGGTGTAGGATTTTTTTATCCTATTTATTATAAAGCTTAATTATGGAAAATAAACAAGAGCTCATTTACTCTTTTAAGGCAGCGCTTAGGATTATAGAAAATACTCTTTCTGGAAAGGTTCCATTCAAGATTGTTGACTTTATTGACGATGCTATTGGTGTATATGCTATATTTGAAATTGATGGAGAGTTATTTTATATACTTCCAAATAAGACAGGCTCAAAAGTTTGGGTTTCAAATCTTCCAATAGAAAATACTGGAGTTTCTGGATTAGACTCAGGATATGAAGGATTTCCTACAGAAGTTGCTGGAGTTATTGAACAATACTATAGGGAAAAGCCAAAGGGGGCATTCCAAACTTTTGATAATATCGGAGACCTTGGTAGAGTTGGTTTAAATGAAATCATAAGAGAAGAAGTTAGAAAAGTATTTGAAATTTCAGATACTACAACTGAGGCGGAGGTATCATCTGCTCTTGGGTTTATGCAGGATACTAAGAGTTCTATGGATAAATTAAAAACTCAAAATAAATTAAGTGTAACTGGCTCAGGTGTTGATAAGCATCTTGAGGAGGCAATTAATCAAATTAATAAGGCAATTTCAAATTATTTCAAAAATCTATCTCCAGAGGTTAAATCTAAGGTCTTGAGTAGAATTGGTGAAATTAAAATTTAAAAGTGATGAATATTAGAAAAATTATACAAGAAGAGCTTAAGAAAGTTTTTTCAGAGAACTATCCAATGGGTGCTGAGTATCATCCTGATGCTCCATGGAATCAAGTTGATAACACAAGAGAAGGAGAGAAGGCTAAACAAATTAAGTATAAGCTAATTTGGACTGACGAATCAGAGTTTGCATTCTTAAAAGATGCAGCTGGAAATACGTATGTTTTCTATATAGATGGAATTGATAAGGATGAGCTTGAGCCGTATGCGGACCGAGAAGAAAACTATTTAGGTCGAGATGAAGATGGAATGCCAGATGTTGAGTATGGTGATTGGGAAATTACTGGAGATGTAATTGAAAATTATGTAAACGACAATCTAAATAGCATAAGAGTTGGAAAGGGTCTTGATGATTATGAGAGTGCAGAATATGAACTTGTAATGCTTGATGATGAGCTGAGAAACGACTTATTAACAATTGCTCCATACATTAAGGACGAGAAAAAAAGAGCTGCTTTTTTAAGTGCCTTAAGTAATCAAATTTCAGAAAGTGGAGTTACAGATAATATTGTTAATAAAAAAACAATGGACACCCCAACTGGAACAATATTTAAAATAGACCTTGGGGCTTCTGAATAATAATGAACATAAGGCAAATCATAAGAGAAGAGCTTGAGGATATTATTAACACAGACATTCATGGTAAAAAATCCTCTCCAGTAGATTACACGGCAGTTGTAATTGAGGGGAGTGATGTTGCTAAGTTTGAACAAAAATCATTTGACGTACTAAGGAATCTTGATATACCAATCCCTAAGGATTGGCTAAGTCCTAATGATTATCACATGACCATCATGAAGGGTCCGCTTAGCTTGGGCCAACAAATGGCTGGAGCAATTGGTGCCGAAGTTAATCTAAAAGTTGTTTCTGTTGGAGTGTCTGATGATGCTATTGCCTTTGGAGTGGTAGGCATGTATTCAAAAAATAATCACCCACACATAACCTTTTCATTCAAAAAAGACCCAAAGGATAGTAATGATATAACTAATTGGATTGAAATTGAGCCATTTAACACCAAGGGCTACATTAGAGAGACTGAAAAGAAAGATGGATGGGGAAGGCTTACTCAAATTGATGAAGGATTCGGGATTAAGTTGATAAGTGAGAACCAAAAACCACTTCCAAGACAATTTGACCACTTAAAGTGGAAATTCAGCAATAATCAAAAATACTATCTTGATGAACTTTGCAGTGTAGACCCCAATTCAATTACTGAGTCTGACATTAAGAGTGCATCTAAGTTTCTGGGGGTTCCAGAGAAAAATGTTAAATCTATACTAAACACGTATAATGCCTACGACCCTATGCTTGAGGCTGTTGTTGAGATACCAGAAGACTCGCAGCTTAAGCTTGGCAATAAGCCAGTTACTGTCAGAGATTTATTAAGTGCAGCTGAGGCAAATAGAGCTCCTGTTAGAGCAGAAAGAACAACTTGGCCAACTCAAGATACAGTAACTCCAGCGTATAGAAAAACAATGAGCAAGGCTCAGGAGAAAAATATGATTCTCGACAAGGGTGGTCACTATAATAGCAGAGAAAAATACTACGAGGGACTTAAGACATCTCTTATGATGTATCTTTTCTGTGAGCTTAATCCAAAGGATATTTCTCTAAGTCATAGAGGACAAGTTCAAATTGACCAGGAGCCAGTGCTTATGGAGGGAGAGACCTTTAATATGGAAAACCATACCTTTAGAAAGGTCAACACTCTTCTTAAGAGTTTCAATAAAATGTTTGATTGTAATTTTAGAATTTCCGAGCATGTAGACCTAAGTGAAGATAAAAAGTGTCATAGAACAATGGTTGAGCTTTTCGGTCTTGCATCAGATAAGTGGTATTGGGATGGAGATAAATCTTGGGTTAAGCCTGGCAATCCTGAATATGATAAGTTTAAGGAAAAGTATATTGAGAACAATGGAATGGCTCATCCAATGCCTGAGGTTCCAGTTGTTAATCATAAGGAGCTTCTTCAGAAATACTTCAATGGAGACCTTATAAGCTATAATCCAAATGCTGATTGGTTAATGTGATGGATTTAAGAAGAATCATACAAGAAGAATTGCGTAAGTCATTTAATTATTCTATTTTTGCCAAAAAAGATAAAATAATGAGCGAGGGACATACAACGGTGGATAGTAACTACGAATTTCCCCCAATTAAGATATGGGAGAAGATTGAGGAGTTAAAGTCTATTGGAAATAATCTTGACAATAACTATTCAGATAACATAGCAAACCTTCAAGTTCTCTCAACTGGAGAGAGGTCTGGTAGACTATTAGCTGAAGTTGGATACCCAGATGGAACAGTTGTATTGTTCTATAAGTCATCAAAGGGTACGAGCGGAAAAGAGAAGGGCGGTTGGTTTCCTATACCAGGGTTTACAAACGCTTCTGCCCCAGTATTGAGAGTGCCAAATGGTTGGTTCATTAAGACAGATGGGGTTGATGATAGATATGGAGTAAAGACATTTCAGGGAACAGCAGATTATCTTAAGGCAAATGAGGGCTCTATTGATGAAATTTACTTATCAGTAAATAACTATCTAGGAGGAAAGCCTGGAGCTGGAGCTGAGTTCCCTTCTGAAAAAGAAGGTGGTAACTCACTAAATTTTAGCGCTAAGGGCGGTCCAAGAGAATTTCCGAGTGAGGAAGATTTGAAATAATTTCAAAAAAGTTTTTAACACTCTGAAACAAGAGTGTTTTTTTTTCGTATAATTTAACAATATGAATAAAAAAGAAGCCAAAAATATAAATAAGCGAGAAAGAACTACCAGGCGAGGCTGGAGAGTTAACAACGAAGAAAATGTAAGAAAAAATAAAATTTATGGTAACTGTAGGGTATATTCACCGAATGGAAACCTAATGTTTCTTTGTGTTGAAAAAAAGGCCAACTGGTATCTTGATAGATTTGATGAAGAGACTGGAGAGCCTCTTGCAAGAGAGATTTTGCATATAAACCCAGTCATCCAATTTATCATGAATCTTTTTAACATTAAGCCAAGATGTAAAAAGATTCAACTTCTATTTGAGCCAAAGCAGGAGGGAAACAGGGGGGACAAGTATTCTTTGTCGAGAAAAGATAATAGGTGCGTTGTGACTGGTAGTCAAAATCTTGAGAGATTAACTAAGCATCATATTACTCCGTATTGCTATAGAAAGTATTTGCCAGATGAGTACAAGTCTGCAAATTCTCATGATGTTGTTCCTATCTTAGATGAGGCTCACTATGAGTATGAGAGACATGCTGATACTTTAAAGCAGGTGCTATCAAAAAAATATAAGGCTCCAATTGATGGTAATGAAACTGTAAATCACAAGTTTTTTTACGCTATAAAATCTGCAGTTGCCTTGAGGCATCACTTAGACAGCATGCCCAAGGAGGTTATTGAGTCTCACAAGAATAAGATAAGGGAGTATACTGATAAGAAGAATGTTACTCAAAAGATAATTGACACATTATCTGAGACAGGTTATGAGGAGGCAAAGAAGGTTAAGAGCCATGGCGAGATTGTTGTTGAGAAACTAATTGAGCAAGGTGATGATGCAATCCAGGAGTTTGTGGAAATGTGGAGAGAGCACTTTATAAAATATGCAAAGCCAAAGTATATGCCAAAGCATTGGGATGTTAAAAGGTCAGCATCAAGAAAAAAATAAATTTATGAGTCAGTTAGAAAAATATGGTAGAAGCTTGCATGCACAGATTTCACTTGGAACGACATCTGATGACCGATTCATGCCTAATGGCTATGTAAAGGCCTTTGCTGAAATGACTGACTTAGTTGGAACAGAAAAGCTTGATGGTCAAAATAACTGCTTTAAAAAAAGCGGTGTATACGCAAGAAGTCATGTGGCTCCAACCGAGCTTCCATGGGATAAGCCGATGAGGGAGCGATGGAACTTGATAAAGAATGACCTTGGTGACTTAGAGCTTTTTGGAGAGGGAATGTATGGTGTTCACTCTATTGCCTATAAGAACCTTGAGTCTTACTACTATATATTTGGAGTCCGTCAAAAAGACTATTGGATGTCATGGGAGGAAGTTAAGTTTTACGCAGCAATGTTCGACTTCCCTACTGTTCCTGAGATTCCAATAAAAACAAAGCTTAAGGATTTTTATCGTGAAGACGTTCCAGAAAATAAGCTTCTGGAGATGTGGCTCAAGGAGAACTTAGGTATGTCATGGGAGGATAGCGTTAAGACTCCAGGGATGCTTGGTGGATACAATGCTATATCTGGAGAAGATGCATCTGAGGGTTTTGTCTTTAGAAATGCAGATGGGTACTATATGAATGATGGGAATCTTCCAGTTGAGTACAATGAGTTCAACAACTTGTTTAAGCTGGTTAGGAAGGGTCACGTTCAGACTGATGAGCATTGGACAAAGACCTGGAAACCAGCAACACTATTAGATTACAATAAGCATGGCTGGTATGGATATGAGCATTTAGGTTCTAAGTAACATTTTTAAGTTTTTCACGTATAAATAAAATAAAGCATATGATTAAGCAAGATTACATTAAACAGAAGATGGCTATTAGATATTGGCTACTTGGTAAAGGATGGACCAATGCAGTTAAGGCAATGGACTTTGTTAGTTAGGTTAAATCGCAATTTATATACTTAGAGCTATAATATGAATGAATTTTTAGAATGGCTGAAAAAAAGAGCCGAAGAAGAACAATTAAGTATTGCAAACAAGAAAATTGGGTGGTTATCATATCAATTTACTTCAAAAGAAAAGATTGCTGAAAATGAAAAAGAGGCAGCAAAATCATTAGGTAAAATTGAAATGATACTTGAAATATTTCAAGAATATAATCGCAGAGAAATGTTAAAACAAAATGAGTCATAATAATTGAAATATAATCATCAGTTTTAACACAAATTTTTATAAAAAAAATATAATACTATGTTTAATCAAGAAAAGTTTTTCGATTTAATAATTGAAGCGCATAAAAAGACTAATCATTTTTATGATGGCTACATACCTTATGAATTTCATCTAATGATGGCTTTAACAATTGGTAAGAGATTTATTCATTTGATTCCAAATGAATTCCAACCATTTGTTCTTGCTGCTGTAGTGGCACATGATTCTATAGAAGATGCAAGACTTACTTATAATGATGTTTATAAGATGGCTAAATTATGCGGAGCAACTGATGAGCAATCGACAATGATTTCAGAAATGGTAAGAGCTGTGACAAACGATAGCAGGGGTAGAAATAGAGATGAAAGAATGCCAGATTATATTTATGAGGAAATAAAAACTATATTTTATTCTTTATTTGTAAAACTCTGTGATAGACTTGCAAATGTAAATTATGGATTAATTACAGGAGGTTCAATGCCAGATAAATACAAAAAAGAAAATTCTCACTTTAAAGGAAAACTTTATACTCCAGGATTATATGAAGAGATGTGGAATGAACTTGAATTAGTATTTGAAAAAATAAATTAAATTTATAATGAAAGAAAAGTTGGTATTTACGATTTATAATCCTTTATTTTGGTTTTTTAAAAAAATTAATAGGTGGAAGAAAAAACATCATACTTGTATATATTGGAAAAATTTGTATGATATTCCGATGGAAAATAATACAAATTTTTTAATATCACAATGTGATTGTGGTAAAACTGATATAAAAAGAGTGCATAGAGAAAGCGAAGCATATAAAAATCTGCTTTTACAAGGAGGTTTTCAATTAACTAAGTGATTGGTTATATTGTGATTTACTTTTAAGATAAAATATAATTTCACAGATTAAATACTCCTCCAAGTTTTATAGTTAACTATTTTGTATATACATGGTTGATTAACATTAAATTTTTTCGCTAATTCATTTTGGAAAACACCTTCTTCATGATATAATCTTCTTATTTCTATAACTTGCTCTTTAGTTAGTTTTGAATTTGGATTTCCCTCTCCTCTGCTTTTTATGCTCATTTTTATCTTTTGTTCTTCTGTGGTAATTCTACCAGTGTTTAATTCTTTCATAAATTGTTTTATTTCATCTGTATGAGTTCTACCATACATGGGGTTATTTTTTCCAGAAACATTGTGATGGTTTTTAGAAATATTTTCTCGATGTTTTTTGCTTTTAGGTAATCCTTTATTTCCTTTACTTATATTTTGTTTATGTTCTTCAGTAAAAACATAATCTCCTATTTTTCTTTTCTTGTTAATAAAACCATCACCACCACCTGCTTCTAAATTATATCCTATTTCACTATCTGTTGAATTTAATTTAGAAATCCAAAATCTTTCTTTTTCATTTAGTTCTTCTAAAGAATTGCATTCACACAAAATTTCTTTTTTGAAATTGTCTTTACCATATTTTTTGAGAGCTCTTTTTATTAGTTTGCCAGAACCATAATAATTTGAGTTGTTATTTTTGTTTTGACCAATATAAATTTTCCCATTAATCAAATTTGTTACTTTGTATATTACCATTTTATTTTTATTTACACGATGCTAATGAAGACATTAATAAATAGTGTTAAATTTTATAAAATCAGTAGTTAAGCAAAATTTTGCATGATGTTGTAGAAGATTATGATGTAACCTATGACACGTTGGTAAAACTGTTCGGTGAAAGAGTCGCTAAGGCAACGATTCGAATGTCAAAAGTAGTAAAGGGTGTGAAGACTCCAAATGACATTTACTACAAGGATATGACAGAATGTCCAATTACTTCTGCAGCAAAGGGGTGTGATAGAGTTCATAACTTAATGACAATGGTTGGTGGATTTAAACCAGAAAAGCAATCTTCTTATATTGATGAGACAATGGAATTTACAGTTCCAATGCTTAAGGAAGCAAGGAGAAATTTTCCAGAACAAGAACCTCTATATGAGAACATTAAGTTCGTTATGACGAATCAGATAACACTCTATCGAGCGATGCTGTCATACAATAATCAGGCCACAATTGAAGCTTGATAACAATCTGAAAATCAACTACTTATAACTGACAAAAAGGCACCCAAAAAGTGCCTTTTTTTTATTAACATTTATCACTTTTTTACCCCATTTCCATTTTATGTTACTATTTATAATTGTATAAAAAGTTATACAAGTTCTTTGATAATATTAATATTTAAAATTATGGAAAACAAACGTTTTATCAAACCTCAAGAGGTTGATTTTGGAGATAACTGGGTAGATTACTACCTAGAAGTTAGTAACATAAAAAAAGGAGAAACATTATATGAATGCGAAAAAGGATTTAATTATCAGTTAAAGGCTTTGGAGGATGCTAAGAGAATAAAAGACGGATGGTGCTGTAAAGTGCAGAACACCCAAAACGAGGTAGTAGAGCTATATGTATCAGCAGATACCCAACATAGAGGTCCGAATTTATTCAGAGCTCCTCAATATTTAACGTGTGATGAGGAGAAGGGCTCAGTCTATCTCATCCACTAAAAAACGTTTCGATTGAAACATTTAAAGTTTTATGACGTATAAGGAAGGGAAATCATTAATTTGGTTTCCCTTTTTTTATTTTATATATTTGCACTATGAATGATAATAAAGCTTTTGCTATTTTTATAATTGCAGCATCAATTTCTGGCGCAACAATGGTTTCTGTGTCCTCATATAATGAGAGTAAGGTAAAGGAAAAAGAGCTTCAGTTAAAAATTGAACAGGAAAAAACAAAGCAACTAAAATATAAATCAGATGCTAGGAAAGATTAAAGTAACAGAATTTGCACTAAGACACTTCGACTCAGAATTTGGTGGAACAAAGATTTTAAGTGTAGACCCAAAGGAATTTGAGCAGATTATTAATAATGAATTAAGAAATTACTATTTGGTTGGTGAGGTTGAAGAAGGCTCAATTGTTACTGGGCTAATGGGTGGTGGAAAAACAATTATTACTGGAGTGATGGATGGATATGCTCCATTCTGTAAGTTGCTTGTAATAGAGAACTTCACAGATGCAAAGACTGGAACGCTTCCAATCACAAACGAGAATCATCAATACATTAAAAGCGGATATTCAGCAAGAAGAGATGGTGAATTTGCTGTGTTATCTGAGTGGATTGAATTACCTGTGAAGAGCTTAATTCCAAAGGCCAAGTACTTAATTGTTATTTTATATGATAAAAATCAGATAAATAAGGAATTAAAGTCTGAATACGAGAAAAAGCTTGCAGACAATAGCATTGACTCTATAGGTGTTGAAGCTCCAGAGCCATTTGAGGCAGATTGGGGTATTGTGGCTATTCTTGGTCAAATGCATCCGAAGGAGGAGCCAATGAAGCCTATCACCATGATGAGAAACTATATGGACTTGTCAATGGGCGGTAGTGGAATGAAAATGCCTGTGCCTCCAGTTAAGCCAGATGCTCCAGATGTTAGCGAGCGAATGGCTGAATACAATCAGGCTGTTGCAATTTACCAGGAAGAGATGAAGGAGATTCAAGATAAGTATCAGAGGTCGGTAGATTTCTGGAGTCAAAATGTTACAGTAAAATGAAAGTTTTAAGAGTAATTTCGTCTATAATTCTAAAGACTGTATCACTACCATTCTTATTGATTGGGTTATTCGGACTTTCTATTTACGCATTATCAAATATTATCTATAGATTTCCTGATGGAGATGATGACTACCATGCGAGTGGTCCATATAGAGGAGCACCTAAACTTTGAGCATGAAAAAAGTAAGATGGATAATTCAGGATAACCTGATAGCTGAGAATGATAGAAGTCAATTTCAAGAGGCTTGTGATAAATTAGGTATAGCTCATGTTGAGGTAATGGTAATTCCGTTTTCTGATGAGTTACCGATTTTTCCAGTTGACGAAGAGTATGAGAATATATACTATGGAGCCACCACTTTTATGAATAACTTGTATGAGCAATTAAATGCTCCACTTGGCCTGTTCTATAATCATGAGACGTTCTCAATGGAGAACTACATTAATCAGTGGGGCAAATATATGCTTAATTGTGATGCTAAAGTAATGACTGTTAGTGATTTTTTAAATTTAGAAAATCAAAATCCAGAGTTAATCGTATTCTTGCGTCCAGATGGAGACGGGAAGGAATTTGATGGACAGACTGGGGAAATAGAAGAGCTTAAGTCTACAATTAATAGGATGATGCAGTACGAGAGTCCTATGACGATGGATAGCAAAGTTATTGTAGGTCCAGCATATAATATTCATAGAGAGTGGAGAAATTATATTGTTAACGGGAAAGTAGTAACAAGCTCAAGATACAGAAATAACTTCAGGCTATCAAAGTCTAGTGAAGATATTCCAGAAGATATGATTGCGTTTGTTGAAGAAAGGTGTGGTGAATATCAGCCACATGATGTCTTTGCTATGGATATTGCTGAAGTTAAAGATGATGGTGTTATGAAATACTTTATAATAGAGTGCGGATGCATGAATTCTGTTGGATTTTATCATGCAAATATTAACGAGTATGTTAAGTGTGTGACAGAATACGTCACTACGAAAATAAACTCTTAACCACTGGAGCATTGTTAATAAGAAAGTGTCGAATAATCTCTTTCTTTTGAACATCTTGCTTACTATTTGCCCAGGCCCAGAAGTGAGTCTTCTCAAAGCTTGCTTGATGCATCTTTATCATTTGAATTTGAGCTCTCAACGCTATAACTTCTTCGTCAGATATTTCGAACTTAATTCCAAGCTCACTGGAAATAGCGTATATTGTTAATATGTCACCACGCTTGTTAGCCTCAACAGCTCTTACATAAAAGTCATTCAACACATCACTATTTATTTTGTCTGGATGAGTCTTTTGAACAATCTTTCTGTAGAGTTCCTTTAGTGTTTGATTGTCAGATTCTAATTTTATAATAGGCTCATCTGAAATTTTCTCTCCAGCAAAAACAATAATCTCAGTTGATTCGCTTAACTCAATGTTAACATCAACAGCTGGAGCAACATCAATATCAAGTTGAGTTCCAAATATATCCTTGCAAGTCTGCTTTATAATAGGCTCCTCCTCAAGCATTCTTCTTATTTCTAGCTCAAAATCTTGACCATACTCTCTGGTGAACTCATTTTTAAATTCAACATCTGACATCAGGTAGTTAAATTCTCTGAAGAGTTTTTTAGATTCTAATACATTGAGCTTATTGGCCATTTAATTTTTTTTATAAATATTTGAAACATTTTATAATGCCTTCCGTATAAGTAAGTATAACCAATAAAATTGAAATATGAAAAGTTTATTTTTATTTATTGTAACTTTATTTGTCTTGACCTCTTGTGATGGAGTTAAGGTGGCTCCAGGCCCTGGACCACTTGTCACAATTGAAGAAGAAGTTAAGTTAGATTATTCAAACCCTTCAGTATTTATGGGCTCAGACTTTGGAAACTTCTTCAAGACTCTTTATGCTCAAGGTAAATATGATGAGATGATTAAATTCACCTCTAAGTCTTCTCTTGATAAGTTCGGAAAGGATAAAGTTCTTGACTTCTATAAGAATGACCTTAAGTTCGGATACGAAATAGGAAAGCCTCACTCACAAACTGTAAGTGGTGACACTATTACTCTTAACTATAACGCAAATATTATTGCCACAAAGAGAGTTGTTAGAATCAATGTGGTTGTTGAAAATGACTCTTGTAAAATTGTATTACCAAATAAATTAACAAACTTTCCAGGCTAAAATTTGCATAAGTTGTAAATTTTAGCTTTTTTTGTACTCAAAATCTAAATTAATAAATAAAATGTTAGAAGAAAACGAACCAAAAAAGAAAAAAGGAAATTTTTTCACAAATCTCTTGTTCACGGAAGAAGAGACTACAGAATCTACAGAATCTGCCTCTATTGAGGAAATGCCTGCTATGGCAAGTACGCCAACTTCGTCACCAACCCAGAACTTCAATGTTCAGGTAACTGGAGATGGGGCCTTTGATAAAACATTTAGTGATTCATTTCACAAGTTAATTGCAGACAACAATATTCAAGGTATTGACTATTTCGAATTTGCTCAAGCGCTTAAGGGAATGAGTGGAATCGCTGGTCAAAGTGAATCAGTAAACTTTCAGTCAGTATTCAATATTCTTAAGGTAAGTGACTCTACTTTAACAAAGGATAAATTGATTAAGGCTGTTGAACACTATGTTGGTGTATTGAAGGCTGAAGAAGTCGAGTTCAAGTCAGAAATGGAATCAAGTATTCAGAGAGAAGTAACCTCTCGAAGAGAAAAGGCTGAATCATTGACTGAGGAAAACAAAGTGTTGGTTCAAAAGATTCAAGAAATCAACGACAAAATACAAAAGAATAATGAAGAAGTATTGTCTTTAAATTCTGAAGCTGCTGGTGCAGAAGCCAAAATTGGTCAAACGCATAAGAACTTTATCACAACTCTTGCACATGTAATCTCAGGGCTTGAGACTGATAAGGAAAAAATCAATCAATTAATCAAAGAATAATTAAACAAAAAAGAAATGTCACAAATTAACACGGAAAATACAAAGAGTTTTTGGAAGCGCCCAGAGGGAGTTCCAGGAGCAATATTATTGGCTGGAATTGTAGGTGGATTAGGATACTTGCTATACAAGTGGATGCCAACACTTATTTCACTTGCTGAAAACACACTATATTTAGGCCTAATGTGCGCTGGAATATTTGCTATCGGATATATGCTTTTTGATAGCAGAGTTAGAACTCTTATCTGGTACTTCTACAAGAGTATGATACGAAAGGCTACAGGTATTTTCATTCAGCTTGACCCAGTTGCTATTATCGAAGGATTTCTTGATGACTTAAGAAGTAAGATGATTACAATGGAGAATCAAGTTGGGTCTCTTAAGGGTCAAATTCGAAAGATTAAGATGAAGATTGATGAGAAAAATGAAAAAATAAATTACTATATGGGAATGGCAAATGCTGCCAACAAAATTGGTGATGAAGCAAATCGAAATCTAAATGCAAGAAAAGCAGAGAGGGAAAAGGATGCTTCTCTTAAATTCGCAATTCTTGCTGAGAAAACAGAAAAGCTATACATTGTTCTTGATAAGATGAAAAAGTATTCTGGAATTATGGTTGAAGATATTGCTCATGAAATCGAAATCAAGAAAGAAGAACGAGAAATTATCAGAACAAGTCATAGTGTTATGAAATCTGCTGTTAATATCATTAATGGTAACTCTGATAGAAAAGTATTATTTGACCAGGCAATGGAATTCATTGTTGATGATATTGGGATGCGAATTGGAGAAATGGAGAGATTCATGGATGTGTCTGCAGACTTTATGAATAACATGGACCTTGAAAATGCTATGTACGAAGAGAAGGGTCTTAAGGCTCTTGATGAGTGGGCAAATAAGGTTGATGAGAAATTTGATGCAACTAATTATCAATCTCCAGTTAAAGTAGCTGGAAAAGGAACTGTAGCATTTAAGGAGAAAGAGAAAGTGTCAATGACTCAATCTCCTACAAATAACAGTAGTGCTAATTCGGGAGCAAAGAATAAGTATTTCTAAAAAAAAATTATACGATGTTGAAACATTTTTGAATCAACATCGTATAATTAAATAAATATAAATTAATAATTTAAAAAAAAAGAATGACACAGATTAAAAGAAAAATGAAGCCAGCGGCAAAATTTACAATCATGTTGGTTGTTGGTTTAGCCCTATTCTTTGGTATTAAAGCATTTATGCCAGAGAAAACTGCAGAGTCAAAAGAGCTTAAAGCTTTAGTTATTGACTCTGAGAGCATGGACAATAAGATTGAGGAAAAATTGTTACCTCTACCAGGCTCTACAATTTCTACAGAAGTTGAATCAAATAAGTTGATTCGAATTGCTGAGTACGCATGGAATGGTAACTCTGGAATGATTGTGGCAAATGGAGGCCCAAAAACAACAGAAGGTTCTTTAATGGAAGCATCAAATGTTAACTTAGAAATCGTAAGACAAGACATGGTTGGTGGATTGCGAGATATGCAGGTTAAGTTTGTTGAAGAAATGGATAGAGGAGTTCAATATCCACGCTCTGATAAGTCAGCATTCGCTGTTAGTATTATGGGAGATGGAGTTCCATTTTATATTACAACTTTACAAAAGTCTCTTGATGAGAAATTCGGAAAAGATAAATATCATGCTCAGTGTATCGGTGCAATTGGACTTTCTTATGGAGAAGATAAGTTAATCGGGCCACGAAACTGGAGAGATAATCCACAGACACTTCGAGGAGCAGTTGTTTCTTCTGTACTTGGAGATGGTGACTGGGTTGTTGCATGTAACTATGCCTTCGCAAACGGTATTCCAGTGAATCCAGACCCTACAACTTATGACCCTGAAGCCCTTAACTTCGTTGCATCTGAAAATGATGACTATATTAACTCTGTTAAGGAATTGATTAAATCTCAAAATGCTGGATATACAGTTCCTCTTAAGGAAGTTATTAAAGGTAAGTTAACAGGAAAAACAGTTAATCGTAAGATTGATGGTGCAACTACATGGACACCTGGTGACCAAATGGCTTTTGACGCACTAGCGGGATTCACAGATGTAGCATCAACTAAGGATTTCGTAAACCAAATGGCAACATCAATCGTTGTAATTAAGGAGTGGGCGATTGCACATGAGAAAGAGGTTGTTGGAATGCTTAAAGCTACCTATATTGCTACAAACCAAATTAAGCAACATGATGAGTGGGCTCGTAAGGCTGCTGAGTGTGTAGCTGAAACGTATAACTTTGAGACAGCTAACTACTGGTACACAATGTTCAAAGGTAAGAAAGGTCAAAAGGCTGGTCTTGAGTATAATGTTGGTGGAACACGAGTATTTAACTATGCAGATGCTATGCAATACTATGGTATCTCTGATGGTAAGAATCGTTACAAGTCAGTTTATGACCAAGTATCATTCTACTTAACAGACCTTAATCCATTCGGATTTAATGAAGCAAACCCTGATGGAGTTGTTCCTTATGATGACGCTGTTAACTTGTACTTCTTGAAGTCAATTACAGGATTAGATGTTACAAAGGTTCAAAAAATGAACTATGCTGCAACTAAAACTAAAGTGATGGCAGATGGTCAGTGGAATATTAACTTTAACACCGCAAGTACTACAATCTCAGGCTCTGAGAGAGAGCTTGAAACAATCTACAACTTGTTAATTCAAGCGGAGGATACAAAGCTTCGAGTAATTGGTCACACTGATAATGTAGGTAATCCTCAGTCTAATATGACTTTATCTAAGGGCCGTGCTAACGCTGTTGTTGACTACTTGGTTGGACGTGGAATCTCTAGAAGCCGAATTCAAGAAGTTGATGGTCGTGGAGATACAGAGCCAGTAGCAAGTAACTCAACTGCTGCAGGTAAGGCTAAGAACAGACGTGTAGATATTACATTGTTGAAATAATAACAAAAGCCCTCAGATTCTGGGGGCTTTTTTAAAAAATATATGAAAAAGTTATTCACCCCATTTCAAGAAATAAGCAAAACAAAGGAAAGGTTTATTTTAATTTCCTGGTTAGTGATGCTAATTTCATTTTGGTTTGTGTGTAGTGCTGGTGAAACGCATATGTTTCCCACTCCAACACAGGTCCTTCAAGGCTTTGTTAACATCTGGAATGACGGATTAATGAATCACCTACAGAGTTCTGTATTACTTTGCTTAATAGCAATAGCATACTCGACAATTATATCACTCTTGATTGTATATATTTCCACACTTCCATTTATGAAGCCACTTGGGAAGTCTATTTCAATGCTAAGATACTTACCTCTTACTGGAATCTCATTCTACATAACAATTCTTGTAGATGATGCGAGAACAATTCAAGTCTGGGTCCTAGTAATGTTTATGTCAACATTCTTAACAACAAGTCTTCTTCAAATGGTTAAAGACATTCCAGAAGAGGAATTTCAACACGCTAAGACACTTGGGTGTAACAGATGGGAGATTTTATGGGAAGTCGTAATCAAGGGTAGATTTGACTATGTTCTTGAGCTTATTCGTCAAAATCTTGCAATTGTTTGGATGATGCTTGTGTCAATTGAATCAATTCTTGTTGCTGCTGGAGGTCTTGGAGTTTTAATTAAGAACCATGACCGTCTTGGAAAGAATGGGGATGTTATTGCAACTCAAATTCTAATCATTATAATTGGAATTGGTCTTGACTACATCTTAACAAGAACACGTAAGTTATTATTTAGATACTCAAATTATTAATATCATGTATAGAACAGAAGAAGTCATTCTTAAGGTTGAAAACTTAAGTGTAGGATATAAGGATAAGAACGGAAACTTAAAGATGATTCTTAAGGATGTTAACTTATCTGAAAGCGATATTGTTAGAGATGGTGTTGAGGCTACTGGACAGACAATTGCATTCATTGGTCGCTCTGGTCGTGGAAAGTCAACTTTATTTAAGGCTTTGACTGGGTTGCTAGAACCAAACACAGGTAGCATAGGCATCACTAACTTCGACACAGAAGATAAGACTGACCTTAAAAAGGTTGTTGAGGGTGATATTGGTTTTGTTGACCAGAAGTATACTCTTTTCCGCCACAAGACTGTGGAACAAATTTGTAAGTACGCACTAAGAAAGATTAATATTTCAAAGGAAGAGAAAAAAGCTTTGATTGATTCGTATCTAAAGGATTGGGGTCTTAGTGAGCATAGAAATAAATATAGTTGTGAGCTTTCTGGTGGACAACGCCAAAGAACAGCTATCATTGAACAAATGCTTACATCTAAGCACTTCATGATTTTCGATGAGCCATTCTCTGGCCTTGATGTTGGAAACATTGAGAAAGTAAAGGAATCTTTTGACAAGATTCTTAACACAAATGAGTACAACACAATCATCTTCTCAACTCATGACATTCGTTTAGCTGCTGAACTTGCTGATAGTATCTATATTGTAGGATTCCCAGAGGGGAAAACTGACTATAGCACGATTATTAAGCACTATGACCTTAAACAAATGGGTCTTGCATGGACTCAATATGGAGATGGTCATAGAAAGCTAGTGACAGAGATTAAAGAGTTATTGTTAAAATCTTAAAAGAGTGAGCTGAAAATCTTTAAAAGAGTAAGCAAAAAAATAATAAAATAAAAAGAATGAAAAATTTATTTTTAATTTTGGTTGCAATATTTGTAACAACAATCGCAACAGCACAAACATCTTGTTGTTCTAAGGATTCAACTTCTGGAGTTGACTTATATGTATCAGCTGGATTATCAATCTCTAATAACGGAGATACAACTTTTTCATACACATCATACCCTTCAATTGAATTCGGAGTTATGAAAAACAACTTCAGTCTTGGGCTTGTAGCTGGTAGAGGAAATTTTGTAAGAACTGGCGGAGTTGACTATTTGTCTAATTATTGGACTGAGGTTAAGGCTGCAGTATATGTTCCAATTGGAAACTTTAATGCATACGGACTCTTGGGTGTCGGCTCGTACTTTGAGGATAAAGGAATTTTTGTAGAATATGGAGCAGGCTTCTCATATTCATTTAACAAGCTTGGAGTGTTTGCTCAGGCGAGTAATTGGGATGGATTTTTTTATATTACACCAGGGTTTAGTTATACCTTTTAATAAAAATAACTTTAATTTAGATTTAGAAAGACAGCTATTAATAGCTGTCTTTTTTTATATCTCTATTAATGTAGCTACATAATGGTTGAAAATTGCTAAAGTGATTTAGTCTAACTAACTCTTCTTCGTTTTTTGCTGAGCAAATTGGAATTATATGGTCAAGGTCCCATCCATATTTTTCTTCACCATTATATAAGCCATAATTTTCCCAATTCATCCAAGACTCAAATTTAGATTCTAAATATTCTCTAAAATTTATATAAGAGCATCCTAATATTTCTATTGTTTTAGAGTTTTTTTGAAAACTATTCCTTCTAAATCCTCTTCTAATGCTATTTCCAATACTCTGTTTTAGTTTAAAAAGTGGTTCATTTTTTAACTTTTTATTTTTTGCTAATTGAGATTTTTTTATTATTTCATTTTTATTTTTTAAGTAATACTCTTTATTGCGAGATTTAATTTTTTCTTTATTATTTTTTTCATAATTTACTCTATATTCCCTCGTTTTTTCTTTATTTTTTTCTGAATATTCTTTTTTATTGATTTTAATATGGTCTATATTTTCTTCATAATATTTTCTTTTTTTTGATTTTTCACAAGATTTACAATTATTTCTATAACCATCTTTAGAATCTTTTCTTGTTGGGAATTCGGATATATTTTTCAGTTCTTCACAAATTATGCATTTTTTTATAATCATAACATTAATTTTATTATAAATAGTTTTGAAAATTAAAATTCAGGTACGTTACTCCAAAAAATTTTCGTATATTTGCAGTATGAAATGGATAGTAATTAAGGAAAACTGGGCAACAACAAAGCATAAACTCCAGGTGATGAGATTTATGCTCAAGGTATGTCTTAGAATTTTAAAGAGAGCATGGGTTCATGACTTCTCAAAGTATAGTAAGGAAGAAGCTCCTTATTTTGCAGCAGCAGCTAATACTAAGGATGTTGTCTATGGCTCTGAGGAATATAAGAGAGATGTTGAAGTAAATCTCAAGCCAGCTCTTGACCATCACTATAGGCTTAATTCACATCACCCACAGCACTTCGAAAAAGGATTTAAGGAAATGCAACCACTTGATGTAATCGAGATGCTTTGCGGCTGGAAAGCTTCCACTCTTAGAAATAAAAATGGAAATATCAGAACATCTTTAGACCTAAATAGAAAAAGATTTGGTTACACAATCCAGGAAATGAAAAATTTTGAAAAATTTTATAAGGAGATAAAATCTTGGTAATCAGCATTTTAAAAAAAAGTTTTAAAAAAAACAAAAAAAAACTTGCATTTATTGAAACAAAAGTTATATATTTGCGTAGAAGAAAACACGGAAAAAGAAATTTTCTGCTATTTAATAAAAAAAGATAAATACCTTCAAATGGAAAAAGTTTATACATATAAGATTTCAACTTCAGTTAGCCCGATGGGCTATATGGGGGCACCAGCGGCAGATTATGATTGCAGCCTGGCAGGAATCGGTATGAGTAAACTCAAAGTTTGATAGAAATATTTAAACTAAATAGTTGAAGCCTGATTCCGAAAAGAATCAGGCTTTTTTGTTTTATGGGCTTTTTGTAACGTCAAATAGTCCATATGAGAAGAGAAAAATTGAAATATTAGAATAATTTTCTGAAAGATAATCGGAAAGCGGAGTGAAAAGTTGTTGAGAAAACACTAAGGAACTTGAAAGTAACAATCGCATTGGCTTGACCAAAGAAAACGTGAGCCACCATAAGGGGTGGACAGACTGGATGGAGAGATTTTGTAAGTAATGGCAGACAAGTATCAAAGTAAGTAGGTTTATCAAGTAGGGTGTTAAAAATCAGGGGGATGTAGCTCAGTTGGATAGAGCGGGGGAAAAAGCAAATGCGATTCCGAGCCCCAGGTCGCAGGTTCGAGTCCTGTCTTCTCCTTGGTTGGAAACATTAAGAAATTTAGGTGGTGACAGAGATGAGTTACTTCGGATTTTAAGCTCAATGTTTGAGCATTTGTATTAGGAACAAAAGGTTGCGGGTTAGACTCCCGCAAAATTCAACAAAATAAGCTCTCTCAATCTTTCCCCTAAATATACGGATGTGAGGTCAAACGGTTAAGATGTCTGCCTGTCACGCAGTTCGGAGCGGGTTCAACTCCCGTCACGTCCGCAAAAATTATTAATATGGTCTCATGAGCCCCATGGTGTGGGAACTGGCCTGTCACGTCAGTAAAACGAGGGTTCGACTCCCTCTGGGACCGCCAAAAAAAGAGAAATGGCAAAAGTTGAAAAAAAGAGAAAAAAGTTGCAAGAGAGAATTGACACTTTGCAGGAAGAAATGAGAATATCGCTAACGAAGAAAACATCTTCGACTAAGGAGATAAGTCTTCCTGAATATCAGAAGAAAATTCAAGAGTTGCAAAAGGAGTTAAACAGTTTATAAACTTGTCTGTGGACCTTTTGGGTCCGAAGGACACAAATGAAAAAAAATGATAGGTCAAGAAGGCAAAAGCTTGGGAGCCAAAGGTTAAACAGGCTTGAAGAAAGAAAAAAAGAGGTAGGAAGTAGAAAAAATAGAAATCTTAGAAAGTATTCTGAGAACTTCAATGAAATGTTCACTTTCTTCCTTAAGGGTTATAGGACTGGGATTTTAAACTTCTCAGGTTCAATAATAGATGTAGAGTTTGAATTGGATGGAGACGAAGGAAAATATTGTTTCAGAAAGATAGAGAACGGAGAAATAAAAAGAAACGAAGTAATAAAAACCAGACACCCAAACATTGTCTACTCTGTTGTAACAGGAAAGCGTAGTTGGGGACTTTGGGTAGACCAGTGGAGCGATGGAATTTGCGACTGGACTTTTACAGAGGAAGAAATATTAGGTGAGTTCCAAAAGAGGAACATTAAGATTCCTGAGCCTCTCTTGAAAGATTTTTATAATAGAATTGACAAGAAAAAGAGAATTAGGAATCAAGAGTACTTTGACATGCTAAAAAATAAATAAAGCGGATAAATAAGTTATGGTAACCGCAGGGAGGTACCTCCCACCATAGCACCATTGGGGATGTAGCTCAGCTGGCGAGAGCGCTGCATTTGCACTGCAGAGGTCGCAGGTTCGACTCCTGTCATCTCCACCAAGGGTTAGGTTACTTTCCTCCTCTTTACCTGCAGTTTAGAGGGAATATAGTGATAGTCTTTGCAGAATTGGGGTGGTACCCTGACATTTATCTCGGTTCGATTCCGAGGACGCAGGCATGCAAATAGTTCCCTACCAAGGGATTCTGAGAACAAAGACTTTAATTGGGGGTGAAGCATGCGTTGGTTAATGCATCTGCTTTGCAAGTAGAAGTCCGAGGGTTCAATTCCCTTCTCCTCCACGCTTAAAAATAGCAGATATGGTAAATCCGATACCGCAAACTGAAAAATAAAGAAAATCGGAAAACTGGGAGTATTGAGCAACTGGTTGGCTCGCCTGACTGTAAATCAGGTCCTTTTGGCGTGTAGGTTCGAATCCTACTACTCTCACAAAAAGTTCTTTGAATTAAATTTTATTTAGCAGTCAGGGTGTCTGTTTTTTGTTTTTCTTAATATTTATAAGAAAAAACAAAAATGGAAAATATATTTGAAAATTGCACTACTAATACTGACCAAGGAAATCTTGGTTTAGGTAGAGCAATATATGAGATTCAGAAAAGAGGTGGTTTAATTTCTTTACCTATAACTGAAAATCAAAAGTATGACTTGGTAGTTGAATTGATGGGTGAATTAAAAAAGGTTCAAATAAAAACAACTGGATTTAAAAAACCATCTGGAAATTATGCTGTAAATTTAAAAACAAGCGGTGGAAATCAAAGTTTTAATAAAGCTACTTTGAGAGAATATGGTGATTATGATTATTTATTTGTGTTATGCTCAAATGACGAATGTTATATGATTCCAGAGATTGCTTTTAAAACTAAAAATCAATTAGCTTTAAGTGCTAAATATGATAAATATAAACTTGGGAGTGCGCCAAAGCTGGAGAGTTGGGCTGGTCTGTAAAACCAGTGACTTACGTCTGAGTCAGTTCGAATCTGACCACTCCCACAAAAATGGGGCCTTAGCTCAGTTGGCAAGAGCATCTGTCTGGCAGATAGAGGGTCGCAGGTTCAAGTCCTGTAGGCTCCACAATAAAATAGCATCTGGAGATGCACGAGTTAGGTTAAAGTGGCTGGTCTTGGAAACCAGTGAGGGCGCTCAGGTTGTGTCCTCCAGGGGTTCGAATCCCCTTCTCCAGACCGAGTAGTCGTTTTTGTACTTTTTTGTACTATTTATTTAGAAATAGATAGATATGCCAAGAAAAGAGAAGAAGTTTCACTTCATTTACAAAACGACAAACTTGCTGAGTGGCAAGTATTATATTGGAATGCACTCCACAGATAACTTGGAAGACGGTTATCTTGGCTCAGGTACAAGACTGAGATATTCCATAAATAAACACGGGGTTGAAAACCATGTGAGGGAAATTTTGGAGTTCGTTGATTCCAGAGAAGAGTTAAAAAAAAGAGAAAAAGAGGTTGTCAGCCTTGATGAGATTGCAAAAGATGAGTGTATGAATCTCAAGGTTGGTGGCGAAGGTGGACTAAGCGGAAAAGAACATTATAATAGTTTTACTAAAGCTGGAATAAATAATTTTAAAAAAACTGAAGAAATTAGAAATAAAATTCTTGCAGCAAAAAGAAAAGACCCAGAATGGGAAAAAGAGCGTGCTAAAAAAGCATCTAAAGGGTTGCTTAATTATTATAAGTACAACGAAAACCCATTTAAAGGCAAAAAGCATGCTGAAGAAGTTAAGAGATTGATGAGTGAATCATCCAAAGGTAAAGGTTCTGGAAAAGAGAACTCGCAGTATGGAACTTGTTGGATTACCATGGATGGAGAAAACAAGAAAATAAAAAAAGAAGAGTTAGATACTTATACTCAACAAGGTTGGGAGAAGGGTAGAAGATTAAATAACGAGTAGTGACTAAGGTTTTAAGCACGGGTGGTCTGGAGCCATCAGTTAGTCGGTTCGATTCCGACCTACTCGACAAGAATGAAAGTTCTTTGAAATATTGTTTGTCTATTATACATGATTCGGTTCAAATCCTGTGATTTAGATTTTTTTTGACTATTTAAAAATAAAAAGTCTATGAAAAAAGAAATCACAATAAATGAATTAGAAGAAGTGATAAAAAAAGCTAAATCTAATAGCGATGTGTGTCGTGCTTTGGATTTTCCTTTAAATGGTTCTGGGTTTAGAAAAGTTAAAAATCTAATTTCAGAAAATAATTTTGACGTTAGTCATTTTGGGGTTGGAGAAAGTAGAAGAAAGTATGAATTAATTGAGAAAAAATGTCCAGTTTGTGAAACAAAGTTTATAACAAAAAAAGGGCACTCAAAAGAACAGTTAACCTGTTCATATAAATGTTCAAATACTTTTTTTAGGTCTGGAGTTGATAATCCAAATTGGAAGGATGACTCATATAGGTCAACTTGTTTTTTATATCATGAAAAAAAATGTGTAATATGTGGAGAGGATAAAATTTTAGATGTTCATCATTTTGATGAAAATAAGAAAAATAATTCTCCAGAAAATTTAATACCACTTTGTCCAACTCATCATATGTATTGGCATAGTAGATATAAAAATGAGGTTTATGATAAAGTAGTTGAATATAGAAATAAGTTTATAAATAATCGGGATGTGGACTAATTGGTAAGTCACTTCGTTTGGGACGAAGGCATCGTGCAGGTTCGAGTCCTGTCATCCCGACAAGAAAATTAAAACAGTGGCGAGACAATAGGGTTACTTCGCATTTCAAGCGGGAGACTCAGGTTCGAATCCTGGCGGTGGCACAAATAAAAACAATGTCCCTGTAGTTTAGTGGATAGAACGCCTAAACCGTTCCCAAGTCATTTTACCCTGTTTTATTTTTTTTATTAGAGAGGAGGAAATTATGAAGAAGAGAGAGAGGAGTGTTGAAGAGTATGAGAAAATTAGAAAACTAATTGCTTATATGGATTTTGCAACACGACTCAAGATTGCTCAAGAGGAATCAAAAAAAGACAGAGAAAAGAAATCCGATAAGTAAAAGGAAACACTCAAAAAGTTGTCAAGTGCGGGTGTATAAATGGTTGCTTGACAGTATGCGAATGTAGCTCAGTTGGTAGAGCACGACCTTGCCAAGGTCGGGGTCGTGGGTTCGAATCCCATCATTCGCTCAAATAAGAGGCTATGTGATTCAGTTCCTTCTAACTCGTGGAACAGCTGGAGAAATCCTACGCAGTGTTCGAATCCTGCCCTCCCGACAAGTTGTAAAATTCGGGAGGTAGCCAAGTGGTTAAAGGCGGCTGTAATGTTTACTGGTCATTCTTTCCTCTTATTAATGCGGTAGTAGCTCAGTTGGTAGAGCACCGTCCTTCCAAGTCGGGGGTCGCAAGTTCGAATCTTGTCTGCCGCTCAAAGTCATTACACTGACTCTAAATAGGCAAATATGGGTGTGCTTACGGTGAGATGAACCGTGCCAGCTTGGGTGCTGGTGCTAACAAAGCTAAGAGTTGAAACGTTGATGATTTGATAAGTGCGCATTAGTCAAGTCGGAGATAAATTAGACAGGATTGATTTTCCTGGGTTTGATTCCCTCCACACCCACAAATGCAGTAGTAGCTCCAACTGGCTAAGAGCGTCTGATTTCCAATCGGAAGGTTTTGGGTTCGAATCCCAGGTGCTGCACAAAAATAAAAAACAGTAGCGAAAGAAGAGTTACTTCGGTTAGTATAGGTTCGATTCCTATCGTTGCCCCAGTGGGCAGTGATTTTTAAGCTCTCCTTGATTTTCTCTGTTTTTTTTATTAAATTTAGAGTATGAGAGTAGTATTAAGAGGTACAGAAAGCACTGGTCGAGGCACTAGCGAAACACAGTTAAGAGTCAATAAAATAAAGAGGCTAAGACGAATAAAAAAAATTAAGAATTGGCTTAAGAAAAAGTTAAAAATTTAAAACAAAAATCATGGAAGACAAGAGACAAGAAGTAAGAAGAAATTTTTTAGTAAACAGAGATGAAACTGGAAATTTAATTGTTCAGATGCTTGATGGTTCTGGTCAATCTTATATGGTTGAGTTTATTGAGCCAAAGGGTGGAATTAGAACGGATTGGGGTTCATATAATCCAAGTACTGGTAATATTGAAAATAAGAAGGGAGCTGGAAAATATACAGGTGGAATAAGAGAAGAAGATTCTGTTCTGACACCAGAAAATGGATTCCCAGATGCTAAAATCTATCCAGGAGCATCATATGAGTGGACTGTTATGCAGAAGCATGAAGAGTGGAAACGTAAAAATAACTTCAAATAATACAGCCCGATGGGAGCTTATCCCATCATATGCCGATGTGCGCAGAAATGGTAATTGCGTCAGCCTCATAAGTTGATTGGATTTATTCCTAATGCTGGTTCGAGCCCAGCCATCGGTACTTGCGGATTAGAGAAGTCAGGTCATCTCACCAGTCTCATAAGCTGGACTCTCTGAATAGAAGGAGAGCGCATGTTCGAATCATGCATCCGCTTCAAGTTGAAACATTTTTCTATTTGTTTCGTATAATAAAAAATGAAGTTAAAGAATAGAAAGAAAATTGGTAGATACACACAAAAAGCCACAGGTAGAACTGTTAATATTTGGTTTGGAGTGAATCATGATAATTCTGGACACGTAAGATACTACACACGTAGAGGCACAAGGTTTATCATAAGCAATGACGATTTCTATAATAAATGGGAACTACATGTTCCAAAAAAATAAAAACCATTAAAAATGGAAACAGAGTATTCATATTATTTTAATTAATCAGAGAGTACTCAGTGTGCTCTCAAAAAGAGCACGTTATGGAAATTTTCCCAAAAGATTCAGACCTTCAAGGTCTAACAAGAGTTAAGTTCGGCATAGACCCAACATTTCATAGACTTCACCTCGGACACCTTGTCCCGCTTAGAATTGTTAAGCAACTTCAGGAGCAAGGAAAAGAAATCACAATTGTACTTGGTACATTTACAGCACAAATGGGAGACCCATCTGGCAGAGACCAAGCAAGACCAATCCTATCAAAAGATGACGTAGAGTCAAATGCAGAGAGAATACTTGTACAGGTTAGTCAGATACTTTCACCAGGATTCAAGGTATTTAAAAACGGAGATGCATTCAATGTAATGCGTGTTCCAGAGCTTATGAAAATTGTGAGTGACTTCTCTGTTCAGCAAATTACAAACAGAAATGCTTTTTCTAACAGAATTGATTCTGGAAATCCAATTGGAATTCATGAGCTTATTGTTCCTATACTACAAGGAACGGACTCAGTAATTCTTAAGAGTGAAGTTGAAATCGGTGGAACCGACCAACTATTCAACTTTCAAATAGCAAGACGACTTCAGGAGCTTAATGGTCAAAGGCCAGAGGTTTGCATCATGGCACCAATAATAAATGGAACAGATGGTAGGAAAATGTCTAAGTCTCTTGGTAATTGCATATTTCTTGATGAGGACCCAACCGATGTATTTGGTAAGTGTATGAGTATCTCTGATAGTGTAATGGAAGAGTGGATTCCTCTATTAACAAACGGAATTATTGAGGAGCATCCAATGGATAGAAAAAAGAAAATGGCACACTGCATTGTAGAGCAGCTGTTCGACTCATCAACTGCAGATGCTTGCTTAAGTCAGTTCCAGAGGTCTGTTCAGAATAGTGAAGTTCCTGAAGATATTTCTGAGATTCAGTCTGAAAACATTATTGATGCTGTTTCTAAAATTAGAAACTGTAGCAGGTCTGAGGCAAGAAGACTCTTAACTCAAGGAGCAGTAAGTATTGACAATAAAAAAGCCAGCGAAAATACAGAGATTCATGCTGGCCAAATTATTAAGGCTGGTAAGAGAGATTTTGGTAGAATTATTTAAAATTGTTTTCTGTTTTCCACGCACTGAGTGCTACATCATCAAATTCATTTTTTTCATTATCATATCCACACTTATGGCAAAGGTGTGGATTTTTATCATCTGACTCAATCTCCCACTTCCATCCGCAACTCTTACACACAATACTATCTGTGTGACTTTCTTCAATTTTTTCAGGTATTCTAAACTTAAGTGCAGGCTTATCATTTATTGTTACATCTCCCTTTTCGTTCTTGCCAATAGACTTAACTTTTGTCTTCTTGTTTTTAAACTTGCCAGTGAGAATTTCATCACCGACATTGACAGGAATATTGATGTCCTCAATAATACGCTGAACGCCCTCTACTATAAATTTTCTTAAGCTCATTATTTAATGTCTGTAGACTGAAGAAGTGTGTAAGAAAATTTGTTTCCATGAATCTTAGCTGCTTTCTTGCAAATAGACATGAATACATCAAAGTCTTTAACTCGCTTAAATACTTGGCATCCCTCGCTCCAGTTCTCAACCCATGTTGAGTCTTGACCAGCCTTGTGGATATTTATTCCAAACATTCCTGTATCAACAAGCATGTTTTCAAATATCATGTCCTTATCTGAATCTCTCCAAACACTTACATTCCCAAGTCTTTGACAAAGAGCGTCATATTTACCTTGATGTTTATCTATAGCTGAAACACCTCTATATTGCCCTGGAACAAGCCTTGCAACACCCTTCTTATTGTGAAATTCCATCACACCCTTCTTTCCTGGGTCTGTTGTAGCATTCCAGCAGAAGAACTTCCAAACTCCACCATCCTTATAGGATATAGTCATGAAGTCATCGAATACATTTGTAACTTTATCTCCAGTTGCCATGTTTCTAACTCCAACGATGTTTACGTCAAAACCCTTATTTGCTTCATCTGAAAACCACTTATATCCCTTAGCCTTTACAGCTGCCTCTATTTGTTCTCTTGTGTACATATTGTTTGTTGTTTGTTTGTTACCATTTTCTGCAAGACCAATATCTCGCCTTCCATCTTGGGCCTGGATTTTCACAATTATGTCTTGCTCTGAATGACTTTCTTCTCTCAGGATTATTCTTTTTAATTTTAACGCCTTTTTGTCCGAAGTTTACCTTCACAACATTTCCCTTATCATTCTTAACATAAACCTTGAACTTCTTAACATCACCTTGCATGATTTTTCCAAGCTTCACAGTTCTTCCTTGATATTCTGCTTCATTTAACTCAGGAGCATCAATTTCATAGAAGCCATACTTCTGACCCTCTTGAGTAAAGCTCATGGATTCCATTAAATCACATGCCTCGTCATATTCTTCTTCAGAAAGCTCTTCCGAATAGTCTTCAGACTTACTAGCCTTATCCCAAGATTTCTTGTCAGGATAATCTTCGTCTCCAGGCTTCGCTGCCTTTTCTCCTCTTTTTCTCTTAGCGTGAATGTTTGCCCATAGGCCCTCACTCTCATCAATACTTTCAGACTCCAAGTAACCTTCAATAGCTTCCATATTATGATTGGCTATTGTAATCTTATCTTGAACCCAAGAAGGAAGGTCATCTTCAGAGTTAATCATAGAATTTACCTTCTTTGACTTATCAGAAATTTTGTCAAGAGTCAACTTATAAGAAGCTCCCTCGTTTTCCTTATATCCCTCGCTTATTATGTTAGTAAGTTTATTTACTACTTCAGATTTTTTCATATCTTATTTTATCTTTATTATATCCTGAATTTTACTATCAGGTCCTATTGAAATTCCATTTTGATTGAAAAAAGAAATTATCATTGACAGGTAACCATTTCCAGCTCTTGCTCCAGTTGAATATATTTTAACAAATTGGTCAAGCTGTCCAGTGAAAGTAAAGTCATATCCTGGTACATAAGGACTCATTCCATATGACTTAGCGTTCTTAGCAATCTCTGGGCTATAGTAAGGCTTAATTATCCTTCTCTTACCCATTGGATATGCACTATTTCTATTAGACACTATGTTTAGTATGTATTTCTTCTGAAGAATTATTCCATCAACAAGACTGTTGTTAGAGTTGTTTGCTCCAGAGTCTGTATTTCCTATGTTTCCAGGATTGTTTGTTCTATAAGACCTTGACCCCTTAAAGAATCCTTCCTTATGAGCCATTATTGTGCATAAAAGTCTAAATCCCTTAGTTTCATCCTTCATCGCAATATCAAGAGCTGGAATATACTCCTTCTTCATTTCTGCTGATAGATTAATTTTAAGGTCTGTTTTTATTGGCTTATCTGGAAACACAGACCCTTTAAATGTATAGTTCTTATATCTTGTCTCCTCATCAACATCATCAGCAACGCTCTCATCAAGTGTTATTCCAAGTGCTGTAAGTGTATTTGGTCCAACCTCTCCATCTATAGTAAGCCCCTTTGCTGTCTGAAACTTTTCAACAGCATCTTCTGTGACTGGACCATAAATTTCAGTAAACTTATCGTGAGTCCAGAATCCAGCGGCAGCAAGTGCTTTTTGAATCTTAGTTACATGAGGGCCCTTAGCTCCTTTTTGAATTAACATAATCTATTTTTTTATCCTTGTCCAACATTTTTTTTCTTATAGAGCTTAGAACCCTTAATCTTTGAGCTTCCTTTTTTTGCGTGAACTCCAGGTCTCTTTTTTCTTGACTTCTTCAAGAAGTTTGAAGAAGTTGTTGTTCCTTTTTTTGCTGCCATTGTTTTGTTATTTTAGTTGTTTAGTTATTTAGTTTATTTGCAATATTTCTTGCTTGCTCACTAATAAAATCTTTGAGTTTTTTCTTAGTTACTTTGCCCTCGAATAGTTTCTTAATACCGACATCAACAGACTCATCTAAGTTTGTAAGTGGAGCCTCATGGTGGTCATCACGAAGTTTAACATTTCTATCACCTGAATTTTTAACACCATGACCAAGACCTCTCATTTCATTTATTTTTAGTCCATAATTATAGTCTCTCTCGAAAGCTTTTTCCATAGCCATAGCTATATCTTCCTTAGAATAAATATCAAGTTGATGTAGAGCATCTAATATCCACTTATATAAGCTAGAAGTATCAAATTGAAGACTATCAAGTTCTAATTTAGAATCGAAATCATCCTCATCATCAACAATATCCTCCTCAAGGTTTTTTGATGCTGCAAGAACGATGTCTTCTGGATAAACTCTGTCTTTGCCCATTTCTTCTGGATTTGTATGTCTCATTTCAATAGGCCACTCCCAAGTTACAAGAAGTTGCATTCTACCTTGTCCATCATCACCAAATCCCATTACACGACCTTTCTTTTCAACTCCGTTAACAGGTATAATAAGAGCGTGTCTCTTTATAATATTTCCTTCAGCATCCTCTACTTGAAAAAGTCCTTTCTCGTCAACAGCCTCATCAATATCTCCCATTAGGTTGCTGTACTCATCATTAGTCATTGGCATAAATTCATCTTCTCCAAACTCACTCTCAATGTCAGCCTTAGCTGCAGCTCCAGCATCAATCATGTCAAACATATCTTCTGGGGACAGCTTAGCACTTTTTTCTTTTTCTATAGCTCCACCCCAATTTTTTATCATTTTTTCAGAAGCAGCATCAAATTCCTTATCACTAAGCGACTCTCTAAGGTTCTCAAGCTCCCTTCTTATCTCTTCAAACATTGATAGTTTTTCTTGTTCTGTGATTGTTTTCTTGTTCATATTAATTAAGGTATTATTTTATAAAAAATTTTTATTATAAATAGTATCAAATTTTGGTATTCTAATTTTAATTATTTATATTTTAACAAGAAAGCAAGTAGTCTTATGGAAATGAATTTGATAGAAAAATTACAACAAATAGAAAGGGTTAAATTGTATGACTTGCTGTGTGATGTATCTATATGGAAGTCACTTGATATAAACTATCACCCACCGCATGTTGAGAGGCTTTGGTGTCAACTCGGAAACTACAGGCTTTATTTACACTTCATTCACCCATGTGGGAGAGAGCAGGCTTTATTTCATCCTCACCCATGGCCAAGTGCAATACATGTAATTGAAGGTCAATATGAGATGGGAATGGGGTTCGGTTCTGGGCTTGAGGAGCCAGAGGTATTCTCAACAATTTTGACACAGGGCGGAATGTACTATGAGATGCCACATAGAGATGGTTGGCACTATGTTCGACCACTCAGTGTAAGCTCAAGTGTTATGCTTACTGGTGAGCCGTGGGATAGAGAAATGCCTGCTGAGGATGAGGTTGGAGAGCTTGGGTGTCTTCATAATGATAGAGTTGTGGTTATGCTTGACTACTTCAAGATGAAATTCCAGCACACAGTCAAGCAGGAGGAAGACCTTGTTAAGACATTAATGCGTGGCGACTGGATTATGCTTGATGAGAAGAAGATGCATAGAGATGACTTTGCAGAATACAGCAAGTTTGTTGGAAAGAAGGGATTTGTTATAAAGAACAGTATTGATGATGGACTATGTGTCAGATTTGAGAATGATAGAGTTAATGATATTCCTCATAATATTGTTCGAAAACTGACTGATGCCGATAGAGAAGATGATGATGAAGATGACGATGATTAAAAAAAATGAATACTGAAGAAATAAAAATAATACACCTTAAGGCAAATGCTCAGAAAGTTGATAGTTGGATTGCAATGCTCAATGGAGATATTGTAGGTCACATCTACATGAATAGAGAGGATGATAAAAAAATTAAGTTTCTTGATGCCTGGGTTCACTCAGACCATAGAAGGAAAGGGATTTTCAGAATGCTCTGGGAAACAAGATGGGAATACGTGCAGAGTAAGCATAAGGGTTGGACTGTCTATGCCTGGTGCAAGGACGCAAGCTTACCACTTCTTATTGAGAAGGGATTTGAACAAGGAGAAAAAGTTACATACGTTGAAAAAAAAGTTGAATAATGGAAAAAATAAGTCCAAGTAGGGAGCATATAGATAATCTATTAAGGGTTCTACATGCGGAAGTAAAATCATCTTCTGGAGATGGAGATGCCATGTGGTACACGAGATATTATAAGCTCGATGAGATTGAAGAGCTACTTCATCACTATAATGATGATAATAATATAGGCTGGGAAATTGAGCGCTCTGAGTTTAATGATAGAGTTATTATATGGGGAAAAGACCAGGAGGCTGTTATTATAACAGATGATGCTGAGGAGTTTGAGTCTTCTCCTGATTGTATTCAAATGAAAATAAGATATTAAATAAAAAGTTATGGCAAAACCGTTTATACACACTTGATTTTTAAAAAAACAAAATTTTAACATATTTATATTAAAAATAAATTATGAATTTAAAGTGGGATAAAAAAACGGCTGGTATTTATTGTATTAAAAATAAAATTAACTCTAAAATATATGTTGGAAAAACAAAAAATTTATATGGAAGAAAATACCAACACATTGGACAATTAAAAAACGGAAAACACGCCAATAAGCATTTACAATTTGCTTTTAATAAATATGGTATTGATAATTTTGTTTTTGAAATAATAGAATTATGTGAATTAGAAAATCTTGGAATAAGAGAATTTTATTGGATGGATTATTATGAATCACATAAACGTGATAAGGGTTATAATATTGAAATATTAGACGAAAATGGAATTTCAATTAGGTCGTATGAGTCAATCACAAAAATGCGAAACACAATTTCAAAGAAAAAATATATTAAGCCAAGGGGTAAGTTTAACCCAACTTCAAAAGAGATATTTCAATATGACTTTAGTGGTAATTATATATCTTCTTTTGAAAGTTGTCATATTGCAGCAGAATTTTTAAATAAAAAAAAATCATATTCACTAATTTCTAAATGTGCAAGATTAGAGTTTGGTTCTGCTTTTGGTTATCAATGGAGATATTTTAAAGTTGATAAAATTGGTATTTGCGATTCAATTAATTCTCAGATTAATAATTTAAAAAGAAATGCAAGAGAAATAATGATTCCAATTATAGCTATAAATTTAAGTGATTTAAGCACATATGAATTTAATAGTATAAGTGAAGCATCAAATTATTTCAAACTTTCAGTTTCAGCAATATGCAGAATTCTTAAAGGAGAAAGAAAAAAAAGCTCTAAGTTAAATATGACTTTTAAATATAAATAAAATTTGGAATATTCATTTTTTATGTTTATTTTTTAAATAAAAACATGAAACCGTTTATACACGCAAAAAGCTCCGCCAAAAAGTATGGTGGAATCGAGGAAGATTACATCGACATACACAACTGGATGGATTCATCCAAAGCCTTTGTCTCAGATAATAGACATCGCTCTATTTGGCACTCAAGTGCTGGAGTCTTCTATATGGAGAAGATATTTGGTGTTCACTTTGATGGAATCAAGAAGCTTAAGGAGAAATACAACCTTCCAGATTCATTTGAAGATGATATGCTCCAGCTATTAAGAGATAATAGAGAACGTGGAACCTGCATCAAGAATTCAGATGGCAAGGAGGTCTCTGTTAGAGATGTTGCCGAGCAGCATATTCTTGAGGACTATGGAATGAAGTTTATTCCAACAGCACAGGACTACATTGAAAACATGGAGTTCCAGGATTGGATGAATAATGGAAGAAGTGGTTGTCCAACTTCCTACAATAAGATTGAAAGTAATAAGAGAGTAACGGTTTTAAAAATAGACTAAAAATAGAAGCGATGGAAAAAAAGGGATATGTAATCCAGAAATTAGGATACGAATACAATGATGAAACATACTATCGTCCAGAGGATGGTGGTGGAAATCCAGTTATAGTAATGACAGATGAGGTTGTTGCAAAGAAGAAATTCATGGAGCTTGAGATTGAAGCCTGGAGAGGGGAGACTGTGGGTAACTATGGATATAACCTTGATGAGGTGGCATCAGATGAATCTGAATTTGAGAAAGCTCTTGAGGCTATGGGTCTTGAAGTAGATGATTTATGGAATGTTGAAATTCCAAAGACTGCAACTGACGACCAAATCAAGAGACTTATCAAGGCATCATCAATTAGATTTCACGAGATTGTTGAAGTTGAAATCGAGGAAACTCCAAGTCTATCAAATGATGAAATTGAGCCAAGCGAAGATTTATTGTCAGTTCAGGATTCACTGGAAATAATAGAGCAAATGTTTGATGCACCAAAAGAAAAAAAGGGAATTTTTGATAGTGTTGATAAGTTTACAAATCCAGATGTTGCTCCAACATTAGTTCCAGAAAATGTAACAATTGAAGACATTAAGAAAGTTGTTGAGGAGACAAAAGATGACTTCTTGACAATCAAGGAGGAGATGAAGAAGCTTCGTGATGAGGCAAGAAGTAAGGTTAAGAACTTCTTCATTAAGGGGATGAATAAGGTTTTTGAAATGTATCCAGAAGTTAAGTCTGTGAGTTGGCGACAATATACAGATTATTTTAACGATGGAGATGAATGTAGATTTAGAGTATATAATGATGATTTCAGTGTAAATGGTTATTCTGACTATGATGACGAAGGAGAAGAAGGTACTATTAATGTCTTACATTATGATTGGGAAAAAGGAAGAAAATATACTTATCATAAGGGTGAAGAAATTAAAAATGCAATCAGTGGATTTCTCGAACAACTTGACGAAGATGATTACAGAACAATGTTTGGTGACCATGTGAAAATTATAGTAAGGAAAAACGAAGTTACTACAGAAGAATATGCAGACCACGAATAATTATAAAGTTGAAAAAATATAATATTGGAGACTATGTGTCAATATTTTTATTGTTGGAAAAAATTGATACGAAGCAAAATTGGAAAGTTAGATGTGAATGTGGAAATGAATACATAGCAAGAGTAAGTGCTTTAAAAAAACAAAAAAATTGTAGAAATTGTAATCAAAAAGCATCAAACCATCATGCGTGGAAGGGTTTTGGAGAAATTCCACATGATGTATATACAACTATTAAACATTCAGCTTTTACTAAAAATTTTGAATTTAATGTTAGTATAGAATATTTGTGGAAAATATTTTTACAACAAAATAGAAAATGTGCTTTTACTGGTGAAGAAATATTTTTTAATAAAACATTTAAAAACAAAAAGGAAAAAACAGCTTCATTAGATAGAATAGATAGTTCAAAGGGTTATATTGAAGAGAATTTGCAATGGGTTCATAAAGATGTAAATAAATTAAAAAAGAATTTTACAGATGAAAGATTTATTGAAATTTGTAAAAAAGTAGCAAAGTATAAATAATTTTAAAAATATTTGATAATTGTTGAAACATTTTATAACTTTGTGCGTATAAGATAACACAACAGCTGTTTAACGACCAGTGTGATGAAAAATCCTACTGGTCGCCTAAAAAAGTTCTTTGAAAGATTAAAATATTAAATTATCGGCTGCGAAATGCCCAATATGGATGATAACTCCTGGGTAGTTCCAATTTGGCGCAGTAATGAGTCCCTATATAGTGAAGGGTTAAACAATGGGCAAGATAGCTCAAGGCTTCGATAATTTTAAAGATAATTTTGGTAGTGGACTCAAGGCAGAGTGGAGTAGCCCCGTAGATTCGAAAACTATGGACCAGCGAAACGAATTGCCTTCCATTGCCAAGCGCTATTTCTTCAGGAGTTAAATTGTCGATTGACAAGATGTTTTAGATATGTCTGATACAAATCAAAAAAACATTAAAATCATGAAAACATTTGAAACATTTGAAGAAGCTTTTTCTGCTCAAGCAGGATTGAATAGTTGGGGAGGTCCAAAATACTTGGAAACAGGTATCGAAAACATCGACAGAGTTCAATTTGCATTAGGAAACGTATTATGGGTTGTAATGGCCGATGGATACCAACTTGATGATTATGAAGAGTGGGTTACACAGTACGGACTTACTGCCTCAGGGGAGTGGGCTGCAGTATCTGGAGGACACTGTTCATGTTATGGGTGGGAAGAGATGTGTGAAAATGATATTACGTACTATCCGTCACTTGAGGTTCTGCTGAAAGCTGACCCTGGTGCGCAAGTCATTATCAACCATAGAGATGTTCTTAAGGGGGTCCTGCCTTTCTTAGACATCTAACAAAAAGACCAACCGATACATCACTGCTATGAAAGTAGCCTATGGGATGTTCTTCCTTGAAAAAGGAATGCAGGAAGGTCTTTTTATTTATGTGGGTATATGTCTCAGTTGGCAGAGCAGGGGATTCTAAATCCCAGCGCACGGGTTCGAGCCCCGTTACCCGCTCAATTTTTAGATTTTTTTAAAAAAAATTTGGCAGGTACTATAAAAAGTTATAGATTTGCAAAGTCCTTTTAATAAGGAACAGTTCTTTGAAGTATGGGGCGGTAGCTCAGTCGGTAGAGCGCCACCGTGTTAGTGGATTTCTTTGTTGAAGTCGCACAGCGGAGGAGGTCGCAGGTTCGAACCCTGCCTGCCCCACAAATTTTTAAAAGCAAAATGGTGTAAGTAGACGATAGAATATGTTATAAGTGGAAACATGAAGGCAAATTCGATTCTAAAAACAGCACAGTTGGCAGCAAGCCTATAAAGACATTGATAGTATGGTCAATGAGTCAATAGCATCCGTGGAGAATCGGGATTCGGGTTGAGCTTTTAAAAATTTTTAAAAAAAACAAAAAAAGTATTGCATTTTTGGAAATTATTTCGTAATATTGTAATACAAAAGAAAACGTTCTTTGAAAGATATTTAAAAAATTGTTGTTGGCTTAAGTGCTTAGGTCCATTCGGCAGTAATAGTAAGTGAGGAAAGTGAGAATGGGAAAAACACACAACTGTATGAAATATAGCAGATGTCCTTCGCTTTTAAATTGGTTATGTAACATGAACCAGCTATTATAATACTAACAATAATGACATTGAGGCTGTATAGAGTCTCGGCTGAACGAAAGCGCAGCCAAGCCCTACGGGGAAGATAAAATTTGGTAACAAGTTATAAAAGGGGTTGCTAACCTCGCCTCTTCAGGATTTATTCTGAAGTTGGACACCTATAAAATAAGTGAGTACACTTGCTGATGGTCTAATGACTGAGGCGAGTGCTATCCTGGTGAAATCACACGCATAATAGGGTGTGTAAGGGGTAGCTGAGCGCTGGAAACAGTGCAAAAAAATTGGCTTCGGCTGATGAAAGGAAAAGCTTAGTTCTGTTGTTCGAGCACTCGCAATGTTAGAGCTTCAGTTCAATCGGATTTGGTCCCTTCTTCTTTTGAAATGGGATTCGGGTTTGATGGTTGACATGCAAAAGTCAACAGGGAGGCGTGTGGCATTCTGTATTGCAAGATATGGAACCACCCCCGTGGGCACGTCTCCAGGTAAGTAAATCACCATGCTTATCATAGAAGTCAATTGCAAGACTACAGATGAACTAAGATACATTTATGAGTGAAAGTCTCACGGGCGTGTAAGTTTAAAGGTCTCTCAAATCCTAACCACTAGTGGAATTAGGAAGTCAATCATCCGCAAGATGTTTGTCGATTGTGGAGGGAAGTTCGTGTCGGGCTGCAAACCAGGCATAGGCGAAATCTGCAGAGTAGAACTGCACGAAAGGAATGGTTCCCCTAAGAAACCGAGATTGGCGGATACTGGCTGAAAGGTCAGTGGATACAGTAGGGAAAGCTCAGATAGCATAGCTATAATCCTACTAAAAGGTCGCTACAGAATGCTGTAAACTCAGGCTACTAAAAATAAAGGCTCTTCGACTCTGGTTGTTGAGCCTTTTTTTATTTCAGTTGATTTTCTTTTTATAATTTTATATATTTAGAAAAACAATTATGATGAAATTATTTAAAAAAGCATTGTTAACTTTAGTATTTATACTTGGTGTAACAATAGGAGCATCTGCTCAGAGTGGATGGAACACGGGTCAGTGGTATCAGTATCAGGGTCAAAGTTGGACTGACTGGAAAGATGTGTTTGTTGGATATGATGGCTGGGGAATGCCAATCTATAGAAGACAATGTAGAAATACAGTTTGGTATTCTGAATATTATAGTGGATATACTTATGTTTGGGGGCCAAATGGGTGGTATACTCAATGGTATTCTGGATACGCATGGAAATGTTATTGGAGCAACTGGTATTGGTGTATTTAATACATGGAGGAGAGAGATAGAATGAAGATACTTGCTGGAACAGCAATATCTTTGAGTGAATCGAAAGATACTAGGCTCATAAAAAACTTAGAGGCAATTGAAATCATAGATAAATATGATTACTTACAAAAAGCGTTTAAATACATTATTTTAAATAGCAATTCAAATGATAGACCTTATCATAATTTAAATCACTTACTCACAGTTCTTAAGTATTGTTACATCGGTGCAATTGAAGAGTCTGTTACTGATGAAAAAGAATTAAGAGAATTATTAATTTCAGCAATTTTTCATGATGTAAATCATACTGGAGGTAAAAAAACAGACGACATCAATATTAAAAATTCTAAGAAGGTAATTAAAATTTTTGTGGAATCACAAGATATTGATGCTGACTTAGATTCTATGAATGAAATACTTGATGCTACACAATATCCATACATACTTGATGGCTCTGATTTAAATATTAGACAATCAATTATTAGAGACGCAGACCTTATGCAGGTTTTTGAGTATAATTGGATTCATCAAAATATAGCTGGCCTTTCGAATGAGCTTAATATGAATTTTCTTGATTTTGTAAAGCCTCAAAGAAAGTTTCTTGATTCTGTAGAATTTAATACTAAGTGGGGAAAAAAGATGAAAAAAGACAAGTGGAAAGATGTTGTTGGTCAATATGAAATGTTTGAGAGAGCATGTAATGCTAAATTGAAAGATAATGAAGACAAAAAGAGTTAAGTCTCCAACTAAGTGGGCAAAAATAAAAGAATTATCAAGCTGGGTTGGAGAAAGTATATGTGAAGAAAACTCAAGGGGTGGTCATGCTAAGTTAACAATTATCCATCATTGTGGTAAAGATAAGGAATCATTAATTGAACAACTTGAATTAATGATTGAATTGATAAAGACTAATGGCAAAAATTTTTCTTCATAAAAAAATAAACATTTTATTTTTTTTTACGTATAATACATATGGATTTCACAAAAAAGCCAATTCTTGGCATGATTCACATGTATGGCCAGGAGCAGGCTGCCTCATATGCTGATAAGGAAATTGACATCTTTGAACAAGAGGGTGTTGATGGATTTATCTTAGAGAATTATCATGGAACACTAAAGGAAATACGTCAAGTTCTTAGTTGGATTGACGAGATTGACGGCAACATGCTTAAGGGAATAAATATTCTTCCCAATGACATCGTTACGGCATATGAACTTGCTGCAGCATATAAACTTGACTTTATTCAATTTGACTATGTTGCTGGCTCATATGAGAGAACTGCTCCATTCGACTATCAAACGTTTATTAGATTTAGAACAAGATTTCCTGAGATTAAAATTCTTGGAGGAGTTTGGCCAAAGTACTACGAGCCAATAGAAGGTTCAAGTTTATATAGAGACATTGCTGAGGCTCAAAATAATTGCGATGCAATTGTTGTTACTGGAGCTGGAACAGGCAAAGAGACTCCTCTTGATAAGATTAAACAATTTAAGGAACTCGCTAAAACAACTCCTATTATTATTGGAGCTGGATTAACTCCAGAGAATGCTATAGAGCAATTGATTCATGCAGACGGGGCAATTGTGGGAAGCACATTTAAGAGGCTAGGTAGGACAACAAACCCAGTGGATAGAGAGCTTGTCAAGGAGTTTATGAGTGAGGTAAAAAAGGTTAGATAAATAAAATAACCTTTAGCTGCTCTGATTTCAAAAATTTCATTCTATTTATAGAAAATAGATAGGATGAAAAAATTGACTACAGATTTGGTTATAAGTAGATGTAAAGAAGTTCATGGTGATAAATATGATTATTCCAGTGTTGATTACAAAAACTCATCTACAAAAATAAAAATAAAGTGTTCGGAGCACAATGTTTTTGAGCAAAGATTTCATGACCACATAAATGGTGGTGGTTGCCCATTTTGTTCAGGAGTTGGTAGATTAGATACAAAGTCTTTTATTGGAAGGGCAAAAGAAATTCATGGAGATAAGTATGATTATTCTAATTCATACTATGTCAACACAGAAATGAAAGTTAAAATTTCATGCTTAGAACATGGTGTTTTTGAACAAACTCCACACGACCATCTTTATGGAAAAGGTTGTTTGAGTTGTGGATATGAATCCATGGCTGGTTCTCATGTAAGCTCTAATAATTATTTTTTGGAAAGAGCTATGGTTATTCATGGCGATAAGTATGAGTATATTGATGAATATATTGGTCAACATTCTAAAATGTCTATAAAGTGTGAAATACATGGAACCTTTAAGCAAAAGCCAAAATACCACCTCCAAGGAAATGGATGCCCAATATGTAAAGAGTCCAAAGGGGAAAAAGAAGTTGCTAAACTTTTAAAACAAAAAAATATATTGTTTGAGCGTCAAAAAAAATTTGATGATTGCAGAAACATAAATCCATTACCATTTGATTTTTATTTGCCTGAATATAATGTGTGTATAGAATATAATGGAAGACAGCATTATATACCAGTTGATAAATGGGGTGGCGAAAAAATGTTAAAAGACCTTCAGAAAAGAGATAAAATTAAAAGTGAATACTGTAAAAATAATGATATTTTGCTTTTGGTGATAAAATATTCTGAAAATGTGTTGGAATGTTTAGAAAATATTCTTATATTTACAAATAAGTAAATTATACAGCTATGAAAGAAAAAATCACATTAGAGATTAGACAGGGTGAGGGTGGTCAAGATGCCAAACTTATCGTTGAGGACATGGCTGCAATGTATATCAAAGCAGCCCAAAGGAATAACTTCTCAGTTGAGACAACTCACTGAAGAGAAGGCTATATTTCCCTATGAATAACAGGGAAAGGTTGTAAGCAATATTTCGAGAATGAGGCTGGCGGACATCGCTGGCAACGCATCCCACCAACAGAAAGAAAGGGAAGAGTTCATACGAGCTCAATCACTGTAGCTATAATGGATAAAGATGAATACAAGGAGGTAGAAATACACCCAAGTGAAATATCTATTATAACAACCAGGGATTCAGGTCCAGGAGGTCAGCACAGGAATACAACAGACTCTTGCGTTGTGATGACGCATATAGCAACTGGAATTCAAGTTAAGGAGGCAGCAAAGGACCAGCACAAGAATAGGCGTGAGGCAATGAGGAAGTTGACCGAGAAGGTTAATCACTTCTATAGGACTGGTCACATTGAGGATGAAGTTGAGGAAAGGCGTGAACAAATCGGAACTGGACTTAGAGGCGATAAGCGAAGAACCTATCGAGTTAAGGATGACCAGATTCAAGACCACCTAACAGGAAAGAGCTGCAGCCTTAAGCAATTTATGAAGGGTAATCTTGAACTTTTATTTTAATTTTTAAATAAATTTTGTAAATTTGTCTTAAAAAAAGATGAGCAAAAATTTATTTACAAATAAGGGTTTACTAATAAGAACTGCAAGACCAGTTATTTGGTTAACTGGTCTTTCTGGTTCTGGAAAGTCAACAATCGCAAATGAGCTTGAACTTGCTCTTCATAAGCTAGGAATTAAGTCTTACGTTCTTGATGGAGATAACATAAGAACGGGGTTGAATAAGGACCTTGGGTTCTCTGATGCAGACCGAAAGGAAAATATGAGAAGAATTGCTGAGGTTGCAAAGTTATTTTCAGATTCTGAGACAGTTACAATTGCGGCATTTATTTCTCCATTCAGACAAGAGCGTGCTGAGGCCAGAGATATTATTGGCTCTGAAAACTTTGTTGAGGTTTATGTTGATGCCTCACTTGAAGTTTGTGAGCAAAGAGATGTTAAGGGACTATATAAAAAGGCAAGAGCTGGTGAAATCCCTAACTTCACAGGAATTGACAGTCCCTACGAGGCTCCAGATAATCCAGATATTATATTAGAGTCTGGAAAATTGACAATTGATGAGTGCGTAGATAAGCTATTAGTTTATTTAGGCTGCTAAAAAAATAAAAATATGTGGGAAAAGAAAAATCATGGAGGAAATCCAACAGATAATGAAGATAAGAAGAGAGCAATCTTCATTGGTAGATACCAGCCGTATCATCAGGGTCATATCTCTCTAATACAGCAGAAGCTAGACCAAGGAATTCCAGCTCTCATAATGGTCAGAGACATAGCTCCAGACGAGAAGAATCCATTCACAACCGAGCAGACAGTATCAATGATTGAGAAGTATCATGCTGCCAAGGGTGATGACGTTGAAGTTTTAATCATTCCAGATATTGAGTCAGTTAACTATGGTCGTGGTGTTGGATATGAGATAAATGAGTTTACTCCACCAGATGGAATTGCATTCATATCAGCAACAAAGATTCGTGAGTCAATTAAGCTTGGCGATGACACATGGAGGTCAATGGTGGATGAGTCTATCCAGGGTGATGTAATTAAATATCTTAGTGATGAAAAGTGAGTATAAAGTCTATCAAATAAGATATAATACAGTATCAGTTGATGAAAAAGAGAGATGGAGGCTTATTGAAAATGGAAATGAACAACTTGTATCGGATATTTTTATTGATGGTCACACATATACAACAAAAGATTGGATAGAGGAAATCAACGACTACAAGTGGCACATAAGCTGTGAGGGATATTGTGAGATAATTGATAACGTAGCTCACATAAAGACTAAGAGAGATGGCTCAGCTGTAAAGCGACACCTATTAAAGACAATTTCTTATAGAATACTTGGAACAGCAACAACATTTACAACATCTTATATGTTTGGAGGGTCAATTCAATTATCCTCTGCAATAAGTGTTGGGGAGCTTATGATAAAGCCTATTTTATACTTTATTCATGAAAGAATTTGGTATAAGACTGACTTTGGTATAAAAAAATGAAAAAATATTAAAAAAACACTTGATTTTTATTTGCTATTTTCTTATTATTATATATAATAGTTTTAAAAGTAATAAAAATTAAAAAGAAAAATTATGTCGTATCAATTAACAGGAAAAATTAAGGCAATCGGTGCTATCGAGCAAAAATCAGATACCTTTAAAGTAAGAACATTTGTGGTAACCATTGACGGTGATACAAATTATCCTCAGCATGTACAGCTTCAGGCAACAAATGATAAGTGTGACATCCTTAATACTTTTACAGTAGGAAGTGAAGTTACAGTTGCCTTTAACTTAAGAGGTAGAGAGTGGACAGCAGCAGATAACTCTGTGAAGTACTTTAACTCTCTTGATGCTTGGAGAGTGGAGGCAGGAGCTGGAACATCAACTTCAGTACCAGCTCAAGGTGGTGCTCAGGCAAATTCAGTGCCAGCTAATCAGACACCAGTAGCAATGGCACCAGATGCAGGTGATGACCTACCATTCTAATTTTAGAATTTAGTTAGTTATTTTTTTAAAGAGGAGTTCCTTATTGGAGCTCCTTTTTTTATTTGATATTAATAAAAAGTTTTATTAAATTTGCAGTAATGAGAAATGTTTATGTACAGAGGTCTGGAAATAAGTTTCTAAGTGTAAACTGCTTTGAGGGTGCAGCTGGATTTGGTCAAATGGGATATAAAGTTATTGGATTTGAAAGGCCAGAGGAAATAGACCATAGCACAAGTCCAATAGTGGTTGGTGGAATAAACACTGTAAGACAAGTGTTCAGTGACCTTAATATACTTCAGCCGAACATAGACAATCCACATAAACACCTTCCAGGTTATCTTGGAAGAAGAGTGGTTGAAATGTCCTTTTCTGATGTTGAAGATTATTCTCAGATAGAAGGAGCATATCCATTTTTCATCAAGCCACTATATGACCATAAATTATTTACTGGATATGTCGTTAAGTCTAAGCATGATTTGCTTCAGGCAAAGCTAAGATGTAAGTCTGACACTAAATTGATAGTATCAGAGTGCGTTGAATTTATTTCTGAGTACCGATGCTTTGTATTAGGTGGTGAGTTAGTTGGTAGTAAAAATTATACTGGAGACTTCAGAGTTTCTCCAGACTATAATATTGTTGAGAGCGCAATCAAGGATTACTCAGCACAGCCTGTGGCGTATTCGATTGATTTTGGAATTACAGCAGATGGAAGAACACTTCTTATAGAGATGAATGATGGATTTGGATTAAGCGCATATGGTCTTAATAAAATTATCTACTGCAAGATGCTTGAGGCAAGGTGGAATGAAATTACAAAAAAAGTTATTATTTAATAGTATGAGAAAAACAAAAACACATCCTCCTGGTAGCACATAACGTGAGTTAGTTTATAATTGACTAATTCATTTTATGAATAAACTAAGATTGTGGAGGGTAGATTCCCAGAGTAGCTCTGGCAACCAAGCCCCCTCTTTCTTTGTCGAGACTTCTACACCAGAAGCATGGACAAGAGAGAAATCGGAAGAAGAAGCTATCAGGATAGCAAGAGAAAATTCAGGCCTTGGCCGTTTTTCATCCTGGAAATTTACTGTTACACACCTAGAGGACCACTTCTTAATCCAATCTAATGGATGGGAAAAGTGGGCTAAGCAAGGTGTCTACAGAATTGAAAACGGTGCTTGGACCAGAAAGGCTAAGGACCAGTAAAAAAATGAGAGGGTGCCAATTGGTATCCTCTTTTTTTTATTATTTATTAAAAAACTCATACTATTAATATGGAAAAAAAGAAAACGATTCAAATTAGCATGGACCAACTTCAAAAGATAATAAAAGAAGGAGTTGAGAAACTTCATAAAAAGGCTCTTATTGAAAATAGAATTCAGCAAATTAATGAAGAATTGGGAATCATAAGTGAAATTGGTTTTGACCAATATGGAAATCCTATGGGATTTGATAATGATTACAGCGAAGAGGCTATTAAGAAATTTGATAGAGAGCATTCAGAGAATCCAGATGAATATGTGGAACCAAGTGATGAGTTGAGTGAGAATGAAGAAGTAGCTTCTTCGGAAATTATTAATACAATTAATGGATACCTTGAGGCTGCCCTATGGACTGAAGAGGAAGAGCTTGGTCCATCTAATATAGAAACAGATGTTAGCTTCGAGGCTAAGGTTGATGCATATACAGATATAAAGAAATTTAAACAACTTGCAGGTGAGCTGATAGCTCAGAGTGGTCTTAATGATGAGCAAATTGGACATGACCTTTGGCTTACAAGAAATGGACATGGAGCTGGATTCTGGGACAGAGGACTTGGTGAGATAGGAGATAAACTTGCCGATATAGCAAAGGGGATGGGCTCAAAGTATGCATATGTTGGAGATGATGGATTAATTTATATTGACTAATGTGGTGGATGGTTAAAGATTGGCTAATAAACACGAGTCTTTCTATTAGGCTTTGGTTTTATGTGAAATTTAAGCCAGAAATGTTTAAGGGCGTAGAGAATTCAATTGAAAAAAATGGATGGAACCTAACATTCAATGATGAATTTGACCAAGGTAAGCTTAATAGAAAGAAATGGAGAACTGATTCGTATGTTGGTCTTAGATTTCATCCAGGGAACATAATAGAGAGGGGTGTTGCACCTGATATGTACTATGGAGATAATATGTTTGAATTTGAAGGTTCAATAATGAGACAAAAAGTAGATAATAATCCTATAACAGTTAACTATACTGATTGGGATGGAAAAGAATACGGAAAATATACAATACCATATAGGGTTGGTCAAATTGATAGCTCTAATTCTTTTAGACAGATGTATGGATACTGGGAAATTAGAAGCAAGATAACAAGTGAGCCTGGAAGTTGGCCAGCATTTTGGATGGTGTCTACAGAAGAGTATCCACCAGAAACTGATGTATATGAGATTTACACTTCCGACAAGAGGGGGATGAAAACATTTGCATCCAACTTTCACTGGAGAAATAATCCAGATAATAGGGATGAAAAAAAGAGAATGGATGCTATGAGCCATAGAGTTCTTGATGTGTCAGAAGACTTTCATACTTATGCTTGGGAATGGAAAAAAGATAAGATGAAGATTTATTATGACAATGTTCTTGTTAGAGTTTATTCAAATCCTAAGACATTAGCTAACTTTAGAACGCCAATGCATATAATAATTAATGGAGCAGTGCAGGTGGGTAATGGTGCTGAGAAAGCAAATTATCCAAATTACCATGAGGTTGATTATGTAAGGGTATATAATAAGTAATTTATGGATTTTCGTAAAATAATAAGAGAGGTTATATCTGAGACGCTTGGCGATAAAATAGTGGCCTACCATGGAACAGATAATGTCTTCAGTGTTTTTAGTGATAGTCATCCTATATTTTTTGTGGATAATCCAGAGGTTGCAAAAACCTATGGTAACAAGTTAATTAAGGCTCAGCTAACTATAGAAAATCCTGTAATTTTTGAATTTGACGGAAAGTCAACATACTTTTTTGATAATAAGTGGCATCGACCATCTGAACTTGCTGAATACATTAAAAGTATAAGTGATGATATTAAAAATCACTATCAAATAAACGATGACCTTGCTGATGAACTTGCCTATCATGATTACGAGGGCAACTCAGGAGACCTTGATGGAATTATAATGAAAGACATAAGTGATGCAGGTGACGGAGTATTCTCAACACATAAGCCAGCAACAAACTATATAGTATTTGATAATAGCCAAATAAAAGTTTTAAAATAATTAAATTTTAAATAACTGAAAATCAAATACTTAAAAATTATTTTCATTTTTTTTAAAAAAAAGCTTGCATTATTGAAACAAAAGAATTAAATTTGCGTATAAGAAAACAAGAAAAACAATTTTTTATACTATTTAAAATAAAAACACAATGTACTCAGTAAATATACATATCACGATTAATAATACGATTTGCAATAAAAAGCACAGTCGAATGGTCGAGTTATGTATAAATAGTACAGTGAGTTAAATATAGAAAACTAACTACTATAATATAGAAGCCCGACCTCGAAAAGAGAGTCGGGCTTTTTTTATGCTCATTGGTCTCGGAAACGTCCAAGGCCATCCGAAAGGAAAAATTTGAAATATATTCTCCAGTAGCTCAGTTGGTCAGAGCACTCGACTGTTAATCGAGGTGTCGTAGGTTCGAACCCTACCTGGAGAGCAAAAAATATAGGGGTCTGTAGTATTAAGGTCAAAACTTCTGCCTGTTAAGCAGAGAGATGTCGGTTCGAGTCCGACTGGGCCCTCAACATTTGTCAGTTAGACTTGATTCCTGCAGGAAAAGTCGGATAGGCGTGAGTCTTGGAAGAAGTTGGTTCGAATCCAACCTGATGAGCAAAAAAAAGAAAACGTTCTTTGAATTAAAATATTGAAAAATTGTCAGTGGTGAGAAAACGAGTTACTTCGCTCTGTTAAAGCCGTGGTCGTGGGTTCGAGTCCCACCAGTGCCCCAAATATCACATGGGTACTGTAGCTCAGTTGGTTAGAGCACGTAAATTATACTCATTTCGATTTTCCCTGACAATATATGGTGATTGTAGCTCAGTTGGTTAGAGCACTGGATTGTGATTCCAGGGGTCGTGGGTTCGAGCCCCATCATTCACCCACGATGGTCGTTTTTGTACCTTTAAACAAAATATATGGTGTCTTTAACTCATTAGGAAGAGTGCTACCCTGTGAAGGTAGATGACAGGGTTCGAACCCCGATGGCACCCAAAAAATGAGTTCTATTACTGCAGTGACGATTGCAGGAATGACGGTTAACGCTGGTTCGAGTCCAGTTGGAACTCCAAATGCTGCTATAGCTCAGTTGGTAGAGCACTCCCTTGGTAGGGGAGAGGTCATCGGTTCGACTCCGATTTGTAGCTCAAATAAAATGCCCCATAAGCATATATGGTGATGTACCTGACTTGTAATCAGGAAAAGTCGATTCGAGTTCGGCATGGGGCTCAAGAAAAATAATAAAATGCTGATGTGGCTCAGTGGCGACAGCACTTCTCTTGTAAGGAAGAACACAAACATCGGGGGTTCGAGTCCCTCCATCAGCTCAAAAAGAAGAAAAATGAAATATAAAAAGATGAAATATAAGAAACGTTAAGAGGCTTGCATTTGCAAAGTTGCGAGCCTTGACTATAACATCATGCGCTCGTAACTCAGTTGGTAGAGTAATAGACTTTTAATCTATGAGTCACAGGTTCGAACCCTGTCGGGCGCACAAAAAAGAAGACAACGGTCTTCAAATGCGCTTGAAGCTCAAGTGGACGGGCTTCCCGCTTTTAACGGGAAGGTTGTGGGTTCGAGGCCCACCAGGCGCACAAAACATATAGTGTTCAATAAAAATGACTGTTCAGTGACAATGAACAGCTGATTTCACTGAACATAAAAATGCGCTCATTCGCTTAGCTGGCCGACAGCACCTGACTTTTAATCAGGAGAGTTTATGACTCCATCGCAGGTTCGAATCCTGCTGGGCGCACAAGAATAAGTATATGCGCTTGTATCCGTAGTTGGCCGACTGGTCCAGACTCTTAATCTGGCGAGATAATATCTCCACCGCAGGTTCGAATCCTGCCAGGCGCACAGGTTAGTTTTTTTGAAAAAAATTCTATTTTTTCGAACTATTTATAATGAAAGTTATGAAAAAATATAATAGCGAGTCAGTTATGAGGGCTCAGAAAAGAAAAAAAATTAATGCAGTTAATTGTTTTGGCGGTTGTTGTCAAAAATGTGGATATAACAAGTGTGTGGAAGCATTAGAGTTTCATCATTTAGAAAAAAATGAAAAAGAAGAAAGTCCATCATATGTTATTATGAGATGGTCTTGGGAAAGGGCAAAAAAAGAATTAGAAAAATGTATTTTATTATGTGCTAATTGTCATAGAGAAATACATGCAGAAGAAAATAAGGAAAATATTTTAGACTTAAGAAATTATATTAAGCCATGGATTGATAAAGATTGTAATTTTTGTAGGAATAAATTTGAAACTAAAGATGAAGACCAAATTTATTGTACTCAAAAATGTAGTCAATTTAGTCAGAGAAAAGTAGAAAGACCTTCAAAAGAGGAATTGAATCAGTTAATTGAGGAAAAAATTAGCTGGGTGCAAATTGGAAGGATGTTTAATGTAAGTGATAATGCTGTTAGAAAATGGGCAAAAAGTTATAAAATAATATAAAAATAGTGACGGGTCTGGACGGTTTAGGAGCCACCCTGATAAGGTGGGCACGTAAGTGCAAAGTGGGTTCAACTCCCACCGTCACTACAAAGTCTTTCTCGCCAAATTGGCGAGATAATGGCGAGATAAAATAAATAGTCATATAGCTCAGTTGGTTAGAGCGCAACACTGATAATGTTGAGGTCGCAGGTTCAAATCCTGCTATGACTACACCCTCCTCAGGGAGGTAGAACACATAGCTCAGCTTGGTTAGAGCTCTGGCCCGATGCGTCAGGTATGTCGTTGGTTCAAATCCAACTGTGTTCACTACTTAAGTAAGTTCTGAAGTCAGCTTAAGACGATGGAGGAGCTCTGGTGTGTAGCTTAGTTGGTAGAGCACCCGTAACAACGGGGGGTCGCAGGTTCAAGTCCTGTCACATCAACAAAAAATTATGAAAATGGAAAGTGAAATAGACATATGTAACGGGTTGTATCCCCTCAAGCTTATATCTTGTAGAAAGGGTAATTGGTTGCATGTGAGTTCGAGTCTCACCTTCCCGACAAAATAAATGATGTATGAGAAACGTTGATGAAGTATTAAAAGATTCTGTGCCAGTTGATATAATGTCTGTTCTTTGTAGAGAGCGTGCTCAGTCTGCTAAGTACTTTTATGAAGACGGACTCGTTGAATATAAAGGAGATATGATGGAGCCAGAAGCAGCTTTTTTAAGGTACATAGATGAGCATCCATTGTTAACTGTTATATGCGGAAATGTCTCAAGAAGACACATTGAGGAATATAATGGAAAAAGCTACAGATGGGAAACGTTAAAAGATTTGCGTAGGTAATTTTTTTTATTTAAATTTGCAGTATGAACAAGTATAATCCAGGTTGTCTTTAGGTTAATCCCTAAATGATGACTGATGTCAAAAAACAGAAACAGAGCAAAACTGAACAAAGCAAATAATGACAGAGAATACAATATCCTTCAAAAAGGAGCAGTGGTATACTGTAGAATCTGTGCAAAGAGAGCGGGAAGATTTGGCGCTACATGCGGACCAGTTAGATGGGCAGGTAGGTGGAGAATTGGGCGCAAAAATCCAAGAAAGGCAATAGCCACTTGGCAAGCAAGAGGGTTTAGGACGTGGAAACACAATCGAGATACTCGTTGGAAAATACGTAAAGCGTAAGTTGGTCCCTTAGCTCAGTTGGTTAGAGCGCCTGACTCATAATCAGAGGGTCGCAGGTTCAAATCCTGCAGGGACCACAAAATGTTTTTATTTTATAAATAAAAAGCATTGATTTTAATAGTCATATTTTTTATTTTTTTAATAAAAAGTTATGAACATATATTGGGAAGAGCATGAGCATATTGGTGGTGAGTTTATGCCTCATTGTGAAAATTTTAAAGTAAAGTCTTTGCCTAAGAACAAGGGTGGATACGACATAACAGGTCAAGGTGGCGGAGCAAACTCTATAATGTTCATGATGAAAAAAAAGCCAAAGTGGTTTCATAGAGCTTGTACAAGAATTTTCTTGGGATGGGTTTGGGTTGATAAAAAGTAAGAAAAATGACAAAATTTGAAATAATGATAATATCTCTTGTGGTTGGCTATATGATTAGACCATACATTGATATAGCTGTATTAATATTTTCAAATGCTTGGTCAGAATATTTAAAAGAAAAAAGGAAAAAATAAATTATTTATAACAAGAATGAATACTAACATGACATATTGGAAATTATCGCAAGCGATTGATTGTGGCCTGGAAGGGGTATGTCCTTTTGGTGTTGTTGGTTTGAGAATGAATATGTAGATTATTAGATATACAAAGATTTTGAGCTCAAACTATCACATGCATAGTTTGGGCTTTTTTTATGAACAAAAAAACAAATAGTAACAATGATGTAGACTCAAAAAATTGGCAACTTTTTAGGACTATCTAAAAAAGAAAAAAAAGATGGAAAGGAAATTTAAAAAATTCGGAGGTGAAATAGTTAAGGACCTTGGACAGTACGCACGGGAACACTTGGAGAAGAATCCAGGTGAAACTATTTACGTTGGATGTGACTCTGACGTTAGAAAGAATGGTAGAAAGGTAATGTATGCAGATGTTATCGCATTCTATAACAACGACTTGCGTGCTGGTGTCCACTATGTATTCAACAGAGAGCTTCTTGAAGGTTTTCCAATAAAAATAGCTAAGACTGGTAATACTGTTGAAGATAGAAAGGCTCAGAGAAAAGCGTTGACATCATCAATCTTCCAGAGAATATGGGGTGAAGTTCAAAGGCTTGAAGAAGTTGCTGAATACTTCGAGAGGGAGCTTGAGGGTGTATATAAGAGAAAGACTCCTGAGGAGTTGGTTAAGCTTGGATATGGTGCTCACCAGAGCAAGCTTGTTGACATCGACATCGACATCAACCCAAATCCAGGATGGAGCTCATATCAAATTGAACTTATCAAGATGGGTAAGGAACCTGGCATCCCAAAGAACAGGTCCTACATCGTATATGATGCTGCTAAGTCTTATCTTGAGGGTAAGGGTTACAGAGTAAGGTTTAAGCCTAACTCATGGGCTGCGTCATGTGCTGCTGATATGATTTGCAAGGGAGGATAATTCCCTTGCTTATGGTCAGATGGTCGAGTGATTGAAGACAACAGACTGCAAATCTGTAGGCGAAAGCCCATCGGGGGTTTGAATCCCTCTCTGACCTCAACAAAATATAAGACAGCGTGGTCGATTGATAAGGCATGCACCTGCAAAGTGTAATTATGGGGGTTTGAATCCCTCCGCTGTCTCAATGAAACATTTTTTCATTTTATGCGTATAACATAGTATGAAAAAATCGGTTTATACGTACAGCGATTCAAGTGGAATCGAGTTAGAATTAATGCTCGATGCTAGCAGGGAATTGACAGATGTTGACAAGAACAACATACTAATGCATGTTGAGAATATTTTGATTTCCCTCAAGGATGAGAAATTGAATCTCGACCCTAAGGTTAAGGAAGAAGTTGCAAAGGATAAGAGAGATATTTTATCTCTATTCTCAGAGCAAAAAATATTTGTTGAAGAAATTGATAACGAATATATGATTCATCCTTATTCTAAGCATTATCCTTGGTTTGTTGTAACAACATCTAAGGGTAGAATTAAGATTGGTTGGAGAAAGCGTGTATTGAACATTTGCTGGGATGACTCAACAATTAAGGAAAGCGCTAAGGAGCTATTTCCAGACGAGGATGTGACGAAGTTTGACAAGACCATTCATGCATGGGGTTATGATAAGGCCAAGGAGTATATTGACTTGCTTTTAAAATAGTATGGAGTCTATAGAAAAAATAGGATGCAATACCTTAGTTAGGATTGAGCTTGATGGAACTAAGGTCTTTAAGGAAAAGATGAAATATAATACTCTTGACCAGGCTATTGAAGCTTGTAAGGAGTTAAATGCAATGCCTCACAGGATTAATAAGATTGTTCCATATAAGTGTAAGCACTGCTGCAAGTATCATACTGGAAGAAATGGAAAAGTCATAACTGAAAAGTATAGAGATAAACTTCAGGCTGAGAAGTATCAACCAACTCCTGAAGAAATTGAAAAAATTAAGACAAGAGTTAGGGCGAGCGATATTGAGCATGCAAACTTTAAGATTGTTGGGAAAATTGACTTAAGTAAGATACCTAAAAAATAATTTGTTAAATTAATTTAGAATGCTTATATTTTAAATTAAAAACAATATTATGAATCAAACTACGTTAGAATTATACCTATATATGGGTAGTTCAGAGCCAATAATAGAGTGGCTTAAGGAAGAAGGAGTTGTTACAAGGGAGCAAGCGAGACAAAGACTTGTTGGAGCAGCTAAGAGTAATATATACTCAGTAATGGCAACTAAGGGCAGCTCACTTGCTGGAACAGCAAGCGCATCATCAAGAATATTAGATGCATTCCCAGAGGAGGCTCCAAAAGTCGAGGGAGCAAAGGAAGTGGATTTTAATGACATACTGGAAATTGCCTCAAAGTTCTTAGATGAAACCCAGGAAATAAAGGGAAGTGAAAAAACAATAATGAGGGAGCAAGAAATCAGAAAGATGGCTCTCTTTATAAGAAAAGCCTGTGACTAACAAATTTAATATTTTTAAGTAACATTTTTCAATTCTATGCGTATAATAAGGAAAAATCATAAAAATGGATTTACTGTTAAAAGATAAAGAGCGCAGGAAAATAAAGTTCTTCAACTTAGAGGAGCTTGATAAATTAAATACAAAGAGGCTGTTGACTTTTTACAAAAAAGAAAGACTTAGATTCTACAGATTTATAGGTAGTCAAACTTGTGATTGTTGTGGTGAAAGGTATTCAGATATTTATTCAAATGATGAATACTATAAGAATGCTGGAAAGCTTGAAAAAGAGTGGAATGGTTATTTAAAAAAAATTAAAGAATTGCTCAATAAAAGAGAGCATGTTAAATAAAAAATATGGCAAAGTTAAAAATAACAGGTAAGGAACTATTAGAGTGGGGATTCGCTCCAGGTAAGGTTATGGGTGTGGCCCTTAGGGTTGTAAACAAGGAATACAAGCACTCAGACCTTGAGGATGTTCGTGCTATTCTAACTGAGGTGCTTACCACTCCAGAAATGTTTGTTGAGGACGAGGTTCTTGGACCAATTGCTCAATTGCTTATGCCAGAGCCAGAAGACTTGAATCCAGAAATTCCACTTAGAGAAACAGGGGTTCCATATACTATCTATGGCAAGGAAAACATCGAGAAGGGCGCTATTGACCAAATGGAAGTAGCTGTTAAGTTGCCAGTTGCGGTGGCTGGCTCAATCATGCCAGATAGCCATCAAGGATACGGACTTCCAATTGGAGGTGTTCTTGCTACTGATGGTGCAATTATTCCTTGGGCAGTCGGTGTTGACATCGGATGTAGAATGTGCTTAACTATCTATGATAAGGGCGCTAACTACATTGATGGTAACAGAGGTAAATTAGCAAATGTCCTTAAGTCTGAGACATTCTTCGGAACTGGAGTTGAGAATGACGGACTTCTTAAGGAGCACGCATTTGTTGAGAGAAGTGAGTTCAACGACATCAAAGCCATCAAGGCTCTTAAGGATGTTGCATGGAGACAGCTTGGAACCTCAGGTGGTGGAAATCACTTTGTAGACTTTGGTAATGTTAGCATCACTGATGCAGACAATGAATTTGGCCTTGAGGTTGGTGACTATGTTGGTGTATTGACTCACTCTGGCTCAAGGGGGTTTGGTGCAACTCTTGCTAATAAGTATAGTGCAATCGCTATGGAGAAGACTCGTCTTCCAAAGGAGGCGCAATACTTAGCTTGGCTTGACATCAACTCTGAAGAGGGAATGGAGTACTGGATTGCTATGAACATGGCTGGTGACTATGCGCAGGCTTGTCACGATGAGATGCATAGAAGAATTACTAAGCAGCTTGGGCTTAGGCCAGTAGCGAAGATTGAAAATCACCACAACTTCGCTTGGAAAGAAATTGTAGATGGTAAGGAGGTTATTGTTCACCGTAAGGGAGCAACTCCTGCTGGTAAGGGTGTTCTTGGGATAATCCCAGGCTCCATGGTTTCTCCAGGGTTCATAGTAAGGGGTCGTGGCGTTGTTGACTCAATCTCATCAGCATCTCACGGTGCAGGTAGGCTGATGTCAAGAACAGTTGCCAGAAACACTTTCACAAAGAGCGGTGTTGATAAGCTTCTTAAGAATCATAAGGTAGATTTAATTGGCGGTGGAATTGATGAGGCTCCACTTGCATACAAGGACATCAATGAGGTGATGGGATACCAGAAAGACTTGATTGACATCATCGGAACATTCACTCCACAAGTGGTCAGGATGGCTGATGATGAGGGCGGTCCTAAGTATGGGAAAAAAAGTAAATAATAGAGAGCGGACTTGAGAGAGTCCGCTTTTTTTTGGCTATTTATTTACATGACCAAGGATATTGAAAATAAGCTTAGAGTGAATAAGTTTTTCCCTAAAATACCAGTTAGGGATGTTTTTATGAATGATAACGCTTATTCAGATGGATACAGCAATAAGTTGGACACAATTCTAAAGGTTCCATATGAATATATTGATAGTGGAAAATTTGATAGTCTTCCTAAGGAATCTGTTGAAGTTCAAAAAATAGTTCCGACTCAGAAATTTTTAAAATTTGATAATTTAAAAAGGATTGAGCCAAGTCATGAGACTGGAGCTTACTTGGTAAAAAAAGATGATGTGTATTATGTCCTTGATGGTCATCATAGAATAGCCATGGATATATTAGGCGGTGAAAAGTATGTTATAGCATATGTATATGATGCTGATAAGATAATAAAAGAGATGAGTGTAAGAAATTTAGTTAGAAAAGTATTAACTGAATCAATTGAGCCCAAGAGGAGTTTGGTGGTTCTTGTTGGACCTCCTTCAGTAGGTAAGTCTACATGGATTAAAAACAATTTTCCAGATGCTTATATAATAAGTAGAGATGATGTAGTTACTGATGTGGCTAATTCTTTCGGGTGGTCATATGATGATATGTTTGAGCAACCACCAAAAAATTCGAAAATAGGCGACTACAGCGAAAAATTTGGAGAAGTATTACCAGCACCAGAGAATTATAGAATTTCAGATAAAATTTATAGCAAGGTTTATGAGGCTAATGGAGAGGTCTATAAAAAAATGCTTGATAAAACATCTGGGGCACATCCGAGCGGCAAAGACATAGTTGTTGATATGACAAATATGAATAGTTTTCAAAGAAAAAATGCTTTAAAACCAATTGAGGGTAATGAAGATAAATATACTAAGATAGCTGTAGAATTTGACTTTAAAGGATATGAGGATTTAATAAAAAGAGTCTCTAAGAAGAGGGAGATGGAATTGAAACAAAAAGGTATACATAAAACTATGTATGACTATGTTTTTGATAGACTATTTTCTTCTTATGAACCAGTATCTCAAGATGAAGGGTTTGATAAAATCATTTCTGTGAATAATATTGAAAGTTTGAAAAAATATTTAGATGATGAAAAATATGAAAAAATGAGTGAAAGTTTAAGAAAAATAGTTAGACAGGTTCTTAGTGAATCAATCGGTCAAATCAATGAAATTGATTGGGAGGGCGACTTCAGTGATGTAAGCAAGAAGTGTTTGAACCCTAATGAGATAGTAGACTACCTTAATAGAGTTAGAGCGAATGCCCCTAAGTCTACAGCTGACAGAGAGAAGTTCAATCCAGACAAGCCATTCATCCATGCTAAGTCAACAGCGTTTAAGGACACTGAAGGTGGGATTGATGTAGACTACTTTATCAAGACAATAACAACTCCTCCAGTAACTATAATCAATACGAATGATAAAATTCTTAAGAGCGGTGGAGTTCATGAATATGTATTTAAGACAGGAGTTCCAGCACTGCGTGGAATTGTGTATGATATAGATAAAGATAAATTCTACATAGTAAATACTTGTCCAGGAGCTGGAGCATGTCAATTTATATGCTATGCACTAAAGGGGCAGTATATACAATACCCAGCTTCATATGATGGGATGACAAGAAGGCTTAATTATTTATTGAATTATCCAGAAAAGTATGAGGCTCAAATGTACAATGAGTTAAAGCAAAAGTGTGAAGAATATCAGGCCTTTGAGGGATATAAGTCAAAGGTTATAATTAGATGGAATGACTCTGGAGATTTCTTTACTAAGAGATATGTTAGCATAGCTGAGAATGTAATGGATAGACTTAAGAATGAAGGGTATAATATTGACAGCTATGCCTATACTAAGGTTGCCGATGTTGCTAAGGATTCTAAGTTTGACACAACATTCTCCTCAGGAGCAAATAAGGGTCAATCCTCTAAGGTTGACTTATCTAAGCAGAAAAACGCCAACGTAATTCCTTCTTCACTCTTTAAGGGTTTGAACTTAATGAGAGTTGCTGATGAAGAAACACTTAAGAATAGAGTCTCAAATGAGTTTGGAATTGACAAGAATGAATTATTGACGTTTGATGAGCTTATGGCAACGCCTAAGGGTGATGCTCCAAGGTGGACGGTAATTGTTACTCCAAATGATGGAGATGATGCTGCATTCAGGAAAGATGTTAAGCAAATTTTATTAACACAACACTAAAATGGCTTCTGAGAAATATTGGTATCATGGAACTCCAGATGTTAGAAAATTAGAAGAGGAGGGCGGCTTTTCAGATAGAGTCATGCATATTGAATATGTAGATGATATTGATGCATATGACCTCCTTCAGTCAAAAATTGCTGCTGCAAGGGAGTCTGGAAATGAAGACGAGTATTTTAGTTTATTAGGAATGGTTTCTAATTTTAGAAAAAAGGTCAATATTAAAAAGCCAATATTTTTATCTGATGATTATCGTATAGCAAAGACATATGCAGACCCAAGAAGGTCCATGGATTATCAGGGAGCTAAAGAAAAAGTATTAAAAGTAAAATTAAATCCAGGAAAGACTGTTACAATTAATGCAGCTGGTGATAGATTTAGATTTATAGATATAGACAAAGTAAGGAGGGGTTTTATTAGTGCGGGTGTTGATGAGGAAAGTTTAAATCTTATAATTAGGAAACTAAATTTTGCAGTTGGAGTTAAGAGTGGAATTAAGACAGATGATATTGCTGCTATTGGAGATTGGTTTGGATTTGACTACATTGATGTTGTTGGGGTCCTTGATTCTTATGAGGGCGGAAACACAAAGTCAACAGTTAGAATGGTATTTAATCCAAGTGATATAAAAATTATGGACAATTTAAGAGAGGTTAGGAGCATAGTGAGAAGCGTGCTAAGAGAATCTGTTATTAAGGAGACTACTGTAGCAAGCTTTGATGCCTATCATGGAACTGACCACTTAATAAATAAATTTGAAGATAGCTTCTTGGCTGGAGAGAGAGTAACTCAATATCATGGTGCTGGAATATACTTTACAACAAATCTTGATAATGCAATGATGTTTGGGAATAATGTCTACAAGGTAAAAATTGATGGAAGATTCATAGATACGAAGACTCCAGCGAGTAAGGTAGATATTAAGGAAGTTATAGAGCTCATGAAGATGAGTGATGAGGAGTGGGAGATGGAGGCTCAAAATTATGATGTAGACCCAGATAAGGGAATTTTAATTTCTGCAAAATCTGCTCTTAGCTATGGAAAAAGCCAGTATGATGTGTTTATGAGAGTTCAAACAAGTTGGTATCCATATGACCCGATTGGGTTTGTTAGAAATATGACCAAGCTTGGATATGACGGATTAATTGTAGATGCTCCAAGCGATTTTGTTGGGGACAAGCATATAATTGTATTCAACCCAGAGGCTGTAACAATTGTTGAAAAACTAAGGTGATGTAATTATATTTATTTTGAAGGTGACTTTCTTTTGAAGTCACCTTTTTTGTTAATATTTATTATTAATGGAGTCAATTAGAAAAATAATAAGAATCATACTTAGAGAATCTCTTTTTAATGAAGAGGTTATTGAGGAAACTCAGACTGGACAGAAGGACCTTGAAAAATTGACTAATGATGTCTTAAGGTTAATTGCTCATGAGACCATGAAGGAAAAGGCTCATCTTGTGTGGCTAACTGGTAATCAACAGGAGCCATTAACAAGAATACCAATGGCAAATACTCTTATGATTAACGAGGAGGGTTTTTCTGAAATAGGAGAATTTGTAACATCAACGAACATTAGAGTGGTTCCAACATCAACTCCTATAAGAAGTAAAGAAAGTATAAAGGGTGAATTAGAATATGGTCCACCAAATCAATTTAATGAGGAATTCTATAAAATTTGGCTTAAATATTCAAAGGAAGACCTTGAGGAGATTAATCAAATTTTTAATAAGGACGGTGGAGAAGTAACATCAAATGATATTTACTTCAAATTATACTATATGTTCTATTCAACACTACTTCATGAGCTTCAGCATGCTTATGATGCATGGAGAAGTGGTGGGAAAGCGTTTAGTGGTCAGCTTAATAAAAACTATATTTCATCTCAGAAAAAGGCTGATATGCTAAGGCACACAAAATCTGGGTATGATGAAATGACTCCAGAGGAAATTGAGGCTATAAATAAAAGTAGCATAGATTATCTAAATCTTGTTCATGAAATAAATGCAAGATATGCGCAGGCAATGCAAAAAACTTCATTAACTGGAATGGATTTTAGCACATTTGATGACATTAAAAAGAATTGGGATGATGTCTATAGTGCGTTTAGGACAAATTTTGTTGGATGGAGACATCTTAGTGATAAGATGAAAAAGAAGCTTGTCAGAAGACTTGCAAAGGCATATCAAGAAGAGTCAGAGAATCTTAGGACAGCAAAGGAGAAATATCCAGAGAGAGACCTTGAGATGGTGGCTGAAAATTTTTTTGAGCTCAGAAATGTAATTAGAGAATCAATTCAGGAATTAGAAAAGCCTAAGAGAATAGTTGGCGGTGTCTTAGTTAAGTGTACAACTACAGATAGAGTTTTCTTATTACTAAGAAACGACTCAACTCCAAGGTGGTCTCTTGTGTCTGGAACTATAGAAGATGGGGAGAATGTATTAAGTGGTCTTAAGAGAGAATTTTATGAAGAGTTGTTCATTAATCCACATATAGTAGACTTTAAGTTTATTAGAGTAGAACATATTCCTGAAAAAAATATAGAATTTCACTACTATGAGGGCTTTGTAGATAAAGAGTTTAATCCAATACTAGATGAAGAAAACTTAGATGGAAAATGGTTTTCACTGGACCAACTTCCAAGTCCTCTATATGATGGAATACCAGAGAAGCTAGGGAAAATATTTAAAAATCCAGAAGTAAAAGAAGATAAGGAGAGTGATGTTTTTAATGAGTCAAAGGAGATAAGTGACATAGATTCAAAGGCAAAATTATCTGTATTTGACTTTGACAGCACTCTTGTTAACACACCGCTTCCTGAGACTGGAAAGCAAGAGTGGGAGCAAAAGACTGGAACTGCCTGGCCAGGTGGATGGTGGGGAGTTGAAGAGTCTCTTGATACAGATGTGTTTGATATGACAACAAATCCAGAAGTTATATCAGACTATAGGAGAGAATTCTCGAATCCAAAAAACCTTGTTGTTATGATGACTGGTAGAACTGGCAAATTAAGCAATCAGGTTGAAAAAATACTCTCGATGAATGGACTGAAGTTTCATGACTATCTATATAATGATGGTGGAGAAACAAGTGCTGATAAGATTTACAAGATGGAAATGATTCTTAGGTATAATCCTGAGATAAGAGAAATTGAAATGTGGGACGATAGAGATTCTCATATCCCTACATTTCAGAGATGGGGTGAAAACATGATTAGCAAGGGTTATCTTGATAATTTCAACATAAACCATGTTAAATGAGGCTGGATGAATTAAATAGAATGAGGATTTTAGCTGGAATACCAATTAAAGAATCCAAGAATATCGAGTGGGAATTTCAACTTAGAGATATAGGTGGACCAGTATTCTATAAGAGAAAAAAAGGTGGTGATTGGCAGTTTATATCTGCTCAAGAATTTGCTGAGAATTGTAAAAGCGGAAAATTGATTAAATGGAATGAAAAGTCTTAAGAAGATAGTAAGAACCGATGCGGCATTTGAAATTCTGGACAATAGCAATTGTGCAGGAACTGATTGGGGCTCTGGAGGTTGTGCAATTCTAGCACAAGCTCTTAATAAAATTGAGGGCTATCCAATAGTTGTCATATATAATCTTGACTATGAGGGTCCAGAACACTTTGGTGTTATAACGCCTTCTGGAACAATTCTTGACCATGATGGTGAACACAAGAACTCTAAATCTTGGCTCAGATTTTTTATTGAGAATGAGCACTATAGAAGTGGCGCATTAACTTTCGAATACTACACTCCAGATATGAATATGGATGGGGTTAAGTTTGACCAAGAGGCATCTGATAAACTTGCTGAGTTAATTAAAAATTATAATATAATTCGAGAAACTGTTAGGAGTGTATTTAGAGAAGATTTTCTTATTTCAGAATCAAGCCTAAGAATAGATGAGGCACTTGCCTTAATCAATAAAAATATTCTAAGCGAAAATGATGAACCATCTCCTACATTTGAGTGGGATATTATAAAGGATAAGATTGATGACTCCAAGAGATATGTGAGAACCAGGGAGCAAGCCTATGAATATTTAATCAGGTTTCTTGACAAGGTAAAGTTACTTCCAAAGTCCATAAAAATAAGGATTGTAAAGTATGTGGCCTTGTCACTTGTTGGAATTCTTGGATATAGCACAATTAAGGATGCTGTGTATGATAAGGCTCCTGAGGTAGCTAGTACATTCAAGAAAGAAGTTGTAGTAAAAAAAGAAATAGCTCCAAGAGCTTCATCAGATAAATTAATGCAAATGCTAAAGCAGGAGGAAGGTTCAATACAACAAAAGGGTGAGCCAGTTCTTGATGCATATAAGCTTGGCGATGGAATGATTACTGTTGGATGGGGACACGCAGAAAAAATAGAAGATTCTCAGTTTGCTCCTGGACAAAAAATAACCAGAGAAAAGGCTGAGCAGTTGCTTGCATCGGATGTAGCTGATGCAGAGAATGGCTTAAATCAAATTCTTGATGACTGGGATGCAGCGGGAATTAAAGTCAAGATAACTCAACCTATGTATGATGCAATGACATCAATGATATTTAACATGGGAATTGGAAACTTCAGGAAGTCAGACTTCATTCAGCTTGTTAAGCAAGGTAAGTATGATGAGGCTGCAGAGAGAATATTGACAACAAATGTAACTTATCCTGGTCACGTCATCAGAAGACAGAGGGAGAGTAATTTATTCCTTAAGGGAGCTCAAAATAATAATATGATTGCTCAACTTAGAGAAAATTCAATTAAGGAAGTCGCTTTAAGAGAAAAAGACCTTCCATATTCTACAGCTTTATTTATTAGAGAAATAAATCAAGGCTATGACCTTGCTCTTTATGACCCAAAGGCTAATAGAGTATATGGAACAATAACAGTAGCTCAGAGAGACCACTATGGTCCTAATTATTTTGTTACAGGAGTTGCGGCAGAGAGAGGTTTCGGTCCATTTATCTATGAACTTGCAATGATGCATTTGTCAAAATTAGGCAGAGGTCTTATGCCTACCAGAGATGGAGATGTAAGGGATGTTGCTTTTAGTGTTTGGAAGCAATTTTTTAATAGACCAGATGTTAATAAAGAGATAATGACTATTGATAATCCTTATTATAGATTCGACATTCTTGGATTCTCTAAGGATGAATTTGATAGTGAAGAGGAAGTTGAGGAAATGTTATCTGAATTAGAAGATTATCAAATAGAGGCTCTGAAGGTTTTTAACACTTCTTATTCTATGAACACAGATACTCAATATAACCAACTGCTTAATAAGGCAAAAGAATATTCTAATTCAGGGTTTGATTCTCAGATAGCCATTGATAGGGCTGATGAATTCTGGAACGATGCATATATGTCATAAAATATAATTACCTTGTAACATTTTCTTTTTTGTTTCGTATAATATGGTATGACTCAAAAGGAAATAAAAGAATTAATTAAGGCTGATGAACAGCGCTTACTTGAAGCTAAGGAAGGCTACAAGGATATTCCTGAGTATCAAAAAATTCAGGAGGAGCTTGATGAACTTTCCAGAAAGAAAGCTGAGCTTGAAAATAGAAAATATCAAATTCAGGTTGACTACCGTAAAGAGGCAGAGAGTGATATTGATTTCGCTCTTGAAGAGCTTGCCTATTCAAAAGATTTGCTAAGAAAATTACAATACGGACTTGACGTAAATGAGTATAATGATGAACTTATAAAAATGTTTAAGGCATTTTACTCTGGCTCAACATGGGGATATAGAAAAAAGCTTCAATGGGTGTCTGATGATGGATGTTATGCTATTTTTAAGGTTGAGGCTCACTCTGCATATACAGATAGAATGTCTGGCTCTGTGAGCTCACCAGCAAGTTGGTGCTTATTTTTGATAGACCCAGATTTTAGTGAAAGAAGTCTTGAGCCACGTAGTGAGTTGTGCCTATGGCATAAGGAAGGTGGACGCTGGGGTGACAAGAGAGATATGGATATTATTGAGGAGGTCATAGAAAATTATGAGACCAATAAGTTCATGGATAGTCACATGGAATCTCTCGGATTCAAACTACAAACTTCACACCACTCAAGACCACAGTGGATTAATGAAAATATCATAATCAAGTACACCATAGAGAGAACTCCATCAATGGGTCTTGATAAAGGTAAGACAACAATCACGGAGCATGAGAGACCTTGTACTCTATATATTGGACATGACTATTACATTGACATGCCTAAGAATATTTCAGAGTTTGAAAAGAAGTATCCAGACTTGATTAAGGAAATTAACGAAAATAAGTAAAGACGAGGTTATCGCTCCGACTTCCAATGGGAAGAGGAGATAATATAACAATAAAAAAGAGAATTTGTCGCTGGCAGAAATGCTTGAGGAAGTTCAGGACTACTCTGCTTAACGTGGGAGACTTAAAAAGTCGTTATTACCACGGAGGTAGCAACCCAAACAGACTGAGATGGTGAGCAGGTTTATGAGGTCGGGTTGGGGCAGTCACTATTGGGTGACCATTGAAAGATGAGATAAATGACAAAATAAAACAGAATCCTGGCTAAGCTCATTTTATTGTTTTTAAGAATCCTTCTTTTTTAATTATATTTATATAAAAATATTTGATTATGGAAGAAGGATTTGTTTTTATAAAAGATAATTACTACAGCAGAAGAAGAAAGAGTGGTAAGGTTGATTATTTTGAAAAAAAATTTTGTAAAAGTTGTGGAGAAGAATTTTTTAAAAGAAAATATAAAGAAACTAATATTTATTGCTCTAATGAGTGTAGAAAAAAAGATTTAGAACCGTCTAAGTTGATATTTAATGAAAATGATTATAGTATATTAGTTGGTTCATTATTATCAGATGGAAGTATAACAAAAACTTATAATACTAAAAATTATTACTTTACTCATTTGTGTAAATATGAAGAATATGTTGATTTTATTTCATCAGAATTATCGTTTGATTTAAGAAAGTATGTTTCTGTTGTAGAAGATAAAAACTACTATACAATAAGAAGTGGTGTAAATGAGTCTTTTACAGAATTAAGAGAGAAGTGGTATCCAGAAGGTAAAAAACAAGTTCCTAAAGATTTAAAATTAAATGAAGTTGTTATGTTGCATTGGTTTCTGGGTGATGGAAATCTCGACAATCAAAATGGAATAACTTTTTGTACTGACTCATTTAATAAAAATGGAATAGAATTCTTGATATGCGAAATTACAAAATTAGGATTTGATTGTTATTATAGCAATAAAAATAGAATAATTATTCCAAATAGATGCGTTTATGAATTCCTTCAATTTATAGGCCCAACCCCAGTAGAATGTTATTTACATAAATGGGATTCAATTGTTAAAGAAAGTTATTTTGGAAGAATATGCAAAAATTATAAGTGTAAAAATGTTTTTGATGCAAATGTAAATCACAATTATTTTTGTAGTAAAAATTGTTGCAATCAGGTTTGGAGAATGAAAAATAAAAAATAAATCAATGAGATTAATAAAAGAAATCAAGAGTAAGAGCGGTGAGATTCACTTTAGGAGATGGAAAATTATAAGCATTCCATGGGTCTGCTCAATTTACATACATGGAATATACAAGGCCGATGAGGACCCTTACCTGCATAATCATCCTTGGAAGATATGGACAATGATTCTGCGTGGAGGCTACATTGAAGAGCTTAAGGGTGGTAAACTCAGAATTAGAAAGCCTGGTCACATGGCCAAAGCAAGTCTAAGTGACTTCCATAAGATTAAAGAAATGATTAAATTTCCAACTTATACCCTTGCTGTTGTTGGGAGGAGAGCAGTTGAGGAGTGGGGATATATGGTTGATGGGAGGTTTGTTGACCACATCACATATAGGAAGAATAAGAATAATTGAAACATTTAATTGTTTTTAGCGTATAAATAAACTAAATCAATTTGATTATGAAAAAAGTAACACTAATACCAGGTGATGGAATCGGCCCAGAGATTGTCGAATCTGTGAAGAAAATCTTCAAGGCTGCTGGTGTAAATATAGAGTGGGATGAACAACTTGCGGGTCAAAGTGCTTTTGATAAAACTGGAAGCTTACTTCCAGTTGAAACCCTTGATTCAATCAGGGATAACAAAATTGCCCTTAAGGCTCCTCTTGAAACTCCAGTTGGCAAGGGCTTCAGAAGTGTAAATGTTCAACTTCGTAAGGAACTTGACCTTTATGCAAATGTTCGACCAATCAAGACCATTGAGGGTATTTCAACGCCCCTTGCAAGTAAGGCAAAAATCGACATGGTTATTGTTCGTGAGAACACTGAAGACCTATATGCTGGTGTTGAGCACATGGTTGGAGATGATGCAGCTGAGTCAATCAAGATTATTACTCGCAAGGGTTGTGAGCGTATTATAGATTTTGCCGTAACAACTCTTGTAAAAAGACAAAATAGTAGCCAAGATGAAAAGGGTCGTAGATTGACATCAGTTCATAAGGCAAATATCATGAAGCTTACTGATGGTCTTTTTTTGGATACTTTTCGTAAACGATTTGAATTATTCAAATCAAGAGCAAAATTTGATATTGGCTTTGGTGTTGAATTTGATGACAGAATCATCGACAACATGTGCATGCAGTTAATACAGCGTCCTGAGACATTTGATGTTATTGTTACAGAAAATCTATACGGTGACATTATTTCAGACCTTTGTGCTGCTCTTGTGGGTGGACTTGGAGTTGCTCCAGGTGCAAATATAGGCAGTGAATATGCAGTATATGAGGCAATTCATGGAACTGCGCCAGATATTGCTGGAAAGAATATGGCAAATCCAACGTCATTATTGTTATCTGCATGTATGATGCTTAGAGATGAAAACATTGACCAGCCAAAGCATGCCTATAGAATTGAGCAAGCAATATTCAAAACAATTAGAGAAGGAAATGTAACTGGAGATATCATCCGAGAGGATGGAAGCAGAGGAACGCTTGGCACAGCCGAGTTCACTGATGCAATAATAAAAAATCTATAATCTTGCAGAATATAAATAAAAAAAGATTTTCATGAGTCAGAATAGCTACATAGTAAGTGGAGGAGGATTTCTTAAAGAAATTTTTTTTGATATGGATAATAAAGTGTTTGTTCCTAAGTGGACAAATAGGGTTCGTGAAGCAAAGGCTTATTCATATAAGTCAGCATGTGTTCTTATCAAGAAGCATAATTTAAATGCATTTGTTTGGAATCCTTTTGCTGAAGAGCCAGTTAGAAATAAGTGGCGTGTTGTAAGAAGAAGGGATTATGGATGCTTTGTTGATGGTAAAACGCATGAGGCTCTTGAATGGAAGGCGGAGAGGGTTGTTATGAATAACAAGACTGATGCTAAGTTCTTAATATCAAGGAATTCAACTCCAGAAACACTTTACGATTCCCTTGAAGAGGCGACTGTTGTTGCAAATGAGAAAAATGAAGTAATGATTAAGGAGCTTCAAGAAAAAATGAATTTAATGTCAGAATGGGCAAGAAAAGCGAAATAAGAAGAAGTTTTAGAGAAGACGTTTTCGATAGAGATGGATATAAGTGTAAGTGGTGTGGATTTGGACCAATCTATGAGTCTACGGAACTTACATTTGATGCTCATCATGTAACTGATAGGCACGAGATGCCAAATGGTGGATACGTCAAGGAAAATGGAATCACACTCTGCAAGTATGATGAAAATGGTCTTGAGGAAAATAGTTGTCATATGAAGGCTGAGAAATTTCATATAAGTGAGGGCGTGGAGTGGGAAGAAGGAATGCACCCTGACGACCTATATAAGATGATAGGAAGCTCAAAGGAGCTGGCAATTCAAAAGAGTAATAAGTTAATTTGAAACTTTTTTGAAAATTTTTCGTATAAATAATTAATCTTAAAACAAAAAGAATGACTATTAAAAGTATTATTGTAAGTCCAGTGATTAAGAAAATTGGAATGTATGTTGGAATATTAGCACTTATTGTGCTGTCTTTTTCAGCAGGAAGATTAACAGCTGATTACCCTCCAAAGAATGGAGAGATTTCAAAAAACCCATATTCTCACGCATTTGACAAGAAAGAAATTTCTATCGCTGTCAATGAGAATAATGAGTTATTGTTGATTGAGAAGAAGACTGGTGATTACATCCTGTATTCTAATTCTATTGGTATGACCATTTTTCAAATGTATGCCAATAAGATTTACAACGAATCAAAAAAGTAAGGTATGAATAAGGTAATATTTTCACTTGTGGTTATATTAGCCTTGTTTGTGTTGATGTCTAATAGGGGAGGGATGCAAAAAATAAAGGCACCCTCCCCTATAAGAAAAACAAAGGAGGTTAAAATTGATTGTCCTCCAAGTCTTGAGATGTACTATGCTATTGAACTCTATTCAGATTCCTTTAATATACCAAAGGAATATGCGTATAAGATAGCATATAAGGAAACGCACTATCAGGGCCCATTTCACTGGAATTATAACCACGAGCAAAAGTCAACAGCAGGAGCAGTTGGTCCAATGCAAGTTATGGTTGGAACAGCAAGAGGAATTAACAAGGAAGATGTCTCAAGAGAAAAATTAATGACAGACATTGAATACAATGTCATGACATCAATGAAGCTTATGCGACACTTATACGACTTAAGAGGAAGTTGGGCCATCGCTCTCGGTGAGTATAACACAGGTCAAACATGTGTAAATGGCTATGCAAGAGATGTCTTGGGTGATGAATTAAAGTGGAAAAATTATGAATAATTTTATTGTAAGTGAAAAAGGGTTTTTAAAGTCAATAGACTTCAATAAAGAAACTAAAGTGTTTGATATTAAGTGGACCAAGGTTTTGAGGGAAGCTCAACGATATAATTCAAAGCCAGCAGTTAATTTGCTTAAAAAAAAAGAAATTAATGGCTTTATCTGGAATCCATATAAGGAGGAACCAATAAGAGGTAAGTGGGAAGTTGTACAGAGAAAAAGTGGCTATAGTTTTGATGATAAAGAGCTGCACAAGGCTCTTGAGTGGAAGCCAGAGAAGGTTTTAATGGAAAGTAAGACTGACTTGGGTTTTTTGTTATCAGATGGAGTTGAGCGAAAGGTTTATTATGATAGCTATGCAGAGGCTCTTGAGATTTGTCAAGTGAAGAATCTTGAAATAATCAAGGAGCTTCAAGAAAAGATGGAAAAAATGGTGAAGATATGAAAGGGAGAATAACATTACAGCCTCTTAGAGATGAAAAGTTTAAAGTAAAAGAGTGGCCTGTTTTTGGAAAAGAGGAAGCTTTTTTTGGATACTTGAAGAGTTCAAACAACATTGAAGTTATTTTGACGGATGGTGATACAATCATGCAAGATGATGTTCATGAATTTATGGTTCTTCTGGAAGATGGTTCTTTAGTTGAGTTAAATCATGAAAATATTGATGAGGCAATGGGAAATGATTGGTGGGATTACTATCATGATGGAAAAGAACTTGAATTTGATGTTGTAGAAGGAATTGCAACAGTTGTAGTTAAGCCAGTTGAAATTGAGGCTAATCAAAGAGGATTTTCTCTTGGAGAATTTAAAGACCAATACGGATTTGAATGCTCTATTCAGAAATCATCAATTGCTACGAAAGATTGTATTTGGCTTGGAATTGATGACCCAAAACCTCAGATAATGGTTAGTGATGCTCGTAGACTTGGAATTACAGAGAGTATGGCAAATGGATGGATGCCGTATGAAATTCCAAGAGAGGTCCATATATCAACAAGAATGCATCTTTCTCGTGAAGATGTAAAAAAATTGTTACCTTTGCTGCAGAAATTTGCAGAAACTGGAAGTTTAACATAATAAAAAATTGGAACTTAATTCAGATTTATAAACAATTCATATGAACAAAAATAAATACATAACGACCACTTTGCCTTATGCGAATTCGACTCCGCACATAGGTCACGCTTTTGAATTTATCATAGCAGATGCTCTTGTTCGGTACTTCAAGCAAAGTGGGTGTGATGTATTCTTCAACATTGGTCTTGACGAGCATGGACTTAAGATTCAGCAGGCTGCTGAAAAAAATGGAGTAACCCCAAGGGAATATGTTAATGAGCTTGCCTACACCTGGAGTAGATTCACTGAGGCATTCGATGTTGTTAGTTGGGATAACTTCTATAGAACATCTGACTCAGACCACTATGTGAATGTTCGGCAATTCTGGGTTGAAACCTTTAATAGAGGAGATATTTACAGAAAAAAGTACTCAGGAACCTATTGCGTTGGATGTGAATCATTCAAGCTCGATAAAGACCTGGTTGATGGCAAGTGTCAGGACCACCCAACAACAGAACTTCAAACAATTGAGGAAGAAAATTACTTCTTCAAGTTATCAAAATATAAGAACGCTCTTAATTCGTGGGCACTTAAGGCAACTGAGTTTATTGAGCCAAAGCTAAAGAGAGCTGAATTTCTTAATATAATTGACTCTATAGAGGATATATCTGTATCCAGGCTTAAGAGTTCAGTTAGTTGGGGAATCCCAGTTCCAGGAGATGAAGACCAAATAATCTATGTTTGGTTCGATGCACTCTTGAATTATATCTTTGCAGCTGGACATAGCTCAGGATTCCCATTAGCATTTCAATATATATGGAACGAAAGTGAAGTTATTCAAATTTGTGGTCCAGATAATCTTAAATTTCAAGCAGTTATATTTCAGGGACTTCTTGAGAGTGCTGGAATTAAGAAAACAGATAAACTTCTTGTTCATGGAACCATTCTTGATTCAGAGGGAAGGAAAATGTCGAAGACTCTTGGTAATGTGGTTGACCCAATTGACCAGCTAAATAAATATGGAATTGATGCAGTGAGATACTATGCTCTTGCTGGTCTTCGAACATATGGCAACTCATCTTGGGATGAGAATCAACTTGTAGGTCTTCATAATAGTCATCTTGCTGATGATTTTGGGAATCTGGTATCAAGAGTTGGTCACTTAGCTGGTAAAATACTTGAAGAACATAGTGAGGACTCAAGCATCAAGCTTGATTATTCTCTTATTGATAGTGGTCAGTTTTGCTTATCATTCAATAGACATATTGCAAGTGTAATCAGGCCTCTTTGGGAAAGTTACAAGATTTCTGAGGCACTTGATGAGACAAATAAGCTTGTAAAGAGCCTTAATAAGAAATTTGGTGATGAGGAGCCTTGGAGGCACGGTAAGGATGGTTGGACTACGGTTCTTGAGGTTCACTATGCCATTAATAAAATAAGTGAGCTATATCGTCCAGTAATTCCTGGTAAGATTGATGAGGTTCAATCAGCACTACGTAAGTGTAAGAAGTCTAATATTTTTCCTAAAATTGAACAAAAACAAACAGTATGAATACAATTACAAAAAAAGATGTAAAAGAAGTTATCATAGAAATTGATAGCACTCTTGAATTTGAAAATCCAATTAAACTTCCTTGGCACTTCAAGGCAAATGATGGTGAGTCTGATGCGGAAACTCTTGAGAGATATAAAAAGGAGCGAAACGTAGACTTCAATAAAAAAATAACCAATAAGAGTGAAACAAAGGGTCTTGAGTTGGTTAGAGATTGTATTCGAGGAGAAGTGAGACACATGGGGTACTTAGGTTATCTTGAGCAGTGTTGGAGAAATCATATTGGAATTATTTTTACTCCAGATATTTTATGGCAAATATTCTTAACAGAAGTGTCAACACACATCAAGGCAAATGCTGAGAACTACAGAAGCTTATTTACTGACTCCGATGAGAAGAAAGAAATTATTGTAATGACTGGAGACCCGCAGCTTATCGACCTTAGACTTATTGCGGATGAGCTTCTTAAGTTAACTCCAACAAATACAGAAATGTTTTTGCCTGAGTTTACGACAACAACATTTGAGTCTTCAATGGCGTTCAAGGCTGCATTCGCTGATGCAATGAGCCCTTACTATGACTACAGCATGCTTATGTGTGGCTTCCCTAAGGTTAAGCTTCTTGGAGAAGAGAGTGATTGGGATAAGGTTATTGAAAACATTAACTCATTCGGTGAAGTCATTGCTCTTCCTAAATATTTTGAGAATGTAACTGAGCTTGCCAATAGCATTAAGAGTAATATATCAAATCCAGATAAGGATTTCTGGAATGAAATGTTCTCTCTTAAGAAGTGTGGAAGTGGAAGTCAAGTTGAACTTAATGGTTGGATTACAAAGTTGTATGTTGAACGACCAAGAGTCCCTTATGTTCATAATTATCCAGCTTCACTTTCTTTTGTTAAGTACAAATTCATAAATACAGGTCAAAACTTTGAGCTTTGCTATGGCTTATTTGGTAGTAATATTGAAGATGGATATTTAATTCCTGAGTTTGGATATATTATTAATGAAATTAAATAATCATGGTTGAATTTATTAAGTGGTGCTTTAGAAATGAAAACAGTACAATAGTAACTCTTATTGTTATCTCTGGAGTTGGGTATTTTGTGCTTGATTTTATTAAGGCAGTTAAAAATAAATAAATTTTTTTTTGCAAGTTTGAAACATTTGTTTTAAATTTGCGTATAAATAAAAAACGAGGGCTACTGTTGAGCTTCCTTCTAAAACTACTTTTAATGGAAACTCAGCTCAACTACTTTCCCTTTTTTTATTAAAAAAGACATTTAAAAACTAAGAGGCTACTGGAGTACTTCCTTCTATATCAATTGAAAATGAAACCAAGTACTTTTACTTTCCTCTTTTTTTACAAACTTATAAAAACAAAATATTAAGGGCTATTAGAAATCTTCCTTCTAAAAAAATCGCATCGGGGCAACCCGATATATACAAATTAGATTTCTTACTTTCCCTTTTTTAATTTTAAAATTATGACAAGAACTGTAGCAACAAAAAAGCCAAGAGTTAAATTGAATGTAAACAAAGATTTCATTCTAATTGATAATAATCTGGTTGAAATCCAGTCAATGGATATTCGAAGACCAGCGTCAAAAAACATATTGGCTACAATTGTAGCAAATCTTGTATATTATGGTTTCACGCTCTCAAAAGAGGCGTTTGACGTACTTGAAACACTTGACGAAACTACTGTTAAGGAGTGGTGGAAAAGATTGGAGCCAGCTATTAAGGAGTACACTGGGGATAGCAAAAACATGGATAAGTTTGTTGTCTATAAGAATTTCCCACAAGAAGTTCTTGATATGTCTCAGGCTCAATACTGGTTTAATCAAATCTGTATGTACTGGGGTGTTCCAAACAAATACTTCACAGAAGAGGCTGTTGAAAGAGAGTCAATGATGGAGAAAATGAACCTTAAGGTTTTACATCTTGTAAAAAACGGTTCAATCCAAAATGTATTAAACACACTATTAAAGTCTCCAGCAAAGTGGACACCAATTCAATATGATAGTGTCTATCTTCTTGTGACTCAAGAGGAGCTTGCTGTGGATATTACAAAAATTCCATTCAAGGAAAATATGGTTAAGCTTGTCTCAGCTATCTTCGAAGAAGGTATTGAGATTAAGCTAAAGTCTGCAACAGACATTCTTAGATTGGCTACTGGTCTTTCTGATGGAGATGTTTCTTTTGTTGCAAAGACAAAGTTCAAGAAATTCTCAAGAAACGAGAGAAAGCAGTTACTTGCAATGTTGGAATCATCAACAAATCTTGCAGAGGATATGATGAGATATAAGGGCAAGTGGAAGAGACTTATGTATGCTCTTCACCCAGGTGACTATGCAAATCAGTTTCCAGGAGTTTGTGAGGCATATAATGCTCTTTACAATGGAAAAATAATTACGTTTAATAGTCAGGTTGAATCTGGAATATTAAACAAACTTGACTCTGTTCTTGACCTACTTAAATCAAGACCAGGAGAGTTCATGAGAAGACTTAATAAGGTCATTTCTGTATTCGATAAAAAGGGTGCAGATGCATTTGTCTCCATTCTTGATAAGCTTACCGTAGCTCAGCTTCTAAAAATAGAAAAATATGTTGAGGGTGCAAATGTTAGAGTTTACTCAACTGTTGCTCCTAAGGGTAATTGGACGAAGCTACAAATTCTTGATAGCAATGCTAAGATGCCTACTGACATTAAGAAAAATTTGCTTTCAGCGATTAGAAATGAAGTTGCGACAAGAGTTGGTGCAATCGTTGGTTCAGTGAACCTTCAAGATAGTGCTGATTTTGTTAAGCTTCAGACAAATGGTTCAGAGCTTGCTCCATATGGAAGAGGAACTGTGTTCCCAATTCCAGATAACGTTAAGTTTATTAGGACTGCAAGTTACTGGGAGAATAAATCAAATGGCAACACTTGGTTTGATAATGGATGGAACTTCTTTGGTGAGAACTGGGAAGTGAAGGGAACTTGTTCATGGGATAGAAGCTCATTTGCGCATAATTCAGCAATTTTCTCTGGTGACCCAACCAACTCTAAGGAGATGGATGGTAAGGCATGTCAGATGATTGACCTTTATCTTGATAAACTTGCTGAGGCAGGCGTGAGATATGCTGTTTGGAACATACTTTGTTACTCTGGAGTTAAGTTTAGCCAGGCAACAGATGTATTTGCTGCGCTACAGTGGGGTGAAGAGAAGCAAAAAGGAAAATTGTTTGAGCCAAGCAGATGTCAACTTGCGTTCCCACTTGAGGGAGATTCTTTAACAAAGTACATTGCGTACATTGATATTAAAGATAGAACTCTTGTGTATATGGATGCAAACCTGAGAGGTAATGTTAGAAGTGC
>JACCEA011689452.1_pt1 | contig 123047 bp, 159 predicted proteins | sample 7449851 | NCBI WGS metagenome assembly JACCEA01 (sample SAMN15323453, study PRJNA562643) | freshwater metagenome | isolation source: river surface water | place: USA:Blue River Watershed | collected 2017-08-18
TATTGTTTTATTTATCTATTTATTATTCAATTTTATTCTTTTTGGATAATTTAATTCGAATACAATCTAACATCAAACAAATTAACAATGCAATGTAAAATTGAGTAAAATAAATAAAAAAAGTATCGAAATCCATCTTTTATATCCTATTCATAATATGTTTTTAAATTATATTATTAAATCTGTATTCATAATACAGTATGATTTGTCATGGGCATGGATGATAATGATTTTCATGTGTTTAGTATTCTTCATGATTTCCGTATTATGATTTTCATAATATTCAATACATTCATACAATGTTTTACTAAAAGATACACCATCATGATCGTGAAATACTTCCAATGGAAAAATTTTCTCAGTTGGCATAATGTAGGTGTTTAAATCTTTAAAGTATTCAGTCACCATAATACTTAAATGATCATTTGATGGAAAGTCTGGATTATAATCAATCATATTGGGTATAGGATGAATGATATCATCGATGGATGCATTAAATGTTTTTGTTTTTTCAAATAGTATAAAGGATTGATATAAGTTAAAATAATAACTAATCAATACAAGAAATGCAATGAATGAGAATCTAAACATTTTTTTTTGAATAAAAAAAATAATTTATCTTTTTTATTCAATTTTATTTGAAATGATTTTTTGAATCAATTCAAATAACATATAAATATTTCTAAAATCTTTATCATATCCAAAATGAATGTTAGGAAAACAAGACTTGTCCATTTCATCAATCAATTTCCATACATTCTGTATTAGATAATTCATTGTATTCAGTTGTAATTTATAACACATTTCTTGTTGATTCAACATAAATTGATATTCTTTTCTACCGGAACGAACACATTCAGTTGTAAGATAGATTTGTTGATTCAGTCGTATATGTTGTTGATGATTTACCATTAAGGTAGCATAAATTGATTTAAATTGTTGAATATAATAATCACGATAGATCATCCGATACATAGGAGGAATCTTGGATGGGTACATTCTGGTTGGAATTGGTTGAATCGGTATTCCGGGAGGTCGATTTAAAGGTGAAATGTATCCAGGTCGAATCACTTGATTCAATGGAGGTGAATTCATCCTGTTACGAGACCTTGTCATTTTTTTTGTTATGGAATATAAATAGAAAAGTAGTTCAATTTTTTATTGAATTAATTTAGTATAATTATAATTAATATTACTAATTTGAACAGATGAAGTTGTTGATGAATCGTTATTCACAAAATTTAATAATAAATTTAATTGTATATTTGTATTTGTGGTAGTTTCAAATATTATCGTTCCATTGTATTTAATAACGGATGTTACACTATAGTGTTGGCCGAGTACAGATGGTGTTGTAGTTGTCATAAAATTTTGTAATGATTGTGGAATACCTAATATTTCACTTGTTTGATAAGAAGATAAATATACTTCAATTAAGGATACATACACACTTACTGTTACTATTGACATCGTAAATGAAAAGTTTAAATAATATAATCCTGGATCTAATATAGGTAAGGTAGTATCATAAATTGGAATTAGATTATTTCCAGGAGGTAATAATACTAATCCAAATGTAGTACCCATTACAAAGCTTATATCACGTGTATATGCATATCCAGTTGGACCATAATAGGCAATACCAGTATATCCAGTTGATCCTGTTATATTATTATAATTTTCAACTGGTCCGGTATATCCGAGTGGTCCTGTATCACCTATATAAATTGGACCAGTATCTCCTGTACTTCCACGATCGCCTGTATATGATATAGACAATCCAGTAGGACCAGTAGATCCTGTATCACCTAAATAAGATGGACCAGTATAACTATATATACTTGATCCAGTTGAACCCATTTGTCCAGTATATCCCGTATAACCTGGAAGGTTAATATATATAGGACGTGGTGAAATTTGATTACGTACAACCATATTACTAACCGTATAGTTCATATATATAGATTATGAATTAAATAATGAAATATATCCTATTTGATAGGATAACGTAAATGTATCACTTGAATTACCTTGATAATAACATTGAAATACAATATCTGAATTATAAATACCACTTCCAGATATAGATGTTATACCTATGACTGGAATCATTTGTATATCTTGATCAAAACCAAAATATATTTTCATTAAATTTGATGAGGTAGATATAATTTTTACATACCATTGTACATAATTACTTCGATTTAATGATATACTTGTAATTGATTGATTACTAGAACTACTAATTCCACTGAATGTATTACTTAGTTTGGTATAAGTTAATGAAGGACCAGTTGGTCCTATTACATTTGATACACTACCAGTATATCCCGTTATACCAGTTGATCCAGTATAATTTATTCCAGAAAGTCCAGTATATCCTGTTGATCCTATTATATTATATCCAATAGGTCCAGTCATACCAGTACAACCAGTATATCCATACGTATAATAAGTTGAACCAGACATACCAGTAGGACCGGTATTATTATATCCAGTAGGACCAGTTTGATCTACATAATTAATAGGACCATCATACCCAGTTGGACCAGTAGGTCCTGTAAAAGTTTGGTATATGATTTGTGATGAAATCAATTGATTTTGAATGTTTAGATTTTGACAAGTGATTCCACCTTGAATTGAATTATTCAATTGACTAATTTTTTTATAAGATCGGATCATATATTTAATTTTTTATTTTTATTGAATTCGAATGGCTGTAATTGTATAATTTGCAGATAAATTTGTTGGAATATTATTATAATTAACTACTAAATTAAAAGATGTATCAATGATTGATGTTCCTGATGCAACAAATGTAGTAACAAGTATATAATTAGAAGATGAACTATATGTAGTTAAATTATCAATTCCATATATAATCGTATATGCCATATATATTATTAATTAATATTTATTGTCCAATTGATAAGCCATTTACCCGTTCCTAAATTCATACTAGCAAGTGTATTATTTAAACTATTTAAATTAGTTTGACCCGTAAAATTATAGATTGGGTATGATGTTAATGTTCCTCCAGTATATCCAGTATATGATTCTCCAGTTGGACCTATTGGACCAGTTGATCCTGTATATAACATTCCTTGATAGCCAGTCGGTCCAGTTGGTCCAGTATAACTATAACCTGTATATCCAGTATATCCGGTTGGACCAGTTATCAAGATTTCACTATATCCAGTTGGTCCGGTCATACCAGTTGGTCCGGTTATACTCATACCAGTTTGTCCTGTAGCCGATGTAATACCAGTTGGTCCTGTAATACCCATTGGACCGGTTGGATTGATATTAGGAATTTGTGAAGAAAAAATAAGATTTTGTTGAATGCTTAAATTGTTTGTACTTATATTCATTAAGTATAAACAATATTTTTTTATGGGTATACTACCTTACATCTATCATGGATTGTTTTTTTGATGACTTTGTTTAAATTTGTATTATATAATTTCGATACATAAATAGCATATTTACCTTCTTCATTTTCTAATAATTTTTCACTTTCCACATATTCATCAAAAGTTGTATTGATGGATTTAATGATGGTCTGTATCAATTGTTGCAATTCTTTATCTGGCATCAATGTCCATTTTCCATTCACATAATAATACATTTTATGATTTACAAATTTCATACAATCTAAATCATGATTTTCCATCACTCGTTCAATTCCTTGTGTCATTGTATTGTAAAACATATGTTTGAGATCACGTATAGTAATATCAATGGTCAATTGATTAAAATCTTGCACATTCTCAGAATAATATTCTTCCAACCATTCAATCATATCCATTCCCTTAGTTTTTAATACTTTTATTTCTCGTTCTAATTTAACGATTCGATCCAATAGTTCTTCTATATGTATATCAGAATATCCATTTAATCTTTTTTCACAATTGATTTCATGTTTTACATAGGATTTTTCATTAATATAATGTTTCTTGCAATTTTTGCAAATAAATGACATTGTTTTTAAATTCTTTTGTTATATTACTTATCATCAATTTTATTATTTTCTAAAAAGACTATATATTCTTGAGATTTTATTTTTGGATAGTTTATCATGATCTCATCTAAATTCTTATGAAAATGAGATATTAATTTATAGATTGTAGTTACATTCCCTATAAATATATTATCAATTCCACATACAAGATCATCATATGTAAATTTATTTTTTACATACGTAGATCTATATTCATCTTCTACAAATTGAACTGCCCTATCTACACTAATATAATTTAATCTTTCTCTAAAAATTTCAAATAAATCAAATCGTAAATTCACAATAGGTATGGTTGTGTTGTTGATTTCTTTTTTTATTTTAGATATATTTGTATACATTCCATACCACATGTTTTTCCATCCAACAATAGGCATGGGTGAATATTTTGTAAGTGTACCTTCTAAATTACCAATTAATTGAATGGATCGATCATTATCAATTTGAATAGAATGTATAGGACAATCTCTAAAATATTCACGTATTAATTTGGGAGTAATTTTAGTGTCAATGACTTCCATAGGTTTCCAACTTATATTGGATTGTTGAATATCCCATGTATGTATATAAATTCGTATATCATAGATTTCTTTCATTCGTTTGGTAAACTCGTATAATAAATCATTTGAAAATGATTGTCGAATGTGTCCTCTTAACAATATAATTAATTTCTGTTTTGCAATCAAATGTTTATTTTTTGAATGAATTGCATTCATTAACATATAGTATACTATAACAAAAATTAACAAATTTTAAATTCATATAATATATAATGGTTCTGTTATATGATCGTCTGTCTGTTACTTCCTATAATGATTTCATTTATAAAATTACGGATATTAAGACTAAGAACATTATGTATACTTATAAAGATTTATTTGATAGACCAACTTATATCATTATTAATTATAGAGAAGATGAATTTTATTTAGTTATGAACATCAAGGGTAAATTAGCTAAGATTGAGTTACATGATTTAAAGTTAAATAAAACGATTGAAACACTAGAAGATTTAAATAAATTATGTCAAGAAAATGGAGTTCACTATAAATATTTTGAAGGATTGTCTACATTCAAAAAAATACCATCTTCAGTCCAATCCATTGTCACTAACATAAATCATCATTTAAAATCAAATTGTAAAGAATTATCAATATCATTTGATTATGGGTTTAAATTAAAATCAAAAATCAATCATTATAGAAATAGTTTATCTCCATTATATTTATGTTTATCTTATAACAATGAATGTATTTCATTTATCATATGTGATATAGATAAGGATAATCTTACGATAGAAATTAAAACATTAGATAATCATAAAAATAAAAAATATAATTTATTATTAAATTCAATTCTTGTATTGATATGTGATAAATTTAGAATAAAAACTATTTTTGCGTATGCAATTAGTCCGATTACTATATATATGTTAGTAAGGCATTTTGATACGACATATTCTGATAAATTTACAAAATTTATAGATAATAGAACAATTACCTATGATTTATGTGATAAATATATTAATGATTATGATTATTTACGCATATATTTACCTATTCATAAAGAAAATGTGAATAAAGCAATTGGTGTGTATCAAAAATTACTTGAAGATAAATTAAAATGCCCATAAATTTTTTATCATTTTTTTATCATTTTTTTTATAAATTTTTTTATAAATTTTTTTATAAATTTTTTATAAATTTTTTTAATAAAAATTGATTTAAAAATTAATTTGTATTTACATAAAAAACAATGTTATATTATTCAATGAAAGAAGGATTTTTAATAGAACCTACACTAGATGCTTATCCTATTGATATCGACAGTAAACATTTTAATGTATTATCCATTTATAAATATGATAAACCTATTGAATTAAAAATTGTTAGCATAGACTTTAAATTTCATAACCTATATGAATCGTATTTCAATAGCTTTCAACATACTAAAATTAATTATCAAATTGAACATTCATCAAGTAATCTAAATGATTATTACATACAACAAATTAAAGTACATGATCCTTCTCGTCCATATTTAAATGTATATACTTTATATAAATTTAAATACATTTATCCCATGGAATCCATTGTTATTCAATCTTAAATACGTTTAATCGCATCCAAATATTCTTTATGAAATTCTTGCTTGGTTGACAACATCAAATGTACGACATTCATATAATTCGTAGGATCTGATTCTATTAATTTTTTAGCACGTTTTAACCATCCACCTAATGCCTTTAAACTACCTCGTTTTTTAAATTCATCCAAATTCATATCAATCATTTTTAGAGTTGTTTCTACATTAATTTCTTTAATGGGTGTAACCTTTTCACTATTACCAAAATCAATTACAATGATTTCACGATCCTTATTATTGATTAACACATTTTCTTCAAAAAAATCACCATGTAACACTCCACATTGTAATATCTGACATGCTCTTACAATGACATACAACATTAAATTTTTATTACGACTAGAACTTAAATGCATATCTGTGTCAATCGCTTCCATACATATTAATTGTAATTTCGTATCATCATAAATCTGATCAATCATTGAATTCGATACATATTTTTTTAACATAGGAGGATCAATCAATCCTAATACACACGGGGTTAAACGATATCCTTGTTTTATACCACATAAAAAGATTGATTGTTGTATTTTCATTTCATTAATGACCTCTTTTTTATCAATAGGATTCAATCTTATTTTTTGACTACCCTTTTTTATATTCGTTGCATGATCACTGATGTACATACACTTAATTAAAATGACATAAACTCCTTTTAACGAAGGTGTAATAAATGGAGAATCTACATTCGGTTTTAATTTTGCTTCAAATACTATTCCATTTGATCCATAATTAAAAAATTCAAATGATTTTAAGTTTTTAAGATAATATTCAATTGCATCATCAAATGATTTATATGATTTATGAATACCTAATCCACCAAACATATATATTATATCTAGATTTAAAGATTTTACCCTTATTACTATTAAAAATGATTAAACTATATATAAAACCAAAAACAAAAGAATTATTTGATTATTATCAACCCTTTCATAATCAAATTGTAACATCCTTAGAATTATATCTACCTAATTCCTATTTTTCAAATATCATTGATATGGGAATTCAATGCAATATGTATTCTGATGGTGAAGAAATTAATTATTTATTACGAGCAAATAATTCTTATCCAATAGTAGGACATTTATATACATTTGAATATCAATCAAATCTATTGAAATTTAATCATGTAAATCCACATTTGATAAATTCTAAGATTCCAACCTTTAGTATTCACTATGATCAAAAACCATTTAAAGTAATATTAATCAACAGTATATCCTAATTCTTTCACAAAATCAATATCTTCTTGATCAAACTTATCATTGTGTTCTTTGTATCTACCTACACCAGATGATATTCGAATCATTGGTTTTACACTTTCAATATATTCATGTGGTATTTCCAAAAAGTCAAACAAAATAGGTAAATACTTATCTGGGTTCATACATAATTGATCATAATCTAACCATAAAAAGTGTTTGCCTTTACTATCTTGTAATATTCGTCGATGTACCATACACCAATATTTCAAGGACAAACGTGGTGAGTTTTTCCAATTTCCTACTAACTCTTTTTTATCAAATAACACAGAACCCCATAATTCTAATTGTCCTTGATTGTCACTGTATGCCATATCTAATCCATTTCGTACTACCATAATATATTTCATTTTTGGATATTCTTTCATTAATTCTTTCATAATCACATGACTATTAGGAGCTTTCCATCCCCACTTTCCTTGTAAGGGTTGTTCTAATTGAAAATAACTACGTATATCTTCTATGGTGTCTATTCCTTCTTTCAATGGACCATCTTTTACCATATTTTGTATAGTATCGCATTGTTTGTCCAACCATTTAAGCGTAACTCCTTGACGTTTGATATGGGATAGTTCTTCTATTATTTTTATTTCTTCATCTGTAAATTGTTCCTTGGTTTCACAAAATGTTTTTCGTAAAATAGATAAATAAGTTTTAAATAATTTTTTATTTTTTTTGACTTCTAAGGTTTGTACTCGTCTAAATAAATAGACAAATACATTATTATCCAAAGGTTCATTTAAATTAGATCCTATGTTCAATCCTAATCCACTTAACATCATGGCAATCAACCGAGTACCACTACCGCCAACACCACCGATAACAACATAGGGTTGTTTGGTAGGTTTTATTTTTCTAGTTTTTGAATGTGTTGAATTCTTTTTCTTTGTCTTCATAATATTAAATCATTTAAAAATAAAAAAATAAATAATAAAAAAATGAAAAAAATTTTATTATTTATTCCTTTTGTAGGAGCATTGAATCAAACGTTCAATGGATTAGATTATCTTAGAGAATATATTAAACGACCCATACAAAGAAGAACCATCATGATTAAATAATCATTGAGGAGGATTTTTATTAAAATAATTATCAATTTCATTCGCTATGATTAATAATTCATTACATTCATTTGGATACATATTTTTATAATTGTCTGATGTAATTAATTCTAAGAGTTCATATTGATTTAAATTCATGATATCCATTCTCTCCATAATTTCACGCATTTGTGTAATATAGGATGCAATATTATTATCAATGTGAATTACATCCATTATACAAACTAACTATTTTTTATTTTTAAATTTATAAAATTTATAAAATTTATTTAAAGATATATTTATTACTATTAAAAAATGTCAGATTATCAATCTACTATATCCGATGCATTCAGACCTATTGAAAAAAAACCTGTAGAAAATAAAGTATTTCCAGCAGATATTTCAAAATTAATTCGTCAATCCAATAAAATGTACATTAGAGATACAGGAATTCGATATCTTGATCCAGATACTAAGATTGTATATGTATATTATAAATACAAAGGAACAATAGAAAAAGAAGATATATCAGCCGAAGACAGGGAAACATTTTTTGGAAATTCTTTTTGGCAAAATATATTTTAACTATTTATAGAGGATTTAATATTTGTTTAACACTTGTATATCTATCGTTTATCTCATTCATCAAATTAAATATTTTATCGGATTCACTTGGATATGTATTTCTATATTCATCTGACTTAATGATGTCATATATTTCATCATCTGTTTTATCTTCTGGTATATTTGTTAATTCCAATAAGTCAGTTAATTTATATACAAATCGACCAATTTTATCATGTTCTTTTTTTGCAATTTCATATTTATCCATTATATAAATTTCCTTTATTTTTATTTTTTATTTTTAAACTTATATAATTTATTTATTAAATTAACTTAAAGAAATATTATTTATATAATATGTGTAAGCAATTACACAAATGCTCGAGTAGCTCAGTTGGTTAGAGCGACGGTCTTATGAGCCGTAGGTCATGAGTTCAATTCTCATCTTGAGCATCAAACACGAGTACCAGAGTGGTCAAATGGGGCAGCCTTAAGAGCTGCTGCTTCGGCTTCGTGGGTTCGAATCCCACCTCGTGTACAAACGTCATTGGTGAAATGGTATCATACCAGCCTTCCAAGCTGTTGTTTCGGGTTCGATTCCCGGATGGCGTATCCTCTCTTAATAGCTCAGTTGGTTAGAGCGACGGACTGTAAATCCGTAGGCCGTGTGTTCGATTCACACTTAAGAGATTTTTTTTAATTATATTTATAAAAAAATAAATATAATTAGACATATTCAATGTCTTCTTCTTCCCACCAAAGGGTATCACCATTTTCCCATAAATCTAATTCAAACTCAATCGTTTTTAACATAGCGGCATGATCAGATGGATCAACATCATAATATTGAATATATGCTTCATCTAACATGTATTGGTAATACAATTTTTGGTAATAAGATGTACCAAATTCATCGGTTGCACCATGGTTTATAAAATAATGATAGATTTTCATCCACAATTCATATTTATTGGATGCTCTGAATCGAATTTTATCCAATTGAATCCCATAATGTTTATTTCCATCATATGAATATAAACGATATGTTTTCATCTCATCCTTTTTATGTTGAGTAGAAAGATGATTCATCACATCAAGAAAGTATTTTCGAAATTTTTCATTTACATGATTCAAATCAATATTGGATAAAACTCGATGTTTCGCTTCGGTATAAAGTTCAGACATTTTATTTTATTTATTATAAAAAAGATAGTTCAATTTTAAAAAAAATGGTAATTATATTATTTCATAATCTTCTAATTCCCATCTTAACATATCAGGATATTGTGTCTTTTCATTAAAACAACTGATTTCATATTCAATGAATAATTCAATATTTTCATAATCATCATAATTATGCATATTATCTCGGAATGTATCACATACTCTTTCTTCATCATAAATGAAATGACTAACATTTCTATCATTAAAATAATGATAAATTTTTAACCATAATTCAAACTGATTTGATGCTTTGAACCTTAATTTATTCAATTGAATATTTGTATCTTTATAATACATATATTCATCATCAATATATAGCCTATATTGTTTGTATTCGTCTCTCTTGAAATCATCCGCTAATTTATGAATGACTTCAAAATACAAGGCTTTTACAGCTTTTACAAACTCCTCACCTTTAAGATTAGAAATTTGAGACATTTTTTTATTTTATTTATTATAAAAAAGATAGTTCAATTTTTTAATAAATTTTAACATCATCTGCTACAGATGTCCACCATATAGTGCCACCTTCGCTATAATTTTCGATTTGATTTTTAATGACATGCATCATTGCATCAGCATCATTTGGATTTTCTGTTTCATAATAATCACTTAATATATCACCTGCAGTATCTTCATTGAAAATAATATTACTATTTTTTCTAGTTCCATTATTTTGAAAATAATGATAAATTTTTAACCATAATTCATATTCATTAGATGCTCGAAATCCAATAGATGTTAAATCAATTCCATACATCATTGGACCATTATCATAATTAAGATAATATATCCTATGATTATCACTTTTATTTTCTTCTGCTAATGCTTTCATTTTATCAAGCATACATTCCAAAAACTTGGCAGAATCATTTTCAATCAATGTAAGAAGCGACATTTTTTCTTTCTTTTTATTTAATATAAAAAAGTAGTTCAATTTTTAAAAAAATAAGAATTTAAACTTCAACTACATTGTCCCCCACAGTTTCCCACCATAAGGTGTCGCCTTCAATAAAATTAGCGATTTGATATTCAATAACTCGATTTATAGCATATTTTTCATCTGGATCGGTTGCAACTTGATAGTATTCGTTTAATGTATCATATGCACAATCCTCATTATAAATAGCATCAGAATAACTTGAATTTTTTAGGAAATAATTATAAATTTTTAACCATAATTCATATTTATTGGATGCTCTGTAATTAACTCTAGTTAAATGAATTCCTCGATAAGTTGTTCCATTATAAAACCGAAGTTGATATAGTTTTGTATCTTCCGATTTATGTTCATCTGCTAATTCTTTCATTTGTGTTAACACCATGTCCAAGACCTTTTTAGGATCATTCTCAAACAGTTCAACAAGAGTCATTTTCTTTAAGTCTTTTTTATTTAATATAAAAAAGTAGTTCAATTTTTTAATCTATTTTCATGACAGCTAAATACAAGTAGTACGCAGCAATCATACCTAATATTTCAACAATGATGTATGGAATGACTTCTTGATAAGATATTTTACGAGCGATTGCTAAAGTAATAGCAACAGCAGGATTGAATGCTCCACGTGAAATATTACCACCCAACAATACGGCAATACCTAATGCTCCACCAATGGCAGCCCAATTTCCTGTTGTTAATATCACAAACATTAAAAATAAAGATCCAACAAATTCAACAAGGTATCGTTTGTACATTTATATTATAGGATAATATTTTTATTTAATTAGTATATGATATTAAATAAAAAATCATGCAGATATGAAAAAATAAGTAAACCTCTTGAAAAATTACCACATAAATTTACGGAAATGAAACCTCTCGAACTATCAGACCATGAATCCATGAAACATCATAAACATCATCATAAACCTACCCATTTTAATTATGTAATGCCCCATTACAATGTTAATATTCAATTTGTTGTCTTTAATAAATCAAGCGATAAACCATATCCTGGAAAAGGATACAATGAAGAAATACCGGATGATAAACTAGACCAATTTAAATCATTAAGTTTAATTCATGAATGGCGTAAAAAATTAGATAATCAATGGATTGCTCCGTTTGAATTAGATGGATATCATTGGCAAACCGTTGAACATTATTATCAAGCCAATAAATTTAAAAAATTTACTGATTTTTATTATTTATTTACTTTAGAAAGCAATAGTGCAATTTGTAAAGATCCTTTATTAGCAAATCATGCGGGAAGTGAAGATGGTAAAATAAATCGTAAAAAATTTAGACCCAATCATATTACAATTGATAAAAAATTTGATACCATTAGTAGAACAGTGTTGATGAATGCTCAATATGCTAAATTTTCACAAAACAAAGAATTAAAAAAATTATTACAGCTTACACAAGATGCTATGATTTTTGAATGGTCATTTAATATGAAACAATCCATGAATACGTTAATGAGAGTTCGTGATGTTTTATTCAATTAATTCCATATCATATCCTTTTTAGTAAACCATATTGGCTTTTCGGTATATACATATTTCATAAATTCATCTTCAGTTGTACCACCTGTTTGATTGAATTCATCAAATGTTCGTTTTCCATGTAATCTTAGTTGATTCGCTTGATTCATTGCATGTTGTCCTCTTAATTTTAAATCGGTTGTCAATGCTGCTTTTTTATTATTCATATACGTCATATATTCTTGATAATTTAAACTTTGATTTTGTTTTTTAAATTCAATGATAGAATGTATGACTGTTTCTGCAAATTCTTTGAATATTTCATTCCATGTACTACCCATTTTAGACATCATCTGATTTGCAACTTTTCCGAATTGTTCAAGTAAGAGTTGACCTTCGATTGTTGTAACACCAGCAATATCATCTGCCATACTTTTAAGACCTTCATATATTCCAGATGGACTCATAAATTTACTCATCGTATTATTAAAATCTTCTGGATTATTCATATATGATATCTATTTATTTTTATTTTTCATGAATTCTGCATAAGAAATTGGTTTTACATCCACTTCTTTCTTTTCTTCTTTTACATATTCTTTTCCAATCCATTTGAATATGTTTGCATTTTTTAATACTGGTATCACTATCTTTTTTTTATAAAATATAGCCTTTTTACCTTCTTCTACTTTTTCCAAGGTATGTTTATCTACATATAATTCTTTACATTCATAAAAAATAACGTATTTACGTGCTAGTGTTTCTAAATATTTATAAGTGATTGCTTTCTTGGACCAATAGAAAAATGATTTGGTAAAATCATCATAGGTCATGGTTACATATCCATCGGGTGTATCTTCTCCTACTAATTTATTTTCAATGTTCATTTCATTTTCAACAATGTCCTTTTTATTCAAATACATTGGATATAACTTATCAAATAGCATCATTTCTTTTTCAATGGATTTTAATTGATCATACATTAATTTTTGGTTTTGATTTAATTTATATTGAGTATATCTATAATATAAAAAATATACACATAAAATATACCATATCATATTAATTTATAATTATAATTTTTATATTTAAATATTACGAATAATATATATATAATGCAAATTCATAAAGAAATTGAATTTTACAATGGCATTAACCATCTTATATCTAAATATGGTGAAGATACATTTATAGATTTCTATTGGAAACCTCATACCATCAAAAATGGTTTACCTGTCATCAAATCTCCTTCTACACCATTTGAAAAAGATGTAGTCGAGATTCATCATCATTTAAGATATCCACGAAAACAGGATGAGGAAACCATTCAAAAATTTAAATCAAAAATCAATAAACTCATCAAAAAAATAAAATTTAATTTTCTCAAAGACATTGATGTTGATATACAAAAATATGCATTGTTTCGGTATCATATGGTAGGTGCGTTAAATAACATATCTTTATCGGTTTGTCCAACCATTAAAAAAGAATGGGGTATTACTTTTGAATTATTTGGTGCATTCTACAATACGAACTATCCCTATTGTAGTTTATTTAGCGATCTTGAACCCAATGCTACAAGTGATGTTTTTAATTTTAAACTAAAAAAAAATATGAAAATATTAGTGAATCCTCCTTATACAGAAGAATGGATTAAAATCACATGTCAATACGTCGAACATTTTTTAAGTTTAAACATGAATACTACAATCTATCTTATTTTACCCATCTGGAATACTTCGGATCGTTTACGATTGAATTTACCCGTATTGTATAGTGATTTACCTATTTTAGATGAATTAAAAACGTCACCCTATTTAGTATCCTATTCAATTGACAATCTTACCTTTTATAATGGCATCCATCGTAGAAATGTTAAACTTAAAGACAAAGTTCATATTTATCATTTATCAAATAAAATATAATAAAAATATATAATGACTTGCATTTGTGATTCATCTACGATTACTACCGTTTGTCAATGTACTGGGTGTGTTACATCCACCGGTCGACCTGGAGCATTATCCAATGTAAAAAAAAAGTCCAATGGTGAAGTAGTTGACAACTGGAATACTCTCGATCAAATACAACGCCAAATTCAACATACTGTTCGTATTACGCCTTCCGAATACATCATGAATAAAGCTACCTCTACTACGGATTTAAACTGTACGTATGGTAATTGGTTATCTGACCGTAGTCAACGGCATGGAATGGATATGATTACACATACACGTAATAGTAGTTCAACTAAACATTCACGTACAGCATTACGCCCTGGTGTTTCTTCTGCTCCAACGAATGTAAAAGGAGTGGATGTAAAACATTTTAGTTACCAACGATATTTAAATAAAATCAAGGGTTTAGGACCATTGAAACCTGCAACTACTACAACTCGACCAACTGCCATACAAGGAGCAAAAAATGTGGCATTTACGATCATGCGTTGTTAATTATTTTACTGTGTTAATTATTTTACCGTGTTAATTATTTTATTGAGGTATTGTATATGATGAAATTAGTAATGTCTACTAAACTAACTAAAAATAAATTTACAAAAGTATCAAATCAATCCATTAAACCTATGAAAAAACTACCATCTACCCTTGTTCATCCAGTCAATAGTGTTTTACTTGATGTAGTTACTAAAAAACCATTAAAATCGTGCGGCTGTGGAAAATAATTTATGTTCATTGTATAATGGATTATAATATAGAACATTATACAATCAAAGATTTAGAAGAAATGTTAAATTTAAAACAACCTTATACTTCCATGCAAGTTTATCAAATGGAAACAGAATTAAAACATAAACTATTTACTGAATGCGGTTATACAACTCAATATACGGATATGTCTGAATTCATTTCCAGTGCTATTAATAAAATATTATTTTCATTACCTCCATCTAAAGTAGAAACCATCAATGATGTTATTGTTCAACCAACGATACCAACATTACATACCCAAGAAAAACCTTTTGTGAAAGGCAATATCAATCCTTTATCTATTCCTACCGTTTCACGCACATTAACCATCAACAGTAAATTTAAAACCGATGGAACATCTGCTAATTTTAATATTGAACTACCTTATCAAATTCATCAGGTTACATCTCTTACCTTAGATAGTGTTACCATTCCATTTCAATCGTATTATTCTATTAATTCCAACAATCAATATTTTTTATTATCTATGAATACTGGATCTGAATATCTTACACATCAAGTGATTGTACCTGTTGGTAATTATACACCTGATGAATTTATGAGTGAATTAAATACCTTACTTATTGCAATTGAATCCCATTTTGTAGTTTCACTCAATTCTATTTCCAATATCATGACCATTGAAAATACAACGTATGATTTTACACTTAATTTTTATTCACCTTCATTTGTTACTGCAAATACTACCACTGGACTATTTCAAGATTATCCAACCAATGACATTACTTTAGGAATTGGATGGTTAATGGGATATCGTTCCTCCTATTATAATTTAGGTAGTTCTTATACTGCAGAATCACCTATTAATTTATTTGGTGAATATATTTATTTGATATTAAATGATTACATCAACAATACTGTCAATGAAAACATTGGAATGTTAGCATCCTCTTATTTAGATAAATATATATTGGCAAAATTACCCATTCAAAATAGTAAAAACAGTAACAATACATGGGAAAATAAAAACATTGTCTCCATTCGCAATTATTTTGGTCCTGTACAAATTAATAAATTAACAGTTCAACTTATGGATGAATATGGACGTATCATTGACTTAAATCAAAATGATTGGTCCTTTTCGGTTGTATTCACTTGTCTTTATTCCGAATTATAAATTAAAAAATTGATTTAAAGATTTATTACTATCTTTATAGTATTCACATGATGGAAGAATATTTAAATCAATTATCTGAAAAAGAACAGATTGCACATCAAATTGCAATCCGTTTATTAGAATCTTCTTATAACCTTGAAAAATCAAATGGTTATCTCGATTTTATGAAAAATAAAAAATAATCTTTTAAGTTATATTCATTCTTCGTGATTTTCTTTTTTTTTGTTTTCTCTTTTTTGTTTGTTTTCTCTTTCCTCCTTGTATTTTTAATGCAGTCATCATTCTAGTTAATTCTCTATCTAATAATTGTAATTGTTCTACATCATAAGTTTGTAATTTATCCAATAAACTAGTTATTGTTATTTTTGGATTATAGATTAATATTAACCCTAATTTATATTTTATATCATCATCCCTAAATGGCTTTTTTGATTTTTTTAATAAATCTATATATTGGCTTATTACTTCAGGACTAGTATGGGTTTCAAGAATTCTAACTAAATCATATTGATATGAATCATTTTTATGTAACCTATATATTGCGTTTACTAATTTTTCATATTTAACTCTAATTCCATTCATTAACTGTTGTCTAAACTGCATTTCTCTTGATTGTACTAGATCAATTTCATGGGTAGGAGCAACTGGCATAGAATTTGCTAATTGTGACACTGGTGCTGCTTGTGCTCTTGATGGTACAATTGTTGGAGGTTTAAGTTTTGGTACATTGGATGGAGGTGGTGGTAATTGATTAAATTGTTCATTTATATTATGTTCACGCATCATGTCGTCTAGTTCATCATCACCTACATTAAAAGCCATTATACTATTTAGTTAGATTTTATTTACATCATATCTGTATCATACATTTGTACTGCAAACTCTGATTCATCTACTAGAACTACATCCCCCGTTGATACTGATTCACAACCTGGACTCGTCGAACACTTACGTCTTCCTTTACATACCGGTATTTTGATTCCATTTTGAATGGTATAATAATACCATCGATCACGACTCATATTCGATGCAGGTTTTCCTAACAAGGGTATCTTATATGCACCTGCACTTAAATACCCTAATTGATTGTAATCTGCATTCTGATACTGTACTGGTGGTGCATACGGATTGCGTATTGTATCGGTATTCTTATCTTGTATTCCTATACGTAAATCAGGGGGTGTTGCTACTTGTGGACGTGCTGAATACCGATCATATTCGTATACATACGGTTGAGGGTATTCATATGGGCTTTGGTATACTGTTTTAGGTGGTTGATTGAAATAATAAACACCTAATGTAAAGAATATAAATACTACGACTAAAGATAGGATGGTATTGAATGCTGAAAATGGCTTTCGATATTTCATATATATTTATATTGGATTTTAATTTCTACATCCATTATATATGTATATCACATCCAATTTATACAACACATTATTTGGAATTAAACCATTGATGACTGGTGGTGGTTCTATTTTTCAGATCATTCAACAGAAAAAAGTATTCTTATTCAAAGTCTTTTTAAATTTACTTGTTCAACTTGCCATTACTTATTTTGTTATGACAAACACACATTTATCAATTGCTGGATGGATTTCATTTATGTGCACCATTGTCATCATTTTAATGATATCGCTCATTCCCATGCATCCATTGTTTAAATTCTTATTATTCTCTCTTTTCTCCTTTTTTATGGGCGTTTTATTATCTCAAGACATTTATGATAAATCGACAGTTCAATTTGCATTGATCGGTGTTGGTTGTATATTTTTAGCCATGATCTTAGCTGGTATTCTTTTACTCATGCTAGGCATTGAACTCGGATTTTATACATTCATCTTATTATTCTTTGGGTTACTCGTTGCATTATTATTATCGGTAATACAATTCTTTTCTAAATCCATCAATCAATTATGGTTATCCAATGGTATCATTGTATTGTTTGCATGTTTCATTATTTATGATACACAACAAATCCTACGTCGTAATTATTATGGGGATTTTATTACAGCATCCATGGATTATTATTTAGACATCATTAATATCTTTGTACGATTACTTAACCGATAATTTACAATACTTATGACCAGTTGATACTTTACACATGGTTTCATTTCTAAAATCTATGGTTGAAAAGGATATTCCATCGGAATAAATCACATTTCTTACTCCTATTTCTTTCAATGTACAATAACAATGACTACATGGTTTTGAATCCAAAAATTCATCATCATTGTTTACACGTACAACATATAAGGTCATTCTTTTTAATAATGAATTTTGTTTATGCTCATCATGTTGTTTTATTTTTGTAAACTTAATTGCATTTCTTACTGCGGCAATTTCAGCATGGCATGAATAACATCGATTTAACATTTTATCATTTGAATAATTTCTCAAATGATTAAATCCATTTGCTATCACTCCTCCATTCAATACTACAATACATCCATGACGACTATTCATGGTAGATTTAGATGCGTAATGACTTGCTATCGCTAAAAATTTTTCATCTCTTTTTGAAATTGACATTTATTCTTTTATTCTTTTATATTTTTTTTTTAATGTTTTTTTCATAAAATTTTATAAAATTTTATAATTTTTTTTTATTTTTTTTGTTATCATTTCATAAAATTGAAATATATATTCTTAGATATATCAATATCAAAAACACAATGTCAGATCGCTTCAAGCAATACGTTTTGGATTGGAATTTATCCGAAGAAGGTTTACCTCTTTGGAAATATCTTGCAACTCATTCTTCGGTTGAAGAAATGCAAGACATGTTTCATGAAATAAAAACTAGCATGACACAATCTCCATGTTGTTCTCGCCATCGAGGAGCTTTTCCTCTGGCAGATGATACATTAGAGAAATCTCATCGCACTCCAGGTGTACTTATGTACAATTGTGGTGATACACGACGAGGCGATTCTCGTGGTCTTGCTCGTGCAATTCGTTTCTTGAAAACTGGGCAAGAGCCAACCGATTTGTGTTACTCTAAATAGTCAGGCTTTGACTTTTTTTGTAATCATTTTATAAAATTGAAATCAATTGGTTTCCATCTTGATAACCAAGACAGCTCTACTACAATGTCTGACATTTACGATCAATACCGTTCCACATGGAAGTCGATTTACCGTTCTGGTAACAAGATTCCTGGTGAAGATTGTGCGTTTGTTACGTATCTTGCCCGTCATGCCAGTTTTGGCGAGATGGATCTGATTCATTGTGATCTCAGAGACAAGATGGCATCTAATCCATGCTGTCCCCGTCACACAGGCGGGTTTCCAATTTCAGTCAACTCTGACGAAAATACCCCTTTGGTTGAAGGAACAAAACACTGCAAATGTGATTGGCGTCACAAAGCTGGTCTAAACAGAGACGCATTTTTGTTGAAGTTTTATGGTTTGTTCGAATGCCCTCCACCTCCTGTTACACCTCCGGTGGCATACATTGAGATTGAGGGTTAATCAACTCGTCAGGTTTGACCGTTTTTATTTTATTTTTTGATATACTTCATACACTCGATCAATTAATTTATCTTTGGTAAAATGAGTTACAGCATAATCATACGCATTCTGTGCGATTTCTTTACACTTTTCAGGATTCGATACAATCCATCTTACTTGCACCCATATATCGGATAAATCCATTTTCACTGGTATATAATGCACATAAGGAATTAAATCATCTTGAAAATATTCTACATAATATCGATCCACATACAATATCGGTCGTTTTGTATACATCAAATACTTTAACCTCCCTGAATACCCATTCCCTCCTATATCCAACAAATAAGTATACTTTGTTAATTCCGGCATCGTTATGTATCTAGGTATATGTGTACCTATCATTTTATTGGTTTTATCTTCTTTTATTGGCTCTATATGCACGATATGAAATATATCGGGTCTCTGATCTCCTATTTGTTTTAATAAAGGTCTTGTCTTATATTCCACTGCATGTGGTAATGGCGAATGTATATTTCCATACCATGCGATTCGATTGATGGTGGGTGGTATCTCCGCTTTTTCGGAAATCTCTTTTACCGTTTCTTCAAATGAATCCACCGATGAACATTTCCAATGATAAAATGTCCAATCTGGTCCACACCATTGCTTTAAATATGGTTTTCGTTTATCATACGTCATCGAATATTGTTTATAATCACTTCCTATATCTTTTGTATTAAACGGTATTCTTTTTATATCCGGATCATTATATTTTTCCGCACATTCATTCAAAAAATAGATGATAGCAATATGTCGCATATCTTATAGTTTGTTAAAAAAATTGATTCATTTTTTCGAATTCCTTTTGTATTAAAAAAAATGGACGTATCCATTCATCTTCCTATGCTATCCAATGATGAATTTAATCATCTATTGAAAAAAGGTGTTATCAAGGAAGGATGTGATGAATTCAATTCTTTGATGTATTATCTATAAAATTGAACTGTTTTTTATTCGTTTTTTTTATTTAAAAACAAGATGGTTGTTAATCCACGTATTGAATATATCAATCATGTATTGAGTTTGTTGACAGATGAATGTACAGATTTAAATATATTTTTAGCTCAATTAAATACACTCTTACTTAATACGCAATATAATGCACCTTCCTATATAGAAGGAAGTCATCATATTGATGAAATCTACATTCTATATAAATATATGTACGATCATATTCAATATGTGATTGAATCAAAAGGCATTGAATTATTAGGTAAAATACTAATAACATCCACCAAATTTATGGAGAGAATTAATAAATTAAATGAAGATACAGAATTAGATGATGAAAAATGCCCCTCTTATCTTAGAGATATGGCAGCTGATATTATTCGTGATACAGGTGATTTACTTTCTACTAAAATATCGGAAAGATTATCTATTTTAGAATCACATAACATCATTTAATAAAATTGAACTGTTTTTATTCTATTTTTATATATGAAAAAAAATCTCACAAAGTCATGATTAACCCACGCATTGAACGCATCCAGTCCGAGTTAGATCGATTGGCATTTGAATGCATCAGCGTTGATGTTTTTGTTCATCAGGTCAAAATATTAGCCATTAAAGCTAAAAGTAATGATGATCGTTACATGCAAGGAAATCATCATTTGGATGAAATGATCATTCTGTATTCCTATGTTCATCAACATATGGATTACTTATTTGAAAATAATAACTTGTCGGCAATCAATGCAATGATTGAGTCCGCTAATAAGTTGTTGAATCAACTGGATGACTTGAACAATGATCCAGAAATGGATGAAAATGCATGTCCTGCGTATCTGCGTGATATGGCAGAGAATACATTCACCATGACTCGCGATCATTTGCAAAATAAACTATCCGATCGAGTAATTTAATAAATTGAATGACTTGTTCTTTTTTATATTGAATTTAAAAAAAATGGATTCACGTCTTGAATTGATTTATAATAAGGTGAATGAATTATCCTCTCAATGTACAGATCAAACTATATTCTTTGATCATTTAACAGTATTGGTCAATAATGCTAAAAGTCAACATGATTATAGTAGAAATCAAATGGATGAATTCATCATTTTATTTTCATTCATTCATTCAAACATTCATTATTTAATCAATTCAAAAAATGAAAATATAGTTTCATTCATTGATGTATCCAATAAATTAGTAAAACAAATCATGGACTTAAATGGTGACCCTAAATTAAATATTCAATACTGTCCTCGTTATCTTAGAGATATAGCACTACTTGTAATCTCACAAGTAAAAGACCGATTGATTGATTCTTTATAAAATTGAAGTACGTTGTGGATTGATTTTTTTATCAACAAAAAACATGGTGAATCAAGAGTTGGTGAATCAACACAATCTCTATCATATTCATCATAAAATCAATCGTTTAAATCAAAAATGTAAGAATACTGCTACATTTATTCATCAATTGACTCGTTTAATGCGTCAAAATGGAAAACATTCATTAGCAGAAATCATTATCATTTATAGTTATATGTCTTCCAATATTCAATATTTATTTGAATATTACAATACTTCGTTTTTTAATCAAGTGAAGGCTTCTGTTAGTAGGTTGATTCAAAATATCAATCAAATCAATGATAATCCATCCACGGATCGACATAAATATCCATTGTATCTTACAACTCATACACTAGATGTATTGGTGAATCTTAATCACTTATTACATCCACATGAGATTTAATATAAAATTGAACTATCTATTTTTTATTTATTTTTGATTAAAAAAAATGGATCAACGCATCAAATCAATTCAAAATAAGATTACGTATTTATCATCTGAATGTACGAATAAACATGTATTTGCTAGAAGATTAAAATCATTATTATCCAATACAAATTCACGTCCAATTAGCATTGATAATATTATTATTATCTATTCTTATGTATATAATCATCGTTATTATTTATTTGAATTGAATTGGACGAATTGTATCCATAATTTAATAGATCATTCTGATATATTTATAAATCAATTTAAAGAACATAATGATCCACACTATAAAGAGATAGTAACTATGGCAATTGATATTTTACATCAAACTAAACTTATATTAATCTCTTATTTGGAATCAAGAGTTCATTTATTTTAAAATTGATATCTATTTTTTTATTTATTTTATTTATAAAAAAAACATGTACGATCGCCGTCTCGAATCGATTGATAATGAAATTAACCGTTTATCGGAAGGCTGTATTAATGCAGATGTACTTGTTCGACAACTAAGAACATTGACCATGAGTCAAAATCAATATACAATCGATAACATGATTATATTATATACACATGTATACAATCATGTTCGTTTCTTAAATGATCAGAATGAGATTCAGTTTAAACGCATGTTTCTAAATCAATGTTTACGTGGTATTGATATGCTTCATGAATTAGATCATGATCCTACCTTAAATCAAGATCTATATCCTAAATATCTTAGAGATATGGCTTTACGTGTTGTAACAAAACTTAAAGATGAATTATCATAAAAAAGTTTATTTTTTTTTAAATATGAGATTCCGGTTATAAAAATAATAAAAAATAAAATTGAACTACTTATTCCAATAAGTATATAGAATTAAAAAATTACAGAGAAGAATGTCGAAGAACTCCAGGCGAAACCAGAAATCTGCCGCAGTTGAAACTGCAGTTGAAATTGAACGTATCACGTTGTTCAGTAAGATCAACCCTCCCATGGTTAATTCATGGGAAACGTTCATCAAGTACGTCGCCATCAACGTTTTTCCGTTAGAGATTCTTCCGATTGAGAAGACACGGAATAATAAGATTATATGCGACGACGATGGTGAATTTCTGATTACGGAAAACTCCAACACTCTTCAATTGGTGGATTTTAAATCCTTCATTGATCAACGAACGGGTAAACCAGTTACCACCGTTACATTTACCTGTCCCAAGCCTAGTCCAGAAGAGGAATACCATGAGTACATGATGGAACATGTATTCAATCCTCTTCTTCAACCTGACGAAGACGTGAAGACCCCTTTGGCAAAGCTGTCATGGGTGTTCAAAGGTCGCGAACATTATGTCTTGCTCTCGCTTTTTAAGAAGGCGAATGATAAAACATTTGATGTTCCATGCCAAGATCGTTTCCGTCGCATGTCGGTTCGGGATTCGGAATAAGTTCAGGATTTAATAAACCCTAAACTTTTTTATATTGTTTTTTTTTGTTTTTTTAAATAAAATTGACACATTAAATTTTATTTATGATTTTAATAAAACAATTTAAAGAAACATGAAAGTTATCTTCTTCCATATTCCAGAATCCTATGACCTATCTCAATACGGTCAGATTCATTCTAGTGAAAAGATAGAAGGATATGATTCCACTACTTATGTAGGTGTGGACATTGAGAAAGACTTTGAATTTACAACACCTGTATTGGAATTAGAAAATGGTGTTAATATCATTCGTTGGTTTGAATCGGATTATACGGTTTATTTGACAAATGAAAAATTAGAATCCTTTCGTACTAAACTTATGGACAGTTGTCATTTAACTGAATTGATTTCATTAGAAAAAATCAAAGGAATGTTAGATGATTTCATTTCACGTCAACACGTTCTCAATCAATATTCATTAATTGAATTTGCATACGAACACATTGGCGTATTATTACCCGAATATCATCACGATAAAGAATCCATTCCATGTTTATACATGATGTTTGAACCCTTTGATTTATTTGATTATGAAGATGATGTCATTCGGAAATATAAACATGTTTCCGTCAAACAACATGGTCTCATGATGGAATTACCGATGTGTGTTTTGAAAACCTATTACGGTTTACCTACTAAAATATCCCAAGTATTTAGATCCTTATTTCCAAATACATGGTCACAAGCTTATTTTAATTTCATGACCAACATCATCATACACCCTAAAGGTGATCAAATGATTGTCATCGTATTGTTTCGATATTACGAAGGCTATAATAACCATCCAAATACTCACACGATGTTAGATAACATTAGGACAGTTCAATTTTTGAAAGATAGAACAGCTGTATTGTCGTTAGTGAAGGACTATTCATTGAACGTCCCATTTCCTACGATATATGGAGTGTCGAAACAATTTAAAATAGAAGATGATGACATGAAAGTAAAAGTAACATGTTATCATCCAGAATTAACATTTGGTAAAGAGATCAAATTGATTTATCCTGAGGATTGGAAAATTCCAGGAGATGATACATTTGGATATTTAGACAACAAAGATGCATTTGATCCACATCAATACCATTATGTGTTACGTAGAATCACAAGGGTATTGTATGATTATGATTATAAACCATATGAATGTATTATGTCAGAATATGATTTACCTGAAGAAGTAATGTATTTCAAAGTTTAAATAACATTAAAATTTTTTTATTTTTATTTATTATAAAAACCTTTTTAAAATTTCAAAAAATAAAAATTCTCTATAATTATATTTACTTTTTGGAATTGGACAATTATTTTTGGGATTTTCTGAAAAGTAAATATAATTATAGAGATTTTTAAAAACACAAAAATCGGTCCTTACCATAATGGTGTAAACGTAAAAATTGACTTAAAAAAATGACACCATAATATTTTTTTGAAAAATGGACAAAAATTTTAAGCTTGAAATTTGTATAAAAAAATTTAAAATATTTTTCACGAAAATCAAGCCCAAAACCTGACTACATATTTCATGTCAAATGTTATATGATATATCTTAAAATTATAATATTGGCTGGAAATATAAATTTGTCCATTTAGATCATATTGGTAACAATTTTAAAATTGTACATGTTTTTTTGACACCATAAAATTTTATTAAAAATTGTCCAAAAATTTGTCCAAAAAATGTCCATGTCCAAAAATTGTCTAGTTATTATAAAAATTGATTTGAATATAAAATAATATAAATAGTATATTAAATGTATAAATACTCATGTATACCTTGCAAATATAATACAAATAAATTAAATAATTATAAACAACATTGTGATACAATAAAACATAAAAAAAATGTGGGTGATATTGAACCAACTATTTATGTATGTGAATATTGTAGTAAAGAATATAATCAAAAAAATAGTATACGATATCATACAAAAAAATGTAAACTATTATATGATGATATAATTGAGCGTAAAAAATTAGAAAAATATAGGGAAGAATCCATGCAAGAACTTAAACAAGAAATTAAAGAAGAACTCAAACAAGAATTTGAACAAGAATTAAAAGATAAAATAGATCCATTAACAGAAAAGGTGAATATCTTAGATACTAAAATTGATAATGTAAAACCTGTTGTGTTTAATTTGAATGTATTCTTGAATGAAGATTGTAAAAATGCAATCTCCTTTGATGAATTGTTAGAAAAATTACAATATCATTTTGATTCATCCAGATCATTAACCGAAGATACATCCATTACTATACTTAAAACATTATCAACCATGACCTTATATGAACGACCCATTCATTGTGTTGATGTAAAGCGTAATAAATTAATGATCAAAGACAATGATAAATGGACCAAAGATATTACTGTATTCAATAAATTACCAAAACATGCTTCCAAAAAATATTCAAAACACGTAAATGATTGGACAGAACGTAATCCCGATTTTTTAGAGAATGATGAAAAATCCTATCAATACACCATGTATGCAAAAAAAGAAGGACAAGAGATCAATACACCTAAAATTATACGTAATGTATCCAAGGTAACCACCATCCCTAAAAAGGAAATCAAAAATGACGAACAATAGGACCGCTCTAATTCGCCGCCCTATTATTTATATGATGTATTATTTTTGTTACCATATATCGTAACAGAATGAAAATTGAACTGCCTAAAATATATTACCATAAAAGGATATAAAGACAAGAGCATATATCATGTATAAATGAGTGGATTTGCAATACCAGTGTTTGTGTCTGATGAGTTTGCTGATTTTTGTGGGGTGAATCGTGGTACAATGATGAGTAGAATTGACATGAATAAGTATGTTGATAATTATATAAAAAATAATCAATTATCAGATGGAAGGAATATTCGTGCGGATGAAAATTTAACCAATTTATTAAAACATGACAAACCATTAACATATTTTAATATTCAAAAATATACAGGCAAACATGTGATGCATTAATTTTTTTTTGTAACTTTTTAAAAATTGAACTGCCTTTTTATTTGTTATCCTATATACTGTGTGAATATACTGTGTGAATATACTATGTCAATATACTGTGTAAATATACTGTGTGAATATACTATGTCAATATACTGTGTCAATATACTGTGACAATATACTATGTGAATATACTATGTCAATATACTGTGTCAATATACTATGTGAATATACTGTGTGAATATACTGTATCAATATACTGTGTGAATATACTGTGTGAATATACTGTATCAATATACTGTATCAATATACTGTATCAATATACTATGTGAATATATACCGTATATATGATAACGAGAAACCGGTTACATAACGAGAAACCGGTTACATAATGAGAAACCGGTTACATAACGAGAAACCGGTTATAAAAAAAATAAGGCACTTAAACGAATGTTTTAAACCAAGTAAGCATGGACTGAAGAGTGTCAATCAATGCTTCTTTATGTCCCTGAATACGGAAGTCAATTAAGTTAGAATCAAAATTCAAACCTGTTTGGCAAGTATCAGGGTTAATACGAAAAGTGTTGTCTTTGTATTCGAGAATGTCTTCGTGATCTCGTCGGTAGGTACAGTTAATACCGTTTTGAATATGGGTAATGAATTCTTGAAATGTTTCAAGAACAAAAGGCTCGTTATTATCCGAAAAGCTGATTCCATCTTTGGTTTCCCTAGGATAAAACCATTTGATCGTATAATAGGTAGAATCTTCTACCCTCAACTCGCCTATACCATCTTCGATGCGAAAAGTAAAAGGAGACATTCCTGAAGATGGATTCATGTATATATAGTCAATACATTCAATTTTATGCAATAATTACGCAATATAGTATGATAAATTGTAAGCGGAATCCAAGAAGATGAATGTAAGCGATGTAATAAATTGAAGAGAATATTTATAATAGAATGAATAGTGTATTGAATTCACATTGGTGATTCAATTCCAGCCATTCCATCATGATATATCATGATGTCGTGTAATATGTGATGGGTACAATATCCGGCCACAAGTGTGGTTTATACGGTGTTGGTCATCAATATTATACCCAGATGATATAATCGGAATGGCACATGTCTTATGGGTATGTCCCTGGATCAGAGAATCAACAGGTGTGTTGATTTTGCGTGATACGACATATTTACTTTCAGATAAATGATTGATAGTCGGGTAATACAGCAGGTGTGCTGGTATTGCGGCTAAATTTCAGGTGATTTGTTAAAGTAAGCCATCTAAGCTGTAGATGGTCCATTTACTTGATTTTTTATTTTTTATACTTTTTTGATATAAGATGTCTATATATGATTAAACCTATACAGTAATCATGATAGTTAAGACCGCTCTGATTTCGCAAACATTATAATGTCGATATTTCGTTACAATATATCGTAACACAATAAAAATTGAACTGCCTAAATTATGATTGTATAATGATAAATTGTAAGCGGAATCCAAGAAGATGAATGTAAGCGATGTAATAAATTGAAGAGAATATTTATAATAGAATGAATAGTGGAATAGGTGTACTGCACATCAAGTGTCGATGCGTTCATTTAGATATAGGGTAAGAACCCTTAATATTTGACATTGCCTTGGTCAGATGACCTTTCCCCGTCTGCGGATTAGAAGTTCAGAGCTAGTGAGCTCCTTCAACGACTGCAGTCCACATAGACGTGAGATATGTGAGTTTCTTGGTATCATGAAAAACCAAGGTGGTATTGAAGTTTGAAAACTTCATTAGTGCTGGGTACACTTGTAAATATCCCCATGATATATGTGCTGACGATTGCTGAGGTAGTTTAAGTACTACATGCAGTCTGAGAATATATTGTGTTTACTTGATTTTTTATTTTTAACCATTTTTTTATATAGGGTGTGAATATAGGGTGTCAATATAGAGTGTCAATATAGAGTGTGAATATAGAGTGTGAATATAGGATGTGAATATATACGATAACGAGAAACCGGTTACATAATGAGAAACCGGTTACAATTCCTTATAATCAGGACCGCTCTGTTTTCGCAAACTTTATATTATACAGTGTTGTTACCATATATCGTAACAATTTGAAAATTGAACTGCCTAATTATGACTCATGTTTTGGTATAGGTGTTGCTTTTAATACAGTTCGTAATAATTTTATACTATTCATAACTTGCATATGTTTAGCACTATGTAATACATAAATACTTAATTGTTCACTATTGTTTAAAAACCCATTGTTATGATGTTCCCATTTATTTACTTCTTCTTGGTATAAAGTAGTAATACATTTTGGTACTTTATCAAATACTTTAGGGTCGGTTGTCCATATATCATTATCTTTAATACAAATCTTATTACGTTTTAAATCTAAACAATGAAATGGTCGTATATATACATCCATATCGGTTAATGCTTTAGTAAGACCAATACTTGCATCATGTTGTAGTTTGTTATCTAGATGAAATTGAATTTTTAATTGAGATAAAAATGTATCGATGGACATAGCATTTTTACAATGTTCATTTAAGAAAATATTTAAATTAAATACATTCGGTTTAACTTGATCTATTTTAGTATTTAATGATTTTACTTCTTCATGTATTGTTTTATTTAATGTTTTAAATTCTTCTTCTTGATTATCAATCTTATCATTAATTTTATTTATTTCCGCTTTTATTTGGTGTTTGAGTTCTTCTATTTCATTAGTTGTTTCTATGTCATGTTTTGATTTTTCCATAAATATATCATATTGCATCTTACATTTTTGTTCATGTTTCCATAATGGGTTTCGATTTCTATATTCTTTATTACAATAACTACATATATCTTTTAATTTATGACTATTCTTTATGTGTTTTTCAGTGGTACAATGTCTGTTAAAATTATATAATATTCGTGTTTGATAATTACAACTATCACATATATAATTTTCCATTTTTATATAGTTATATAAATATTTCTATATCATTATTGGTACTATGTTTTGTTTATTTATAAAATACTCAAAAATTCAATTTTGTTTCCCATAAAAGGAGTAATTTTAAAAATGTCCTTTTTTATTTATAAGACTATTGTATCATACCAAAAAATATTTTATATCAATAATGTTGAAATTACCGTAAGACAAAAAACAAGGACATTTTTTGTCTCTTTTTTATTTTTGATACGAATATCAAAATTTATACATCATTCGTGGTACTATGATTTATTTATTTATAAAATACTCAAAAATTCATTTTTGTTTCCCATAAAAGGAGTAAATTAAAAAATGTCCTTTTTTATTTATAAGACTACGTTATCATAACAAAATATATTTTATATCATTATTTTTGTTTTTATGGTAAGGCAAAAAAACGAGGACATTTTTCTATCATATTTATGGTGTCCTATTTTTTTGGGTATTTTTTTCATTTATACACTGTATAGGATAAGAATATAATTTTAAAATTTCAAAGTCTATATTTTTGTTTACTTTTTGAAAAAGGACAAAAATAAATGTCTCTTTTGAAAAAGTAAATATAATTATAGAGAATTTTTAATTTTTTTATAATTTTTTTTATAATTTTTTTTATAATTTTTTTTATAATTTTTTTATAATTTTTTTATAATTTTTTTGAAATATTTTTATAATTTTTTTGAAATATTTTTTGATTTATATCTACTGTATCAACTATACACTATATCATCTACTATATCAACTATGCACTATATCATCTACTGTATCATCTGTACACTATAACAACTATACACTATATCATCTATATAAGGGATAACGGGAAACCGGTTACATAATGAGAAACCGGTTACAATTTGCCCGTACAGTAATCACGTTAGTTAGGACCTCTCTGTTTTCGCAAACTTTATAGTATACAGTGTTGTTACCATATATCGTAACAATTTGAAAATTGAACTGCCCTTATACATGTGCCTTATTACATCTGTATGATAGATAGGGTATATTCTATTTCAATATTATATTGGAAATATTTCATTAAATTTTATAATTTTTTTATAATTTTTTTGAAATATTTTTATAAATTTTTTTATAATTTTTTTGAAATATTTTTTGATTTATATACACTATATCAACTATACACAGTATCATATATACACTATATCAACTATACACTGTATCATATATACACTGTATCATCTATACACAGTATCATATATACACTATATCAACTATACACTGTATCATATATACACTATATCAACTATACACTGTATCATATATATAGATCTATATATATGATAACGAGAATCCGGTTACATAACGGGAAACCGGTTACAGTAATCACGTTAGTTAGGACCGCTCTGTTTTCGCATACTTTGTATTATACATAGTTGTTATCATATATCGTAACAATTTGAAAATTGAACTGCCTATATACATGTGCCTTATTACTCATGCCTTATTACATCTGTATGATAGATAGGGTATATTCTATTTCAATATTATATTGGAAATATTTCATTAAATTTTATAATTTTTTTTATAATTTTTTTTATAATTTTTTTTATAAATTTTTTATACTTTTTTTATAATTTTTTTATAATTTTTTTATAATTTTTTTTATAAATTTTTTTTAATTTTTTTGAAATATTTTTTATAATTTTTTTTGAAATATTTTTATATTTTTTTTTGATTTATATCAACTATACACTATATAATCTACTATATCAACTATACACTATATCAACTATACACTATATCATATATATTGAGCTATATCATATATATTGAGCTATATATATGATAACGAGAAACCGGTTACATAATGAGAAGCCGGTTACATAATGAGAAGCCGGTTACATAACGGGAAACCGGTTACATAATGAGAATCCGGTTACAGTAATCACGATAGTTAGGACCGCTCTGTTTTCGCAAACTTTATCATTTAAATATTCGTTACCATATATCGTAACAATTTGAAAATTGAACTGCCTAAATACATGTGCATATTACTCGTGCCTGATTACATCAGGGGGAAAAGACCCTTTTAATATAAAATTGAACTGTTATTTTCATATTATACTATTTTATTATGTAAAGTAGTGCATGAACATCTTCAATGTCGACAAAAACAAGAAACTAGAATTTGCTAAGGAAGAATCTTTTGATATCAAAGACTTTTATTATTTTGATTCCGATGACATGTTACAATTCAATACTAAATTCGATAAATGGTGTAAAGAATATTAAATAAAATTGAACTACTTTTTTTTATTTATTTTTTTTATTAACTTAAAGACTTAATAATATGGACACTATCACTTCTGCGATCAATAAATCTATCTTTGACTCTATTACTACTTATACCAATACTCTCATTGACAATGGCTTATTAAATTGTGATTTTGATACTGCGATTTCGCATTTTACGACTGTTACTACGATTAAAAAAAAGAAATCTAAACCTGATGTTATTAAATCTTTACCTATGTGGACTCCTCATCATTTTGATACTTGTATCGCTTTAGTTGGCGACTGTATGGCTCAATGCTCTTTATCCAAAACACAAGGACAGTTTTGTACTGCTTGTGCTAAGAAATGTGGTGAGGATGGCATTCCTCCGAATGGAACTATTTTTACTCGTACTTCGTATCAGTATACTTCTCCTACTGGAAAATCGCCTAAACCTTTTATCGAGTCCACTATTTATAAGAAAAAAATCAAGGAGGGTGAAACTCCTGCTCAAATTAAACAATATTATGATGATCTTCATTTTGATATCTCGCCTCTCAATTGGGGAAAGGGGACTTCGTCCCCCTTAGACCCCCTTTCCGATAGTGATCATGATTTGAAGACACCTTCTAAGTCTGCTCCTAAGACAGCTCCTAAGACAGCTCCTAAGTCCGCAGAGAAACCTGCTTCTAAGACCGCTTCTAAGACTGCTTCTAAGACTGCTTCTAAGACCGCTTCTAATGATGATCATGAATCTGATCATGAATCTGAACACGAGTCTGATCCCGAAGTTAATACCGCTAAGAAACCTGTTAAGAAATCTGCGGAGAAATCTGCGGAGAAACCTAAGACCAAGACCGCTACCAAGACCACTACAGTGAAAACTGTGGAGGAGGATGAATTAAAGCAAGAGGATATTTCAGATGATGATAATGCGAAACCCTCGAATTCGGTGGATTGGTCCTTTCAAGGCAATGATTATTTAGCCGTCAATCTTCCCGGTGGGGACAAAAATATTTATGACCCCATTTCCTACGATCATATCGGCATATTCAACTCACGTTCTAACCGTATTATCCGGTATTAAACGAGGGAAGTCATATTATTTTTTATATAATTTTGCTTTTTCTTTATCTCCTACTTTCATGATTTCACCTATTACTTTTAATTTTTCAGGTGATTTTTTATTCTTTTCATAATCATCCAAATCATATATTTCTTTATACATATAATCTTTTTCTTCATTATGTTTGTATTCTGAACTAACCACATAAGGTATTCCATTTAATTTTATTTTTGTATATTTTGTTTCTACTTCTTTGATATTCATCTCACGTTCTTTATCTAATTCATCTTCCATGATGGAAGGATTGTAGGTATAATTATTTGGATTTACTAAGCTCATACACTGACTTTGTTTATTGTGAATTTCACAATCAATCGCACTCGCTTTTACGGTTTCCAACATTTGTTTAGCCATTTTTTCTTTTCGTGCCATAATATTATACATATATTCATCCGTAGATATGATTTTACCCTTGTCATCTGTATCATTTAATTTAATCGTTGTATTCATTTTCTCAAGTATTTCATCTGAAAACCTAGATATATACATATTCACTCTTACCACCTGATCATCTTTCGGTAATGCTGTATGACTGCAAATACGTCGAGCACGACCTATTGCTTGTTCAATTCGGACGGGATGCCAATGGGGTTCACATATATGTACATCTTGTACATTACTTAATGAAATACCTTCTACACCTGATTTTGTAATCATCAATAATTTAATCACCTCTCCATAATAATTATTTTTATATTTAGATACATATTTTTTAACGCCATCCGGTAATGCTTCCCATTTACCATTGAATACATCTCGAATGATTCTTTTTTCTTCTTCTGTTACACTACCAGTGTGTAATACAAATTTAGGGTTAGTATCATCTGGATCACAATCCACTCCCCAATCTTTACCCATTTTTTTTAATTTAAATTCAGAATATCCATTGTTTAACAATACCAATCGAAATACACCAACACCTTCATATTTTTTAAAATTACTGTAAAACAATTGTAACGAATCATATTTTTCAATATTTTTTAAAATTTCTAAATATTTAGGACTGTATTCTCCCAAATGATCTCGATGTAAATATTTTGGATTGTTTAATTTTTTAATGGTTTCAACATCAATATTTACTTCTTTTACATCATCGTCGTCATCATCATCTACATCTTCTTCACTAACTTCTATATCTTTTACTGGACGAGGTACTTCTTTTGGAAATACAAAATTACATGCTGCACGTGTAAATGTTCTGTAGGTAGAGGATACATCATAAATCGATTTAATTCCTAATTTTTTTCGTTTTTTTATGTTTTTATCTTTTTTGATTTCAATGGTTCGTAAATCTTGATAAATGGAGTATTGATAATCACTCATGTTACAATAAATCATATTCATTTTACCAGAATATCTGGGTAATAGACGTTCAATATCAGGGAAATAAGAAGTTAACCCAACAATACGATATTTTAACAAAGATGATTCTGATATTTTATCATATTTATAAAATTTATCCATAAATTCATCAAATTCATCAGGTAATGCTTTATGATTTTTAGAATCGACTTTAACTACACGAATTTGATTTGAATTTAATATGTCTCGCATATGTTTAATGTATTTATCTTCTTCCATATAATCACCTGTATATTTGACTGCGTTTGTTCTTAGATTGGTAAATCCTTGTGGGATTCGAGTAAAAGACAATATTTTTGAGCTGGGGGTATAATTCATGTAATCTAATGTTGCACCTATATGTTCATCATTCAATAATATTTCAAGTAAAGATTTACGATCTATTTTTTCAGATGTTTCAACATTTAAATCAAAATACCATGTTTTGATATATCCACGTATCATATTATACAATACAGCAATTTCATTTGGATAATTGATAATAGGTGTACCTGAAAGTAATATGACTCTACAATTTTCTGCTTTTAACAATTCATTGTATATTTGCATAGAAATGGTATCCTTTCTATTTTTTTGACGAAGTTTACTTGCTATTTTTGAGGATACACCGTGAGCTTCATCAATAATCACTATTTTATTGTTAAATACTCCAGAAGGTAAACTACGTAATCCATCATAATGCATGAAAATATATTTTTGTCGAATGATAATTTCAATTTGATCATTGATTTGTTTTTGTTGTTCTGCTCTTAAATCTTTATAATTAGGAGGTAAATCTGGATTTTCCATCCAAATACCAATGGTTTGTGCCTTAGTATATGATTTAGGAATGGAATTTAATTTAGCTAATCCATCTGAATATGGAACTAATTCCCAATGTTTGTTGTATTTATATATCTCATCTCCACATTTTTTCAATTCTTGTACATAGTTTACCTCTAATGCGGCAGGAGTCATAATGACTACTTGTTTATCACTTTTAAGACCTTCTGCAATTCCAATGGATGCACATGTTTTGCCTGAACCTAGACCATGAAACAACAATAATCCACGATAAGGAGAATATAAATTTAAATAATCTTTTACAATTTGTTGATGAGATAATAAAGAAAAATCACCTATGTTTAAAGACGAACAAGATTGTTTATGTTCATCTTCTAATATTTTTTCTTTGTAATGATCAAATGTTTTATTAATAAAATCAATGAATTGACCACGATTGTTTAAATAATAACTAGGAGGATCAATGGATGGTTTAAATAACTCGTAATATTGACTTTCATTATGTTCGGTAATCAGTTCAATTATTTTTTTGCGAATAGATTCATCCATTTCCATATCTAATTCGGTTTCAATTCGTTTTAAAATATCATCGATTTCCATTTTCATGATATCAGCACCAATAAAATACAAATATTGTTTTATGTAACGAAGAATCTTGGAATGTTTAACGTATTTACCTTGTACAACTGCTTTGTTTTTCTTTGTTTTCTTAGATTTTTTTGTGGGCGTTTCTTCATCCGATGAGGATTCATCTTCATCCGATGACATTTCATCTAATGTTTTTTGTTTTCTTTCTTTTTTCTCTTTTTCTTGTTCTTCTTCAGATTCTTCTGATTCTTCCTCAGATGAAGATGGTTCATCCCATATATTATTAAGTGGTTCAATTTTTGTATCTGATTCTTTAGTAGACTTGATTTCATTGAATAAAGAATATACATCCTCTTTTATATTGGTAGTGGTTTGGCGTGTATCATTTTGAATTTGCAATAATATTTCTGCTTTGGATACTTTTTCCAATTGTTTGAAATAAGATAATGGTTTTGATTGTAAAAATTGATGAATGATTTCTAATCGATTATCAATTGTATATTCATTCGGTTTAAGTTCAATATCATCCGGATCAGCTGGTAATAGTTTAGTCTTGTTGTCTTTTTTATTCAGTTCTTGTTTGAATTTTTCACGATCAAATTTAGAGGAAGTTTCATCTACAATATTGTATGTAATTTTAACTTCTTTTTGATGGACAGGTTCTGGTTTTTGTTTTAATTTATAAATAACATCCATTATATAAATTAAAAAGAATAAAAGATTATTATAAATACTTTAATATTTCTTCACATGCCAATTGTTCACTTTTCTTTTTGATTTTATGTTTTCCTTCTCCTAAAAAGATTAACATTTTTGGTGTATCTTCTAATGCTTTTTTAATATTCTCAAATGATTTAAATTCTGTAAAAGGAATTGCATTTTGTATATTAGCATCCCAAATGGGTTGACCTAAACATAAATATACTCCCATGATAAACCCATCCATATCATGTTGTATTTCAACGTATTCAGGTGTTGTTTTAAATTCTTTTTGAATTTTAACTTGTAATATATTTTTGTAATTGTCATCATTGTTGATCAATTCAATCCAATCAATATGAGTTTCAAATATATTCTCAATAAAAATCTGGGCAACTTGAAATCCTGGACCAGTTAAAAAGACTTTATCAAACCATTCATCTGTATCACTAATTTTAATTTTATTAAAATCCAAAAACAATGCACCTACAAAGGCTTCAAATAAACATCCTAATTTTTTTAAATTCGTTCGGATTTTCTTTTCTTCAGCATGTCTAGAAATAACAAACCATTTATGTAATCCAATTTCATAGGCTAATTTACCAATGGCTTCATTTTTAACCAATGCGATTTTCTTTTCGGTCATGAACCCTTCATTTTCTTTTGAAAACCGACGATATAAATAATATTTGGTTACACATTCCAATACACCATCCCCTAAAAATTCTAAACGTTCATTTGATTTAGTACTTAATTCCATACAATTACTTGGACGTTCTGCCATATTGATGTTTTGTTTTACATTTTCAATTGCAGGATATTTACAATAAGATCGATGTATAAAGGCTCGTTTATACAAATGAATGTTATGAACTTTTCCGGGTACACCATATTTAGTGAGAATACTTTGAATATCGTTCAAAGTAATCTCCTTATTATTAATGTTGTATGGGTTATAAATAATACCATTGTCTGTTTCCTCAATGTTATCACTGAAGTCATCATTATACATGGTTGATATATATAAGAATCATAAATTATATTTAATATGTTTTTATTTAATGTTTTCTATGTTTACGTGTGCGTTTTTTGACCTTTCGTTTAGAGCGTTTACTTCTCTTGCGTCGTGTTTTACCACCTAACGATTCATCAATCGGTTTATCACTTGGTTGAATGGTGTATTCATTGTCTACATTTTTTAATTCTAATGTAGGAGCTTCAGATAAGGATAAATCTGTTTGACTTGCTAATTCTGTTTCTTTTTCTTGTTCTTCATCAATCAGTAATTTAATTTTTTCTTGTAATTTACGTAATATACTATTCGTTCTACGTTTTAATTCTTCTTCATCATAATCATTTGAATTAAAGGGTTTCATAAATGGTTTCACAATCGTGGATACTTTATCTTCAGGTTCTTCGGTTACATCAGACACTACCTCGTTCACATCATTTTCTTCCATTTGATCCTCCGTTTCTTCTAATTCATTTAATAATTTGTTTTTTCCTAATGAATCAGCAAGTGATCGTGTAAGTTCATCCTCATCTATATCTCGAGAGGTTTGAAATTTTCTAGATTTAATCGATTCAATTTCATCTTCAAATTCTTTAGGGGATTCAATGATTGGTTTTTTTGTTATAATTTCTGGCTCTAATTCTGTTGGATAAATATGGAAAGATGGCAGTTCTTGATGTCTACTTTTTCGTATAGACCGATGTATGGATGCCTTTCGTGTTTTTTTACTTGAATGTTTACTTGGATGTCTGCTATGTTTTTTACTCATTCTCTTACTGTGCCTTTTTTTTGAAGATGCCTTTTTCTTATTATGTAAATTTAAATGAGTAATGATTGCTTTGGACAAAGCATCGAATGTACGTGAATCTGTATAAATAGAATCTAATATACCATTTTTAAAAACAGCATAAGTAGGGTATCCCTTAACTACAAAATCATCACCACTTTTATCTTTTAACCCTGTTAAATGTTCATGTCCTGCTTCTACTTCAACCATTCCCGACATTGGATCTTCATAATTTTCACGAATGTGATTTACGGTTTTATCCCAATCAGGTTGAGAATGAATACAATGTATACATTGACTTGATTTAAATCGAACAAATACATTATCCGGTAACTCTTCATTTTTTCCATCGCTTATAGAAATATATAGAACCATATATATATATGAAATTATTTTATTCTGTATGGATCATTCTTTTATTTTTTGTTTTAGGAATTTACATGACCATGTCTTATTCTAGTAATGATTTATTACATTCCTATAGTAATACATGTCCTAATATATTGCTTCAAGTAGGTTCTAGTATTTGGTTATACAATTCTAACAATCCAATGATTGAAAACATCAATCCTATCCATTTTAATAACCTTGAAGAATATTATGATTTTGCAAAATGGCAAAATGATGTCAATATGAAATGTCCTGTTTTGTATTTACAACAAGGGTTTAATTCTCAAGGTGAAGCAGAATATTATTTAAGAAACACTCCATTACAACCATTTGATCAAAGTAAAACAATCATTGAATCTACCGATACAACTACTATCGTTAAAGATGATCAAGCTAAAGATTTATTTGTACATGGTATGGAATCTAAATTTACAACCAACAATACCTTATTTTAAATAAAATTGAACTGCTTTCAAAAATATGGCATATTTTAAACAAATCAACATGTACACCATCGATTGTCTTAAAAAGTTTTCAAATGCTACGGTTAAATCCTGGATTCATAAACATATGGTAGATAACGATGATAATCTTGGAGAATATGCTGCACATCATGAATTTATTGATGGTCAAATGAAATTTAAAATGATAACCTATGATGAATTTTTTCAATTCGTTGAAACGGATATTAATTCAGATGAAATTACATTTGATTTCATTGGATGTGGAATCAAAGGACCATTTAATTTATATATGTTAATTAAAAATGATTTAAATGAAGATTATTTAAATCATTTTCCAGATGAACTCAAACATCAAATTGTGACACATGTTTCACATCATGAATACTTAAAAAAAATATGTGATTCTTATGTGAATGAACTTCCTGATACTAAAGTGTTATTAGGTATGTTCTATCTATCCTATTTGATCGATTATAAAAATGAGATTTATGATATTTTATTGGACTACAAAATGAGAGTCGTTCAATATAATTTAGAAATTTAATCATTCTTATTTTTTTTAATCTAATTTTGGAATGGATGCATTTTTAGTGATTGCATTCATACATTTATTTTCATCGACATCAGCCATAAATTTATTAATTAATTTTGAAAAAATAATGGTTTCATCTTCATTTTCATGCCAATTTGGATGTTGTTTTTCCCATGTATCTAACAATATATTGTATTTACGTTGAATTTTATTGGTTGCTTGTTTTAATTTTTCTTTCACAATCATCGCATCATTTTCCCAATAATTTTTATGTTTAATGTATATTTTTTTACGCTTTATATCGGTACAGTGAATGGGTCGTTTGTATATCCCTAATTCTTGTATGTTATTACATAATGTTCGCATTACACATTCTGTAATAGTTGAGGTGTCTGTATTGGATGTATCTATTTTTAAATCATTCATAAAATCATCCCAATTGACTGCATCTTTACATTTTTCATTTAAAAATACATTTAAATTAAATTTATTACCAATTCGTGGTATTAATTCCATAATTTCTTTATGATGTACTTCTTGTTGTATACGCATTTGTTCTTGCTGTTGTGTTAAGATTTGTCTCATTTCTTTATTCTCATCCAATATCTTGATAATCATTGCCGTCATGTCTTTCGGTTCATCTGTCTCTTCTATTTTTGTCTCTTTTTCTATATGGTTTAAATGTTTTTTAGTTTTACAATGTTTATTGTAATCTTTTATGCTGTCAGAATAATAGTTACATAATAAACATGAGAATTTGGACATTTTTAATGGCTGGACATTTTTGGATTTATGTTTTTGCGTCTCAAAATGTTTTTGTAGATTAGAGTTTTTAGCAGTGGAGAAAGAGCATTTTTCACAAACGAATTGTTTCGGCATTTTTTCAGTCTGGCATTTTATCCCTTGATGCGGCATTTTATCCTTTATGTATTGTATGGACATTTATTTTTAACCCTTTTTTGCCCAAAATAAAAAATGTCTCAAAATTTTATGGTAACATTTTTTTTGTCTATTTTTTCGGTTTTAGAGCATTATGGTCTAAACTGGATTTTTGAAAAATGTGTGAAAAAAAAATTCCTATATTTATATTCACTTTTGGACTTTGGACATTTTAAAATGTCTTTTTCTGAAAAGTAAACATAATTATAGAAAATTTTTAATTTTTTTTATTTTTTTTTTATAATTTTTTTATAATTTTTTTATATTTTTTTTTATAAATTTTTTTTATAATTTTTTTTATTTGATATTGAATTTTATTAAAGAGATATATAGTTATATTGTAAAATGAATCCAATACAAGGAGTCTATGTTATACCTGATTTTTTAAGTGAAGATGAATGTACTACTTATATGAATATGGATTTTCCGGAAGATTCATTTGAATTTACTTCATCTGGTAAGTTTAAAAATGCTAAATGGATTGATCCATTGTTATCTACATTCTTTTACAATCGACTAACTACATTTATGAAAGAAGATAGAGGTAACCCATTCTTATGTGCAAACAAATTAATTATGATGGGGGAATATAACCCTGGAAATTCATTTGGTATTCATACAGATACGGGATTACATTATGATTTAAATACAAAAACAAAATCATCATGGACATTATTAATATATTTGAATGATGATTTTACAGGAGGTACAACCTCTTTTTATACAGATAGATTTGAATGGACTACAACTATTATACCCAAAAAAGGAACAGCATTGTTATTTGATATTACCTTATGGCATAAAGGAGATGAATTAATCTCAGGATTTAAAAAATGGATTGGATGCGAAATTATTGGTAATATGTAAAATAAAAAAACCATTTAAATATAAATTGTATATTACAATAAAAATATGAGTTCTTTTCCAGATGAAAGTGGTTTTCCAGATTTCAAAACAAAAATGGAATATATGCATCAACAATTTTATGGAGGACAAGATGATGCAATTAAACGACATTTAGAAAAAAAAGAAAAAAATGAAATGACGGTATATTCTGCTGATTCACCAGAAAGAAAGAAAAATATAAAATATACTATGGAAATTGATAAAAGTAAAGAACCCATTATATGTGAAAAGGATATCAATATTGAAACACCTAGATATAACTATATTTACATAGATATGTGGCCTGATGGAAATCATCGATATGGACTTTCTACTATTAAAATATTAAATAAAGAAATGTTAGATGAAAATGATTATTTTCAAATGGAAATAGGAGGTCAACGAATTGATGAATTTCAAATCTTTGATACGAATAACTCGGATGAACTTACATTTGGAATAACATCCAATGGTAATTTTTTTCCTGGATTAATTCGACATGATATTAAACTTATATATAAAAATCTTGATGAATATAAACCAGTTGATAAACCAGAAATTAGAATAAAAAAAACATTAAAATTACAATATACATTGATTCCTTTATTACCTGGACCTATTGCATATGAATGTATCATGATACAAAATTATGGTAATTATTATGATCAAGAAACCGTATTAAAAAATGGTAAATATATCCATCGAATCAATATGAATCATCCTGCTTTTGTAATTGATTTATATACACAAAATGAAGTATCTGAAGTTATAAAATTAAATATTCATGGAGGACAATTTACAATAGATTTAACAAAACTATCTCCAAAACATTGGCAACTTAAATTTGGGGATGATTATGATCATACATTGAATTTTTCTCGAATTGATAATTGTATATTTGAATGTAATGAAGATATGGGACGTATTCGATATAATGCAAAATTATGTCAAATCTATCATGTGTATAGTGAATTGTTTGGATTAGCTTTTTCAAAATAAATTGAATATATTTTATTATTATTTTTTAATAATAATAAAAAAATGGAAAAGGTAGTAAGTGAATTGAAATCACGATGGTATACTAAAGTTGACAATCTAATATTAACTGTTTATTATGGTAAACCTTCAAATGATGATAAATATGAAGATTGTGAAATATATACTGATTATGTACGATCCTATCATAATTTTGATTATAATGATTTTAATTTACAACATCACAAAACATGGTGTGAATCCCCCATGTCGAGAATTGTTATTGATCGTATGAATCTATGGTATATGTATATATTAAAAAATAACCATTGTGCAAAGTATTGTGCAAAGTCAATTAAATATGATTATTATGTTTCACTATATTTAAACCTATTATTTTATGGATATGCTGGTATAAAACAATCATCTAATATGTATTCGAATATAAATAAAAAATTAGGTCAATTACGTAATCAGCATAGAGAATACATTCATAATGATTATTTAACGACAAAACATTTAATGATGGAAATGCGAGAGAAAGTCAATGCATTTTTCCATTTCTTGATTCAATTATGTATTTCATTGCAAAGACAGAAAAAACATAAATTAAATAAATCCATGTGGATACATCAAATAGCAAGTTATTTATAATAAATTGAATATATTTTATTATTATTTTTTAATAATAATAAAAAAATGGAAAAGGTAGTAAGTGAATTGAAATCACGATGGTATACCAAATTTGATAATAGAACGTTAACTGTTTATTATGGTAAACCTTCAAATGATGATAAATATGAATACAGAGAAATATACACTATGAGTGTACAATCATATTATAATTTAGATTATAATGATTTTAATTTACACCATCATAAAACATGGTGTGAATCACCTATGTCGAGAATTCTTATTGATCGTACCAATCTATGGTATATGTCTATATTAAAAAATAACGATTGTGCAAAGAATTGTGCAAAGTCAATTCAGTATGATTATTATGTTTCAGTATATTTAAACCTATTATTTTATGGATATTCCGGTATAAAACAATCACATAATATGTATTCTAAAATAAATAAAGCATTAATTCAATTACATAACCAGCATAGAGAATACATTCATAATGATTATTTAACTACAAAACATTTGATGATGGAAATGCGAGAAAAAGTAAATGCATTTTTGCATTTCTTGATTCGATTGTGTATTTCATTGCAAAGACAGAAAAAACATAAATTAAATAAATCCATGTGGATACATCAAATTGCAAGTTATTTATAATGTTACTATATAATTAAATTGAAATTATTTTTTAATATATATTGTCAATATCATCAAGGTATGCAGCGTCCATCTACTCCTGATTTTAGTACACATCCACCGGTATTCATCGGTGGACAATGTCAGGTTAGAAAACCTGAACCAAAACGGTTGAGTAGTAAAGTGAATTCAATTGTCCATTATGGATTTGTGATTCCAGGATTTGATTTAAATCCTCCACCACAACCATTTACTGCTTATTATTTAGTTGAAGGAAACATCACTCAGATTTGTCCAAGTGATATTTTACTTACACAGATTGAGTATCCTTCCAGTTCTTGGCAAGGCGATCAGCAAGTCAAAAAACGTAAGTATTTTCAAGCGAATCAACCCGACAAACCAGCCAGGGTTAGAAAACCATCTGAAGCAAAAAAGATGGTTGCCAAAATGAGAAAAAGAATCAACGGCAAGTTTGTCAAAAATGGTTAATTCTGAAATACTTTTTTATATATTAAATTGAAAAACAATTTAAATAGAATTTATTAAATAAAATGGATAGTATGGGAAATACTTTGAATAAAATGTCGGATGTATTAAATCCAGATATTGATATCGATGAAGACGTAAACTATAAACAACAATTTAACAATGTATTAACTACAATCAATCAAAAAGAAAGTACTTCCTATACATTAATATATGGTATTAATCATGATTCTATTGTGACAGATGGATTATGGTTTAATTTTACACCAAATGATGTTATAGGCTATTATCAGAAAAACAGTATACATGCATTACGAAAATATGACAATTATTATCATATAATATGGTTAGATCGATACGGTTCATATTACTATGATAGATATTATATAAATTTGAAACAACATAATTTTTTGAGTAAACCACATATATATAATATTCAACTTGTACTAGATTTTTATGTAATCAACAATATATACAATTATATCAATGAAGTATATATAGTGGGTGATATGAAACAAATCATGTTAGAATTTAATCAAAAGTTAACACATTGTAGAAATAACGATTATATAACAACAATACAACACATCCACTATTTTAAAACTCAAATGAATTATATATTGATTGTGTTAAATTCATTATTAAAAAAAAATAATAAAAAATGTTTAAATCATGTAATATGGATAAATCTGATTGCTCCTTATTTATATTGAATTTATTTTACAATTTGATAAGAATATACGGGGCTACTATTGGTCCATGACATAGGAACTTCAAAGTTTTTAATTTGTTGACATTTAGATGTATCATATTCAGATGGTTGTCTAGATGAACAAATAATAGATTGATTTGGTAATTTATCGATCAGTTTATTATATACTTGATTGGTGACTTCATCCCCAAATAATAAATTACTAATCCATACTAAATGGGGATGTGGATGAATATCTTGATTATCTAAAAACTGAATGATATCATCATTATGAAATTGAATTTTGGAAGTATAATTATTTTTTCCTAAATTATTTTTTAACTGAATTGCATCATCTAAACGTTCTTTCACAAGTTCAACTCCAATACTATTTTTGATGTTCGGTTTACTTGCCATATATAAACAAATAGAACCACGACCACATCCTAAATCCATAAAGGTTTTGCATTGTTTTACATTATGATCTTGTAAATTTGAAAACATAGAATTCATTCCATGATAATTCATTTCTCCATATGTGGTATTATAAACAGGATGTTGTCCACTATATGAATCATATTGAGTATGTGGATATAATTTGACTAAATGATTTAAATATTGATTATTTTTTAAAGTTTGTTTACGTTTACGATGCTTACTTCTTGTTTTAAACATATATGTATATAATGAATAAAATTGAAAAGACTTTATATCTTTTTATTCTTTTTAACTGAAACCATGGCAACCGAATCAGCTGCTAAACGTCCACGAACCGATAATGGTCCACGGGTTGTTAGTGATGAAGAATTTTCCTCCATGAATTTTGTGAATATGCATATCACGGTAGAGATTCAACCTAGAATTACACCCGAAACCTATGCGGCAATTCTTCAAAGTACAACACTTGGAAAATTTATTACCCGTGTATTGACGGTGTTCTTCACAATACTTAATGCTGAACAACAGCAACAACTAAGGAGAAGTCGCCGAGTAAGTGAGGTGTATACATTGGCAATTCGGAAGTTTTCTGAACACCAATTGTTAACCCCTGAAGAAATTCAACAAATTCGTTTAAGGATGACTCAATTAGTCCACTTGCATGTGCAATCCGTTGCTAATGGAAGTACTCCATCGACGGTTGTTCATTTATAATTGGTTGAATTTTTTTATGTATGTATTTAATAAAATTGAACTCTATTTTATTAAATCATAAATATATAATTTGCAGAATAAGATGGCAAAGATGTCGAACTCCCCGTTTAAGATTCTTGAGAAACGTTCTCCTGAAGATTCGTCTGAACCGTCTGGCAAACGCCAACGTAGTGTTTACTTTGAGATTCCATCGTCTGACTCATCCGAGTCATCGACCTTACTGAAGCAAGGTTCGACTGATTATACTCGGATCATGAGTATTAAAGATTATGAATTATTTCTCATTTGTATTCTCAAGTTTTATGCCAAACATGTAGGTCTTTCTGACGAAGATGCAAGATCATGGGCTGCGGCGAAGGAATTAGATGTTGCGTTGAAAATAATGTTTAAGTACTTTGTTTCTCACAATATCTTTACCCCTGAGCAGTGCAAATGTATTGCTACCAAAATTGGTTATCTCAAAATGATCCCTCGGTTAGAGTCAAATGACATTTTCGGAAAAAGTAAGGCATCTGAATCTCCTGTTAAAACCTACACGGAGACTAGCTATACTGTTCCGAAATTTGATGAAGAGAAATCAATCTCTCAGTTTCGTCGTGATATTTATCATGACATTCAGACGATGAAAGAATCTCATGCATTGGAAATGGCTCGACTGCGAAAAGAGTATGACATCAAGATTAACCAGTTGAATCGTAGGCTTGATAGTCTTGCTACTAAAGTGACAACTCTGTATTCTATGATTGAGCATGAGACAACACCTGTCTATCACGGTAGTCATGATGAATACACCGGTATTGATTTGCTTAAACACGCTGTCGACCGATTTTAAATCTACATATGTTTTAATATATTTTTTTATAAATATATTAAAAATAATATAAACAATAAATAAATATGACAACTTTTGTAACAGCGATATTTAAATTATCAAATTCCAATCCAAATGATGAACGAAAAACAGTTGAAAATAGATTAAAATATTTTGAAGAATTAATAAATTATGGTATAAAAATAAATATAGTGTGTTGTCCTTATTATGAACCTTATATAAGAGTATTGACTGAAAAATATGATAATGTAAAATTAATAGAGGTCATGGAATTAAAAGATACCATGGTATATAAATTATGTAAAGAATATGAAGAAAAACATGGGTCATTAAAATTGCCTGAAGTAAAAGATGAAGGTAAAGATGATCATGAATACATGATATTAATGAATTCAAAGATAGAATTTGTAAAAAAAGCCATTGATCATAATACATGGAATTCTAACTATTTTTGTTGGATAGATTTTAGTATTAAATATATGATTCAAGATCATTCATTGTTTAAATCTCAAATTAAAAAGTTAAGTGAATATGAATTACCATTGACACATTCAACCAATATTATTATACCAGGATACGAACCAAAACAAGAAATAGTGTATTGGCATCCATGGTGGAGATATAGTGGAACAGTTTTTTATGGATATAAAGCTGATTTGATTGATTTTTATGATATGAATTGTAAACAAATCAAAGAATTTATAAAAACAAAGAAATTATTAACATGGGAAATAACAATGTGGGCATATTATGAAATCAATGGGTTATTTGATCCTATATGGGTATATGGAAGACATAATGATACAATTATTTCATTTGTAGATAATATGTAAAAAATAATATAAAAAAAATAAAGAATAGATACATATGACAACTTTTGTAACATCCATATTTAAATTATCCAATTCAAATATAAATGATGAAAGGAAATCCATTGAAAAACGAATGAATTATTTTGAAGATATTGTAAAATTTGGTATTAAAATAAGTATAATATGTTGTCCTTATTATGCAGACTTATTATACCCATTGATTGAAAAATACAATAATATTAAATTAATAAAAATCATGAATTTAAGTGATACAGTCATACATCAAATGTGCGATGTATATGAATATACAAATGGACCACTTAAATTGCCTCATCATAGGAATGAAGGGAAAGACAATCGAGAATATATGATATTAATGAATTCAAAATTAGAATTCATGAAAATCGCAATGGATATGAATGTATGGAATTCTGATTATTTTTGTTGGATTGATTTTAGTATTAAATATATTGTGACCAATGAGAAATCATTTAAAGAAAATTTATTAAAAATAAGTCAATATCGTTTAAAGTTATATCAAGACAATAAAATGAATATTATTATACCAGGATGTACAGAACGAAGAAATATGATTCATACAGATAATATAGATTGGCGTTTTTGTGGTGGTATTGTCTATGGGTTCAAAGATGATTTACTTGATTTTTATGATCTTAATTGTTATTATTTCAAACAATTTTTATATCAATATCATACGTTAGTATGGGAAGTCAATATATGGTCATGGTTAGAATTTATTGAATTATTCAATCCACATTGGACTTATGGAGATCATAATGATAGTATTTTTATGATTGTATCTTAATGTAATAAATAGTCTTCAATGTTTTTAATCACTGGTTTTGTTAATTTTTTAGGTTTATCATTTTTGAGATAAGTAAATTCTTTTAATAGTTTATCATTTTGTTTATATTCAGATATTAAATTGGATATGGTCTTATATTTATCCATAATAATCGATGCAATGGTATCGCTTACACCTGGAATGGTTGATAACATAACAATGTGTATATTTGTAGGAGTAAGATAATCTTTTTTTAATTTTTTAACACAGCTTGTATATTTTTTTTCTGGAATTTCTTCTTGTTTTTCATCTTTAGAATTTTCTTCCTTTTGTTTTTCTTCAGTTATTTCTGAAGAATAACAACCACATTTATTTTCTTTTTTTATTTTTTCAAAAATATGAATGATATAATCTGCAGTATCATACATATTCTCTGTTTGAAAAATAGAAAACCCTTTATAAAAGGATAATGAACACATTGCAGAATGAATGACTTTTTTATTGATGACATTTTTTGAGAATTTACTAACTTTATATTTAGAGATTTGACCTTCTATTAAATAACAAATATGATGATTATGTAATCCATAATCATTTAAACGAAAGGATTGTTCTTTGTATCTACCATCCCGAATACTTGATGCTAAATCTTCTAATGTTTTTCGTTCGATTAAATAAATGGTTTGACCATTCATTTTAATACTAATATCACCAATTTCTAAGTTGTCTTTTACAAATTCTATATTCCTGTTAGTTAATTCATCAATTAATTTATGTTCACGATAATCAATAAATAATTCCATTTATATTTGTATATATCATTATTTTTTTATGTTTATTTTATATTCATTTTTACATTTACATAAATATATATGAATATAACCAATATCATTGTCGATCATATTAAACATAATAAACCGATTACATTCATGAAAATGGGGGATGGTGAATTTAACTGTGTGTTTGATAGAAATGGACATAATTGTGATAATGATATGTATACACAAAAATTAAGTAATGAATTAGCAAAATCATTTAAATATATGGTAGAAAATGGTGATCATCATTATATGGGATTATGGCATAATTTAGAGAATCGTCATCGATGGGAAAAATGTGTAAATAAACCAGTAAAATGGGTTAATTATCATTCATTGATCTTTGATAAAGATCATACGTATAATGTAAATAAAATAGAAATATACAAAGAATTAAAATATAGTAAACGAAAAAAAATAATGGTATGTAATGAATTGTTAATTAAATCAAAATCATTATTAAATATAGATGAGCTTGTTATTGTCCCCTATAATAATTGGTTTGATACACAATTTGAAACCGTCCTTCAATCTATAAAAGATATCATTGATGAAGATAGTATTGTATTAACTTCATGTGGAATGTCTGCCAAAGTATTACTATGTAGATTATATCAATTGTTTCCAAATGGTATATATTTAGATGTTGGATCAGGATTAGATTTATTATGTACTAAAAAACATACACGCAATTATGATGTTACATATGATAATATGGTATCGTTGTTTAGAGAATTATTACCACCTGATTGGGATGATACTAAATATGATTCTATTTATGAACAAGCAAATCATAAATTAGGATTACATTTATGTAATCGATAAATAAAATTGATTTAAATACATATTTATAATATTATATTAATTACCAATCGAGTTCAAGCCAATGGATTATCAGTCTGAAATTCAAGAGATTGCATTGAGTAGGTTCAGGAGATACAAAACGCACCAGTCTGCTGCGGAAATGCTTCGTCCCCAACCTATTTACACTGAGACTACTTCCTTTTCCGACATCATCGAGGCGATTCACATTCGCCAGTTGATATTAAAGTTGGCATGGGAAGAAGTTCAATCTCAGTACGAGAAGGTTCAGGTTCGAGTCCCGTACCAGTACTCTCATTGGTATCACACCTCTTGCGCCCACTGCGAGAGAAACATTGAACATGCAGTCAGCAGAATGTCCCGCCGAACAGGTGTGGCATAGCTGACCCAACATATGGATGATATCATCCTTTTTACAATATATTTTATAAAAAGAATTTAAAGAAATCTTTTTATAAGATTTAATGAAAATTGAACTGTCTAAAAAACGTGATTATGATGAAGTTTCCGATGAATCGTCTGATGAAGATATTGATGAACCTCATTATTTTAAAAAACATGCACAAAAACACCCACATTATGATGCAGATTGGACAGATGAAGATAATTTAGACGACGAGTGTGATTATCCAGATGAGAACGAATTTTATTCTGCATAAATATATATGTCTAATTCGAAAACTGTGCCAATTTATTTAATTATTTTAAATGGATTACAAATAAGTAATGAACCACAGTTTTATGATATACCTCCCCATATAGATGAAGTAGTTGTTATTAATAAATCAGTAGATAGTACATTAAATGAAATGTATCAATCTGTCATAGTAGAAAATCATGGAGAATATGAACATGAATATATATTGGATATATTTGATAAAATTATAGAAGAACCTTCTACCAATATGATTACTAATAAATTAAATCATAAACAAATTAAATTACCAACTTATATTTTTTATCCGGAATTATATCGACATCAATATCAATTGATTATGGGTATTTACAAAACAGAAATTGAACTAAATCACCAATCCTATAAATATAAATATTTAAATAAATTATATTCAAATTTTGATTTAGATCAATCGAGTTATACCTATTCTTATATTTTTAATGAAAAAATTAAAACACATAAAGAAAAATGTGTAGTCGGTTTCTTTATTTCTAATTTAAATAATAAACCTTTGGTTGATAAAATATCTCCAACCTATCACAGAATCAATGATATTGAATTTTTAGGTCCAAATGAAATTGATAATAAATTTCTACCCTTTACATTTGAATATAAAAAAAAAGAAATACCATATACCACATGGAATGGTAATATTGCACAATATTATATAGGATGTGGTATTACTACATTGCTTTATTATAATTTAATATCATATGAATTTGCAATCCATGAATTATCTAAAATAAGCAGAAATGGTTCATCCATATGGAGATTGATGGAATATGCTATTGTACATCATAAAGTCAATAAACAAATTGGAGTAGTGCGAATGCCAATCAAAACAGGTTTTTTATTTTTATGTGATTTTTTAATCAAAAATAAATCTAAAAAACAATATATTGTCTTTAGAACATGTATTAATGAATCGGAAAATCATATCATTAATGATCGTGGTCATACTACTTCTTTATTAAAATTAAATAATAAAATATATTTAGTTGATCCATTTTTAAATGAAATTACAGAAATCAATGAAACTACAAATATGAGTCATTATTATTATATTTATGAAAAACAATATAAACACACCCATGTTGATTTTCCAATTGAATTGAATGACAACGGTATTACCATGAATGAATTAAAACAATTAAAAGGATTTGTAAGAACTCGTTTACCATTAACAAGAATGAGTTTTGGTGGAAATTTAACTAGAAAATAATTCAAGTGTTTTTTTTCGTTCTTCATCATGATTAATGATTGGTTTAAAATATACATCGTAATTTGTATATTTTACATCCCATTTTAATATATCTTTATTCGGAACATTTTTTAATTCAGGTATCCATTGTTTTATATATTCACATTCTTTATCATAATTCAACGTTTGTGTCCATGGATTGAATATTCTAAAATATGGTTGTGAATCTGTACCGGTTGAACTTGACCATTGCCAACCTCCATTATTTTGCATAGGTGAATAATCTACTAATTTTGTTGCAAAATATTTTTCTCCCCATAACCACGATATATGTAAATCTTTAGTGAGAAACATGGATACACACATTCTCGCACGATTGTGCATAAACCCAGTTGTATTCATTTGTCTCATTGCTGCATCTATAATTGGGAATCCTGTTTCTCCTTTACACCATTTATCGAAATGCGTTTTATTATTCGACCATTTTATTTTCGAATAACTTTCTTTAAATGGTTTATTTAAATGATTAATTTGACCGTTTAAAACATGTGGAAAAAAATAGGTAATGTTGACATAGAAATCACGCCAATATAATTCATTGATTAAATTGGAATGTCCTAGTTTATTTAAAATTGCATAATATACTTCACGTATCGATACAGTTGAAAAATGATTATGAGCTGATAAATATGTAGTTTTATAAGTTAAATCATCTCGTTTAGAATTATAATCTTTGAATTGGTTCATGTTTTTTAAGATGGCTAATCCATTTTTTCTTCCACCATGTACATTGATATGTGGATTGGGTTTGTAAAATACATCGATATCATTAATTACATATTTGGTAAATGAATAGGTTTTAAAATGAAATTGTTTAAAATCATCTACTGGTTTGACTTTTAATTTAGAACATTGATTTTTAAACGATGTAAATTTTTGATAAGGTGTTTTATCTTTTTTTGTTGTTTCTAATTTTAAAATAGGATGTAATACATAATCTTCTTCGGCTATATGTTTTATTTTGTGATGTTCACAAAAATCTTTGATATGTTCATCTCTCTGTAATGCATAAGGTGTATAATCAATATTATAGGCAATGGATTGGATTGGATGTGTTTTATGAATGGATTTAAGTACATCGATTGTATCTCCTTTAAAATAGGTTAATTTTCCATGATAAGATTTAATGTCTTCATTTAATTCATGAAGAGATTCAATCATAAATTGAACTGAGTTATTCGAAAAATATTCATTTTGCTTTGGATTGATTTGTTCAGGTGTAAAAATAAAGATGGGTGTTATTTCTTTAAATTCTTTTATTTGTTGAATTAATGTAGTATTATCATTTAATCTTAAATCTCGATGAAAAATAAATACATTCATATATATATTTAAATAAAAATTGAATATTTAAATCAATATAAATAAATCATAAATAAAATGACGTCTAAAGATATTTTAGTGTTAGACAATGATGAATGTTTGGGCAGTTTTGCAACCGCATCATTGATGATGACCATATACATACATTATATTACCAATGAATTCAATCCTCCAAGAGGAGATTGTCCATTACATGAACATTATTCGAATATGGTCTATCCATACATGGATAAATTTGTTAGTTATTTAGAAAAGGGTATTGCTCGTCCATATTTAAAAGAATTTATACAATATATACATCAATTGAAACTAGAAGGTAAAATCAAAAAGATAGTCATGTATACTGCTGCTCCAAATAATTATGGATGGGTTACCTTTCTATCTAAATTAATTCCAACTTATGCTGGTGTACCCTTAGATTTTTATGATGTTATATTATCAAGAAATCATACGGTGTTTAGAAGAAATGCGTATCTTAAATCATTAAGTATGATTGATGTAGATACTTCTAAAATAGTAATGGTAGATGATTCACCTCAAAATATTGTACAGTGTAATGCTACAATCATTCCTGTAACTAAATATCAACAACATGTCGATTTATTAGAGCATGATTTTATAGAAACAATAAAAGAATCCTATCATCCATTAGTATTAAATACCATCAAAACAGATACTGAAACCTATTCAAGAAGTGAAATAGATTATAGTAGTGATACAGAGCTATTATTAGTAATCTGTCAATTAGATCAATTGTTTTCACATTGATCAGATATTATATCTTGTATTAAAGATTTTTTTATAACTTCAAATTCAGGTGTCATTTTTCTAGATAATTGATCTTCATGTACTCTATAATACACTAATGATTCTTGTAAATTATATAATACACCATATTTTTTTAACACACGTAATTCAAGATCTAAATCTTCAAATGGATATTTAAAGTCATCGTTATAACTACCTACTTCTAATATATAGGATTTTTTAAAACATAAGGTAGGATGATTCAATATCCAATCTTTTGGGGTTTGTTTATATTCATCCCATGTTAGAATATGTTTATGAGTAGAATCATTCATCGTATGATATTTTTTATTTTTATATTTAAATAGAGTGATATTTGTTCCACACATAATACAATTCGGGGTTGAATTCATAAATTTAAGTTGTTTTATGATTCTATTATGCTTCATAATATCATCCGAATCAAATCTAAAAATAATTTCATTGGAACATATTTGTAATCCATAATTTAAACAAAAACTTATTCCACGGTGTTGATCTAGTCTCTTGTATACTAATTTACAATTTTTCAACGGTTTTAATATACTATCTAATAATTGAACTAATATGTTTGAATGTACATCATTAGAACAATCATTGATCCAAATAATTTCTAACCCAACATTTCCAATTTGTCCTTTGATAGAATTGATACAATCCACTAAATATTCTTGATTTGTATTATAACTAGGTATTAATAATGATACCCAAATAGTAGCTTCATTTTCCCAAAATCGTTTAGGTTTATCTTTTTTAGGTAAATGAATCGATTTTTTATATAACATTCTATTCATATTTTTTTATAATGAATAGATATATTATTTTTTAATAAAAAAAATACAATTTTAATTGTTTAAATGATCAAATGTATCTAATTTTTTTATTAATTTTATTTTTTTTAATCCAGTAGATGGTTTCCATATAACACCTGTTCCTGTTTCCCAATGTCGATACCATTCAGCTGTAAATACGATATTATTTTTCCATTCTTTTCCTACAATTTGATTTACATATTCATCCCATTTGTTTATTTTACCTTGAACACCTATATTCATATTAGCGGCATGTTTACCCCATATTTTATCACCTAAATATGGACAAATAATTAATCCATCATAATCTTCTTTTACCTTTTTCCAATGAATGATATCAGATACTATTTTTGTCTTTTTTTTATATTTTTCTATAAATTCTTTAAATGCTTTTAAAGTAGATATTTTCAATACTGTTTCAGATGGTACTATTTGATATATATAAGTAGATAATGTCCATTGATCAACTGAATTATTTAAAAATTCTTGCCAAGATGTACCACATGATAACCATATTCCTATTGGATTGTAATAGATTCGATTACCTAACCAACTATAATCATATTCATTTGTATCTTCTATTTTAGTTGAAAATGGTTTATATGTAACATGAAAATATTTTTTTTTATAATTAGGGAGAGACATAATTGTTTTTTTTATGTTTTCATTATTTATTTTTGATAATTCTTTTAAGGTTTTATGTTTTATAATCACATGATTATTTTTATCATAATCATTACAATTAATAGGGTAAATTGTATTTGAAGATTTATCAAAAATATCAATTGAACAATATTCAAGATCTTTTATGTCCATATATTTATCTTCTATAATTTCTTGTTTTTCTTGATTTCTTTTTCTTCAATCGAAATCGTGTTCTTCTCTTTTTAGCTCCTCCACATGACCCCGAACATGATCCTGCTGGACTTCCAATGCATCCAGATGTAGATTTATTCATCGTAAGTTGATCATTGGTAGATGCCATACGTGCTATACTATTGTTAATTCCTCCAGATGAAGCAGTTATTTGTGGACCATTACTACTAAATTGCGGTACAGTAGCGGGTGCTAAATTACATGCACCACCTTTTTTAATTCCGCCTTTTAGCATTTTGGATTGTTGTAATCTTTGTTGTTGTTGAAACATAATTGCATTTTGTGCAGGGCTAGACGCACCATTTTGATATCCATTTACTTGCATTGCAAATCGACCATCACTCATATATTTATATGAATAATATAAATTCGTAAATTTATAAAATATAATAATGAAATAGAATATATAATGGTATTTACAGAAAATGAATTATTTCAATTAAAAAAAATGATTGAAACCAACAATACGGAGGATCATACGGATCATATACGAGATGTTAAAAATAGTAATGAAATACGAAAGGCTTTACATATCTTTTTAAAATTAAAAACAGAACACAATGATTTATGGAAAAACGATAAAGATCGATTTGAAGAACTTGTATTAAGAGAAAATCCATTTTTATTTCATAATTACTATCAAATTCATATGACATTATTGAAAGATCAAATTGATATGACTATTATGCTTAAATTACTTGCTGTATTAGAGAAAATAGAAAGCGGTGAATTAGATCAACATGAAGGTAGTTTTGTAGTTGGTAAATTATTAAAAGAAATTTACATTGATGGCACTGTTAAAAAACTAGAAAAATTAGATGAATTATCCGAACAAAGTAAACCTGTTATGAATCATGGTACTCCTATCTCATGGAAAGAGTTTAAATCAGCCCATTTATAAGGCAGTTCAATTTTTATTCTATAAAAAAATATAGAATAAAAAAATTATTAATTTAACTATTATGCTGACTTCTTCGCACGAGTCTTCTTCTTCTTGTCACCTGCATCATCTGCGGATGCCGACTCCGCAACTGGTGCATTGTATTCAGAATCAGGATCAATTTGCTCTTCATCGGAATCTTCCACATTTACATTAATCTTAGGCTCAGACACTGGCTCATCATCTTCAGGACAATCTTGCTCATTGACCTTAATAGATGGGGCTTTCTTCTGTTCATTCGATAATGCAATGTGGCAAATACCACGAGCTAATTTCTGCTTCGGCTTTACGGCTGCTTCCGAGAGTCGCCAAGTAATCCCAAACTTACCATTTGCAAACCAAATACCACCACTTTGAATTACAAGGGAGACTTCAACTCCTTTCGTAATAATATCACATGGTGATACATTGGCATTTGGTGATGGGAATAATAGATTTCCTTCAAGGTCAAAGACATCAAAGTCAAATTTATTATCCCAGTATGGGATTTTAATACTAAGTGATGGAGACCTCGTATAATCAGTTTCCGTTTTATCAGCATTCTTAGGATATTTTAACATAGGATTCCACAACGCATCAATCACTTCAGAGGACATTTTAGGTTTATTAAACCATTCCTTGCTGTTACTTGCTGCAGTAGTCTTAATATGTTCTTCTAATTCACGTAAATTGGTAAGAAACGCTTCCGTTTCGGGAGTTGCATATTCCCCAATCGGAATTGTAATACTAATATCGTATTTAATATTACCGTTACCTTCAAAATCTTTAGCATTAATACCCCAACAAGTTAAAATTGGAGTCGTAATACGAAGATTGCATCGAGCAGCAGCATTAAATAAAGCAATGTTCTTAGCACTAGTCTTAGGATTTACTTTAGGTTTACCAATATTAATATCTTTAATTGAAAATTTAGTTCCATCTAAGATCTGTTCAGTAGTAGAAGCCATGGTGGTTGATATATTAATAAGCTTTTTGTTTTTAAATAGATTTAAATAATATATTTATGTTTCAATTTTATTTTTTATTTTTTAATACCCTTATATAGTATGAAATTATCCATATACAGTCTTCCTTGTATGATGCAAGATATACCCGAACAACTGCATCAGAAATTACATCAATTTAACACCCCTAAATTTAATGAATATACATTTTTAACTACATATCAATATTCATTATCACAATTGAAAGACATTTGTAATGTTTATACGATTAAAAATAGTGGTTCTAAAAAGGACCTTTATCAACGGATTTATAATTATTTACATTGCTCCTTTTATATCCAAAAAATACAAAAATTATGGAGAGGTTATTTACAACGATTATGCAATCATTTACGTGGTCCAGGATACAAAAAATTATCAATATGTGTCAATGAATCCGATTTTTTAACCATGGAATCACTTCATGAAATTGAACAAATATTCACATTCAAAGAAAATAATGTTATCTATGGATGCGATATTAAATCTATTTATGAATGGATTAAAAAATCAAACATTAATCCATATACTAGATCTGAATTTGAAAACCATACAATTGAGTCGATTCATAAATTAATCATCATTTCAAATTGTTTACATTTAAATATTGAAATTAGTAATGACTATTCATTAATTACTTATCAGTCAAAGATCATACAATTGTTATCCATCATTGATTCCTATGGGTATTATACGAATCCAGATTGGATATTGTCATTGAATCGAAATCAAATCATTAAATTTTTACGTGAACTCTATAACATTTGGAATTTTAAATTAATGTTACCCGAAACACTTAAAAAAAACATTTGCCCTCCAAGAGGAAATCCTTTTTCAAATGTTGATTTAGATGCAATCATTCATTATAACATCAATGATGTTAAAAAATATAATTTTATGATTTTAAATAAATTTATTCTTTCAGGAATCAATCAAGAATTTAAATATTTAGGGGCAACCTATATTTTAATGGCATTAACAAAAATAAATCCAAATGTTGCATTATCATATCCATGGTTATATGAGTCTATTTTTTGATTTATATATATCTATTTATATTATTATGGATAATTCTATATTCACTGTATATAAATCACCTTTTACTAAAATACGTGTCGGTAAAGACAATGATGGTGGATATATTATTTCAGATATACCTAATATTAAATATGGTGTATTATTATCATGTGGAATCGATACAGATATTTCATTTGAACATCAATTTGTGAATAAGTATAATTGTCATTGTTTAGCTTATGATGGTACAATTGATTCAATTGAAATCACTGATCCAAATATTAGTTTTATAAAAAAAAATATAGGACCATATAATACCAATCTAACTACAAATTTACATTATGAAATTAATTCACATAAATCTGTATTCATTAAAATGGATATAGAAGGATGGGAATATCCATGGATTGAGTCATTAATTGAATCAGATCTTAATATAATCGATCAAATTGTGATTGAATTTCATCACCCAATTGCATATGGTAAATCTCATGTTTTTGAAAAATTAAATAAAACCCATTATTTAATACATTTTCATGGGAATAATTGTTGTGGTGTATTGAATCATCAAGGTATTAATATCCCAAGAGTATTTGAATGTACTTATATTCATAAGAAACACATAACATCACCAGAATTAAATACGGATGTTATACCTGGTCCATTAGATATGAATAATGTTGGAGGGGATGATATTTTTATTAATTATCCACCTTTTGTAAATTAAATTTTTTATTTTTTTTTATATCTATTTATATTATTATGGACAATTCTATATTAACTGTTTATAAATCACCCTTTACTAAAATACGTCTCGGTAGATTAAACGACGGCGGATATGTCTTTGCAGATATTCCATCCATCCAATATGATATTCTATTAGCAGGAGGGATTGAAACGGATATTTCTTTCGAACATGATTTTGTAAATAAATACAATTGTTCGTGTATAGCATGTGATGGTACAATCGAGTCCATTAATAATACAGATCAACGTATTACCTTTGTTAAAAAAAACATTGCTGGTTATACAGATGATTTAACTACAAATTTACATGATGAAATTAATGCAAATCAATCTATTTTTATTAAAATGAACATTGAAGGAGGTGAATATGCATGGATTCAGTCATTAAATACTACTCATTTTGATAAATTTGATCAAATTGTAATCGAATTTCATCACCCCATTAGTAAATACGATATATTGAAAAAGGTAAATGAAACACATTACTTAATTCATTTTCATGGTAACAATTGTTGTGGTGTATTAAATCATCGAGGAGTTAATATCCCAAATGTATTTCAATGTACTTATTTACATAAGAAATATATAACATCACCAGAATTAAATACTGATGTTATACCTGGTCCATTAGATATGAATAATATTGGAGGAGATGATATTTTTATTGATTATCCACCTTTTGTATATAAAATAGTTGTTCCGGTTGATACTACTCCGGTAGATCCTGTTGATACTACTCCAGTAGATCCTGTTGATACGACTACTGTAGATCCCGTTGATACGACTACTGTAGATCCTGTGTAAATATTATAATGAATGATCTACTTTTTGTACATGAATTCGTTTCTTAGGTAATCTATCCATCCATTTCCCATTTTCTTTTTCTTCTTGTATAATATTCCATATACTATCTAAATGCTTTAACGCAACTTGTAACCATTCTTTATTTCGCTCAATCAATACACATGATACTTTATCTAACTTCCAATAAATTGTTTTAACCCACATATCTGTTTCATGTTTTTCCATCATTTCTTCTTCCCATTTCACATAATCTTCATATGTTGATTGAAATGGCAAATATTCATAGATAAACGTTTCTTGATTTACAAAATACATAATGATTCCTTTAAATTTATCATCTTCTGATTTTGAAAATGTACCATCTGCATTGAATTCTTCTTCCGATTCATACTCAATGAATTTAGTTTCCAAAAAATCACAATAATCTAATCCACATACTTCCATTTGTAATTGACATTGTACCCAATAATCATCCTTTGGAATTCCTGTGATTTCACGTGTATATGGATTTTTAATCTCCAATAACCTTCCATACAATGGATGATCATGTAATGTATTGATTCCATCAGGTGATGCTGCTAAATAGGGAATTGTATCATGTGTAATACATCCATATTCAGTAATCTTAGTTTGATTGATATACTGATAATATTCAACTGAAACATGCTCATATTTCACACCCCAATGCATTGCTCCATCCGTATTTACCGATGGTTTATATCGATTCATGTCTAACTCACAGCATTTACTGCATATTAATTCATTGATACTTGCAGGTGTACCGAATGCTTTCGATGCAGAACTTGCTGTAATCATATCATGTCGAAACATATACCATTCCATCGTACGTTGAATGGGTTGAGGCTTACTTGAAATATGCTCAATGATGGGCTGTATACATTGCGTTTGATTGTAAGGTGAATTATGTCGTTGTATAAATATGCTATCAAAATAAAATTGGGTAGAAAATTCAACCACATCGAATAAGGTATCATCATCAATGTTAAAATGTGGTAAAATATAATATTCAATAAATAATAAAATAGTTTCATTTAAAGAAGTATGAAATGATTCTTTGTAATAGTCTAATAAATTGGCTTGTACATAACAATCCACAATGTACAAACATAAATCATAAAATTCTTCCATCTTTATTATATTATAAAATAAATAAATTTAAATACATTTAATTTAACATATTCAAAAATGTCGAAAAATTACTCAAGACAAAACGATTTAATTCTAGAAAAACTTAGTTTATTTTACAGTGCAAACGATTATCATAACCTAGATTCTATTTTAAAAATTTTAAATGGTGAATCTCGTATTTCATTGCGTATTGTAGATTGGTTTGTTACAAATTATGCAAAAGAAAAGTTTACCGTATATAATTTGACATCTGGTAAACGTGTTAAAATATATGCAGATTATCGATTAAAATTAAAGGCATATTCAAAGAAAAGATTTGATCCGTTTTGTAGATGGGAAAGAATTACGATTCCATATAAAAATGAGCAATACATACAAACGACGATAGGACAACTTAATTTCTTTAAATGGGTGATTGAAAATGAAATCATGAATTATATTGAACAAAATTATGCAGACATTGAATTGGATATGAACAATCGCAATAGTAATTCCAGAAATAAATCATTGGAAAACAATAACAATAAAACAAGAAAGAAGAGAGAAGAATTGTCAATCTCTGCTGTAAAAAGTATTAAGAAAGAAAATGTCAAGATTGAAGTAGTTTTTGATTAAATTATTATCTTATTATATATGTCCAATGATATTATCAAAGATATGGAAAAAATTCGAGATAATTTAAAAAGAAAACGTGAAGGAAAGAAGAGTGAACCAGCTGAGAAATCAAGTTCTTTTTTTTCATTTGGAAAATCAAAAGAACCAACTAAAAAAAAATCAAGCTCTTTTTTTTCATTTTTTAAATCCAAAGACCCATCCACAGAAATAGCGGAAGGTCTAGTAAACCAATTCTTAAAAATGGATAGTATGGTGGAGACATATAAAAAATCTGCTAAATTGAATGAAAAAGATAAAGAAAAAATGAAATATTTAAAAACTCAAATAGAAATGATCAATGGAATGCCATTCGATGACAAAAAAAAAGTAAAAGAAATTTCTACGATTGTAAATGCTTTAACCAATATAACGAATAAAGAATTAAAAGAAGTAAAAGAAAATGTAAAAGCTGCACATCATAATTATATATTATCTACTAAAATAATTGACCCACCTAAGGCTGCAGAACCAGCACAACAGACACCTGCTGCTACTACTGCTGCGAATGCTCCTGCAACTGCTTCAACACCTTCTAATGCTCCTGCAACTGTTGCACCTGCACAACAACAAGGTAAAAAAAAGGGAAAACAAGTAGCATTTGCTCCTGGTACTTCTGCTGCTCCTGCCTCTGGTACTTCTGCTGCTCCTGCTTCTGGTACTTCTGCTGCTCCTGCTTCTGGTACTTCTGCTGCTCCTGCCTCGGGTACTTCTGCTGCTCCTGGTACTTCTGCTGCTCCTGCTACTCCACCCGCAGCAGCATCAATTGATATAAATACAGATGATGGTAAACGAGCCTTATTTAAAAAACTAAGTAAAAAAATTAAAGGTGATATAATACATATAAATACATCAATTGGAGATATTAAAAAACTTAGAGACGCTAAAAAATTAATCAATAAATCAGACAAAGCAAAAATATCTACAGCACAGACAGAGATTAATGATAAACAGAAAGTGATAGATAAAGATTTTGAAGACATCTTTAAATATATTAAAGATATTCAGAATATTTCTTTTGCTAACAATAAAGAAAAGAATAATTTTTTAGAATTTATTAAGGTCAATAAACTTAAGGGTGGAAGTCATACAAGAAAAAATAAAAAAAGAAATAATTTTACAAAAAAAAAGAAATAATTTTACAAAAAAAAAAGAAATAATTTTACAAAAAAAAATAAATAATTATAAAATAAATGGATTATTATGTTTATACCGATGGAGCTTGTACCAACAATGGCAAAAAGAATGCAAAAGCAGCCATTGGTATTTATTTTAGTCAGCATTATCCACCTGTTCATTCTTTAATTGATGGTAAACAAACCAACAATACGGCTGAACTTACCGCCATTTTAGTTGCTTATGAATTTATTGAAAAAGATTTAAAAGAAGGTAAACATATAGGAATTGTATCCGATTCAGAATATGCAATCCGTTGTGTAACTACTTACGGAGAAAAATGTGATAAAAAGAATTGGAATGTAGATATTCCCAACAAAGAACTTGTTAAATTAGCTTATACAACGTACAAAAATAAGGCAGTTCAATTTATACATATTAACTCACATACAGGTAAGACCGATGAACATTCTTTAGGGAATGAAGAAGCAGATCGATTAGCAAATTTAGCATTAGGAATAGAACATAAGGTAACTAAAATCTATTTAGATGTGCCTTATAAACGTAAAGAAGAAGTGAAAGAATTAGGAGGTAAATGGGACCCACTTAAAAAGAAGTGGTATATCATGAGTGATAATCCAAAGAAAGAACATATTATATCATTATTTGAAAACAATTTATAAATAAATTATAATTTTTTTATAAAAAAATATAAAAAAATTTTTATAAAAAAAATGGGAAATATTTCAGATAAAAATATTAAGAAAATTAATCATAAAGAATTAAAAAAGAACCTTAATGATTACTTATTGATTAGTATCTATACAAATTTGAATGATGTTATCTATGGGACTGCCTTTTTTTCAGAAGAAGATTATGAAATTGAAAAAGCGTTATCTTTGAACAAGGGAATTGTATTTTATGGTATGGATAAAGAAGACATTCATTATTATAAACATTTATATGAAGCCTATGGTAAATACATAGGATATGAACATTTATATTTTTATGAAAATGGATTAAGTGAATGGTTATTATTTCATAGGCTTTATGGAAATGTAGAATACCCAATCTATAGATATGTATAAAAATATATAAAAATAATAAAATATCTTAAATAAATGGGCAATGTTCATATTAAAAAGGTTGGATTTGAAGACATTCAACAATTTACACAAGATGATGGTATTATCATTAATACATTACGTGAAAATGATCAACATGTATTAATCCAAAAAACAGTATCCGCTGAACATGAAATTATGATGGTAAAAAAAGCAATCAAACACAATAAAAAAATTATCATATACGGATATAATAACAACGATGAATCTATTTTCAAAAAATACAAACAAATATTGGATTTAGGACATAAAAATGTATATGTATATATAGGTGGATTATTTGAATGGTTATTATTGAATGATATCTATGGGAATGAATTATTTCCAGTTACTAACAAAACCAATGATTTTTTAATTTATCGTCCTAAAACAACTTATTTATTAGAAAATTGAACTACTTCATTGTATATACACCATTCATAGATTAAAACAATGTACGAGTTTCAAGAAATCGAGATTGGTACTACAAAATTACGAGTTTATGAAGATGGTACTATTGAACGATATAAAAGTGAATGGATTGAAATTAAAAATACATCCAATCATAAAAAAGGATATAATGTCATTATGGTTGAACATAAACAATACATGAGAAGTCGTTTAGTCTGTTTTGCATTTAAAAATCTTGATTTATCATCTAAATCTGTCATTCATTATTTAGATGATAATAAACTGAATTGTAATATTGATAATTTATCAGTTGAAACTCCTACAACATTAAAATCATATTATAAAAAATAAATTGAACTACTTTTTTTATATATGATTTAAGATAAGAATAAAATGTCAGTGTCAATCATTCTCAAAATGTCTCGTCAATATTATGAGGCTTATGGACAAAATATAAAAAAGTATGATTCTATAACAGATGATTTTGTGTGTGTTAAGCTAGTGGATTCTGTAAGAGACGATAAATCAATAGATGAAGCAATGAAAAAAGCAATTTATTATTTATTGGATCACAATATTGGATTGTTAAATCACTATGAAGTATGTGAATTGATTCGACAAAAAATATTGAATAGTGAATGGGAACGATCTCTCTATGAAATTAGCCATAATGATGAATCGGATTATGAGTATAGACAACATTTACGTGCTTTATATGACATGACTGGTGACATAATGTATATATGTAATCGATTTAGTAAAGGTGGATTTGGACAATCCAATGGATGGACAATTGTCAAATTTAATTACTAATTGACAAACTTTTTTATAAATTTTTTTATTTTTTTTTATAATTTTTTTATAATTTTTTTATAATTTTTTTATAAATTTTTTTATATTTTTTTATAATTTTTTTATAAATTTTTTTATATTTTTTTATAATTTTTTTTAAATTTTTGAGTTAAAATTTTGAATAAATAATAAAATAATTTAGTAATTATGCCTATTTTATTTATCTCACTCAATGAAACATTCAACCAAAAAATGAAAGCCCAAGGATATGAATCAAAAACCATGAAAATCCAAGATTATAACCCTATACGTAAGACCTATTATGTTTCACCTGCAAATAGTTTATGTTTTATGGATGGAGGTATTGATTATGCATTAAGTAGAATTGTATTTCCAGACATAGAACCTATTATCAAAAATATAGTTAAAGAAATCGATATTAAATCTTTTATGGGTAGACCCTATTTACCTATAGGAAGTAGTATAATTGTTGATAATGGAATGAAATCTATTGTAGTTGCACCAACAATGTTATTGCCTCAGAATGTATCGGCTACATCAAATGCATATTATGCAACCATGGCAGTATTGTACAATGTATTAGTCAATCATGGTGAAAATATAAATGATGTAGACATTATATTTACATCGCTATGTTGTGGATATGGTAAAATGGATGAAGATTTATCCATACATCAAATTATAAAAGGAATTCATGAATATACGAATTATACCCCAACAATATTAAATCGTAATGTGATATTAAAAGAACCGAATCTATATGAACAACCCAAATATTATCAAAATACTGAATTCATGAACATTGATCCATCTGAAATTGTAAATGTTTAATAAAAAAATTGAAAATATTTAATAAAAAAATAAAGAAAATATAAAAACAAAATGAAATTTAATACTATTTATTTAAGAATTCAAAAATTATTCTTAGATGATTATATTCAATCAGATGAATCTTATAATCATGCTTTAAATACATTTAAATTGTATGATAATAGTAAAATTATTAATAAATTTAGTAATAGCAATTCTGAAAAATTATCAGAATTGTATAGGCTTGAAAAAGAAGGATTTTATCAAGACATGATTTATTTAAAAATGTTTTCGGGTAATGTTACATCATTTATACCAAGAATAACGTTTGAAGAAGATAATTTTAGCATATGTTATCATTATCCACAATTTTATAGTGGTTCATTTCAATTGAAAGGAACACAACATGAACAACAAATTCTGTTGGAAAAACTTAATACACAGTCTTTTACATATGGGCATGGAACAATTAAAAGTAAGGAATTGATGGAATTAGACGATCTGTTATCTAGATATGGTGTAAAATATTTAAAATGGCGAAATCAAGGTTTCATGATTCAATTTGATAATGAATTTGTAGAATATAAAAACGAACGTCAAATTATAAAAATTATTACTTATATTGATATAATACCCATTTTAAATGATGAATATTATATTGTATTACGTCATATGAATAAGAAAATGAAAAAGATTGGAGTTATGGAAGTATATGCAGTTGTAGGCGAATTTAAAGCAAAAAACATATCGTATAATGATGTATATCATATGTTTAAATTATCAGGGATAATACTATATATGTATGAATCGATCCTTGAATAAATATTCTTGTATAAACATTTTTTTTAATTATTAAAAAATTGAATTAAAAAAATAATCATACAATAATATAATAATAGAAATGTATATTATTTCAGTGGAAGGCAATATTGGTTCGGGTAAATCTACCCTAATCAAATATATGAAAGAAAATTTAAAGGATATTGATAATGTTCCTGTAGTATATTTACCAGAACCTGTACATTTATGGGAATCTATTAAAAGTGAAGATGGTAAGAATATGATTGAAAAGTTTTATGAAAATCAAGAAAAATATTCATTTTCATTTCAAATGATGGCATATATTTCACGTTTACAGATATTTAAAGAAGCAATGATTGCGAATCCTAATTCAATTATTATTACAGAACGTTGTTTACTTACAGATTATAATATTTTTGCAAAGATGTTATATGAATCCAATAAAATGTTAAAAGAAGAATATGAAATCTATAAAAAATGGTTTTCTTATTTCAATGAAATTGAAATCAATCGATTTATTTATATTAAAACAGAACCAGAAGTTTCATGCAATCGATGTGTAAAACGTAATCGTTCAGGTGAAAATAATATTTCACTTGAATATTTACGAAAATGTAGTCAAATGCATGATGATTGGTTTGCCCATCAAAAAGATAATGTATATGTTATTGATGGAAATATGGATATGTTGACAACTAATTTATATGATATTGAAATAATGAAATTTATTAAAATAATGATTCAACAAGATTTGAAAACACAACAGTTAGAAAATATCATGATGTGTATGAAACATATGTTATCCAATGATGTAATTATTCCAAATGAAAGTCGTGGGAGTAGTATACTAGGCGATGAAGAAAATGAAAGTTGTGGGAGTAGTATATTAGAAGAAACAGATGATTTATCTGATCCAAAATCAGATGATTCATCGTATCAATTATCTGATAAAAAATCAGATGGTTCATATCAGTTATCAGATGATGATAAGATCACAACAGAAGAACCAGTACCAAATCCACCAATTGAAGATACACCTAAACGAACTAATAAAATAATTAGTATTGACATTGACATTGGAATAAGAATTGGTTTATTCGAAATAGTAGTGATTTCCTCGTTAATTGCAATGTTCTATATGAAATAAATAAATATTTTTTTTGATGTAAAAAATATTTATACATAATCATTAAAATTTGGAATGTACAAAGGTGGGTTTGATTCAAAAAACATCATTGCTTGATCATATCCATGTTGATATAAATCATATAATATATGTATTGGAGGAGTTAAACACCATTGATCTGGTAAATGCATATCAGGTTTAATAACATGATCCACCTTATTACACCCACATACACAAGTATGTGTATATGTAATTTTTAAACAATGAGTGGTTACATGTGGGTGTGGATTTGTTAAATAAGAATCAAATAAATTCATATGCATGAATGGATATCCTTTAAAGGAACACAAATAAGGTATTAAAGTTGCACCCTTCAATACATGTCTTACATTACATAAATGTTGTAAACCATAATAAAGACATGTAGTAAATTTAGATTGACCTTTTTCAGAACATGAAACGGTAATTGTATTGTTGTTTAGTAAATAAGGACATATATAATCATCATTGATAAACATATCAATTAATTGGTGTGCTTTATAGGAACATAACAATATAGAAGATTGAGATTCATAAACCTGTATTATATTTTTAAAGCATTCATCAATATTGATGTATTCTTTAAATAACAAAGAACACATACAAACAGCTCCGCCAGAAGATCCAGATAAATGAATATTATGAATATCATAATGTTGTTTGATGTATTTGATAACACCTAAATAAAAAAGAAGCATCCATCCAGATGCTCGAAATGATATTTCTTGATATGGAAATTTCTTTTTCATGATAAAATATAAATGAATTAAACTTAAATATATTTTAATTAATTATAAAAAATATGGATAACATAGATATAGCTAAGATATTTACAGTTACATTATTTGGGCAATTCTTATTTTATACATGGATATATACATGTTTCCCGAAAAAAGAAGATAATAAAAAAAATGAATCATTAGTAAAAATGAAACCAATTAGATGTATTAATAGTACAATTACAATATCAAATCGTATGGATTGTAGTGAATATGTCATTGAACAATTATCAAAAAGAATAACAATGAGTAATAGAACAATTGACGTAAATCAACTATTAAATAATAAAACAGATAATATTATATGTGATTCAACCTTATTCATCACGCGTGAGATTATAGATAATACATGGAATCATACATCAACCGATGAAAATGAAGAAGTACATATTTTTGATAATGCATCTATAATATATAATTCAACAATTCATATATGTAAAGATCTACATGTATTAAATGACAATGAAGAATATGAAAGTGATCATGAAGAAAACGAAGAAAATTAATAAAAAAATTGATATAAAAATATATAAATAAAAGAATATAAAAAAGAAGGATGAATTTTAATCAGACAAAGTTAACACGTTCTGAGTGGAATAGTATTGAAATACCATTAAATGAAGATGAAATTCATATTTTAAAATTTATTTGTAAAGGTTATGATAATGTAAATTTAGTAGAAAATGATCTACCTACAATTCAACAACAATTAAAAATGACTTACACTAATGAAATCGAGAATTATATTTACATTAAATATTTTAAGCCTATCATTGATGCGTTTAAACTTAAGTTTAATGTAAATATTAGTGCAAGAGATATCAAATTAAAGAAAGCAGATATCATTCGATTAGATACATCCGATAAAAATATTCAACATGTAAAAGAAACAACCTATGAGTTTATTATATTATCCATTTGTCAGCAAATGGTAAAAAAGAATAAACCTCATTTGTATTATTCCTTATATAAATTAAATACATTGCATGTTAGTAATGCAAATAAAAATGTAAAATTATTTATTGATTTCATGTTGAATGAATATAAACCTAAAGAATATTTAGATTATATCTTTAATGCAAATGTAGTGATTGAACAAAATCCATATACATTTAAACATCAAGATAAACAATTATACGAACATCAAAAAAAATTATTCAATATGATTAAACAAGATGGACCACAATTGATTTTATATTCAGCTCCAACTGGTACAGGTAAAACCTTATCACCACTTGGATTGTCTGAACAATACAAAGTCATCTTTATTTGTGCAGCTCGTCACGTTGGTCTTGCATTAGCAAGAGCAGCCATTTCTATTCATAAAAAAATTGCATTTGCATTTGGTTGTACCGATGCAGGTGATATTCGGTTGCATTATTTTGCAGCAAAAGAAGTGGTACGAGATCGACGAAACGGAACAATTCGAAAAGTAGACAATAGTGTAGGTGATAATGTAGAAATTATCATTTGCGACATTCAATCCTATTTACCAGCAATGCGTTATATGATGTCATTCAATCCGATTGAAAACATTGTATTATATTGGGATGAACCGACCATTACAATGGATTATAAAGAACATGAATTACATAAGATTATTCATCAAAATTGGAATGAAAACGAGATTACAAAGGTTGTATTATCGTCAGCAACATTACCAACCATGGATGAATTAAGTCAAGTGACAAATGATTTTATGTTTAAATTTCCATCAGGAATGGTACATCCTATTCAAACATTTGATTGTAAAAAGACAATTCGATTGATTGATACACAAAATAAGATTGTATTACCCCATTATTATTGTGAAACATTTACAGAATTAAAAGAAATGGTAGATTATATCATTACAAATAAAACATTATTACGTTATTTAGATTTACAAAAAATATGTGAATTCATTGAATTTTTACATAAAAACAAATACATTCCAGACATGTTAAACATGCATGAATATTTTAATAGTTTAGATAAGATTACAATTGATAATATTAAAATTTATTACATTACTGTACTACGACGCCTTGATAATTGGGAAGAAATTTATACACATGAAAAGAAAGTGCAAACTTCTATCTATGAATCGAGTATTAAAATTACAACGAATGATGCATGGACATTGACCGATGGACCAACGATTTATATGACAAATGATGTAAATAAAATTGCATCCTATTGTTTACAATCCGCATCCATTCCAAGTCAAGTATTTCAGACAATTACAGAAGATTTACGATTTAATAATTCAATTGCAAGTAGAATCAGTGTATTATCGAAAGATATGGAAGATAAATTAGCAGATGATGCTCAAAAAGAACATAAAATGAACGATGAGAATCGAATGAAACCCGAGATTCGGCAAATGAAAATGGAATTGGATAAATTATATGCATCTGTGCGTAAAATTTCATTACATGACATGTTCATTCCAAATACAAAGGATCATTTGAAACGATATAATAAAGTTGATATGTTATCAAAATCATTTGCATCGAATGTAGATCCAACTTATATTGAAAAAATTCTAACAATTGATGATATTGAAGATAATTGGAAAATCTTATTAATGCTTGGTATTGGTGTGTTTGCACATCATAATAGTGATAAATATGTGGAGTTGATGAAAGAATTAGCAACAAAGCAGTATTTATATTTGATTATCGCAGATACAGATTATATTTATGGAACAAACTATCAATTTTGCCATTCCTATTTTGGAAAAGACTTGAATGATTTAACACAAGAAAAAATCATTCAAGCAATGGGACGAGTTGGTAGAGGTAAATTACAACAAACTTATAGTATTCGATTACGTACAGATGATATCATTAAAAAATTATTTACTAAGGAAGTAGATAAATTAGAAGTGGTCAATATGAATGTATTGTTTTCGAGTGATTAAAGATTATTAATATTTTTTTCAAAATAAGTTATTAATTCAGGTGAAGCATAAGGTTTAATATAAACACATAAATTACGATGCAATTCATAGGATCTCATTGGAATTCTATGAATTAACATGTATTCAATCATTAGATCAAAGATTTGATAATAAGGTTGGTTGGATTGTATCATGGATTTAATACGATCTACATATTCACTTTCATTCATATAAATTGAACTGCCTAAAATATTATGTTTAATTTAAACCTATTTAAATATAAATTAATAATATAATGGCATTCAAACAAGAATTTGATGTATATTTATCAGATAAAGCAAATGAATACATTAAAAGAAATACAATGGAAACATACAATCCATATGTATCTACATTAACCCCAGAATTGAAAGAAGAAATAAGACTAAAACATAAATTTGAATATATTCCTGAAATAGAAGAACGTATTAATGAACAAAATGAAAAATTAAAATTAATTGGAGGATATCATTATTCTTTAGCATGTAAAAAATGTAGATGTGAATTATCCAAACAAGATAAAAATGATTTAGATTATATATTGAGAAAAGATAAATATGAAAGTGAAGTTAGATCCTATACTCCGGCAGATTCATATATGATTAAACTGAAATAAAGTCATTGATCTTTACATTTAAATCTTTATTGGAATGATAAACACATAAACATTTAGTAAAATCAAATAAGGTGTTCATAATGGATTTAAATATAGATTTATTTAATTTATTTACTTTATACATGATATCTTCAACACTATAAAATTTTGGTTTGGACATGTAAATTTGATTTAAGTATTGTTCAATGAAAAAATTACTAATCAATGATGGTTTTATATTACTCGAATAAGACTTAAATTTATATTTTTTTTTTATGGATTCGATTTCATCTTCTGAAATTGCTTTATGTTTTAATTCATTCAACCTATAAAATGTATGTTGAATGACATTTTTTACATTTTCATCTTGAGTACCAACTTCTATGTAAACAACTGTTCCACAAATGGTTTGATCTGAACTTACATCAACTGAATAAATTAGATTTTTATCCGTGCGTAAATAATTAAAAAGAAGATCTTTTAAAATCAATGTAATGGTAGGGATAATTAAATATTGAGGGTGATTGTATTGTAATGTACAAGGGAATCCAAACATAATATTAGAAAATCCTTTTGTTTTTTTCTTTAAAAATAAAATATCGTTTTTATTACTAAAACAGTATTGGGGATTATGTTTAGATACTGAATATTTCTTTAATTTAGAATGAAATAATTTTAATACTTCTTTTTTATTATATTGACCTGATACAACAAATACAATATTATTTTTATTGTAATATTCTAAAAAAACTTGTTTTAAATCTTTCAATGATAAATGTTTTAAATTTTTAATTTGTAAATCATTATTATCTGCATTTTTTAATCCTTCAAGAATATAAAAATGTTGATTAAAAAAATCATTTAAATCTGAAGTTGTCTTATCTTCTAACAATTCATTGATCACCGCTTTTTTTTCATTTCTAATGATTTTTTCAGTAAATATAGGTTTTTCCATAATATCAATTATATAGTTTAACATGATTTCAGTATCTTCTTCTAATCCTGATGTATAATATTTAAGAACAGTATTTGTGGTCATTGCATTCATATCTACACCTATATTATTCCATAGTTTATAACAATTTCCTTTACACCCTTTCCATGATTCACTTAATACATGTTCTAATAAATGATTGACTCCTGCTGTTTTTTTAGACTCTGTAATGAATCCATTATTGACTGCACATTCAATATGTATTGTTTTTTTATGTATGGGGATAAATAAAATAGAATATCCATGTACAATGGATAATTCAGGTTTGATAGTTAGGTCATTCATATATTTTAAAAGTATTTAAATATAAAAAAAGAATAAAATAAAAATGTCGGAATTAGAAAACAAACGTGTTGCTCAAATGATGGAGGTTCAGGCGCAAGGACTTGAACTGTTCAAAAAGAAAAATAAAGATTATGGAGATGCATTTGCTCAATATGGAGTGATTGGTGTAATTATGAGAATTCAAGATAAAATTCAACGATCGGTCAATATCAGTAAGACAAATATATGTTTGGTTGATAATGAATCGATACAAGATACATTGATTGATTTACATAATTATGCAGCAATGGCATTAATGTTATTGAATGAAAAAGAAGAATAATATAATATATAATTATATGTCAATTGCCCTGAAACTTATAATTATATGTGTGATACTGTTTATTGGATATGTGTTAATGATTAATTTAAATATCAATATTAAATGGAGTACAATTTTGATTATCATTGTATTTTCTTTATTCGTCAATTATTTAAATCAATATACAGCAAATTCTAGAGTCATTTATTTTATACTATCCTTATTATTTTATTGTATATTTATTTATTTAGTATATACCAATGATTATATAAATGTAACATCTGGTCAAAATCCATGGTATATCATTGGGTTAATATCAAGTGTATTTTTATTCATAGGAGGTGTATTATTTGAGCAATATCGATATTTTAGTATTTCTATTTTTATTCTTATCGGTATTATTTTATTTTTAAATTATTTTTTAAAATATTTATTAAATTTTTTTATTTATTTATCAAATCCATCGAATACATCCACGATTCATAAAATTGTATTAGCCATTGTTATTCTACTTGGAATTATTTTATTATGGTTTTTGGGTAGCTATTTCTACAATACTGCACAAACACAATTATATGTATTGGATTTTATCAAACTATGGTGGGGATATATCTATAATTATATAGAAGATATCATCATTTATCTTGAAATACAATATGAAGACATAGATGGATATGAAGTATTATTATTATTGTTCTTTACAATATTACTCATTGGATTGTTGTTTTATAAGCAATTGTATCGGTCTTTTATATATTGGAATGATGGTACATATTTAATCAAAAGTCCTGTGATATTATCTGAAGAAACAGCATTAAATTATAAACCACAATTTCAATATGAATATGCGATATCAGTATGGGTATGGTTTAATTCCACCCATTCAACAAATCATACTGTTCCAATATTAGATTACGGAGAATGTCCATTGATAGAATACAATACAGATACAAATAAAGTCAATATTATCTTTTTAAATCAAAATAAAGTAAAAACAAAGATTGTATCAAGTAAAGTACAAATGCAAAAATGGAATCATATTGTTATTAATAATGTAGGAGGGACAGTTGATGTATTTATGAATGGTACATTAATTAAAACAGTTGATAATGTAGTACCTATTAATTCAGTAAAAAACATAACAGTAGGATCAACTGGAGGAATATCAGGAGGATTATCGAATTTAATGTATTTTGATAAACCTCTAACAATTCATCAAATCAATGAAATATATTCGTATACTCCAAAATATTAAATATTAGAATATTATATAATGAGTTATGCTAGAATAGGAGTATTTATTATTTTAATTATTTTACTCATTGTTGGATTTGTTTTATTGAAAAAATATTTTGGAGGATCTCAAATATCTTTAAGTAATAAAATGGCTGCAAATACATTAACTACGATTAGTTCTGCATCAATACCATCAGGTGTTACTTATAATTTCACCTATAGTATATGGGTATACATCGATGATTGGTCCTATAATTATGGAAGTGAAAAGGTAATATTTACAAAAGGAGATAGTCCAAAGGTAAGTTTAGGAGCAAATGAAAATGATTTAAGTGTGTCCATGAAATTAGATAGTGGCGACAATACATTTATGTGTGGATTACCCAATGTACCCTTACAACGATGGACCAATATCATTATTACATTAAATGGACGATCCATGGATTTATATTTAAATGGTAAATTAACAAGAACATGTTTATTGAAAGATGTTCCAAAGATAGATACAACTAGTAATTTATTACTAACGCCAAATGGTGGATTTTCTGGGTATACCACTAATTTTAAATATTGGGCAGATACTATTAATCCACAACAAGCATGGAATATCTATAAAAGTGGACCAGGGGGTAATATATTTAGTAATTTCTTAGGAAACTATAAAATACAATTAAACCTATTAAATGGTAATGATATTGTTAGTACACTATAATCTTTTTTAAATAAAATAAATGTATTATATAATATATGAGTCTATTTGGGTCGAAAGATGATTTAGGATTGGGTGATATGAATTTAGACAACATCACTAATTCATTAGAGGAAAAAGATGGTACTCCAGTTGAAGGATATTCATTGATTGAGAATATATTTAGGGTAGTTTTTTGTATTGTCATTTTTATTATCTTATTGATCATTGGAACAAAACTAATTATTTATTTTTTATCTCCAAGTAAATCACCCTACTTAATTAAAAACACAATCAATGGAGAAAATCAAATGGTCATTTCTACCAATCCAAATGTATCTGGATCGATTCCTATTTATCGATCTACCAATGAAGATAACGGTGTAGAATTTTCATGGTCATGTTGGATTAACATTACGGATTTACAATATGGATATGGTAAATATAAACATATCTTCCATAAAGGTAATGATTCTGTAGGAGATAATGGGATTGTTGATCCAAACAATGCACCTGGGTTGTATATCCATCCTACACAAAATGCATTGGTAGTGATTATGAATACATATTCAACGATCAATGAAGAAATATTAATCACAAACATACCATTGAATAAATGGGTAAATGTCATCATTGTAGTCAATGGTAATGTATTAAGTGTATATATCAATGGTACGTTAGTAAAATTACATCAATTGTCAGATGTACCAAAACAAAATTATGGAGATGTATATGTTGCAATGAATGGTGGATTTAATGGATATATTTCTAAGTTAAGATATTTTGATTATGCAATTCAACCAGGAGAGATTCAATATGTCAATTACTGGGGCCCATCCAATGCATTAAGTATAACCTCAGATTTACAATTCATGAGTAATCCATATTTATCATTGAGATGGTATTTTCAATAAATATTGATATTATATATGAAATTAAATAATATCAATCCATGTATTTCTGGAAAATATATGTTATTTTCATCGAATAGTACAGAACCTACACGATTATGGAATCGAGCAAATAGTAGTGGGAGATCTATTTGTTGTACAAAAAATAGATGTTTAGGAAAAGAATTATTACATGCAAAATTAAAATATACAACATTGCAATATAAAGAAGATAATAATGGAAGTGGATTAAATACAAAAACAAATCCACCAATAAGCTCTTTTATATCAGGTAAAGTAACGGACCGAAATTTTACAAGAAATCCAACGAATACAATACAATTGAATAATACATTATATTATGTAGAACCTACTATCAAAAATGAATTAATTACTTATTTAAAAGAACATTTTACCATAGAAGAATTAAAAAAATTATCGATTGATCAATTACGCCCTATTATTATTGAATTGAAAAAAAAATACAATCTTGCTATAGCTGAGGATGTATTATTAAAAACAGTCCCATTATCCCAATATAAAAACAGATATACCTATTTAGCATCTACCAATAATTGGAATGCTGATCCAACTGTAAAAATACCTGTTTATCAAAAACCAATGAGTTTTGATATTCCATATAAATGTGGATCAATAATTACAAATTCATATATATTAGCACCATTTAGTGATAAAAACAATAATATATTTTCTATTTTGTATAATTTATCCTTTGATAATGTAGGAATTACACCCAATGATATACAATTCATTTATGTCATACAAAATAATACATGTACCTATACAGGACGAGTTTATAATTTATTTCCTGCACAAAACAATGCAGAAATGATTGAATCTGCATCATTTTGGGGTAGTTCAATTTTGTCACAAACATCATTAACTACATTTATCAATACTAGAGCTAGGGTATTCAATCCTATCTTTGTAATCATTCAACCAGGTAGTTGGAAGGTACATTGTGGTAAATATCCTGCTAAATTTGGAATATTAATGTCCTTTTATACTTTTGTATCGAATAATAAAACTGCGTTTAAACAATATTATAGTGTTGTATATCCAACGGATACAGATTCACAACTTGAAGCTAAATATATTTTATATTTAAGTCAAGTATTGATCTTAACTAAAAACAATAGTGATTTGATCTTTATACCAATCCAAACAGAAATTGGTGTGTTAAATACAATTAAATATCCGGTTGGATATCTAGTAAATATACCATTTGTAACAAATGACATCAATGAATTACAATCGATTAAAAATGAATTAAATGTTCAAATCAATAAATATCTAGGATTTAATAACATACAATATAAATTACTTCAACCTTACATTAATACATTTGTTTCGTATATTAATTATAAATCTTAATACATTTTACCTGTATACGCAGAATCATAAGATGTATATTGATTTAAACCTTTTTTATTTTGAATATTACTCGTGGAATCATCGGGACGTGGTTGAGCTACATTGTATTGTTTATGTTCAAGTAAAGAGTTTTCAAAAGGTTCTTTGTAATATTTTTGTTTGAATGAATTGGTTTTATTGGTAACATAACTTAACCAATTTGGTTGGGTGTTAATTGGTACACTAGAAGGGGCAGCGGTTGGAACAGGGGTAGATGTAGTCGATGTAGATTTGGATTTAAATAATTGATTAAAAAAATTCATAATTGAATTATTGGTTTGTTTATTGATTTCATATAAAATGAAAAAAAGTATACCTAATACTAAGATAACCTTAAATATGGTTAAAATGGTACTAAATACAGAAGTTGTTTCTGGTTCTTGATATTCAATTGGTGTAGTTAATGTATTATCTGCTGTATTTGTAATGTTCATATATATAATTTATTTTATTATTTTTAGAATAAATTATATTTCCTAAATTGTTATTTTATCGTCGAAGACCCGATCCACCACGGCGCAATCCAGAACCTCCACGGCGGTGACCCACTCCTCCCTTACGCAATGTAGTTGCATGATGAACAGACGCAGCGGTAGATGCTAATTTGCTTCCACCACGGCGTAATCCAGAACCACCACGGCGACGGGAACGACGACGGCTAAAACCTCCCTTTAAATTATTCAAAAGACTAGTAAGCGACTTAGATACAGGCATTATAATATATATAAATATTTTAATATAATTCAAATAATTTTTTTTCTATATATTGTATTCTATGAAAGGTAGTAATTAAGGTTTGTTGTTCAACAATTACTTCAAATATATTTTCGATATTCACAAAACATTCATTGATTTTATCCGAAATATATCCTACATGTTTAAATACAGTAGGTATAATTTCTTCTTCTAACATTTTATGAGTTAATTCAGGGTTAATAATAAATACATTATCTTCTTTTTTAAACATTTTTAATAACAATGAATTTAAATCATTTTGATATTCCTTAATGATTAAATGTAATGCTTTTAACGCATTTGCATAAATGTCAACAATATTATCACTTGTTCTAGGTATATAATCTATTTTTTTAACATCTATATCGGCATATTCCTTAACGGTTGATAAATCATACCCATAACTTGTGAATGATTGTGTGAATTGATGTAACATTTTAGTGTACATACTTTCCATATTCGGTGACATTTGATTATATTCTTTTTTAACGGGATCATAGATATCAAAAAATAATGCTTTGAGTTCAGGAATATTTTCAGGTTTATTAAAGTACAATAAGGAGCGATCTGATTTATATTCTATTTTTGGATCAAATAAATTATCAATCAATACATAAACTTGATAAATTCGAATATAAAATCTAGACATGTACAATGATATTTCTTTTGTTTTTGGTATTTTATTAGCAATTGATTTCATTAATTTATTACAATTATCATATCGATTTAATGATTTTAATGTTTCATCCGGTAATGATAATAAATAATTAAATAAATAATAATCTAATTCTGCACTAGACATATTACTATTTAAGGGTATACCATCTAATTCAGTTTCACGATATATATCTACTTGTAATGATTCTTGAATCGCTTCTTTTTTATCTTCAACTTGTTCAATTGGTTTAGGTTCTTCGATAGGTTGTTCAATTGGTTCTTCGATAGGTTGTTCAATTGGTTGTTTTTGTTCTTCTAAAGATTTTAATCGATTCTCTAATTGTTCTTCTTTGTAGGCACGATCTTTTTCAATTTGTTCTAAATGTTTAATTCTATCTTCATTCATTTTTTTTATTCTTTCAAGTTCAATTTCTTTTTCTTTTAATTCTTTTTCATATCTTAATTCTTGTTCTTTTAATTCTCGATTATGATTCATATCCATTTCTAAATTTTCTTTTGTTTCTTCAGATGTTTCATCTGGGTGTTCTTCTGATATATCTTCATTAGGGTGTTCTTCATATTGTTCTTCAGGGATTTCTTCAGGGATTTCTTCATTAGGTTGTTCTTCTGAGGTTTCTTCATTAGGTTGTTCTTCTGAGGTTTCTTCATTAGGTTGTTCTTCAATGGATTGTTCTTCAATGGGTTGTTCTTCAATGGATTGTTCTTCAATGTGTTGTTCCTCTATAGGTTGTTCTTCAATGGGTTGTTCTTCAATTATTTCTGGATATTTTTCATTAGCATCAATTACTGATTGTTGTAAAGATTGATTTTGAATTTCTTCATATCTTCTTTGTTCTTCTAATAGACGTTGTTCCTCTTCTCTTCTCAATCGTTCTTGTTCAATTTGTTTTCTTTCTTCTTCTTCCTGGTTTCGTAATTGTTCTAATTGTTCAAGTTCTAAAGCTTTTTGATTTTCCATCTCTTTAAGTTGTTTTAATTTATTCTTTTGTTCATTAAATTTTTCTTCAATCAAATGTTTATTTTTAATCAAATATAAATTCATTTGTTTTTGTAATCGTTGATCATGTGTTAATTCTTCATCGGGTATATCATTATACGTCGATAAATATTCTTCTGGATTTAAATATTTATATTCATACATTTGCTCATCATATTCTGGTTCTTGATAGGTATAATCATCTTGCGGTTCTTCTTGATACTCATCTTGTTGATAATCTGGATCTTGATAGTCGGCTTGATAATCGTCTTGATACTCGTCTTGAGTCGGTTCTATTTGTTGAGGATAAACATAAGGGGAAAATATTGGCATTTGATTATAACTATATGGATATACCTGAGGTTGTTGTGCTTGATATATTGGTACAATATTTGGAGGTAATTGTGCTGCTATATTGGGCGGATATTGTTGTACAGGAGGATAAGGCGGTGGAGTATATGGTATTTGATTGTAATACATTGGATATCCTTGTATTTGATTTTGTAAATTGGATATTGGAAATTGTTGATACATATATAAATAATATAAAAAATTGATTAAAAATAAATTAATATATAATTAGATAGAATTATTAAAATATGCGTAAATCAAAACTTTGGTCATTGTTTGATTCAGAAATTAAGAAAGATAAAGTTGAATGTGTTTATACTAATGATAAATCCTATGAATTTTGTAGTTTATGTAAATCTAATCTTGGATTGAATGAAGATGGATTTTATGTATGTAGCAATACCCAATGTGGTATGTTATATACTGATATGTTGGATTTATCCGCAGAATGGCGTTATTATGGAGTCGATGATAATAATCATGTAAATCCTACCCGTTGTGGTATGCCGATTAATCCATTGTTAAAAGAATCCTCTTTTGGATGTGAAATTATATGCGAAGGTAAATCAAGTTATGAAATGCGTAAAATTAGTCGATATGTACGATGGCAATCCATGCCCTATAAAGAAAAATCGCAATATGATGAATTTCAACATATTTCTATTATGGCAAACATTGCAGGTATTCCAAAAATGATTGTCGATGAAGCATGTAAATATCATAAGGATATTTCTGAGAAAAAAACATTTCGAGGATTAAATCGTGATGGTATTATTGCAGCATCCATTTATATTGCATGTCGTATTGAAAAATATCCACGTACTGCTAAAGAAATTGCTAAGATTTTTAATTTAGATACAACTAGTGCAACCAAAGGATGTAAAAACGCAATGACCATTATCAATGAATTAGAACATGAAAAACATGAAGATGATAAGGTTGAATATGCTCAATACAATCCTTTATCATTCATTGAACGATATTGTAGTAAATTAAATATCAATAAAGAATTTACAAAATTATCACAGTTTATTGCCATTCAAATCGAGAAAAAAAACATGATGCCAGAAAATACACCTCCCGCTGTTGCCGCTGGTATCATTTATTTCATTTCTCAAGAGTTTACCATTGGTCTTACTAAAAAGGATATCAATTCGATTAGTGAAATTAGTGAAGTGACCATCAACAAATGTTATAAAAAATTAGTGTTATTGAAAGATTCATTGATTCCTTCTGGAATTCGCGATAAATATCATTTATAAATATATTTCAATTCTATATATGAAAGTATTTATTATTCCTTATCGTGATCGACCTGAACATAAACATTTTTTTTTAAATTATATTAAAAATGTTTTACCTGATGAAAATTATGAAATTTATTTTGCACATCAACAAGACAATCGTCCATTCAATCGAGGTGCTATGAAAAACATTGGATTTTTAGCAATGAAACATAAATACCCCAATGACTATAAAAACATTTCTTTTATCTTTAATGATGTTGATATTATGCCTTACAAAGAAGATATATTTCATTACGATACTGAACCGCATGTTATTAAACATAATTATGGATATGTAAGTTGTTTAAGTGCATCTTTCGTGATCAAAGGAGAAGATTTTGAACGCATCAATGGATTTCCTAATATATGGTCATGGGGATTAGAAGATTACATCATTCAAAATCGTGCGATTGCAGCAGGTATTAAAATCGACCGAAGTCGATTTCGTCCATTAGGAAGTAAATGTGTATTACAATTATTTGATGGTATTACACGAAAAATATCTAAAAAACCAATTGAAACAAAAATAAATGAACATATCCAGGATGGTTTATCTAAAATAAAAAATTTGAAATATACTATAGAAGATAATATGATTCAAATTACACATTTTGATACATTCACTATTCCAGATGAAACTACAGAATTTCCATTGACTGAAATCAATACTTTATATAAAAAAAGATGGAGTTTATTTTAAGTGTTTACGAAATGTAAATGAATATCGAACTTCTTTACATTCTTTTTGAATTGGAATTTCATGTGTATATAACGCTTGAAAATATCCAGCCATTTGTATGATTTTACCTGAAGTTGTTATTTCTTCATGTACAATCTCTTTATTTTTCTTACGACGAATTCTAAATATACGTTCTCCTCCATAAGATAATGCTACTACACCCGTATTTGGATCTAATGCAGATTCATCATCACTATGTGGACTAATATAATTATTTCCATCATTATATCGATTAATCAAAATACCATTAAAATCGGCATGAAACATTTCATTGATTTCATTCAATAGCATTGTTAAATTATCTGTTATTGGTTGTGATTTCATTAATTGATTTGAATATTTATAACCAATCGACTCATTTGAAAAGAATCCAACATCACGCTGTTGATGACATACTTTACCACAAATAATAATTTCAGGTTTAATCAATAATTTATCATCTATTTCTTGAACACATTCTTGAATCATTTCTAAATTTTCATATTGACCCACTGATAAATGTGCATCTTCATTTCCAAAAACACAGTTCATTTTTTATATATTATTTATTAAAAGAATTTAAAGAAATCAATTTTATTTAAAAAAATTTTGTTCAATGTATAAAAAAATAGCAGCTACCATCAAATAAATAACAACTGAATAGGCAATACTAATACTTAAATGACGATGATGATGAATGAATTTAGATAAACTTATAATAGTGATGAATAAAATAATAAGAGATAAAGCAGTGCGTATTAAAAAATTAGAAATAAATTCTTTACTTTTTCCATCTTTTCGTAAATAATAGATACTAGGAATCAGTGTAAATGGAAATGCCCAAATAATTGCTCCATAAGTATCATCAATTTGATCGGTAATATACGTTACAGATAATACTGTAATACCTCCTACAATAAATACTTCTAAATAATTCATTATATATTTATAAATTTATTTTTATAATGATATAATATATGATTAACCGGGATTCTAATAATAGCATCATTAGAACAAATATATTTTCTAAAAGTGTAGGAGGTAGAAAAAAAAAGAATCGAACTTTAAAAAAACGAAAAGGAGGATTTTCTCTTTTTGGGGATAAACCATGTCAATTGGAACAAGAAAATTTAAATAATAAACGAAAATATTTTAAAAAAGAAGCACGTAAAGCATTATTTGAATATAGAGAACAATTTGAAAAATTATTGAATAAATTAAAAGAAGAAACAAAAATGAAATGTTCTGAATATAAATCCTCACAAAAATATTTAGAAAAGGAACAAGAAATGAGAAAAGCTAAGAAAAAGTTTTCATTGTTTGATCGTAAACTTAAATATGTAGGTGGTTCAATGATTCAAAAATTTAAAAAAGAATTAGCTCATCAAGATAAATTATTTAATTCACATTTACATCATATTATAAAAGAAATATATCATAAAGGAGGTGCAGATTCAGATTATTGTGCGTCTGTCATTAAAGAATATCAAACGAAAGTAGCAGAATTAAAAAAAAAGTTTGAATTATTAATGCATGAGTATGCAGAAAAACAAATTCGTGAACCAATACGAGAAGCAATAAGTTTATACAATCAATGTGTATTGCAACATAATGAAGGTGATGTAGAAGTGCCGATTACGGCTAAACCCCGTGTGGCTGAACATAAAATATCAAGTACAATTGATGATGAATCTAAGAAATTATTTGCAAGTATGATATCTGGACCAGAATATGTAAATGGTAAGGTTAAAAAATCTGTTATAGTAGCACCAAATAAACCAGAAGAAAAGAAGGATGGGCTTAAATCCTTTTTAAGTGATGCGCAGAAATATGGAGAGGAATATAAACAAGTGCAAGAGGCAATGAAACAATTTGTCCCACAACAACAAAAAGGTGATAATAAAAATGATAAAGTTGACTTTGGTGGTAAAACATATACACAAGAATCAGTTAAAGAATTGTCTACTGATCAAAAGAAAGAATTAAAAAAGAAAGTTAAAGAAGAATTAGCAAAACCAGGTATAAGTAAAGAACATAAGGGTAAAATGAATAAGCTGAATAATTGGATTGGAAACGTAGATTAATTACAATGATTGATGTTGGTAATACCATCCCATGATAATCCGCAATTGTTTGCCCATGTTTGTTTCTTACATAATGAATCTGATCCTGTCCAATCCTGTGTTGTAAAATCCATGACTTCAGCACATTCATTTGACCCTAATTGGTGTGCATTGTAACATTTTTTACCTTTACCCGTTGATTTATCATACGATTCATACCAATAATCTGGACAATCTGTGATTTCAGGAGGATATGTAATATTTTTTGAATCTGTACGCATCACCAAGATACTAATGACAATAAAAAAGACAAGTAATAAAAGAATTAAACCAAGTGCTAAATATTTATAATTAATAAACATACATAATATTTATATTTTTTTAATATATATGTCAACCAATGGAAGAATCAATATTATGTCACCCCCCAATCAATTAGCTTTATATGAAACTCCACCTGAAATGGCAAGTAGTTATACGGATGCATTAAATGGTGGATGGGATGTATCCCCTTTATCTAAAGCATTTTTTTCGAAAGAAAACATCAATATCATTCAAAATGGTATAAGAGCAGGAGTATATCATATGTCCAATCAACAATACGTCATTGGATATCAATCTTATGACGAATTAAAAATTATCATGAGAGCTATCTTTTTGCAACATAGTGTTAATTTAGCAACAAATTTAAGCCAACAAATTCATGAATTAAACCAAATGGTATTAGAATATTGTGTACCACGTGTATTTGGTGAAGCTAAAGGATACATGAAATATGTATATGATGCAAGTACATTAGCAGTGCCTATGGCACGACCATTATCAAGTAATAAAGAAAAAATATTGGAATTAAAGCGATTTATGTAATTACCATTTCTTCTTTTTCACCTGAATAGGTGGTCCAGCATTACGTTTCCGTACTTTACTTGGATCATATACTTCTTCATCATCATCTCCTAAATCTTTGGATAGATCCCAGAATTCTTTAGATCCTAATTTAAATTTACCATGGGCTTCTGCTTTGTACCAAAATATCATATCTGTTAATTTATTAGTTTTAGCATTGTTATTGATGACCAAACATTCATAATTTTCAGTACATTGATCCATGACTTGACAAAAGGATTCAAATGTAGGAAACATACCTGCATAATTTTCATAAATACGTTTTCGATTGGTTAAATAAGGTTCTCTTAAAATAAAAACATAATCGATATTTGTTCTTAAATTAGGAGGAATACCTAAAGGATATTGCATGGTAATAATCAACATGATTTTCCAATGACGACCATTCATAAATAATAAACGCATGAGTTTATCTTTAGCCCAACCAGCATCATATAAGCAATCATCTAAAATGCAAAATGTACGAGGATCAATAGGAGTTTGATTGGTTTGAGTTTTAATTGCCTTAAGACATTCACGCTGACGTTTTAATATTTTAGCAATTAATTCTTGATTGTATTCTTCATGAATGAATAATTTAGGTACATGTTCACTGTAAAAACCGTTTCCTGCTTCAGTTCCTGAAATAACAGTTCCTATAGGAATATCTTGTTGATAAAATAAAAGATCTTGTACTAAATAACTCTTACCTGTATCACGACGACCAATTAAAACAATAACAGGACCAGCATTTTCATTTGGTTTGAATTTAATCTGACGCATATCAAATTTTTTTAATTCTAATGTCATATAATTTCATATATAAAAAAAAATAAAATATATTACGAAATATAATGGATTCAGATGAAATATTTATGATTATATTTACAGTTATATTATGTTTTGCAGCAATATTAATGATTATATTTTGGATATCTGGGTTAATACCAGATGACGATGATAATGAACAATTAAGTTAAAAATGAAAAAATATAAATCCTTATAATTCATTAATGGAGAATTTATATTACAAAAAAAATAAAAATAATTTAAAACATTTAGAAATTTTAGAATTAGAAAACATTCAAAATTATATTCCTATTTATTCTACTTTTTTTACATTAAATGAAACAAACTGGAATAACATTAATTTAAATCATTTATGGTCGATTCAATCGATTCATTCTAACATTAAGAAAAATTCATATCAATGTACATTAACCAATGATCAAGAAACGGTTGAAAAACCTGTATTTTTTAAATTTTCTCCTTTGGTTGATCCATTTAAATATGTAATTGGTATTTATTCACTTGATAATATTTTAAATTTACCTAATCTTACAAACGCATCCGCATGTAATGATAAAGTCATTGATTCTAATAATTCAGGGTACACTGATGGTTTTTTTTATTATTTATCAAGTAAATTATTAAATGATTATCATTTTGTTCATGGTATTGATTTTTATGGAAGTCATTTAGCAGTAAAAAATAATTTTAAATTTAATGTATATGATGATTTTGATTATGTAAAAAATGATCCATATGTAATCAAACACTACAATAAATTATTTCAATTCAATGAAGAATTAGGTCAAATCTTTTTTAGAGATTCCAAAACATCCAAACCCATTATAAACATAGAAGAAGATTCAAAAATTGAACTGTCCATTGTTGATTTAGAAAATGTCAAATCAGCATCGATTGTACATGAGGATTTAACCGATGTAACTGATTCATTTAAATGTGAGGATAGTATTCTCATTGACGACGGTAAATCCGAATGTAGTATTGACTCTGAAGACAGTAAAACCATTGATGATGGTTCAACCGTTGAATGGGTTGAGGAAGAAGAAGATGAATCTTATAGTGATGATGATATGTCATATCAATCTGAGTCTGATGTGGTTAATATGACGATATATAAATTACCAGTTCATGTCATTGCAATTGAAAAATGTAAAAGTACATTAGATCATTTAATCTATAATGATTTACCTCCAAAAGAATTAGTTGCTGCATTATTTCAAGTGATTATGATATTGTTAACTTATCAAAAGGTATTTGATTTTACCCATAATGATTTACATACCAATAATATTATGTATGTTGATACCGATGAAAAATATTTATATTATTGTTATGAAAATGTACATTATAAAGTACCTACTTATGGTAAGATATTTAAAATCATTGATTTTGGAAGATCGATATATCGGTACAATGGAGTTCAAATTGTATCTGATAGTTTTGGTCCAAATGGAGATGCAAAAACACAATACAATATACCACCCTATGTAAATGAATCAAAACCATTGTTATATCCACAATACAGTTTTGATTTATGTCGGTTAGGATGTTCATTGTATGATGTATTTGAACCGAATGATAAATCACCAGTAAAGAAATTGGTAGAAGAATGGTGTAAGGATGATAAAGGACGAAATATATTGTATAAAAAAGATGGCGGAGAAAGATATCCAGATTTTAAATTATATAAAATGATTGCTAGAACTGTTCATGAACATACTCCTAAAAATCAATTAAATCGTGAAATATTTAAAGCATTTATTTCTGAAAAACCAACTAAAAAAGAGTTAAGTAAAGAAATGAACATTGATTCATATCCATCCTTTAAAAAATAATCATTTTTATAATATAAATAAAAATGATTTAAAAAGGTGCTTTATCGGTGAACACTGGAGCAATGATTTCCATTTCACCCTTAGATGGGTAAAAAATATCATAAATATAACAAGCGGCTATAGTAGCAATCATCACTACAAATGCATCCTTAACAATTACCTTTAGTGTTTTATCGCCTTGTTGCATTTTATTTAAAAGATAATGAATGACAATATAACAAACGGCTACAATTAAACTAATGATAATTAAATTCATATACTTTTACATCAAATAATTATTCAAATGAATAAAACGCATTATCTTGCATATTCTAATCCTACATTTCCTCCAATGAAATTTAATATATTGTATCGTTCTTCTATCACAATCAAGTTATAGGTATATTCATACAATTGAAAGGTTGGTTTGTTGACTCCAATTTGTTCTCCTGTTTCTGGATCACATACGACTAAATAATTTGCATTTGGATCAACAATGGGTGGTATGGTTGTAAATTCTAATTCTATCTTTGAATATTGACTTAAATTAATAGATCCTGATGGTTGCAAATCAAATGGTGATGTTTTTAAACAAAAATTATAACAATACAATCCATCTAAATTTGAATATCCATATCCATTCGATGCTAAATATTGTTGTTGATATTTATAAATATTGGATGGTCTTATTTCTTCTCGATATGATCCATCAAATGTAATCCCTAAAGATAATAATATATCTTTTGAATTTTCAGAATTAAAATCACCAGTCGTAAATAATCCTGTATCATTTCCATTCGGATTTAATCCATACCCTAATGTACCAGGTGGTACATACAATGTATTGTTATCTCCCAAATCAAATGTATATGACCCAGAACAAGGACTATTTTCCATTAATCGAGGTAACATTTGAATATCATGCGGTAGATAATCATAAGCCCAGTTAGTATAATTACTCCATTCATTTCTTGTTTTTACATCGGATCTTTGAAAGAGCATCATCCAATTCAATACCATTCCGGTTGAATTTTGTAACCATACTTTATCACTTGTATTAATCCCATAAAAAATGGTTTCTCTTAATTCACGTACGAGATAATGCTGTGGTTTTAATATAAATACTTGTTGTTCTGGAGTATCTAAAAAGCAATACGTACATGATAAATGTACATCCATATTGATATTGGTTGATGTATTGGTATAGGTTAATTCTGGGTTAGGGGGTGTTTGTATAAATCTATAAAATTGGTGATCACTTAAAGTGAAATTAGGTGCAACTACTGGATAATTATTGGTTTGATCTGTTACATCACGAATTTGAAATAATTCTTGAATGGGTCTGCAGGTAACTTCAATATGTAATTCATTGTATTGTAAGGATGCTAATGGAAATGCTTGTTGAGAATTTAAACACCACCATAAAGGTAATGGAATATAAAGCTGTCTACTTCTAATAGATGGTTCTGCTCCAGTAGTAGCTGTTGTATAGATAGCATTTGGATAAGAATCAACCCGTTTGTAAGCATTAGCAGGATCATATAATTCTTTAACATTACCAGTCATTTCATCCCATTTTTTTTTTGCAGTAGCACTTAAATCACGATTGGCAAGTGCAATAAGTTGAGTGCCGGTAATTTCTTGTAATAAAGCACCTCCTACTGTTACACGAATACGTTTGATCAATTGTGCACCAATGTTTTTAATCCATTTGAATTCATAAGGTATCCATCCATAAATAGAACCTTGAGTGCAATCAGCTGGAGGAAAAATAGGACTATAAATGTCGGGTAATGTAACAACCATCATGGTATCGGTTAATAAATCGGCATAACGTTTTACTTTAAAAGTAAATTGAGAATCAGATGATAAATTAATTTGTCTTAACCCTTCATAATCTAATCTAAAATTTTGTAATCCAAAATTCGTAATTCTTTTGTAGGTACTTGTCCAATAAGTTTTCTGAGGATTACCATAAATGAATATGTTTTGGCTTCCATAAGCTTTAATATTTAATAAACCACCTGGCATTTATTATAAAGAATTATTTTAATTTATAAGTTTTAATTTACAAATTTTAATTTATTGTCATTGAATAAACTATAAATAGATAATACTGGAGAGGAATGATATACATAACATATATTTAATTTATCAGGAAATTCACTCGATAATATTTTGACCAATTGATTGATTAAATGTATATAAGTGACTGCATCGGTGGATGTGAATTTTTTCATATTTAAATGAATATCAACCTTATCATTGGAGGTAGAAAAAACATGTTTAATATGTTGAATTATGTTTTTTTCATTGTCTATTTTTAATATTTTTCTTAAAATAGGATAATCGATAATGATTTTATCATCCATATGAAAACATCCTAAATGTAAGGATGGTTCAATGGATTTAATTTTATCATTTGTATTTTTAAAATGTAATTGAAACATTATAAAATATTTGTATTATTTTTTATATAATTTATCTAATTCATAAATTAATTCTTTAATATTATATCTTTGATCAATGTATTTTTCAAATCGTATGATTTTCTTTAAATCATATTTCATCTTCTCTATGTATTGACGATGATTATTTCGATATTCTTCATTCATTTTCATAGTTTCAATGACATCTTGATATGATGATATTAAGTCCATTCCTAAATATATATTTTAAAAAATATATTTAAGTTGTTTTAGAATAAATAATATTGAATTTATTGATAAAATATTCACCAATTGCTCGAATATCATTATAATGTTTTATCGGTAAATATTTAATCAAAATACGATAATCTTCTACATCTAAAATAGTGTCTACATGAATCGGTTTATGTTTTTTATTTTTAAATATCATTTTTTGAAATTCATCAGGATTTAATAATAAATAAAACATGTTCAGATATCTACCCATCACATGTTTGTCATTTGAATTTATCATTTCTTGTAAATTATCACCAACTGTAGTATCAAATAGATTTAATGTTTCTAAATAATTATAATTAGGCGTCAAATCTTCTATTTTATTTTTTATTTTATTGTAAGATGGATTCATTTCCAAATAATGATTTATCATACGTTGGCAATCATACTGCATACTATATTCATGTTTATCTTTTTCATTTCCCATCACATAATGCCGTTCATGCATTGGATATTTTTCATTTAATACCAATCCATAATCCATTAATACTAATTTATATCCAAATGTAGGTATAGGATAATATTTAAATACAGTCATTGTTTTATTTTCTGTAAATACTAATCCTATATTGTTGGAATGTAAATCATTATGAGAATAACCTTTTTTTTGTAAACAATACATGACATAAAAATATTGTATGAACAAAGAATACCATACTTCTTTAGGTTTTTTAATTAATTCTTTTTGATGTTGTTCAATCGTTACATCCACAAGAGAATATATCATACGTAAACAATGTTTACTATTCATTTTTTTATCATAATATTCTTGAAATTTTTTTGGATTAGGATGAAATGAATCATTTTGTATTGGATCATGATGTTTATGTGTACAATTTTCAATGATATCATATTCATATAATTTCATAATATGATTTGGACATTCTTTATGCATAGTTGTTGCAAATTCAATTTCACGCCATATTGGAGAGGATAAATCTTTTTTTATTTCTTCTTCTGGTATGTTTTCAATTTTCATTGCATATCGTTTGTCTTTGTATTTTACTAAAAAGGTATCTCCAAATGCTCCAGATCCTAATTTTTTGATGATTTCATATTTATCCAATTTTGGCATATATATATATTTATAAATTTAATAAACAATATATGTTAAAAATTGTTCATCATATCGTATTGAATCATATTCATAGGAATATATTTTTGCAATTGATTTACCTTTATCTACAATCTCTCCTATTGGATTTATCTCTTTATCAAAATCATTCTCTGTATTGTATATTTTATCATCATATGAAATATGATAGTATCCATCCATTCTATCGTCATTATCATTTACTTTAACCCGTTTTTTAATTTTACATAAAATAGAATTGGGTCTGTAATCATTTAATGCATCTAACCATGATTGTTTATATTCATCTGATATTATATTGTTTGGGTTACTTGTATCAACATCATAATCTTCATTTAATATATTTAAAAGTTCCTCTTTTGTTTTTTGAAAATTGATTTCTTGTTTGTTTAATTTATCCATCAATCGTTGTATTGACATTTGAATTTCTTCTTTTAAACTAATGGAAACAACAACACCATCTATATAGCCAACCAAAACATTAATCAACCGATTCATACGACCAGTAAAACATACTCCAGTTGATTCAAAAATTTCAGTATGAAATCGTTCTATTAAATTTTTATAATCTTCATGTGATTTAACAACAGCATATACTATCATTAGCAAATCTATATATTTAATTTCTAATATACTATGTATTGAAGAATTTAGTATTTGTTCTTTTAAAAATGATCTAGCATCAAATAATTTGAATTCATGAAATTTATTAATAATTTCAGATACAACAGTGGTATGATCTTTATTTACTTTTATTTTATGGGTTTCAATGTATTTCAAAATAATATTATAGGATGTTACTATACTTTTATTAATCGATGATAAATGAACAGTTTGTGTATTATTTGCCAATACATTACCATGATTATTTATTACATTATTGTGTATTATATTATTATGTATTACATTATTATTCATTGCATTATTCATTAAATTTCGAATTTCAATGTTGTTGTAGTTATGAGGAGTAATTCGTATAAAACGATATCTATTTTGCATTTTAATATCTGCTCGTGGATTAACCATAATAATATTATCAATGGTTTCACTATTAAGGTTATTAAAAGAAAAATTTAATTTAAGATCTGGATTCATTTTAAATAATGTAAAATCAACATCTTCTATATGATTATATCGTAAATTCAATATTTTTAAACTTGGTGGTAATACATATGAAGGTCTAAAACTATTTAAATTAGAGTGATTTATGGTAAGTTCTCTCAGTTTATTACATTTAGATATATCAGGAAATATTTCAAGATTTGTAAAATCTAAATGAATGACTTCAATATTAGCAGCAACTTGATCACTAATTGGTAATGTTCTAAGTGTTCCTGATTTAATATATAAATATTTAAGTTGATTCGGCAATGTTTCTATTGTATCATCATTTTTAAATAAGGTTAGGGATGTAATATCATGAAATGTAACTCTTTCATGGATAAGTTCATCATATTTATCTAGATAAACATTGGTAAGATTCATATCAAATATATTTAAATCATTATCACCTGTAAGTTTATCTGTATATGTTCTACCATTTTTTACAAATTGAAGAAAACTCATTTGGATATGTTGATTTATTTTCTTTAAATAATTTTAAAAAATATGTTATTAGAATTTTTAGCATTTTTTTATAAAAAAGAATGAACATTATAATAATCGAATAGTCAATAACATATCATGTACATGTTTAATAAGTTCATAATGTATATCTTTATCCTCTTCTTTGTAATAGATAGGAGTAATGTTTGTACCATCATCATAATCATTGTTTAAATAGTCATCAAAATTAAATCGCATTACAATAAATTCAATGTATTTTTTTAAATTTTCCATATCATAATATGGAAATACGTAAGTTGGATCTGTAATTCGATTGTTTTTTGTAACACTATCTGCGAATATATACAAATCTTTAAACAAATATACACATCTATATAATTCAGAATGTTCATTGAATCGAAGTAATGGTCGACAGTCTTGATAAGTGTTGAACAATATCCATAATTTATCATAACTTACGACTAAGTTACTCGTGATTAAATTACCATGAACATAAGGATTTCTAGATTCCCACATTTCATACAATAACCATTTCAATGTATATTCAACCATTTGATTGGTAATAAATCCATTTTTTTGATAATGGCGTTTATGAAAAACATTGATCATCGACCATCCTGTATAAATAAATCCATTTTGATCCGATGGGCGAGATACCTTATTCATATAAGGCAACGGAGCGACTACAACAGGTGATAATAATTCACGTAATTTATGATCTCTCCATTCTAAATAAAATGGTTTAATTGCTTTATCATTAAATCGTTTTGTAACGATATCATAGCAATAACTCATTTTAAATTTTTTATTTATAAATTATAAATAAAAAAGGATTCAATTTTTTTTAATTGAATAATATATGTTAAAACAGTTAAGAAAATATGATGAATATTATTCTTCTTTATTTGGTATATTTAATCCATATTCAGATGCATTCGATTATAAATTATCCCGTGACATACCCGCATTTGATAAAACCGCTTATGATATGCATGAAAATTATAGATTTGTCTACGATAAATTATTCATCGCTAAATCTCAAGGGGTTAGATCCGGTACATTTAAAGAATTTGATGGACAATTTCCTATCTTTATTAAACCTAGAAATGGGCATGAAACATCATCCAGTAAAAATTGTTATAAAATATATTCACAAGATGAATTAAATAAATATACTCATTTGCCAAACATGATGTGGTCTGAATTTATCAATCATACTGAAGGAATGACTGATTTTGTGTTGTTAAATGGTAAAATTGTATATCAAGTGACCTATAATTATTCAGATGAACAATATGGATTTGCAGATGTATGGAAATATATATCAGCTGAAAATAAACCACCTGAAAAAGTAGTAAGATGGGTAGAACAACATATGACGGATTATACTGGTCCTTTAAACATTCAATATCGAAGTGATATTATCATAGAGGTTGGGATGCGTTTTGCAAGAAGTGGAATATATCTAGAAAGTACGGATAATAAATATATCATTGATAATATCAATCATTTATGGCATAATAAAGAATGGAAAACAGTCAATGAACAAAAAATAAATTTCAAACCTTATTATAGTTTTAAATGTTGGTCTCCTGTACCTGTTTTTTATTTAATCCCTCAACATGTATTGGATTTAATTATGACATCTGTAGGAGCTAAACGATTTTATGAATATTATTTTGAACCTACCGGTAAAACAAGTGTTGTCTTTTTTCAATTTTTACATGAAGATTTTAATATCGGTATGCAAACAAAACGGTTGATTGAATTAATAATGAATGGTATTCAAGCATTTATTGTAGGGTTAGTGTTATGTGGTATTGTTTTATTTGCATTGAATTATAAATTATATTCTTTTTTGGTATTTACTGTAGTCGGTGGTATTATGATGACAAGTCTTATTAATTCATTGAATGTAATCTATTCACAAATCGTAAATCAAAAACAATTTTATACATTTTTCTAAAAATTTGTATTCGTATTATAAAATTGAATTAGAATAACCGATATAAATAACATCAAAAACAACCTTTGGAAATGTCCATGTCAGACCCTTTGGAAGGGTTAACGATTGAAGAGTGTCAACTTTTGTTTGCAAAAGAAATGGCAAAATCACGTCGTGATAAAAATTATAGGTTGTTGAATCTAATTCACACCAAATACAATAGTAAAGAGTTACACCCAAGTAGTCCATTGAGTGGATTGACGCAGGAAGTGACTCCGCGGTCTGTGCTTACCCAAGAAGTTGGTCCACATGGACCATACTTTGTGGCAACCATTCCGTCAAATTTTAATAAGCATCTTTTGATGTTTTCGCGTAAGGAACTTGTGAAATGGTCAAATAAAAAAGATCAGACCAAATCAGCTAGTGCTGCAGAACCTTCTTATACAGAAGTTTATTCTTTGCCAAACTTGAAAAGTAAAGATGTGGGACGATTCAATTTTAATGCCAAACATGATGTTTTGCGTAAATGGATGTTCACTTTCGGATGTTCGTTTAAAATCCTTCCGTCAACCCGTGGTGATATTATCAGAGTTGATTCTATCACCACCAGTTCCTCGCCTGGTAATAAGTTAGCTCAGCTTAATCGTGCAGCAAAGTATGTTGATCAAATATTGAACAATCCTGTTGGTTTTGAACACACGCTCTATTCAGAGTTGACATCGAAAAGTTCAATTTATGTTGACATTTCGAATACATTGGTGGCTTCACAACTTATTTTTGACGAAAGTGAGAAAAAACTTGTCCGAGACACTTCCATTCGGGTGAATATCGACATTCTGCATGAGATTATTGTAGGATTTCGAAAATGCACAACCAAAATTGCATGTGGGTCAACGTCAATGCCTACTGCGGAGTTGCATGTTCCATGGCAAAATAATCATTACAATGTTTATGTTGAACAAATCGAATCAGGTGAACACGAGCAATTTGTGGATACTACCCTTGTGGTGCATCTTCAACATGAGCTTCTGTCATCGGTTATCCATTCGCCTTCTGTGAAGAAAAAATTTATCATCTTAACCGGTGATGGAAATAAAAAGGAAGGGAATGGATCGATCAGTTCTGCAATTGAAAACGTTCTGAAATTGGGGCATTCTGTTGAACTGTATTGTTGGAAACATTCAGTCAACAAATGCTATGTGCAAATGACCCGCGATTATCCAATCCAGATGTCCATTATTTACTTAGACCGTTTCCGTGACGTGATTACGTTTCAAAAATCAGAGTAAATTGAATCTTATTAAGATTTTTTTATGTTGATAAATAATATATGAAAACAAGAAAACATAAACATAAGAAGGGTGGTTCATTAAAAGATGTCAATCAAGTCATTAAAAATATAAAACCATCTAAAATTGAACCAACAATAGATACTGAAATACAGGAAAAAAGTAAAAAAATATATAGTTCGTATTTAGAGAATGTCAATATTGAAACACCTGTAAAAATACTTATTATGGAACATGCATTTAAATCTCCTGATTTTTTTTATAAAATGTATCAAAACATTCGAGAATATTTACCTACAAAAAGTAAAAAATCATGGGAAGAATGTATGAATGATTGTTTTTACATATGTAATAAATATTCAACTTATGAAATATCTACTACTGCGTATATATTACGTGCGTTATCGAATAGTTTAATTGGTGATTCAACCTATAAAATATCATTTAATGTCATGCAAGATAAGTTAACTGGTTATTGGGCAAATGATCAACAATACATACAAATTCAATCTACCAATCCACATATATTACATCATGGACGTCTTATTATGGGATTTGGACCAAGTTCATCGGGTAAATCATTTTGTGCGAATAAAATCATTGATCTAATGTCGTCCATTGATCCATCCTTTCCAAAATTATTAATATCCATTGATGGTGGTATTTACCGTGAATCATCCTTTGTATATCAATGCATTTTAGAAGAAATCAAATACAAAGATTTATATGATGGTATTAGTAATTTAGTAACTTCTACTGTATTTGGTAAAAAAAGTATTTTTAGTACAGATTTAATAAAAAAAATAATTAAAAAATATTTAAAAGATCAAAAACAACATGGATTTATTTCCAATTTATATGTACCAGAAACATTAGGTGGTTGTATTGGGCATGTTAATTGCAAAACTAAAATTAATGAATATATTAACATAACTGGCGATCATAATTGGGTAGGGTTAATGATATATCAGCATACTACACAGAATACATGTCCATTCCACGAGCCATATAAATGCAGTGGTACAATAGAAAGTGGTAAAGCTAGAGAATTAATAGAAGGTAAAAAATATAGTTCAAAAGCATGGACTATTTCCTATGAAAATGGGTTAATCTATATGAAAAAAGCACCCACATTTAGATTTATGATACATAACAGTGGTAATGTTGATCGAGCCACTATTTTTCAAGATTTATCAGTGGATAAATTAGCAATGTCTCAATCTACTATTGATTTTTTTAGACAAAACAATTGGTTATACATAGATGGTGATATTACTAAATATCCAAAATGTCATTTATTTCGAAAAAAATGTAAATAAATTCTAAATAAAATTGATTTAAAAAAACGTTTATAATATATATTATTAACGTTTTACAATGTTCGATTACGTGGTTTATCATCAAAATTGCATGGATGGAACTAGTTCTGCATGGGTTACTACTTTAGTGAATCCTAATGCAAAATTAATTCCTACTTTTGCATTTAAATCTCCAGATCATAAATTATATCCCGAATTATTTGAAGCAATGCAAAAGAAAATTATATTTTGTGATGTTACCCCTAATGAAGAATTATTAGAAGGATTAATTTGGCATGAAAATGAAATTGTAGTAATTGATCATCATAATGATGCAGTATCTAAACTTGAAAAATATATTGAAAAAAATTGTAGTTCTGATGAAATTACTTTATATACGAATAAAGACAATACAAAAAGTGGTTGTGTATTAACATGGGAATATTTCTTTCCAGATACACCTATTCCATGGTTCTTAGAATACATTTCAGATCGTGATAATTGGAATTTCAAATTAGAATATTCAAAAGAAATTAATGCTGCGTTGTATGAAGATAAACATATTACCTTAGAAGGATTAAATATCTTATTAACATCTGATATGAAAGAGATGAAAGATGAGTTAATTAAGCGTGGTTCGACTCTTGAAGATTGGCGATTAAAAGCAGTTGAAAGATATTCAAAACTAGCATTGTTTTGCAAATACAATGACATGTATGTATGGTTATATCAATGTTTACCAGAATATCGATCTGATGTAGGCAATTATTTATTGAATAAAACCTATACGGATAAAGATGGTAATATCATTACTCCTAATTTCACAGCATGTTGGCAATATGACATTAAAAGTGATCAATATTGGTTTTCATTTAGATCAGACAATACGAAAGTAGATGTATGTGAACTTGCTAAATCATTAGATATTAAAGGAGGCGGACATCGTAACGCAGCTGGAGCATCTATATTAGGTAATATTACATTGCGAGATGTATTTGTTCCAGTTTAAATATTATAAATTTTTTATATTTTTTTTTGAAAATTTTTTATATTTTTTTTTTAAAATTTTATATTTTTTTTTTGAAATTTTTTTATATTTTTTTTTGAAATTTTTAAGTATAATATTGAATATAAATATACGATTTAATATTATATGTCTGATTTATGCGATCAATCTAAATTTGTAATGTATGTTGTCTATCATACTGATGTACCTGAAATAAACCCTAAATTTATTTATATTGGAGTCAATGAAGTTTATCAAAAAAATAAAATACATTATTTAGAATACGAATTAGAAAAGTATAATCCTTTTTTACAAAAAAGAGGGTATATGGAAACATCTGCCTATCTTCATGTGTATTGGAATCAATTATATAAAAATCATGATATGATTGGATTCTCTCAATACGATATGATGCATACAAGCAATTATGACAATCTTAAAAAAGATACGATTTATTTATTAAATAGTAATCAAATGATTGTTTCCAATCAACAATGGAGTCAATCCATGTATCCATCCATTCGAAATTTAGATTTTTTAATCAAAAGCTATAATCAATTTTTTCATACTGAGTATTCAATGAAAGAACTAGAAAATATGCCTCTTAGTTTATGGCAAACCAACATTTATCCTGTTGATATTTATGAAAAATTATGTAAATGGTTAGAAGTATTAGTGGATGAAATATATCCATGGTCAAATGAAGCACCTTATGAAACACATTTTGGTAGTATTGGTGGATATACTGAACGAGCATTAAGCATATTTAATGCATTTCAAATATATGAAGGTAAATCATATTCGAATTTAAATATAAAAGATCATAACATAAATTTACCAAAAGAACAATATAATAAACGTTCTTTTTTAAATCATTTCAGTCAAGACATTCACACAAAATACATTGATAATATTACGGGTACTCATAAAAATGTAAATTTTTGCATGTTTAAATCACAATGTTATTTAAATGATATTTGTTACAGTTGTGAAAGAATATATAAACACAATAAAAATGGATTATATTTCACAAAAGAGAATGATGTTAGAGAACATGGATTTGATATCGAAGGGGAAGATCCTCGCATTTTTATATTCAATGATAAAGTGTATGTAATGTTCATTTGTTTATCGCCCTATGAAAATCAAAATCGATGTATCGGATTAACACCATTTGATGAATGGAAACCTGTGTTTTTACAAATCGAAAATATGAACAAAAATATCATTGAAAAAAATTGGTCACCCTTTGTAAAAGACAATGAATTGTATTTTGTATATAATTATGATCCATTAATCATTATCAAATATGATTTTAATCCAGAAGGAATATGTACTGTTGTTTTTAAACAAAATAATATTAGTTTACCCATTAATACATCATCTACCTATTTAAGAGGAGGTAGTAATTTAATTCATTATAAAGATCAATACTACATAGGAGGGTGTCATTCACGAATCTATACCAATTGTTTTGAACACTATACTCATATGATTTTATTAGATACAAATACATGGAAATTAGTGTATGTATCTAAACCTGTAATGTATTTATGTAATATATCTACATCATTAAATGCATGGCATCAACAACCGAATCATTCAAAACCAATAGATACATTTCATAATATATTAGTTGATAAAACCCCTAATATCATACAAGATCCGGTTAGCTTATATGTGAAAGATAATAAATATTATATCACGATTAATGTTAGAGATTGTGTTACTTTACTCTATGAAATATCATTTGCAAATTTATTTGATTTTATTAAAATAGATAAACCACTGGGATATTATGATAATTATATTAAAGAAATATTATTTAGTCGGTAATAATAAATAATCAGCTCCATTTATTTGATGTATTGTATATCCTATGTCAACAAGATTACTAAATACTTGTTTAGTATATTCTATATCAGTATCACCTGCATGACTTTTAAATAATTCTAATGTAATTACGGGTTTGAATTTTATAATCGTATTTATACCACCCTCAATTGCATATTTTTCATATCCTTCGATATCTAATTTAATAAAATCAAGTTTATCTAAGTTCAATGAATCAATTGTAATTAATTCAACTGATATAATTTCATCTGATATTAATTGATTTCGTTCTTCGGGTAAATCTCCATATAAATTATTTTCAAGTCCTGATCCACCAGGATTATTATGGCATATCCATTGATATTTTGACTTACCTATATTATTGGATAAACCTTTAGAAAAGAGCGTTACATTATTTATATCATTGACTTTTATATTTTTAGATAGTAATTCATATGTTTTAGGCATGGGTTCAAATCCATATACATGGGAAGATAAATAAGATAATTTTAAAGTATGAGTTCCTATATGACATCCTCCTTCAATCACAACACTATCTTTAGTTATATATGTTGAAAAAATATAATGCATATGTTTTTCCCATATATGGTTTTGTAATAAACAATCACTTATACAACACATTCCTAATGGATATGTATAAAATTTAACATCTTTATTTTCGTGATAATCATTCACTGTAATGTAGTCCATTATAAATCGTTTATATAATAAAAAATTATATATAAACGATTATTATGTCGGATAAAGAGTTTTGGGAAAATAACATATATTCAAGAGGACATCTTGACAAATTGATTCATGAACATTTAATCAATCAAAAACTAGAGGATGGTATTGTGTTTGAAATAGGAGGACATGATGGAGGATGGTTATCTATAAGTAAATTTTTTGAAAAACAATTAGGATTTAAAGCAATATTGGTTGAACCCATTAAAGAATTATATGAGATATCTAAAAGTAAACGACCTAATGCAATTCATTTTAATTGTGCTGTAAATAAAACAAAAGGATTTTTAAATATATTAAAACCAAGTGATAATAATATTCAAGAAATATCATCTTTAGAAAATAATTTAAATGATCAATGGAAACATACATGGAATTTAACACAGAAAGAACTAGTAGAGTGTGTTCATATGAGTGACATTACAACTCAAGCAAATCTAAAGTATATTGATTTACTGATCATTGATGTAGAAGGGCATGAATTAGATGTATTAGAAACATTTGATTGGGATAATGTTGAAGTTGGAGTAATCGCAATTGAATTATTATCTATTTTACCAAATTATAGTTATTTTAAAGAAAAGGATATGAAATGTAGAGAATTATTACAATCAAAAGGATTTATTCATAAATATACATTATGTGGGGATGAGTTTTGGGAAAATCCAAAATATAGTCGTCAACAGTTATTGTTTAAAAAAGATTAATTCTCAATTAAATAATCATCAAATATACTTTTTTCATTTCCAAAATAAATTTCATTTTTTTTCATTTCAACATTATTAGGATATATATGTATAATTTCATTTTGTTCATGTAATAAAATACCACCATCACAATAAATAAACATAAATTCATCTATTTTTTTTAGAATTATACCTGGATGAATATACAATGTATTATAATTGCCATATTCTCTAAATACAATTAAAGAATAATGATTTGTGCTATTATTTATACTATATTCAATTTTTTTATAAATGAATCCATTCAATTCAGTTTTAGATTGGACTGGACTTGTATGTCTTAATTCATATAGAATTGAATAATATAAATCAAGATTTAGGTATGAATAAGAATTAACACTATTTGATGTTATTTTCCAAGAAAGAATTGTTTTTATTTCATTTGAATTTAATGATTTATATTTTTTTTTATAAAAATCAGTAGTCCAATCATTGTATCCATCTTTAATTTTAGTATCTTTGATCATAAATACATTATTATGATAATATGGTTGTTTTAATTGTACAAACGATTCATATATTTTTAGTAATGATTCTTCTAGGTCAATATGTTTTTTAATCACTTTTAAATTAGTGGATGATATTTTATTTACACTTATTACATAATGAATACATTTTGCTTTTATATTCAAATAGGGAGTATGAATAGTATCAACATGTATTTTATGATAATAAAATTTTTTTCGTAATATATATTCCTTTTCTGAATCATTCAATATAACATAAGGTACATCTATGTTGTATAATACCTGAAAACAACATACAGAATTCATAAATCTAACAGATACAGCAGGGTCTACACTAGTTGATATATATTTATTTTCCATATCATGATTACCAAATTCAACATTCCGTATACCACGATACAAAACCTTTATTTTTTTGGGAGTAACTCCTATTTTTTTATAGATAGATTCCATCGTTAATTCTTTCTCTTTCAGATTCATGATATCTTTTGAAATGATATACAATATATTCATAAAATCATAATTGCTGATATTTGTAATATCAACTTTATTTAATTTTTTAAATTCAATTAAATTGATTTGTTTGGTGAATGATTGTATTTTCTTTTTTATATGGGATATCAAGGAATGATTTAATGGAACAATAGAAATTAAATTTACATATATATCAAAATGATAGATTGATTGAATTGTAATACGTTTATATTGAAATTTATTTTGTAAATAAAGGTAGTTATACTTATTAAAAATAATTTCTTTATCTGTTTCTTTGACAATCAATTCTTTTTCAATAAAAAAGATGGATATACTATAATTAAATAATTTATCATCTAATTTTAAATGATGAATGTCTAATTTATCTATTTTATATTCATCGTTTGTTTTATATATATTGTTTTCACTACTGTATACTATAACATAATCATTCATATATATTATATATATATTATTATATGTACACAAAAGGAGATATAATAATAATTGGATATCCAATTGGACATGCGTTACTTATAAATAAAGTAACCAAAACAAATATTTCATTGTATCATTTAACCAGTAACAAACATTTTAGCGAAGATATAATCGACATGAATTATGTAAATAAATATAAACACATGGTTAAAGTTATACGATGGAAAGGAGATAAACGTGTTTATAAACAAATCATACATTTTATGAAAATAGTAGATAAAAATCAAGATAAAATTAAATATAATAAATCAAAGGCAATATCAAGTGCAGTTGGGTTTTGTTTTAAAAAACTAAAAGATTCTTCTTTACATGAATTATATACAGATGATATATTCATTGAATTATTGACAAAAGATGGGTCATTTTGTATACATTTTATATTTTTTATCATGAAATTTGCAATTGGTAGTATTGCAAGTAAATACAATGGAATGATTAAAGATTGTAATGGAAAAGAACAGCATTATACAAATGCATTAAATATTACTCCATCTAATTGTTTTCCAACAAATACAATTGAATTACCAAAAAAATATCCAGATTTTTGGGAATTAGTTTAAAAGCATTTATAATCATCACATAATTTTTTGTAGCATTCAAATGTTGCATTTACATCATCAATTGCATTATGTTGATTATCAAATTCTTTTTGAAATAAAAATCGATATAATTCAATCAATTTGGGATATTTATATCCTCGATACGATCTAATTTTTAGTATATCAGTAGATTCCAACATTGTATCATGTATAATAATGGATGGTTTAATTTCATATTGAAATGGACTTATCATTTTTTTTATTTTAACCAAATCAAATTGTTTCACATTATGACCAACTACAACACGACATAAATTTATATCATTTACAATGATTTCACTTGCCTTTTCAGGAGTTAAACCATATTGAATAATATCTTCTGATGATATGGTTGGATAAAATGGGGTTGAATGTATTCCATCATAAATGTATATATTTTTATGTTCAATGAATTCATTATTTACATTATACATATTGTAGGATACTTGAAGAATATGATCACCTCCATCTGTTTCTATATCAATGACAATTTTATCATAATCCATTAATTTTTGTTTTTTCAATTCAGGTTCAGAATCCATTTTTTTTATTATAAATAATATAGCTTTAAATCCTTTCATCAAAAATGAAATTGGTATGTATGTAATATATTCAATAATTTAGATTGAATTTCATGACGATGTTCATGCAAAAAATAAATATAATAACAACCAAAAAATGTATAAGGATCATTTAAATCAACATCATTAAAATATTCAGTGAGAGTAATATTATGTTTCATGACAAATAATTCATCTTCTGAAATATTTTGATAAAGTTGATATACATTTAATTCTTTGATATGTGATAAATAATAAGGAAATAATTCAATGGATAAAAGAGAATCCAACTGACATACAAAATCAGAAGTATCTAATTCATGATTCAATCTAAAAATAAAATTAGACAAATCATAAATCGTATTTATTTTATGATTGATATATTCATTGATGGTTTCTTTAATGTAGGATTGGATGATATCGATCATAAATTATTGATATATAAATAATAAAACAATATAAACAAAAGAATATAACTATATATTAAATGGAAATTACGCAAGAAACGATAGATTTAGTATGCCGACAGACAACCTATACCGAAGACCAATCTAGAGAAAAGTTATCACTTCATAACAATGATCCAATTAAAGTCATTTATGAATATATGTCATATCAAAAGAAAGAATCAAAACCACCTACTACTATTTATGGTGAAATTCGTGGATTTATGAAAACATCCTATGAACAACGACCTGAAAATCTTAAATTATAAAAGGAATATAAAGATATTATTTTTAAATAATAAAATGTTTAATAAAGTTACAAAATATTTTACGGGTGTTATGACTATAACAGGAACAGTCATCGGTGGTAAATGTGGATTAGATTTAGGTTATTCCTATACAAAGAATGATGCTAAGATATTTGATAGTGTGTTTATCAATACAATGTCAACATGTTACGGTATGATGTTAGGAGGAATAACCGGTGCATTATGGTGTATTTCAATTCCTGTACTTATTCATAAATTAAAAAAATAAATTTATTATTATATTAATAAATTTATTCAAGACTATTTTGAAGTGCTAATCGTGTACTTTTACGACATAATTTAAATACTTTTTCCGGTAATTTTGTTTGATTGAAATTGGGTAATGAATATTCATTGTTATCTTGAAACATTTCCGGATATAAGTTACATAATGGTTTATCAACAATCAATGTAATTTGATCTTTACGTAACATTTGTCGATATTCTTCAATGGTTAAATTACCATAATATTTGTTTAATAAATAATAAGGAGACGGAGCGGGTATAATATTCTTTGTATAAGAATAAGCTTCTGTATACATAAAATTCAATAAATAATATCGTTCATATTTTGTAGTATTATCGATTTGTTCTTTAAACAAATAAGCTGCCGCACATTCTGGACAACAAAATGAACCATACACTTGAAATACACCATTGATTTTATTTTTGGGTATAAAAATAGGTAAATTATCATAAGAATGATTACACCAAAAACAATCCGATCCATTACATGATGGTTCATTAATATGAAGTTGATAGGATAAAATCTTTAATTTTTGTTGAAGTTGTTGTTCAAATGTTTTATTGGAAGGAACAGCTAATTGTGGATTGTCAGGGTGAATGTCATTGTATTGTATCATACTATTATATGGGGCAATTGAACTGCTTAAATATACATTTGGGTTTTGAATTTCTTTGATTGAACATTTTAAATGTAATATTATATTTTGAGATGGTTCAGTATCATCTTGCTTATGTTGAATGGTTGTTTCAATTAATTTACCACCCTTGGGTTTTCTTCCACGTTTTTTATGTTCTTTTTCCATAGTTTTATCAAAATATTCATATCTTTTTAAATACCTTTTTTATTTTAATAATATAATGAGTATGTTATAAATCAATGTATCATTATCTATATCATAATGTATAATTTCAGAGATTTGATAAATTTCTTCACTTGTTAATGTGTTTTGTAATAAAACATAATACATAAATTCTTTCATTATATTTTTAACATCTATGCAATAATATGTACTAATTTGATAAAACTGTTTGCATATTGTATCGATATCATGTTTATCTAATATAGATTGATATAATTCTTTCCATAAATGATTTCCTACTATTTTATAGTTTACATTTAAATGATTCGATTGTATAAAATTAATCATACTTCTCATATCAGATTGATAAAATTCCAATATATGATGGATGTATTCATCTTCATATTCTAATTTTTCTAATTGAATTATATTTTTTATAAAATCAAATACAAATGGTTTCGGTAAATTATTAAATTTAAATTTTACAAATTCACTTTGTAATGAATCATCTACCTTACTTATATAATTACATATTAAACAGATCCTAACATTGGAATGACAATCTTGCAATACATATTTCAATGCTTGTTGAGCTGTTTTTGTCATATAATCAACTTCATCTAATACAATAAATTTCATTCCTGTTCCAAACAATGTTTTAGAATTGACAAATATATTGATTTGATTTCGTATTACATCGATTCCTCTATCATCAGATGCATTTAAATGAATCATTAACCCTCTATTTTTTTCATTGTGTTTTTCTTGGTATTCATTGATTAAATTAATGATGGTTGTTGTTTTTCCTGTACCAGGAGGTCCATAAAATAACATATTTGGAAAATAATTCGTATCGATCATGGTTTTAAATATTTTTTTATTTTCATGACTTAATACTATATTGTCAAATTCATTTGGTCGATATTTTTCTACCCAAGGGATTGATTCCATTCTTGTTTTATATAAGAATTACTGTTTAATATTAAATTGAACAATTTAAATATATTTTTTTATTCTTATATAAAAAAATGAATTCCATGAATTCCGGATATCTTGACCTCATCTTAGGACCGATGTTTTCTGGCAAAACATCTTTATTGATTGATAAGTATTATACACATCATTTATCGTCTCGATTATTAGTGATTAATCATTCATCCGATGATCGATATACATCATCTCCTATGATGGTAGCACATAATCAAGCATCAATTCCATGCATACTCACTGATTCGCTTAGTGATTTGGATGTCAATATGGATGAGTATGATCGTATTATGATTAATGAAGGACAATTATTTCCCGATTTATATGAGTTTGTTATGAAACAAGTATATGAAAATAAAAAATATGTTTGGGTAGCTGGTTTAGATGGTGATTATTTACGTAAACCATTTGGTCAAATTCAACAATTAATTCCACATGCTGATTATGTTATCAAATTACAAGGAAAATGTTCAATTTGCAAGAAAATGCCATCTATTTTCACATTACGAACCTCAGATGAAACCGAACAAATTTTAATTGGTACAGATCAGTATAAACCTGTTTGTCGAATATGTTATCAAACGCATAATCGACATTTGTAATTAAATTGATTATTTTTTTTAATTTTTTTTTGAATTAAAAAAAATGTTTTCTCACATTTTCAAAACCATATATTGCTATTTGCAAATTTGTGAAGTATACATAGAATGCTATTCAAAAATGGCATGGATAAAGACTAAATCAAAATATCGTATATCAATATTGACCTTACAATTATACATAGAATATGTATCCTTATGGGCAAGTATTATGTTCAATCATATCAATATGGGATTTTTATATCTCCAAATATGGATGATTCGATTGTATGTATCTATAAGAGGATTAATGCCAATTCAACAAATGAATGTAATCATTTAATCATCATAAAAGATATCAATTCCGTCATTTATCATACGTTCAACTCGGATAGGATTGTACAATAGAATTGAATATTGATATAACAATTCTTCTTTGAATCGTTTCATTCTTTTTTCTAATAATTTATAAAATAATTTATGTCCATATTTATAGATTAAATAAATGGATTTGATATTATAATATTTTACAATTTCATTGTATTTTTGATGTTCAATGTATGTATTCCCAAACATAATATTTTGTTTTTTTAATTCAACATACATATTCATATTAAATGATATCATCATATTATTATGATGTAGAATAGGATATTGTATTAATGGATTTCCTTTTACCAATAACAAGGATATGGTATAGGGTAATACTGGTATTTTTGTAATATGATTATATGAACAATCTAATTCTTCCAAATGATTCGGCAATGTTGGTATTCTTGTCAATTGATTGTTATTACAAAACAATATAAATAAAAACAAAGGTAATTCAGGTAATTGTTGAATGTTGTTATAGGAACAATTTAATAATTCTAGATTGTTGGATAATGGAGGCAATGTTTCAAGTTGATTGTCAATGCATTTTAAATGAATCAATGAATGGGGTTGTAATGGTAATGATTTTAAAAAATTATGAGAACAATTAAGTGACCGTATGTGTCGTGGTAAATATTTAATCTTTTTAATATGATTAAATGAACAATCTATACCTAATAATGAATTAGGTAAATTACATATATAGGTTAATTTATTTGACCTACATGATAAATATAGAATTTTATTTAATTTGGGTAAACTTTTAAGTTGATTATGACTACAATCCAATTCAATTAATGTTTTAGGTAATACTGGTAAGCGTTTTATTTTATTATGATCACAGCATAAAGTATTCAATTGAGTGTGACATAAATTTGGTAATTTTTTTAATTGGTTATGACTACATTCTAATACTTTTAATGATTTAGGTAATTCAGGTAGTTCAATTAATTGATTATGATCACAATATAATTCAACTAAATGAAATGTAGACGGTAATATGAATTTATAAATATTTAATTTATTTATAATTAAAATATCATTGGTGATATAATTTTCAACTTTTGTCATTTTTTATTATTTTTTCATTAATTCTTTAAATTGTTTATAAAAATGTATGTGTTTAATAAAATTGAAATCGATTTAAAAATAATAATATGAGTTATAGATAATACCAACACACAAATGGAATCCACTCCTTTGTATTTTGGACCTCGACCACGTCTTATGAGAAGTACCAACGACCCGCATAAAGAACATTTTCGCATTTTATTTCAAAAAGGAGTAATGCGATGGTGTACTTGTGGGAACGAAGAATGCGACTACAATAAGTGTCGAAGTGAAGGTTGTCAATTCGGCGGAGATGCCGGAGAAGAATACATGCAATATTGCAACAACCAATCTTTGGGGTTGGCTTAAACGCCACAAAACCCTGTTTTTATTTCTTTTTTTATTCTAATTCAATTCCAGACATTCGACTGTTTTCTTTCATATATGTACTATATTTAGGCTGATTTAAATTTACATCAGGAATGGGGTGTGGTTTAAGTAATTCACTAATTGACCGATTACCAACTCGTAATAAGGTTGGGTTATATTTATTACACCATTCAATGAATACATCATATTTATACAATAATAAATAAGTTAAAATGATATATGCAAATGCATTTGTTTCTTCTTTATAATTATTTTTTGAAAAAATATCCATATATTTCATTCCCATTGTATCTAATAATTTATCCATTTGAAATCGTGCAAACAGTATTTCATAATGCATCAAATGTTTTACATTAAATTTATATTTTTTTTTATCGATAAAATAACTCGTAAAATATACATTTAAAATTCTTGCCCATGTTTCACAATATGTTTCAGGTATATTGATCTCGGAATTTATATTGTTAAACATTTTTTTTATTTTCATATTAATTTCAGGATGATCTAACATCTCATCCAATCCAAAATAATGAAAACATTCATGTAACAATACTTTAAACCATTCTTCATATCGATATATACATATATCTGAATTTTGAGTACATCGATACGTATATCCTGAATTTAAATGTTTAGGTCCAATGACCTCATTGAATGGTTTCATTTTTAAGGTCTGTGTATATAATAAATGAATTGTCATTTCAGTACCAACGCATTTTGATAATGGAAATTGTAAAAAGAATAAAACCAATGTAATGATGCGTTTTGAATAATGAACAAGTGATTTATGTTGTTTCGTATAAAAATGAATATTCAATACAAGATTCGGTAAATAACATACAAATGTATAATGATATTTTAATTGTTTAAAATCCTCTTTTATGTTTGGAGTACAATGAATCGTTGGTAATTTAGATATCGTAGATACATGAGTTATCATTTTTATTTTATCCGATTCTTTATACGAATGGTCAATTAATTTTAAAATTTCATCTGTATATGGAGGGGTAATGATATGTTTATGAAGATTTTTATTTTTTTGTAATTCTTCAATAATATGTTTAGAAATATTAGATAACATATAATATAAATATTTATTTTATAATTCTAGATTAAATGCCAAAACGAAAAAATAAAAATGACAATGATAATGTTCATAAATTTACAAAATTATTAACCATTGAAAATAATTTAACGGACATTGAATATTTTAAAGATAACATTGATAAACAAGAAAAAATTATCAATGAATTGGATAAATTAATTCATAGGATTCATCATTTTAAACCTCAATTAATTCAATTGATTGAATCCGATATACCTATTGAATTTAAAGCAATTGCACTACGTAAATTCAATCAAATTCATTCTGAAAATAACGAATCGTATAAACTTCAAAAATGGTTAACCACTTTTTTACGTATACCTTTTCATTCTTATCAACAATTACCAATTCAAATCAGTAATGGTCCAATTGAATGTAAACAATATATTGACCATTGTGAACAAATTTTAAACGAATGTACTTATGGTATGTATTCTGCTAAATATAAAATATTACAACTTATTGGAAAATGGATGGTTAATCCTAAATCATTGGGTACAGCAATTGCGTTAAAAGGACCTATGGGTACGGGTAAAACAACGTTGATCAAACATGGTGTCAGCAAACTGTTAAATCGTCCATTTGGATTTATTACCCTAGGTGGTGCAAATGATAGTAGTTATTTAGATGGTCATTCATATACTTATGAAGGTAGTACACATGGTAAAATCATAGATATATTGATTGAAACCAAATGTACTAATCCTATTATTTTCTTTGATGAATTGGATAAAGTAGGACAAAATGATAAAGGAAATGAAGTGATTGGAGTATTAACTCATTTAATTGATACAACTCAAAACAATCAATTTCATGATAAATATTTTTCCGAAATTGATTTTGATTTAAGTAAATGTTTATTTATTTTTAGTTATAATGATGAATCCTTAGTCAATCCTATTTTAAGGGATCGAATGTATGTAATTGATGTAAACGGTTATACTAAACAAGATAAACTCATCATCATTCGTAATTATTTATTACCTGAAATTTTAAAAGAATTTAATTTAGAAGAAAATATTTTAATTGATGATTCATCAATCGAATATTTAATTGACATTACATCTCTAGAAGAAGGTGTACGTAATGTAAAAAGAAATTTAGAAACATTGATTAGTAAAATTAATTTAGAACGCATTCAATTATCAGAATTCATATTACCTTATCATATATCAATTGATAAAATAAAAAAATATATTTAATTTTAATTCGTAATGATTCTTGGTGCAATATTCATAGTCATTAATTCTTGAAATAACAATTTACATGAATAGGGAATATTCACTCGTACAAAATCCGTACGATTATCACAATTTCTACAGTAATGAATATTAGATGCTTCATTATAGGCTGCATACAATCCACATGTTTTACATACATGGACATGATATTTATCGGATGAATCATACATTCTACCTTTTGTAAAGGATGACGCACCATGTGATATCATACAATCACGTTCCATTTCTCCAAATCGTAAACCTCCATCTCTTGCCCTACCTTCAGCAGGTTGACGAGTAAGATTTACCATAGGTCCAATTGAACGACTATGCTGTTTATCAATCACCATGTGTTTCAATCGTTGATAAAATACTGGTCCAATAAAGATATTCGATTCTAATGGTGTACCAGATAATCCATCATACATGATTTCATTTCCATAACTTTCATATCCTAATTTAATTAATTCATTCGATATGTCAGATACAGATAAATCACCAAATGATGTTCCATCTCCAAACATACCTAATTCAAGTAATATTTTACCCAATAATGTCTCTTTTAATTGAGCAATCGTCATACGGGATGGAATTGCATGAGGATTAATGATAATATCGGGTTTAATTCCATTTGCTGTATATGGCATATCTGCTTCTTGAATGATGTTACCTACCGTACCTTTTTGTCCATGGCGAGAGCTAAATTTATCACCAATATCGGGTTTACGGTAAGCACGAATTCTACATTTCCAGAATGAATAACCATTACCATTAACATCAATGTAATTTTTATCAACATAACATTCTTCATCTGTACGATGACATTTACTGATGTCTTCATATTTAATGGTTTTAGTTGGATCATTTCGTGCTTCTTTGATAGGAAACACTTTACCCATAATGACATCCATATTTTGAATCAATGTATTTTCTGGCATGAGACCATCTGCTCTTAATTTTGAATAATTACCAAATTTCATTCCTTTGGTTTTCAATGGATCTGGCTTACAACGAATTTCTTCATCTCCACGAATTTTTTTATCTTCATCTTTTTCAGTATGATAAATCGTTGCATTGAATAATCCTCGATCAATTGCACCTTGATTAATCATCACACTATCTTCTTGATTGTAACCAGTATATGTCATAATGGCTACAATCACAGTCATTCCAGATGGAATTTCATGTAATTTTAACATGTTCATAATACGTGTATCTACAAGAGGACGGTGTGGGCAATTAAGTACATAACTCGTTTTGTCCATACGCATATTGTAATTCGTCATGTATACTCCCATGGCTTGTTTACCCATAGCACATTGGTATGTAAGCCTAGGGGATTGATTATGCTCAGGAAAGGGAATACATGATGCTAATACACCAAACATAGTACTTGGGTGTAATTCACAATGAGAATATTTAATGGATTTGGTTAAATCCTTTTGTGTAAATGCAATTAATGAATGTTCTTGTTCAACTGGATCAATGTATTCTACACTGGATGGATATTTTAATTGAATAATAAAATCATTCCAACTCAATTTATTTTGTTTTAATTCATCTAGCATTTCAGATGTTACCAACATTTTATTGTTTTTTACTTTAAATAATGGTCGTACTAATCTACCAGCATCATTGCATATATGAATTTCATTGGTTGCAATATCAAATACAATCGATGTATAAATATTAATGATCGACCTATATTTTTTATCTTTAAAGTTTTCATACATTTCAATGGGTCGAGTTGTATTACCAATCCATGACCCATTAATAAATACCTTTGTACCATTGTGTAAAGTATTGTAATTGGTTTCATCCATTTCATTTACGAATTCCTTTGCATATTCATACAATGGATTACTGTCTGAATAAATAGTAATATGAGTCATGTAACTCATGTTCTTCACGACACCAACAGATTGACCTTCTGGTGTTTCAGATGGACATAAAAATCCCCAACTACTATTATGTAAACGACGAGGCGGAATTAATTTACCACTTTTGTCAATGGGTGTATTAATTCGACGTAAATGACTCAAACTTGATACATAAGTTAATCGACTTAATACTTGAGCAACACCTACCTTATTGGTATTGATTTGTTTAATACCAAAATCTCCAGTTGATAATGCTCGATTGATTCCATTTTCAATGGTCATCGATTTGACAATTTTATAAATGTTGGTATGGTTAATGATATTAATATATTTATCAGTTGATTTCCATGAACCCGTATTCATTTCACGAATGGTTTGCTTTTGGAAATCTTTTACGAATTTATTAAGATAATTACGATATAAATTATTAAGCAATGTACCCGTTAAATCAATTCGTTTATTAAGATATGAATCTCGATCATCACATTTAATACGTCCCAATGCACAGTTAATCAATTTATTTGCCATATAACCAAGAAATTGAATACGTTGAATCATTGTCCTACAATGAGGAAATAAATCATTGTGTAATACTTCAATGGCAAATTCACGCTTTTTGATATTGCCAGTTGCTTTATCCATATTCATTGGAGTAAACATCACATTGGATGTAATATATTGGATACAATCCTCTTGCGTTTCATATTCACTGGCTTCTACAATAGAACCACGAATATATTCAAGCATTTGCGTATCTTTTTTATTCATATCTAGTACAATACGCATACAAATGTCTTTATCCGTCATTACACCTAATGCTCGAAATACAATACCAATAGGAATTGGTTTACGAATACGAGGAATATTGACATGAATGAGAAAATCATTTGTATTGGTTTGTTTAAATAAATACATATTGATTTGTTTAGGAGAAATACGTTTGTAATCAGGAATGGATTTGATTTCTGCCTGAAATAAATATTTATTCGAATTATTCACAGGAAAGCAAAATACTTTGTTTTCACATGCACGTTCTTGCCCTAATACAGTCTTTTCTGATCCATTGATAATAAAATATCCACCAGGATCGTAACGACATTCACCTGTAATTTCAGGGCTAATATGACCATACTGTGTAAGTACACAAATGGATGATTTTAACATAATTGGAATTTTACCAATATAGATTTGATTTAATGTATTCTCATAGGTTTGAACATTTTCTAATTCAGGTCCAGTACGTACAATATATTGAATGTGTAAATCAATGGTTGTATTGGATGCATAAGTAAAATTACGTAACCGTGCTTCTTGTGGAAACATTAATTTAGTAGCACCACTATTCTCATGAATTTGAGGTCGATTCATATTAAAATTTTTAAAGTTAATAATCACTTCTAGTGTATATTTTTTATAATCTTTATTGTAAAATTGCTCAGAATGAATAACTAATGGATTAAACATTTCAATCGTTGCTTTAATTTGGTTATTGATAAAGTCATTAAAGGATTCAATTTGATGATCAACTAATCGTTTTAAATGTTCATCTTTGAAATAGGACTCAATGACTGACCAACAATCCATTTTATAATTCTTATTTAATGATTATATATATTTATATTATTAAATCAATTTTAAATATTATTTTATTTTAGTATATTATAATGGGGTTTACTGATTTTATGTATGATCTCATTGGTCCTTCTCAAAAATATTGTTTTGTTTTTCAAATATTTACCATTGTTTATTTAATTGGTATTTTACTTTATTTAGGTCATTTTGTTGGTTTAATGTACAAGAAAAAATTAAGATTTGATAGTGCAATTACAATATTAGTTGCATTAACGGTAACCTTATTAAGTTATCAAGCATCTCGTTTAATCTATGGATTGTGTTTGAATTCCAATTAGTAAAATTCTTTTATAATATATGAGTGGTAAAGTCATTAGTATTGACAATTCATTGTTTCAATTAAAGAAAAAAAAAGAATCAAAACAAAAATTACAAACTCAATCCAATATTAAAAAAGAATTATTAAAAAAAATTTCTGAAAAATCTGATAAAAGTAATCACCCTGATCACATCATGAATACCATTAAAGAAATTGAATCCATTACAAAACCAATGATTCAACTTCACGAAGACAATAAGATTGTAGAAAAACCCATTGTTGTTCCTCCTACTCCTACCTACGGGTGTTTATCGGGTGGAAAAAATCCTACCTATCGCAAATGGAAACATACTCTTAAAAACAAAGAAGAAATCAAACCTAAACAAAAATTAATTAAATCTTATGCTACATTTGGTAAAACTAAAAAAAATAAAATATGTGTATTAATTCAATCCAATGAGGAATGTCTAAAAATCGATCATGATAAACAAATTGTATCAAATCAAGACATTCATGAAATTCGTAATTATTTAATCCATCATGGTATTATTAAATATGGTTCTACTGCTCCTGAACATATTTTAAGAGATATGTATTTGGACGCATCTATTGCTGGTGATATTTATAATAATAGCACCGATGTATTGATTCATAATTATCTAAATAAAGTGTAATTGATATATAAAATTGATTTTATTTCTTCATCATAAATAAAATCAAAACTGAATCAACATGCCAATCTTTGTGAAGACCGGAATTATCGCAAAATCAGAGTTTTACATTAATGGAAATCAATCCATTAAGTATTTTCTGGATTGGGTACTGACGATTGTTATCGCTTTGTACAGCGGTAAATTAGTCTCCGTTAAAACATTTACGATGGATGGACCAGAAAAGATGCTTTCGATAAAAGTGAATGTGGTCAATTGGACCATATTTTACAAATACACGTTTCGTTCTTTCATTGAAGACATGTCCAAATGTTTTGAATACAAAGGAGAACGTCCATTCACCATTGAGCTTCTTCCAGATCCAACCTTAAAAAACTATATCATTTTCATCAATTACAATTTTTACACCAGATTGGATGCGGGATTTACATTCCCAAATCTAAACGGTGTGATCAAGAAATTGTTGGATGATTACATGGTTAACCCATGTTATGAGTTTGAACCCCGCGTCTTGACTGGATGCAAATTTGAGTATCCTCTGACTGTATTCATCAAACCAAGTATTGTCGAGACAATGCCTTTATCGAATAAACGATTTGATGGTTCATTAAAGATGGAAGCTCGTCAAATGAGGCAAACAAATGAAATGTTGTCTCAGATGATTGAGACTATCTATTCTACGATGATCAACGAGGATTATACTCGCCTTCAGGCAGTCATCTTTGAGGTTCATGCTATTTACGCATCCAAAAAACGGGATCGTTCTGATGATTCGGAAGAAGTTCCATCTCAGAAACCTAGATTTGAGGCTGCGAAACAGCTAGAAGCTACTGTGTATGATTAACTTCATACTTTTTTTATTTATAAAATTGAACTACTTCAATACTATACAGTATATGATAACAAAAAAATGGCAGTGTTTCTTCCTAAATGTTTGTACATTAAAGATTTAATGTATATTAATGGAGGAGAATCCATGGTATATTTCATTGAAATATACATTACCATGATTACTGCGATTTACAATGGTAGACGTATCTATCATCCTGGTAAAACTGATAAAATATTTCAATTTGATGTCAATGTCTATCATTGGAAAAAGTATTTTCATTTATCCTTTTATGATTTCATTGATAACATCAATTACTTTTTCGGTTATAAAGGATTTAGTCCATTTTACTGTAGAAAAATTAAAAATATTAAAGAAGATATTATTGCATACATGTTAGAGATTAACTTTAAGTATTATACACATCTGGATAATTCATTTCGATTTCCAAATCCAAATGAAATCATTACAAATCTTATGGATAGATTTTGTAAGATTACTCCACCTGTTACTACCTCTAAATATTTACTACTTTGTAAATTTGTAAATCAAATCGATAATCGTTATATTAGTTCTTGGAATAAAGTACATAAAAAAGATAGTCCAGAACCTATCAAGGATAATCCAGAACCTATCAAGGATAGTTCAGAACCTATCAAGGATAATACAGACCCTATCAAAGATAATCCAGGTCCTTCCTTGGTTGAACGATTTGAACAACTAGAACAACAAAAAGATATGTATTCATCTATGATTGATTATCTTTATCATATAAGTCAACGTGTTTCTCCTGAAGAATTAATTAAACAAATTTCAGAAGTACATTCGATTAAAGTTGCTAGGCATTCAGAAGAAAATCCTTCTAAGAAACCTAGAATATCCTAATTAAGTATTCTCTGAAACATAAACCAGTTATCATATTGGTTTTTTTCTTTATGAATTTTAAATTTATTTAAATGAGTAAATATACAATCTACTAATATAATTTGATCATCTTTTACAAGATAATTATGTTTAAAATAATTTTCTAATGTTTCATCATACAATTGAAACCACCAATCTATATTTTTTTGATGTAAGATAAAAAATCCACCAGCAATTGTATTTTGATTGGGTGGTATTGGTATTTTTGGTAAACCATATTCATTTCGATCTTGAATCTGTTTTATAAACTCATTTAAATTCTGATTATTTACACATCCATAATGTATTTTCTCTTCATCGATATTTATTTCTTTTGACCAATTTTGTAAATAATTGGTATGTAAATCATCCGGTCTATTTCTAAAATATCCAATGTCACACCATCCATAATATGGTGTATCAAAGTATTTCTTATCGTATGTTTCTTTTACAAAAGCTATTTTTTCAGACCATAACATATTCACTTGCCAACATACTCGATCTTTTAACAATTTATTTTGTTCATGATTTTTGATCCAATAATCCTTATATTTATAATTGTAAAAACTACTTAAAGATTTAATGATAACTTTTATGTTTGGATGATTTACATTAATATAGGGGAGACTTTCTTCATTGGTATAAATCACTAAATTAAAATGATTGACAATCGATATAAATTGATTCATCCATTGAATGTAGATACTTGGATTAAATTTGGATTTAATGATATAAAAACAACTGGAATAGGTTATCATTATTCTTTATTTCTATTAAAATTGAACTATTATTACGTATATAACATACATTAAATACAATGTTCTCAACACAAATGATTGAAGTGTTTGAAAATACTCCAATTCTTCATAATAACAATACTTCTTTTACCTTTTGGTTAACTTTATATATCATTATGATGATTTATCCATATCAATACATTTGGTATGTCCCGTATGTATTGGTACTCTTTTATAGTATTGTAACATTGATTGTTATTAAATTTATTAATGATTTCATGATTTAATTTTGAAAATTTTCAGAAAATTTTTCAGAAAAAATTTGAAAAAAAATTAAAAAAATTTATAAAAAAAATTAAAAAATTTTATTATTTTTTCTTGATTTTTTTTTTATTTTTCTTGAATTTTTTGTCATTTTATAATGTTTTTTGATCATTGGTAATTCTTTATGTATTAAATCAATGATTTCTTGATAAAACTTACGGAATGATCCTTTCTGTTTCATCATTTCCTTTTCACTAAACCATTTTATTTTTTCTTTTTCAAAACATGTTTTACGTAATATATTCTTATCTAATGTATTCCATAAAAAATCATGTACATTGGAATAATATTTAGGTAAATTTGGATCATATTCCATCTTAAATATATGGATGTTATATGTTCCATGTGTAATTCGATACAATTTACCTTTTTTGATCAATTCATCTATATCCTTTTCTTCTCCTAATATACCAGTTAATTCTTCCTTTCCTTCACGTAATGCTGCCTTATATATGTCTTCATTTCCATCTACACCTCCACCAAAATCAGACCATCCAGGAGCTGAATCTTCAAATTCATTTTCTAGTCCAAATAAGAAATATAACTTATTTTTATATAACGCAACAGGTAATATACTAGCAGCAACCATTATATATTAAGTTAATATTATAAAATATTATTTCTTGGTGGATAGTATAATGTCCATTCAATTGTATACTACTTTAAATCGTAATCAGTTTCAATCCATTATTGATAAACCCAATATTTCTGTTCTTGTCTTTTTAAATGCTCAATGGTGTGGTCCATGCAAATCAGTTAAACCCTTCATTTATCATCGTTTATCCATCTTAAAAAATTATCCTCAAATCATTGTATTTGACATTGATATTGATCAACCTGAAAATCGTGATATTTATTCCTTTTTTAAATCGAAAAAACAACTCACGGGTGTACCTACTTTATTGTATTTTAAGGATTCTATCTATTCAGAATTATGTGTGAGTGGAGACAATAAAAAAGGGGTTGACGATTTATTTATGAAAATCATTGAACAAAATAAATAATTTTTTTATATTTTTTTTATAATTTTTTTTATAAATTTTTTTATAAATTTTTTTCAAAAAAATTATTGTTATTCTTCTATTTATGTTTATCTATATTATCTATATCATATATAGTACGAGGAGTAAGAAATGGAACAATAGATATCATCCACCATAATGATCCATATATAATTCCAGTTGAAATTGCATATATTGTATGTCTAAAAATACTATGTTCATTCAATTCTTTATCATAATTATGATATTCATTATATCCTCTATATATACCACCATATATACCACCAATTGCACTTGATGCATGTATTATATTACGTAGTAAATACCTCATATTGTTTTATATTTATATCATATTATTGATAAGATTAATCAATTTATTTTCAAAAAAAAAAAATTATATTTTAATCTTCATTCTTATTTGAAAATAAACATGAACCTGCACCAATTAATCCCATGATAAGTCTTACCCATAAATAAGTGGTAAGTGATTTATCACATAAATGATTAGGTTCAATATATTTCCAAAATAATACAGCACCTACAATGGTCCAAATGACAGAAAAACCACTTACTAAAATTTGTCCAGCAATAGACATGCAATTTCGAATGGATTCTTCTTGAAATGCTACAATGAATAAATATACAATATAAACAATCGCCAAAAATCCATTTGTTAATAACCATGCTTTAAGATTAATATCTAAATCATTAAACTTAACATTCAAACATGGTTGATGATTAAATCCAAAATATAAATCACAAATGATAAACGGACATAATATAATCATCAACCATAATACTGCACATAGAGTTAAACATGTATCTTCTTTTGCACGTTTAATATGTTTGTCTTCAAGTTGATTATCATGAATACTAATGATATATGAACCATTCATATTATTTGTTTTATCTTTAATAATATTTGCAATTGGAAGCGTATCTGGAATTGTCTTTGACATTGTTGTTTTTTGATTCAATATCTTTATCAACATTTAACTTCAATTTATTATTAAAAAAATTCAAAAAATAATTAAAAAATTTCAAAAAAATTTCAAAAAAATTTCAAAAAAATAATTAAAAAATTATAAAAAAATAATTAAAAAATTATAAAAAAATATAAAAAAAATATAAAAAAAATATAAAAAAATTATAAAAA